>Ga0306921_10002866_pt1 | contig 17356 bp, 23 predicted proteins | sample sta12Cox44000080_FD_203760 | JGI IMG/M metagenome (GOLD analysis project Ga0306921, IMG submission 203760) | Lab enrichment of tropical soil microbial communities from Luquillo Experimental Forest, Puerto Rico - statoxic.12C.oxic.44.000.080 (v2)... | ecosystem: Environmental > Terrestrial >... | reverse complement strand
CGAAACCTGACGGTTTAGGCCGACTCGCCGAATGCGTTCAGTCCTTGCTTGCCACCTCCCGTTGATTTCGCAGGCCGAAGAAGCGGCAAGAACCGCTCGCAAAGCCAAAGTGAGTACAGTCTTCTACCCCGCCTACTGCGTTCTCTTACTCTAAATACTCGATTCCCCCACGGCTCCCATCTCAACAACATCAGTCGAGTCGAGGGCCAGTCAGATGCAGAAACACATTCTCATAGCCGATGACCACACCGCCATCCGTCTAGCTGTAAAACAAGTTTTAAGCGCCACGCTAAACATCAATGATTATCAGGAAGCTGCGAATGGGCTTGAGGCCGTAGAGGTCGCAGAGCAGACAAAGCCTGACCTCATTATTCTAGATATCGCAATGCCTAAGATGGACGGCATTACAGCCGCACAGCACTTGAAAAAGTCTATGCCTGAAGTTCCGATCATCTTGTTCACGATGTATGACCTTGGTCCACAGCGTGCGAAGCAACTCGGTGTAGACGCGGTTGTTGCGAAGCCGGAAGGTCTCCACAAGCTGAGCGAGGAAGCTTATTTACTACTGTCCCGCTGATCGAGTACCGGGACTCAGCCTGAGCCGCGCCCAACGTTAGCCGCTAACTCCACGCCTCGCGCTTCGCGGTGCCGCATGCCGTTGCAGCACCGGAATTGTTAGACCCTCCAATCGCTGGAACGCCATGTGCTGTGCTTCGCTGTACCGGGACAATGTGCAACCCCTCCGGGACAGCAAGTTGGGCTAGTTCCGGTTTGCCAGTCAGTCGGAGGGTAATCCGTGTACGTCGCCGCGACGGAGCGTTCGAGCATCCGTTGTAAAAACGATGATCATGGCTGCAACAAGATAGAGAAGCGCAGCGATGAGATGTTGCTGGCCTCCGTCCGCAGGTGTTGGTATTAAACTCGCAGCCAGATTGTGCCCAAGGTGCGCAATCATCGCAATGAGGAGACTGCCGTTAGTACTGTTGTACATCCAAGCGTAGATCACCGCTGTCGAAGTCAGGCGCAAATAGGTTGCCACCGCATCGGTTCTAGTCACGGTCGAAAAGCCGCCTGGCAATATTACGTACCACAGATGCCAAGTGCTCCAGAGAAACCCGATGAGAACACTAGCCGCAAGAGCCCCGCAGCGCATTTGCAGCCTCGGCTGCGCAAAGCCACGCCAACCGGGTTCCTCCGCGAGCAGCGAACCAAAGATGATGAAGGGCAAACCGCCTGGACCAGAGAACGAAGGCCAGACCGTCCATTGACGGGGCAGTATGCCGAGTCGCGCAGCGATCATCGTTTTTGCCCCAAGCATAAGAAACACAGGTCCCAACAGAGCGATTGCGTACCAAACTAATCCCACGCGCCACATGCGTACCCCACGGAAAACGGAACTCAATCCTCCGGCGCCCGGACAGAGACAGGCGACGAGAAGTGCCGCGAGAGTGGGAGAGCAGGAAGTCACTAGCATGCCCATTAGGATCAGTGCCAAATGCGGGGTGGACTGAGTAACTTTTGTGAGATTCACTCCCTGAATCAGCATTGGCAATGCGCCGATAGCCGTAACTGAAAACAGAAGGACAACCCAGGCGATGATCTGACCGATATTCGAGCAAGGCCCACGGATACTTTGTCGATGCGTAGCGGCTGTCGCCATGTAAGGCGCTCGCAGAAGGTATGCAGATGGTAGTACCCGACGCATCAGCAGTTGCCCACGTCGGAGGGCGTACCCGCAACACCTACCGCTTGACAACCGCAAAGGATACGTTAATTTCCCTTGCCGGGTCGAGGATGGGCAAACGGAATTCTAGCCATGGTCCAACCAAGCAATTATGAGGAGGGGTTATGTCCTAATGGGAAATGATCGACAGCATTGCATTGCTCATCGGGCGGGTCATCGTTGGCAGTTTTTTCCTTATGAACCGATTCAACCACCTTGCGCAACTCAATTTGATGACCGGATATGCCAAGAGCAAAGGCATACCCGCTCCCGCGTTCGCGGTCGGCGGTTCGGGCGTACTTCTCTTCTTAGGTAGACTGAGCCTACTCCTTGGCTTTCACCCGACTATCGGCGCGGCCCTGTTGGCTATTTTTCTTCTGGGCGTCTCTTTCGGCATCCATAATTTTTGGACGGTTCAAGACCCACAATCAAAGCTAGGGGATATGACCCATTTCCTAAAAAACATGGCCATACTCGGTCTGCTGTTGATGACCTTGGCCATCCCGAGACCCTGGCCGATTAGTCTTGGGCGTGGATGAAGAAACGCTGCATAGGTCTCCTAGGGCCGCGAACGCCGCTGCGAACGCCCGTCATTCGGTAACGTGAGGTACATCGCTGCGTGAAAATTGGGGCGCATGCTGAAGATTAGCGGTTGTGCGGGGCATCCCCTGGGCGTCGTGTGCGTCTAAGAGCCTGAGGGGTATACATGCGATTCAAGCAGCCGAATTATTTCGGTGCGTGGTTCCCTCCGCGTTGTTACTCCGTGTGAGTGCAGTTGCGCAAGAACGCGCCTAACTGAGAGCTATTCCCGTTTAGTACCAACGGCGAATGGGGTCTATCGTGGGGCTTCAAATCTCAATCCGAGAATTCGGAGGCGTTACAATACTGGACCTTCACGGAAGGGCAACCATCAACGACCGTGAGAGCGAGTTGCTGGCAAGCCAGCTACAAGACTTGATTGCCAAGGGTGTAGTCAAGTTCTTGTTGAATCTAGCCGAACTAAGCCAGATCGACAGTTCCGGCCTCAGTGTCATCGCTACGACGTGCGCGTCCCTGCGAGAGCGGGGTGGCGCAATGAGATTCCTGCGTCCGAGACGCGCTGTGTTGCAGGCCTTCAAGGTGCTGCACCTGCCAGAAGTAATTCCTACCTTTGAGGACGAGAACGAAGCCCTGGCCAGTTTCCGGCCTCGGAGCAAGTTTGCGACACTCTGAAAGGACTAGCGCGAAATTCCCGGTAAAGACATTCTGGGATTGTAAGAAGCGGTTGCTGGCGCGGATGTTTTGCTCCGCTAAATTCGTTAACTCGCTGAATGGAGCAGCAAGTTTCCGACTTACGCCAGGGAGCGAGGGCTTGGCCGAACTCGGAACCTGCGCAACAGCTTCAAGCTTACAGCGGATGCACCAAAATCCAGAGGAGTTCTCCGCCGCTCCCACGCTTTTCCCCTGATTTCCTCGCCCATTTTAGCTGCACGGCACGAGTGCTTGACCCGCTGTTCGATCACAGACTACAAGTGTAATAGCTTATGTTCGGCACGGCCCTCGGACATAAGTCAGGAGCGCACGCCGGGCTGGTTGGCTGGGAGGGTGTGCGGCTCCGGTTTTCCTGCCCGAGTGGAGTAACCGTGACCACAAACGATAAAAACGGTCCCGTGATCGCGCAATTAGCGGAAAGAGTCCGGACATTGGAAGCCAAGATCGCGGACACCGATACAAGAAACTACTTTCTTGATCTTGCCAAGAAGACTCTTACCGATGCCATGAGTTTCAACAGAAGTGATCCGCCACGGCTCCCAGAGTTTATGTACGCTCTTTCAGTATCGGAGAGTCTGATCCAGCGTGTGCAGACCGCCGTCTCCAAGTACGGCCCCAATTGAAAATCATCGCGGGATGAAGCGCAAGGCAAGACCACTCGGGTCGGAGTGGCGTCGTTTACGCTGAATGTGCCTTCCGTTTCGGAACCTTAGCTTCTAAACGCTTGAGTTTCTCGACAGCGTCTAGCCACGCTTGTTCGTAGTAAGGTGTTCCCCAACTTCGAAACTCGCGCATTGCGTTTTGAACTTCCTTCTGGGCATCGGCCAGTTGCTTTTCAATGGACTCGCTGTCGTCCGATACCGTTCTGTTATCGGACTTTCCGAAACTGAACTTTAGTTTCATCGCGGATTCCCGTCAGTCGGAAGTATACCGCTGTTCTCGTCTCTACTGAATAGACGAACGGACGCGGGAGACGTACTTTGTTTCATTTGGAGACCAGTACTACATAACTCAGTTCTTCGCCCTTGTAATGTCCGGTGATTTTCCAGCAACCGAGAGTCGGAATAAAGATTCCATCGACCATAAACGCGTGATTGCGGTCATTAGTCCATCCGGCATTTGCGTGGTCGTCGGCGGACAGGGAAGGCGCTGGTCCGTCCAGTCGCCTTCCCGTGATTGTCAGTTCCGGAGGATTTTCGCTGCGCCAATCGTAACCTTGACTCCACCAAAAGACCTTCTGGCGATATCGGGTGTCATCGGGAGTGTAGTGTGGTAGCCCACGCCAGATTCCATCTTTGGGTATATCGGTCCACAATTTGGGCGAACCAATCCAAACAAGACCGTCAGATGGATACGGAATAGGCGGTGTGAACGGCGGCTGCGGTGGTTTTGTAACAGGGCAAGCATCGGGCGGGTGCTCGACAGTCTGAGCACTGCTATGAAGATTCGTTGCTGTTAATTGATGCGGCGGGGTAGCGAAGCAACACAGCAAAGCCGCGCCTGCAGAAATGGCAACTGTGCGCGTGATCATGCCTACTCCTTCAACCATAGACGCGCCCCAGATGGCGTCTGTTAACAGCGGCTAGCTTTCTTCGTCGTTCTCTTCGTCAGTATGGTTGAGCAGCAGGTCGGAAAAGTCACATTCGTCGGTCCGGCCCTCCATCAGCACGTCTTGTTCTTCCTCAGGTATGGGCACGCCGTGCAGCGAGTGCAGCGAGAACCATGCATTGACCAGCGACCTAAAGTCCCTGTAAATCAGCGGCTGTTCCTCAGAGTCCTGTTCAACGATCATCCCTGCGACGTCTTCCGACATCATGCGATCTTTGTTGGTAATGAGAATACCTATGGCTTCGAGGAAGTGGAGTATGGATTCTCCCCCACGATAGAACAGGCCGTATCTGCGACCATCAGGAGTATTCATGTGGAAGTCTGCGCATTTTGCGATTTCTGCGATGTTCTCGGGGTTCCGCAAGAGAACGAACGGCAACTTTTCAAGTTCAGTCTCGGTGGTAAAGCTAAGTGCCGCGTGCACGGTAAAATCCATGTACATCTGTTTGCTTCAAAGGCTCGCTGTGGACGGGCCGAACGCTATTCGCGCTCTTTGGGGACAGTAGCGGATACGCCAAGGGCAAACTAATAGTACGCACTGACTTAATACAAATAACTCGTCAACAAATATTTCTTATTGCCGATTCGAATCTGCACGACAACTTGTCAACGACTATTTCTCATCTGCATCAATTCTTCGATGCTGTTGATTCAAATGGGGAAAGGTTTTCTGTCAAACGTTACGAGCCGCGTTCTCCTGGAGCGATGCGGTTCGAATTGCTAAAAGTATCCGGCAGTTGGAATCGTTGGGCGATCATCGGCAAAGACAGTACGTGTGCTTGATCTTGGTTGCGGCGGCGGCGGGATTGCGGTCAAGTGAGTTGCTAGCGTTGAAGTCAAACGACATCAACTTCAGCACTGGCACAATCCGCGTGGACGAGTCTTCAGATCAGCGGAACAACGGAAAGATAGGCATCTGCAAGAATGCAGCGGCCTACAGGACTGTTGTTCTGCACGATGCGGAAGGTAAGTCGGCCATGCGGGAATTGAAGAAGTTTCTGCAGCAGGCCCCAGGCGAACTGGTGTTTCGATCACAGTTCGGGAACCCGCTGCTAGAAACTACGATTCTCAATCAAGGGCTATATCCAGTTCTGAAGCAGTTGGGTTTACCGAAAGGCGGTCTCCACGGGTTCAGACGTGGATGCAACCGAAGATGGGAACTCACTGGTCTGAATCCAGCGGTTATCCGTCAACAGATGGGCCATACTTCGCAGCGAATGACGACGCTTTACAGCGGCGAAATCCCGTTGGCGCAGGCGGCCGAGGCATTTTCCAAACGTTCCAGCGCACGAATAGCAGCCTGATCGCGAGTTATTGGAAAATATGGAAAATGAACTTTCGGGAGAAACGGCTGTAACTGCTTGAAAAGAATGGAGCGGCCTATGAGAATCGAACTCACGCCTGAACCTTGGCAAGGTTCCGTACTACCATTATACTAAGGCCGCTTGATGTAATTACTTATAGCACGCCCGCGGTCGAACTCCAAGCCCGTCGCTGCTATTTTGCTCTACGTTTCAGGAAACCTGCGAAACGCGCACGGATTTTACGACTGGCGAGCGGCGCTGGCGCTCGGCAAAACCGTCCGCTTTATCTTTGCTGGTATAGACCCGCCCAAACTTCTCACCGTCAGCGTATTGAATTGTGACCATATAGTGGTGGTGACGACGGCGTTTGTCTTTGACAAAGGGCGCCCGGCCTCGCTGCGGCTTGCTGCTCGTTTTTGTCACGATTCTGCGCTCCGGTGAATCAAACTTAGTCCGAGAACTATCGCAAGAAAAGGTCTGGCAAAGCAAGTAATTCACGCGAGTAATCGGATAACCGGCGAAGCTCCTGGGGGGCACACTTATATAGATTGAGAACGTTCTGTAACAAACGGCTGGCGGTCCGCCAAGAAACCATGAAACATTTTGACGATTGAAACGTCTTTATCTATGAGAGGAAAGCCACGGCGGAAAGCGCATGAAGATCATGAATATTTCGAAACAACCGCCCATCCTAGAAGACCTGAGAAATCATTCTCAGGAAGAGATAGCGGAGCTACGCGTGTTGCTCAACATGAACGCGCCTTCCCGCCCCGATCCGCGTCGCCCCGGATTTTTCGAAATCTCTGGCGTGGACCGCGTATATTACGTTTTCAGGTATCCCAATGGCAGCAAGGTTTTGCTGCTGGGTGTTTGGGACCGCGACCCCGTGGCCGAAATGGTATCCTGCTCGTGCCCGGCTGCCTGACGGCCGACTTCCCTTAATCCTCATCCAAATTCAGCGCCACCGAGTTGATGCAGTAGCGCAGGCCGGTCGGCTGCGGGCCATCGTCAAAGACATGCCCCAAGTGAGCGTCGCAGCGGCTGCATTTCACCTCGGTTCGCAGCATGCCGTGACTCCGATCGGTTTCTTCTTCCACCACCTCACCCTTCGCGGGCGCATAGAAGCTCGGCCATCCGCAGCCCGAATCGAACTTTGTCTCGGAGCGAAACAACTCCGCGCCGCAGCAGACACATTTGTAGGTGCCGGGCGTTTTCACGTCCTCGTATTCGCCGCTAAAAGGCGGCTCGGTGCCCTTCTGGCGGGTCACATGGTACTGATTGGGCGTAAGTTGCTGCCTCCACGTCCGGTCGTCTTTTCTAACCTTCTCCTCCGCCATTCCATCCCCCTTTGCGTTCCTGCGCTGTTATCCGATTCGGCTTGTCGGGCTGACGTTACAAGTCACGCGCCGTGAAGGCGCCCTGTGATACCGCATTTTGACGGGGAACCCAATAGCAGTCGGCTTGGGCGCTCGCCGAGAGCCTCTTTCAACTGGCGCCACCAAAAGGTTTCCGGCCCCTTCGCGCAGGTGATCCATGCGTCGTTCGTAGTACTAGTACCTAATGCGAACGACCTCGCTGCGACCTGACGACGGTTAGAACCGATTCGGGCCTTGGACCAAGCCGAGGTGAAACCGAACCTCCGCCACCAGATAGGAGCTTTCGTTAAACGGTGCAGCAGCCATGGTTGGCAAACTCTGCGCTTCGAGTTCCGCCCTTTCGGCTGCTGCGCAGGGTTGCGTTCCTTCCCAGGCCAACGACCCGCAAAACCACCAACAACACCAAATGGGAACAAAAAGGGACATTTCTACTTTAGTTTGACACCATAAGCTCATTCCTGTTGACACGCCCGGTAGTGCTCCCCTATTCTTCATGCTCAATGAATTTCGTCCAGCACACTCATCGCCATCATCATCACGGCCATCTGCCGCGCGCGCTGAGGTGTGGATAGCAAACCGCTAAACCAAAACACTCTTAGCCCGCTGGCAGCCGAAAGCCCAGCGGGTTTTTTGTTTTTATGCGGCTTGAAACAAGGAGCGAACGTGCAAATCGACTTCGACAAATCGGGCGGCTTGGTCCCCGCCATCATTCAGGACGAAGCATCGGGCGACGTCCTGATGCTAGGTTTCATGAATGAAGCGTCCTACCGGGAAACCAGGCGTAGCGGCGAGGTCGTGTTTTTCTCGCGTTCCCGCAACAGACTCTGGAGAAAAGGAGAATCGAGCGGGCACGTCCTCAAAGTGCGCGACGTGCGCATAGACTGCGACGCCGACGCGCTCCTGGTGCGGGTAAGTCCGATCGGGCCTGGAGTCTGCCACGAAGGTTACCGCAGCTGTTTCTTTCGCAGCCTGGACGAAAACGGCCTATCTCGGCTGGTTCTAACACCGACGTTTGCGCCCGAACAGGTCTATCAAAAGCCAGCACCTTCCGGAAAGGCGGACTAGCCCATGTCCGCTGCTCGTTTGAAGCTCGGCATCCCTAAAGGCAGCCTACAAGAAGCCACGATCGACCTGTTTTCGCGCGCCGGCTGGAAAATCACACTTGGTCCTCGCAGCTACGTGCCCGCGATCGATGATCCGGAAATCGAATGCCTTCTGGTGCGCGCGCAGGAAATGGCGCGCTACGTCCAATCGGGTGCGCTTGATGCGGGCATCACCGGACATGACTGGGTGGTCGAAACGGGCGCCGAGGTGGATGAACTCGCGGAACTCGTTTACGCCAAACAGCGTCTGGCGCGGGTTCGCTGGGTCCTCGCGGTGCCCGAAGATTCTCCGATTCGCGAAGCGCGCCAGCTCGAAGGAAAAATCATCGCCACCGAAGTCGTCGGGCTCACTCGCCGATACCTTGAACGCTACGGCGTAAGCGCACGCGTCGAATTCTCCTGGGGTGCGACCGAGGTCAAGGTTCCCCAGCTGGCGGACGCAATCGTGGAAGTCACCGAAACCGGTTCCTCGCTCCGCGCCAACCGGCTCCGCATCGTGGATACCGTGCTTGAATCCGCGACCGTCTTCATCATGAACCGCTCGGCCGCCTGCGACTCCTGGAAACGCGAAAAGGCGGAGAGCCTCATCCTGATGCTGCAGGGAGCCATCGACGCCGCCAGCAAGGTCGGCCTGCTGCTCAACGTCCGCCGCGACGATCTGCCTTCGGTCTTGCAGGTGCTTCCCGCATTGAAGAATCCGACCATCTCGACGCTCAGCGATCCCGATTGGGTCGCCGTCAATACCATCATCGAAGAAGAGGTAGTTCGCCAGATTTTGCCCAAACTCAAGGCCGCCAAAGCTCAGGGCATCGTCGAGTATCCCTTGAACAAGATTGTGCTCTGATGCGAATCCTCGAACTAACGGCCGCGACCGAGAAGAAGCTGCTTAGCGCGCGAGTTGCCCATGATGTGCAGGCCCAGCGCGTAGCGCTTCGCATTGCGTGCGATGTGCAGCGGCGTGGCGACTCCGCGCTTTTTGGCTGGACCAAAAAGCTCGATGGCTCGGAAGTGACAGCGAGGACACTGTGGATCTCGCAAAAGCAGCTCCGCGACGCCTATCGACGCGTCAGTCCGGACTTACTTCAGGCCTTTAGAAAAGCGGGGTGTAACATCCGCCGCGTCGCGGAGAAACAGCTGCCCAAGCCTTGGTCGCTCCGTATTGAACCGGGCGTCAGAATCCGGCAGATCGTGAGGCCGATCGAATCCGTTGCATGCTACGTCCCGGGCGGCCGCGCGTCCCTGGTCTCGACGCTTTTGATGACCGCAATACCGGCTCAGGTGGCGGGCGTGCCCCGCATCATCGTAGCCTGTCCAAAACCGAACGACGAAGTGTTGGCAGCCGCGCAGTTTCTCGGAATTCGCGAAATCGCCCGAATGGGAGGAGCGCAAGCCGTGGCGGCACTCGCTTATGGAACAAGATCGGTGCCGCGCGTCGAGAAAATCTGCGGACCCGGCAACAGATATGTCACCGCGGCAAAGCAGCTGGCCTCTGCCGATTGCGCTATCGACCTTCCCGCCGGGCCTACTGAAGCAATCGTGCTCTCCGACGGTGGTAATCCAGCCTGGATTGCCGCCGACCTTCTCGCGCAAGCCGAACATGCGCCCGACGCCGGCAGCTTTCTGGTTACAACATCACGTAAATTCGCAGAGCAGGTTTCGGCAGAGGTTACGGCCCAACTCCGCATGCTGGCTGCCAACAATCCTGCCCACGACTCCTCCCGTCGGAGCGGCGCGATCCTGGTTGCAGACTCCCTAGCCGCGGCCTGCGACTTTGTCAATCGGTTCGCCCCAGAGCACTTAAGCCTGCCGGCGCAGGCAGAATCCCTGCTGCGAGGAATCCGCTCGTCCGGCACGGTGTTCGTTGGACCGTGGAGCGCGCAACCGCTCGGTGACTATATCTCCGGAAGCAATCACGTACTGCCAACGGCGGGCTGGGCTCGCCGCCGCGGCGGCCTGCAGGCCGCGGATTTCGTGAAATGCATTACCGTTCAAGAGATCTCTCGGAATGGTTTCGCGCGATTAGCGGACGGGGCGGAAACCTTCGCTTCCGCGGAAAACCTGCCCGCCCATTTCAACGCCGTGAGGATTCGCCAATGAAAACGCGTCTGCCGGTGCGGGATGCCATCCTCCGACGTAAGACCTATGAACCGCCGGCCGAAGGTCGCGCCGGGAAGATCCGGCTCGACTTCAACGAGAACACCGCCGGGTGCGGACCGGCCGTGTTGCGCGCTCTAGCCAAGCTGACACCGCAACAGTTTGCCATGTACCCCGAATACCAAGAGTCCACGGCTCGCATAGCCCGGCACCTTGGCGCGCGGCCGGACGAAGTTCTGCTCACCAACGGCGGCGACGACGCTCTGCGGGTATTCTTTGATGCCTTCGTCGAGCCCGGCACGCACATCTTGATCTGCGAACCGACGTTTCCTATGTATCGGTACTGGGCGGAGATTGCCGGCGCCCGCATCGACGTCTGCAGGTACGACCGGAAGATGCGGTTTCCTCTGCTAGACGTACTGTCCGCACTTCACAAGAAGCCTCGCGTCTTTTTCCTCGCCAATCCCAATAACCCAACCGGCACTCTGGTCGGCCGCGATGCGCTCCGGAAAATCCTACAACGGGCAAGCCGCACCGTGGTCGTGCTCGACGAAGCCTACGCTGAATTTTCTGGCTTCTCCTCCCTGCCCTGGATTCGCCGTTACGCGAATCTTTTTATCGCCCGCACCTTTTCAAAAGCCGCAGGGCTGGCCGCGCTGCGCTTGGGTGCCGTCATCGCCGCGAGGGATTCGCTTGAGCCCGTGCGCCGCGCCATGCCGCCCTTTCCCGTGAATCTGGCAGCTCTGGTCGCCGCCGAAGCTGCGCTTCGCGAACGAAAGACCATCGCGCGTTACGTGCGAACGGTCACCGGTCTGCGCGAGTCGTTCGCTGCTGAACTGCAAAAGCTTGGCGCGGTCACCTATCCGAGCGGAGGGAATTTTCTTCTCGCCAACTTCGGCGCCGACGGACCGGCTCTTTTCGCCAAGCTCGAACGCAAAGGCATCCTGCTACGCGACCGTTCGAAAGACATGGGCCCGGGTTTTGTCCGCATCACCATCGGCACTGCAGGAGAGATGAAAACACTTCTTGAAGCCATCAGACGAAACTGGAACTCCGCCGGGAGGCAGGATTAATGGCCCGTTCCGCCACCATTCGCCGAAAAACCGCCGAGACCGACATTCGACTGCGGCTGGTGCTCGACGGCCGCGGAAAGTCACGGGTTCAGACCGGCATCCGCTTTTTCGATCACATGCTCGATCTGGTTGCCCGCCACGGCGCCTTCGATCTGCAAATCAACGCGCGCGGCGACCTCGACGTCGACCAACACCACACCGTCGAAGACGTCGGCATCGCGCTCGGCGAGGCCGTCCGAGAAGCGCTTGGCTCAAAAAGGGGAATCCTTCGTGCCGGCTACTTCCTTATGCCCATGGACGAAACACTCGCTGCGGTGGCCATCGATCTGAGCGGCCGCCCGCATTGCATCGTCAACGCCAAGATCAAAGCGCAACGCGTCGGCGACTTCACCGTCGAGGTTCTGGAAGATTTCTTTCAAGGATTTGCACAGGCTTCCCGCGCCAACGTGCATCTCCGCTGTCTGTATGGGCGATCATCCCACCATCAAATCGAAGCGATGTTCAAGGCATTCGCTCGCGCGCTACGCTTCGCCGTAAGTCGCGATCTGCGTCTTAAGAATGTTCTCCCCAGCACCAAGGAACTATTGTGAACATCGCCTTGATCGACTACGGCGCGGGTAACGTACCTTCGGTCGAGCGTGCTTTCCAGCGGCTCGGCGCTGCTTCACGGCGCATCGTCCGGCCCGCAGATTTGGCTTCGGCTGGAGCGATTATCCTACCGGGTGTCGGGCACTATGCCGCCATCATCCGTGCGTTGGACTCTCAAAATCTTCGCTCTCCCTTGCTGGAGGCCGTTGCGCGCAGGGTGCCATTTCTCGGCATCTGCCTCGGCCTACAGGCTCTCTATGCTGGCAGCGAAGAGGCACCCGCTCTTGTTGGCCTTGGGTTACTCGCTGGCAGCGTGAGTTCCCTGCCGCGAACGACCAAGCTCCCGCACATGGGCTGGAACCGTCTGCGCATTGTGAAACCGACTCCCCTGTTCGATGGTCTCGGCGATTCGGACTATTTCTATTTCGCGCACACTTTCGCCGCCCCGCGCTCGGCGGAACATGCTGTGGCGTTTTGCGACTATGGCACAACCTTCACTGCGGCGCTGCAAAGCGGCAACATCTTCGCCACCCAATTTCATCCGGAAAAAAGCGGAGCCGCCGGGGCGCGCCTCTTGCAAAACTTTTTGCGGCTCGCGGCAATGAGAAATTTCGCATGAGCCTCGCCCGCCGCATCATTCCCTGTCTCGACACCGACGGCGATCGAGTCGTCAAAGGCGTCAACTTCGTCGGTCTCCGTGACGCCGGCGATCCCGCCGAGCTTGCCGCACGCTACGACAGCGAAGGTGCTGACGAGTTGGTGGTGCTCGACATCGCCGCGTCACGCGATCGCCGCCCAACGTTCCTGGAAACGATTCGGCGCGTCGCCGCCGAGCTGGCCATCCCTTTGACCGCCGGCGGCGGCATCCGAACTCTGGGGGACGCGCGCTCGGTCGTCCGCGCCGGCGCCGACAAGATTACGATCAACACAGCGGCCGTCGAGCGACCTCAACTGATCAGCGAGCTTTCCGCTGAATTCGGCTCTCAGGCCGTGGTACTGGCCATTGACGCGACACTGGAACTCGCCGGCGCGGAACCGCGGTGGGATGTGCGCGTACGCGGCGGCCGCGACCCGGCTCATCTCGACGCGCTAAGCTGGGCGCAGCAAGGCGTCGAGTTAGGTGCAGGAGAAATTCTGCTCACCAGCATGGATCGCGACGGCACACAAGGCGGCTATGACATCACGCTCACTTCGGTGATCTCTCGCCGAGTTTCCGTACCGGTTATTGCCTCCGGCGGCGCAAAAACACCGGAACATTTCGCGCAAGTTTTCTCTGAAGGAGCCGCCGATGCTGCTCTGGCGGCTTCCATTTTTCACGATGGCTCTCAGTCGATTCGCGGCCTCAAGCAATTTCTGGCCGCAAGGAACATCGAGGTTCGTTTCCCGTGCTAATTCCTTGCATTGATCTGCAATCGGGCCAAGCCGTCCAACTGGTGCACGGCCGCCGCTGCGAACTGGCGGTTGCGGACGTCTTCGCCCAACTCGAAAGGTTCAAGAGTTACCCTTGGTTGCACATTATCGATCTCGACGCCGCCATGAATAAGGGCCATAACAATGAGCTGGTCGAAGCGCTCTGCAGACGCGCCCGTCGCAGCTACAAGATGGAAGTACGCGTCGGCGGCGGTATTCGCACTTCTTCTCGCGCCAAGCGGGTCGTTCAGTGCGGCGCAACGCAGATCATCATTGGCAGCTCCGCCTTCAGAGGAGGGAAACCCAACTTCCGCTTCCTGCGCGCGCTCCAGCGTTTTCTGCCGCGCAGGAAGATCGTGATTGCGCTCGACACCTATCGAGGAAAAATCACCACGCAAGGTTGGCGAAAATTCGTTGCACTGCAACCGCAGCAGGTAATGGCTTCACTCGAGCCGTTCTGCGCCGCCTTCCTCTGTACCGATGTAGACCGTGAAGGCACGCTTTCGGGCGCCAACCTCAGCTACTTCACCGCCCTCCGCGCTGCGACTCGCCATCCCATCATTGCCGCGGGAGGCATCAAGACTCGCCGCGAGATTTCTGCGTTGGCCAGGCTCAACATGGATGCCGCCGTCGGCATGGCCCTTTACAAAAACATTCTTGGTTGAGGAGGGCGGAATCGAAGTAATCTCAGCGGCCTTGCGATTTCCGGGCCGCCAACTTTCTGGCCACACGCCGCCTCGAGGTATTTTTGATTGCGGTCGTGGGGACAGCTTTTCATGTATGCCTCTAGCTCGTCCGCTTGTCTCGCGAACTCTCCTCGCGCGCCTTCAACGTCCGCGAGTATCAAGTGGCCTTTTGCGGAGCTCGGCTGCTCGAGCAGCAGCGCTCTTTGCGCGCTTCTCTCAGCCTCATCGACACGGTGCAGCTTCAGGAGAATCAGCCCCAGTACCACATGCCCATCGGGGATATTGGCATCGGTTTCAAGACCATGCCGGACGATGGACTCGGCCTCGGCGGCGCTCCCGATCCGGGTCAACATCAGCGCATAGCCAAACTCGGCACGCGGATAGCGTCCATCGCTCAGGTCAATCGCCGTCTGGAACGAACCCATTGCTTCCTCGTTGCGATTCAGCTGCGCCTCAGCAACACCTAGATGGTAGTAGGCCTCGAAGTAATCAGGAGCCGCAGCGATGGCCGCCGCGAAATGTTTTAGGCTTCCTGCTGGATCTTGTTTGGTTCGGGCTTCGTTCGCTGCGCCAGACCGTGATAATGTGCTGCGGGCGTTCAAAGGCGAACCCGCTCCGATTCCCATGCCCGTCCTGATCTGTTTCCTTCGCGGTATCAATGTCGGCGGTCACGCCATCATCAAAATGGAGGCGCTGCGCGCACTCTTCGTGTCGCTGAAATTTGAGCAGCCCCGGACCTATGTGCAGAGCGGTAACGTCATCTTCAAGACCAGGGAGCGCGACGTGGAGCTTGTAGCGACCCGCATCAAACAAGCGATTGAAAAAGAGTTTGCTTGCAGTCCTGCCGTTGTTCTCCGCAGCGTAGCCGATTTGCGCGCCGTCGCTTCGAGCAACCCCTTCGCCAAGCGAAGCAACATCGAGCCGGCCAAACTCCTTGTCTTTTTCCTGGCGGCTCGGCCGGGAAGGAACGCCGCCGAAAAGCTTCGTCGGCTGGCGATTCAGCCGGAAGAGCTGCATCTGATGGGTCGCGAACTCTTCGTCTACTTTCCCGACGGCGTCGGCAAATCCAAATTGCCGTGGAAACGCGTAGACCAGGCCTTAGAAACGCAGGGCACCGGCCGCAACTGGAATTCGGTAACGAAAATCCTCGAATTGGCCGAAGGCCTCGAATCCTGAACGCCATTTTTTGCTTCCCTTTTCCCCGCTGCGCTTTACGATGTTCCCCATGCGAAACGTTCTTCTCTCACTGCTGTCTGTCCTGTGCGCGATACCTGCGGCGGCGCAGGCGCCGCCCTCGGCCGGCGCATCGCTTCCCTTCACGCTGAAGCCTCTCGGCCGCGGCATTTACGCCGCCATCGATAATGCCAAGGGTGAAGCCGGCGCAAACGCAGGTTTCGTCATCGGCGACGAAGCCGTAGTGGTCGTGGACAGTTTTGAGAACGCCTCAGCCGCGCAGGCTCTGCTCGGCGAAATCCGCATGCTCACCAAGCTTCCCATCAAGTTCGTGGTGAACACCCACTATCACCTCGATCACGTCGCTGGGAACGCCGTTTTCGCCAAAGAAGGTGCGGTCATCGTCGCTCATCGCAACGTACTCTCCTGGATCCACACCGAGAATCTGAAGTTCTTCGGCAAAGACATCACGACCGAACAGAAATCCGAAGTGGAAGCTCTCGCCGCACCGGACGTTCTCTACGATACCTCGATCGAACTTCGTGTCGGATCCGCACCCATTCGAGTCGAATATTTTCCCGGCCATACCGGGGGCGATTCCGTGGTGATCGCGCAACAGGACAAGTCCGCCGTCGTCTTCTGCGGAGACCTTTTCTGGCGGCAGACCCTGCCCAATCTGATCGACGCCTCCACGCTGCCATGGCTTGAGACGCTCTCGACGTTTGCCAAATTTTCTGCCGACTCGCCGATTACCTTTGTCCCCGGGCACGGCGATCCCGGTACGTCCGCCAACGTCGCCGCCTTCCGGGGGTATCTCTCCGATTTGCGCGATTGGGTCGCTGCCGCACGAAAGGACGGCAAAAGCGGCGCATCTCTCAGCGATGCCGTGCTGCCGCAGATGAAGCAGAAATACGGCAGTTGGCAACTGTTCGACTACTTTTCCAAACGCAACATCGCCGACGTCGAAGCCGAACTCACGGGTTCCAAACGCGTCCCAAGTCCCGGCAGGCCTCACTGAACCTCTCAAGGCAAACGCGCGAGATAGGCATCGGTCTCACCCTTGGGGCGCAGCCCTGGTGAGATCTTGCGCCTGGTGTTCGCGACCAGCATGGAAGTTAGGCGCGCCAGGCGTACTCGTCAGCTATCTGCTGTCTCGCAATCTGGCGAGTCTCTGGAATCTCCCTCGGACGCTCTGACCTGTGGCCTGGAGAGTCTCGCAGCCTGCCAACCGGCCTTCTCGCCTCCTACATCCCCGCGCGCCACCCGGGTCAACCTCATGCCGTCTTGCGTTGCCAATAAGGGGTTCCCGACCGCCACGAGAAGTTTCTATACCGATCAAACTTTTTCCGGGAATCTTCGTCTTTACCGTTGGGACGAGAAGGGGCCTCCTGTGGGAATCCCACAGGTACGGACCCCCTGGCCTGGATGTGGCTGGCTGTGGTGGTGATGGGAGCGCGCCGGGTTATGGCGGACGATAAGCTGGACTTGTTGCAAGGGACGCTGGACTTGATGGTCTTGCAGACGCTCGCGGCCATGGGGCCGCTGCACGGCTACGGCATCGCCCGCCGCATCGAGCAAGTCAGCGGGGACACCGTCCTTCTCAATCAGGGCACGATTTACGCTTCCCTGGTTCGACTCCAGCAAAAAGGCTGGATTTTCGCCGAATGGGGCACCTCCGACAACAACCGCAAGGGCAAGTTTTATTCCATCACCAAAGGCGGGAGAAAGCAGCTTTTGGCGGATGCCGCTTACTGGCGGCGCCTTAACGGCGTGATGGGCCGCGTCCTCGCACTTGACACAGGGGCAAAACAGGAATGATCGGACAACTCCGCCGCTTCTTGCAGCGTTTCTTGGCACTTTTCCGCTCGCCCGCATACGACGGCGAGCTCGAAGCCGAAATGGCCACGCACATCGAGCTGGCCATCGAAGAAAATCTCCGGCGCGGCCTCACGCCAGCGGAAGCCCGC
>Ga0306921_10002865_pt1 | contig 17365 bp, 17 predicted proteins | sample sta12Cox44000080_FD_203760 | JGI IMG/M metagenome (GOLD analysis project Ga0306921, IMG submission 203760) | Lab enrichment of tropical soil microbial communities from Luquillo Experimental Forest, Puerto Rico - statoxic.12C.oxic.44.000.080 (v2)... | ecosystem: Environmental > Terrestrial >... | reverse complement strand
AACACCAATATCAACCGGAACGTCAACGTCAACAACAACTTGAACCGCAGCAACTTCAACAATGACTCGTGGTCGCACAGCAATTCGTGGGCACACAACGATAGTCGGAAGTCCAGCGCTTTCAGCGGCTGGGGTGGAAGTCATTCGAGTGGCGGCTTCTCCGACAGTGGCTGGTCATCCAGAGCGGACAGCGACCGAGGTTGGGGAAGCATGCGTTCGAGTGGTTTCGGCGGTGGCCGATTCGGAGGTGGCGGATTTGGCGGGGGCGGCTTCGGCGGTTTTCGGCGATAAACGCTGCGAGGCGGAAAGCGTTGTCAGATCAATTTGGAGGCACTTATGTCGCGCATGGTTTGGAACAATCTGGCAGCAGGACCCTGGCGGATGCCGATGACATTGTTGGCAGCGCTAATTCTGCTGACATCCTGTGACAAGGTGGAGAAGCCCGCGCCCGAACAGGCCGTGCAAAAGACTTTCACTTCACCCGAAGAAGCCGGGGCGGCCCTCGTCGCAGCAGCAAAGTCGGGCGATCAAAATACGTTGGTCGCGATTTTTGGCCCTGATAGCAAGGAGGTGGTGTCTACGGGAGACACGGTAAAGGATCAGGACAATCTCAAGGGTTTCGTTGCCTCTTACGACCAGATGCATCGCTGGGGCGACCTCAAGGCGGGAGGCAAGGTCCTCTACACCGGGGCGGACAACTTTCCGTTCCCGATCCCCTTGGACAAGAATTCCTCTGGACAATGGTCCTTCGACACGGCGGCAGGCAAGGACGAAATCCTCGCCAGGCGAATTGGCAGAGGTGAGTTAACAGCGATGGCGGCGTGTGGAGCGGCCGCCGTAGCGGAAGACCAATATTTCAGCAAAGCAAAACAGTACGCGCAAAAATTTGCCAGCGATGAGGGCAAGCAAAACGGTTTGTACTGGCCTGTTGCAGAAGGCCAGCCTGCGAGTCCCTTGGGACCTCTAGGTGACTTTGCAAAGGCGCTCGGCTACCCCAACGCGGGCGACAAGCCTCAGCCCTTCAACGGCTACTACTACCGGATACTCACGAAGCAGGGCGCCGCTGCAAAGGGTGGCGCCAAAGACTACCTCGTCGATGGAAAAATGACCGGCGGATACGCCATTCTGGCCTATCCGATGGAATATCGAAACACCGGCATCATGACGTTCATCCTTGGAAAGGATGGCGTGATTTACCAAAAGGATCTCGGGGAAAAGACCGCCGACGAGGGCTCCGCTCTTACGGAATACAACCCAGGCGACGGCTGGAGTCCGGCTGTTTAGACACCAGGAGTCAGAAGCACCGGAATTTCGACCCGCTACAGTTAATTTGAGGAGAAAGGGGGATCGAGATGTCTTTTAAGGTGAATTCGAGTGTTGTTCGCTTTGTGTCTATGACGCTTCTTCTGTTTCTTTTGAGCGGCGTCGCCATGGCGCAGCACGTAGTCTACAACTACATGCCTGGCACCGACTTTTCGAAGTATCACACCTACAAATGGGTCGACATTCCGTCGAATGTTCATCCCAATCAAATCGTGGCCCAGGAAATCCGCGATGCAGTCAACAACGTACTCGCGGCCAAAGGCTTTACGCTGGCAACCGGTGACAAAGCCGACCTCAACGTCGGCTATCAATGTTCCGTTGACCGGGAACGCGAATGGAGCGCCTGGGGCATGGGTGGTGGACTCCGCTGGGGCGGCGGGATGGCAAGCGCCGAGAGTTCCACGATCACCAACGGAATGCTGGCGGTCGATTTTTATGATCCCACTTCGCAGCAACTGATTTGGCGCGGCAGCGCGGCACAAACGCTCAATCCGAGTGGCAATCCCCAGAAAGATATGGAGAGGTTGAACAAAGCCGTCAACAAACTCCTGAAGCATTTTCCACCGGGAGCTTAGAGGAGCGGGTGGTAAGGACAACAACCAGATTGGGAATGGAGTTCCTGCTATGCTCCGACGCAGCCTGTCGCAATTGACAGTATCGCTAAATGATGGCGCCTGAGAAGGTATCGAGCGTCAGTGATAGCAGCGAAATTAACCTACTCGGTCTCAGAGAGTCATTTGGGAGGCTCTTCCATGAAATTGGCGGCTAGAAAGCTATCCCTGTTGCTGCCTGCCATGATCGCGATCAGCGTGAACATAGGTCAGGCGCAATTGATCGGCGTACTGCAATTCACCGTAAACAGTTCGTTTGCGGTCGACAACGTTGTTCTGCCCTCAGGGACTTACACGCTGAAGCAAGACGTGGAGGATAGCGGGCTTTTCACGGTTTCGGATAACGATGGAAAACATTCTATCTATGTATCGTGCGAGAACATAGAGGTTAGCTCCCCCACGACCAAAACGGAGCTCACCTTCCGCAAATATGGAGGCACACTCGTGCTGAAGGAAATCTGGATCGCGGGAAGCACTACCGAGATGCTGGTGCCGTCCGGGCCGGTCGAAAAGAAAGCGGCGAAGCTGGGCAAACCAACGAAAGTTTCCGTTGCGGCAAGCATGAAGTAAAGGATCGACAAAGGGGTGGCAAAATGACAAGGAATCTCAAGAGCTTCGCACCGCGCAATAAGCGAGCCGTCATAATGGGTCTAGTCACTTGCGCCTTGTTCTGCTCCGTGACTCAGGCGCAGTCTTCGAAGGAGCCTCCCGTTTACAAGATCACCCCCGTAGTGAGCAAGATCACTTTCTTTGTTAAATCCTCGATTGCCATCGACGGGACCTTCGACAAGTGGGATGCCTCCCTGACATTTACAGCGCCGGATGTTTCGACAGGCGTTCTCGATGTCAAAATCCAAGCGGCCAGCGTGGATACCGGAAGCGGCTTCAAGGACGACAAGCTGAGGAGCGAAGATTTCTTCGACGTCAAGAAAGATCCCTATATAACGTTTCGCTCCACGAAGATTGTGCAGACCGGTCCGAACACGTTTGAGGTTCCAGGAACATTTACGATACGGGGCGTTTCAAAACCGGAGACACTGGCCTTCACGGATGACCGTGAGGGCAAAGGCACGGGAGAAATCAAGGGAACAATGGCGTTCGATCGCAAAGAATTCGGCATGAACAGCGGCATTCCCTTCATCAGGATTGCCGACCGCGTGGAGGTCACAATTGATTTCAAGGTGAAGCGGGTCAGCGGATCTCCGTTGCTCTTTAAGCAATAAGCCGGGGGTATGACACCCTCGGGGTCGCGCCGTGGTGAACTCGACTGTTTCTTCGAATCGGTTCATTTCGGGGTTCGTCGGCTCTTGATTTGGAGCGAGCGTCAGAAGGACGTGTCTGCCGTCCGGAGACAGTTCGCTTCTAATCCGCCGGATCGGAACTTTTGTCCCAATCCTTCAAGCTCTGGCTGACAAACTGTTGTCCGGTCTTTACGGTCGCGATGCCCTGCAAGAGGTCTGAGTCGGCATCAGACTTCAGAATGTACCCAGCCGCACCGGCATCGAAGGCACCCTGGACGTAGTCACGGCTACGACGCTCGCTCACGAAGAGGATTTTGGAACGAAGCGAGACAAATCGAATTTTACGGGTGGCTTCAAAGCCATTCATTACGGGCAGGCCGATGTCCATTAAAATCACGTCCGGCTGTAGCTCTTGGGCTTTTTGTATTGCCTCCGATCCGTTGGCTGCAAAGTACACGATGTTTGCATCGCCCTGCGATTGAAACATCTCCAAGACAAACTGTTGCCAAGGGAGGAAGTCATCGACTACAAGAATTTTTGTGTGCGACATCCCGAACTTTCGTACTCTCCGAAAGCTTTGTGCAGGGAAGCCTGCCAGACAAGCTCAATTGTTTCTCAGAATTCATGATTTCATGTCCAGTCCTAACACGTCGCTGTGCCGGGGCAAACAGCTAGTTGCTCGCGAGCAATGACGGCTGGGCAATTGGGAACTGGCGGCAACACAATTCGGGCGGTGGCGGGCCGTGACTGATGCAGAGCCAACCGATAACGAGGCGACCTTGTCCACAACGACACAGCCACCGAGGAGATCCCGATCGCAACCCTCCTGACTGCATTGACAGTGGTCTACCTAGAGATTTAGCTCAGAATCGATGGGTTTCTTACCGAGAACCGAGCCTTCGGCGGCTTTGGCCCCAATACGCTCTCCGCGAGTTTCTTCGCTGCGAACGCCACCGCCGGGCACGAGGAGTTCATGGAAACTAGCGGTCAGAGTCGTCTTGCATCAGGAGCAACACCGCGGAATACGTTACAAACACTTCTACTGGCTTTCTTCGTCTTCTTGCTCTGTTATCTGACCGCTGAATTGGGTGGCGTCCTTGTGGTGCATGTGCCCCGGCCTGTCTGGCTCCTTTGGCCGGGTTGCGCGATCTTGACCGCTGTCATGCTCAAGGCGTCTCGGACACTCTGGCCCATCCTCCTGCCGGCGGGACTCGCTGGGTTTGTTCTTTATGATCTGCGAGCGGGCTTGGCATTTGCCCCGATTGTCTGGCTCATTCTGATAGACGCCGCCGAAGTATTGACGGCCACCCTGGGCGTTCACTCCGTGTTCGGCGGAGAGCCGCAACTGAGCAATATCAAGGGTTTGACGAAGTACTGCGGATTTGCCGGGATCCTTGCGCCGGTCGTCGCCGCAACTACGGGCGCTGCCATCCCTCACGGGAGCTATTGGATTAGCTGGCGCATTATTTTCCTCTCGGAGGCCCTTGCATTTCTGACCTTGCCACCGGCGATCCTGGGCTGGGCCAGCCGAATACGAAAGGGGCGTGAAAACTCTGCCAGCCTTTGGATTGAAGCTTTTGCTCTGATCATCGGTGTGTGCCTGCTGGGATACATCATTTCCGTTACCTCCGGAAGGAGCATTACGCCCGCCCTGTTTTATGCGCTGGTTCCTTTCTTGATATGGTCGGCGCTCCGTTTTGGCCCTTCCGGTGTCAGCACTTCGATTATCATTGTCGCCTTTCTCTCGATCTGGGGCTCAATTCACGGGCGCGGCCCCTTCGCTGGATCGACACCGCTCGAAAGTGTCTTATCGCTTCAACTCTTTTTGTTGTGCGCCGCCATACCATTCATGGTACTGGCGGCGTTAGCCGAAGAGCACAAACTCGGAGAGAGAGCGCTGCGCGAGTTAAGCGGTCGTTTGATCACGGCCCAAGAGGAAGAACGAACACGATTGTCGCGGGAATTACACGATGATCTCAGCCAACGGATGGCGCGGTTGTTGATCCGGCTCGAGCGATGCCGGCAATCCATCGGCGACGTGTCGCCGAAATCGCGTCAGCAATTGGAGGCGGTTGTGGAAATGGCGAGCGAAGTTTCGGCGAACCTTAGAGACCTTTCGCACATGCTGCACCCTGCGACGCTCGCCACCCTGGGTCTAGTCACATCCATATCAGGGTTCTGCCGCCAATTCTCCGAGCAGCACAACCTGAACGTCAAATTTGAGTTCGGCGACATTCCGAAAGGCACTCCCGACGACGTGAGCTTGTGCCTGTTCCGCATCGTGCAGGAGGCCTTGAGCAATGTCGTGAAGCACAGTGCCGCTCAGGAAGCGCGAGTGACTTTGACGAGGGCTGGCGATCGAATCGATTTGTGTATTGAGGACTCTGGGGCCGGGTTCGACACCGCATCCCCGCAAGGAACAGCGGCACTTGGTCTGATTAGCATGCGGGAACGAGTGCACCTGGTTGGCGGACAATTCTCAATAGAGTCCGAACCGTCTCGGGGTACGCGAATCCTAGTGCATGTTCCCGTTACCAGTATTGGGGGCCAATCAGGAGGCTCATGAACTCTTCCGCGCCTCTCCTCAGGTGCAAGGTAATGCCTAATTCCTTTAAGCTTTTCGCGCTCCTCGCGATACTGGCCAAAATGACAGTCCCCCTGTTGAAAACGTGATCGCGCTTCTCTCGATCACAACTGACAAGCAGCGCTTATTGATTGAATTCCGCCGTGCCGGTCGCCAAGTCGTACATCGCACCCCTAATTTTTACGGACCCCTTCTTTTCCAGGTCTGCAAGTACCGGACTTCGCCGCCGGATGCTGTCGAGCGTGAGTTCGACATTCGTCTTCGCGACAGCGTCCACGTAGGCCGGATTTTTGCTCGATTTATCGCCCTCGAACTTCGTCGCTGGAATCGCCGGTTTGATTCGCGCCAACAACCCGGTGAGATTGCCCAACACCACATCGTCAATGGCTCCTTTTATCGCACCACAGGCCGTGTGACCGAGGACCAGCACCACCTTCGCCCCTGCAACCGCGCATGCGAACTCCATACTTCCAAGTATGTCGTCATTCGCCACGTTACCGGCAACGCGAGCATTGAAGGTGTCGCCAATTCCAACGTCGAAAACGATTTCGGCAGGCACTCGTGAGTCGATGCATCCAAGGACAACCGCGGCTGGATACTGGCCAGACGCCGTCGAGCGCTGCTCTTTTATGTAGTCCCGGGAGGTCATCCTTGCGGATCGAAATCGCTGATTTCCCTTTTTCAGCTCCTCGATGATTTCCGCGGGGCTCATGCGATCGCGCTGTTCTTTCGTCAAAGAGCCACTCATTGGAGCCGCGAGTTGCAGCGATAACAGCGACATGGGGCCGACCAGCGAGGCAGCGCTAGCGGTCACGAAAAAGCTTCGGCGGCTCGATTTGTGGTGCGTCTGTGTATTGTCAGTCGTCCGTTCCATGCTTTCCCCTTTACAGCCTTTACGGCGCCTTGTTGGGTTCTGCCCGGTAGTGGTTTTCAGAACGAGAACTCCATTCCGGCGGCAGGGCCTTTTTCAGTCAAATCAACTCCGATTCGATTGGTACTGGTGTCTCTGTTGACCACGAGCCGGCTTCCCAGTTGGTAGCCTGCATTTACGCTCACGTGCCTGATAGTAAACCCTAAGCTGCCCCAGGCAGACACGTAGTTCCCGTAGCCAACCTCCTTTAGGCCGTCGAAACCTTCTTTGGTACCATGTATCGTGGCCTGGTCAGCCACCTTGAGGGCGTGTTCGGTTCCATCCGCTGCCTTCACAACAACTGTTTTGGTCGACTTATCCACCTTCTTCGGTCCCGTGGACAATGCTTACAACATCCTGGGCAAGACAAACCGTCAGTCCGATTCAGCTAACGAGAATCAATTGCCATAGCTTCTTCATTTGAAAGCCCTCCTGGAATTATTCCGTTCATGCCCTCAAACCCACCAAGCCGCAAACGCGACGCAACGACAGATCTGGTTAGCGGTGGCGATTACAGACCATGTAAACAATTCATGCCGCGCCCCCCGCTTGCCAGACAACTTGCCTCTACTCAGGTTTGCCTGCAACTTCCCCAGACAAGATTTCTCGAAAGGCGGCTAGTGTAACGCACCTCACCACAGGCCGCCACTCCTGTCGGCTTGGCCCACAGGATAGGCCAAGGGCAATAACCGGCAACTGTCGCTTGCGACAGGTCAACTGCAATTGAGTTGTGGAAGGGCGCGAGGCGAAGCGGGGCTTTCTCTTCGGGCCTGCGACTTGGCTGAGACCACGGGCTTCGGAAAGGCGATTGCCGTTAGAAACTAGAACCAGAGCTGGACACCCGTCTGAAAGCGAAAGTTACTTTGGCTGGCTGCCGCCCGTAAAATTGTTGCCAAAACGGGTGAGCCCATAATCCGCAACCACGATACGGATCGCAATCCTCTCAGTCACCGCGAAATCGGCGCCGCTTCGGACTCGAAGGCGAAGGCATTGTCGCTGGGAGATTTCGACACGTAGAGACTGCTGATCTTGCGTGGCCTTCGGGCTCGACTCCGGAACTGCCATCTCGGAGCAAGATTACCGGCGGTAGGCGGTAGGGCTGGGTTGCTCCAGGCGGGATGGCCAGGGGAGTTCCTTCGGTAACGCTCATCCCCAAGAACCTCGAATCATTGGGGTTCAGAGCATTGCGGCCTCACTTCAACATATTCCGCAGCGAGCTGGAACTCTTATTTTTGCAACGACGGCGAAAGAAAATTACGGCCGTCATACACTTCGCGAATGGCGGCGCGAAGGTCGCTCGCCAACCGGCGCTTTGTCACGTAGCCGCAAGCGCCGGCCGAAAACGCGGCAGAGATGTACTCAGGCTCTTCGTGAATCGTCAGGAAGAGAATCTTCGTGGCTGAGCGTTTTTCGCGAAGCAAAGACGCGACCTGCAGGCCGTTCATAACGGGCATAGTGATGTCCAGCACGACTATGTCGGGTTCGAGACGAAAGACTTCTCGGACTGCTTGCTCTCCATTCTCGGCCGTCCCGGCGATTTCGAATTCGGCGCTCAGTTCATCTCGAAGATCGGTGAGCATCTCTCCATTATCGTCGACGAGCAAGACGCGAATTAGGGCCACAATCGTCTCTCAAGTGGCAAAACAGCACCTTGTGCCTGGAGGTTGAAGATAGGCCCTGTAAGGCGTTTGGCACCTGTCACTAGAGACAGGTGTGAAAAAAGCTCGGCTGATTGTGTCTGCCTAAACCGGGGAAATCATTCCATGCTTCATGGCGTATTTTACGAGCTCCGCATTCTTCGATATTCCCAGTTCTTCCATGATCCTGACTTTGTGAAACCGCACGGTCCGATACGAAATCTTTAGAAGCGCGGCGATCTCACGCAAGGAGCGGCCCTCAGCCAGCATTTGCAGCACCTCCCGTTGGCGATCGGTAAGATGCTGTGGACGATCCACAGCCTTCGGGTCCCGAACAAAAATCTCATTCATGGCTTGCCGGATCTCCGGCGCCATGTAAGAGACACCCTTTAACGCGTCACGAATCGCACGAAGCAACTCCGACGACTTCGAGTTCTTCAATATAAACGCCGAGGCCCCCGCCTGCAGTGCTTCTCGCGCATATTCGACGTTATTGTTCATCGTCAAATAGATCAGTTTTATCTTCGGATTTGCCTGCTTCAACCGCCGCCCCGCGTCCAGACCATTGAGCGACGGCATTCCGATGTCGGCCAGCACCACGTCAGGATCGAGCGCACCGGCCGCTTTCAATAACTCCCGCCCGTCGCTGACACTTCCCACTACTTCATACACAGGTTCCAATAAGTCTCGCAGCAGGTTGCAGAACAGGGTGTGATCATCCGCCAGCAGAATTCTTACCCGTGCCATTTTTGCCCTCCTGCACCCAAGATCAATTTACAGCAGCGCCCATTGCCTTCGGCGGCTCTGTCAGTGGCACGCAGGCGCGGATCCGCGTTCCGGCATTGGGCCGCGAATCAATCTCAAACGTGCCGTTCACCTGATAAATTCGTTCCGCCATACTGACCAGCCCCAATCCTCCGCCGCTAGCTCCGTTCGTGGCATCAAACCCTACACCCTTGTCACTGACCTCAAGTTGAAGGTGATCGGGCTCCCCTTGCAGACGCACTTCAAAGTGTTTTTGCCCGCTGTATTTTATGGCGTTGTGGACAGCTTCCTGGACAACTCGGAAGAGGGAAAGCGACACCTCCGGTGGCAACGAGTTCGGTATACTCTTTCCGAAAAACACCACCGCCACTCCGTTTTGCTCCGCGACTTCCCGGCAAAAGCTTTTGATTGCCGTGGCCAGGCCAAGATTATCCAGAATGGAAGGATGAAGTTCGTGCGACAATGCTTGAACGTCGCCGGTTAAGTCCGAGCATTGTTTCCAGATTTGTTCCAACTGTTCTTCCATCGACACCCGCCCGCTGCCCCAACCTTTACTCGCCTTCTCAATCCTCAGCGAGAGCATCGCTAGCCTCTGACAAATATCGTCGTGCAACTCCCTCGCAAGACGTCTTCGTTCCTTCTCTTGCCCCTCGATCAGTTGTCCACTGACCTTTTCCAGAGCTTCTCGCGCTACTTTTTGATCGGTCACGTCCACAGCCGAGCCGATAAATCCCGCGAAGCATCCATTCGCGTCGACTCGCGGGGACGCAACGCCAAACATCCAGCGGTAGACTCCGTCTTGACGACGAAGGCGGCACTCATTTGAAAACGGCTTGTGGTTTCTCAGGGCTCTTGAAAGGGCATCAGATGCACTTGGGAGATCTTCTGGGTGGACGCTAGCGACCCACATATCACCATACCCCGCACTTTTGTCTAAACCCGTAAATACAACCCACTGTTCATTCAGGTAGGTGACCTTTCCTTGTTCGTCGCACATCCAGATGAGCGAAGGCGCGCTATCCGCCATCACTCGGAAGCGGTTCTCGCTCTCGTGGAGCACGGCTTCCGCCTTCCGTTTTCTTGCTCGTTGCCAGAACAGTCCAAAGATCAACAAAGCCTGAACGACAATCACCGCGATACCTGCAAGGAAGTATTTCCGGCCGCCCTCCCAGAGAGTCGGTTCCCGATACAGGATGACGGTGCCTGGCGGCAGCGCCGACTCAGGTATATTCCAGTGGCGCAGCTGCCTCCAGTCGACCATTGGTCGCGATGTTGAGCCGGCTTCGACAGGAATATTTTCAGGCTTCTCGCCTGACAGCACTCGTGCCGCAATTTCCCCTGCTTTCTTGCCATCTTCTTCCTGATCCGGATAAGATCCACCGACGCACCCACGATCGAAGCAGTAGTCGAAAATGCTATACGTCGGGAAACGCTGGCTAATTGCTCGAATCAGGTCAAACACTTTAAGGTCAGAATCCGCGGAATCTTGCGAGGCGACCTGAGCGAACACGATGGTGTGTGGCGGGAGCTTCGACACTCGATCGAGCGCAGCGCGAGGTAAAAGTCCGACAACCTCGATCAGTTTGAGATTCTGATGTTCCCGGTAGACCTCTTCGCGAAAGCGATCGTCCCAATAGCTTTCAAATTCCGAGAGACCGCCGAGGAGCACGACATTTTGAGTGTCCGGATGGAAGCGCAGCGCGAGGCTCAAGGAACCGCGAACGTCAGCCGTGGAGGTGACACCTGTAACCGGCCAATTCTTTTGTCGCTCAATTCTCGACGGATCGACACCGACAAAAACGATCGGAACACCCGCAAACATGTGCTCGCGATAGTCCAGGACAAATCGAAGTGCCGGATAGGATCCAACGACAACTAGATCGGTTGGGGGCTTGGAATAAGCGTGGAGAAGCGTCTCACTGAGACCCCTTCGGTAGCCCTCGTCGCCAAACCTCGTCGATTCAAGGTATTCAACATTAAAGTTCACAGGCATTGAGAGATGTGTGCGTAGAGTCGCCTTAAACGGTTCTAGTTCTATGAAGCTGTCGCGGTTAGTGAAACTGTTGAGTACCAGCACATTCTTCGCAGAAGGCACTTCTTGGGAAACGGTAGGTGAGATGACAAGAACAAGTCCGAGAAACAGCGAACACGGTACGAGTAAAGTCCATCGCGTCGGCTCCAGTTCGAAGCAACATATTCCTGCCAACGCGCGCCCTATTGGTCTTTCGGTTAGGCCACGATACGACATCCCGCACCTCACCTGATTCGCAATCTGCTACCCAAAGAGCAGAATCCTATTCCGCTCATCGGCAACCTTTTCCGAACCAAGGGTTCCAGCTACATGAGCGAGTCAAGCAAAGGACGTCGGCCCTGTGCAGGCGGTGAGGGAGCGCTCATGACTTTGAACAGGAGGAAATCAGGATTCAAAAGAAGATGGACGTTAGTTTACGGACGCTTTCGTAAAACAGCCTCACGAGTCACACGCATCCCAACGATTTTCGGCTCGTGTCTACCCCCTCAGTATCCGCACATCCCTCCTGAGGTCGCGATTTTGTTCCAAAATCGGCAACCTGACAACCGATTTTTGGTTAATTCTTCCCGCCCTTGGCCGCCCAGACTTCCAAAGTGCGCTAGAAGCTGAGCTTAAGTCCAAGTTGCCCTACTCGCGCATTCACAGCGGTACTAGTAATGACGCCAAAGGTAGCCCTTGTGCTAATCTCGTTTACGATTTGCCATGTTCGAACCCACGGCGATGCTCGCGATTCTGCTGTCGCCATCGGGTAATCCTGTCGAAACGCAGTTTGCAAACCTACAACTGTCGCTCACTTGGCTGTTCCGGTGTTTCCTTTGCTGGCTTTCCGGATTTTCTGTCGTTCTTTTCCGCAGGGCCTGACGGGATCAAACAACCGTCGGTGCTTCCCTTTACCCAGATCTGCTTCAAGTACAGAGAGCTGCCATACCGGTGAAATGTCGGTTCCGTTTTTGCCGTTCCTCCAAGGACACTGGTTTGGTCCTTGATTTTGGCAACTCCAATCCCTTTGATTACCAGGGCGCCATGATGGGCGGCGCCGGAACGGTCTACGGCATGTGCGGTGAGGACGTCGCGCAACTCATCATTTCCGACAAGTACGGCCTAGGATAATTCTTATTAGCGTGAACCTGTGACCGCCATCGGAATGCGAAACCGGTTCAGTTGCGCTCTCCGCCTGTGGAACTGGAAAAGCGCCGAAAAATAGAGCTCGGCTCAGTCATCGCCCTTATCCTTATTGATTGTATGCGCCGCCTGCCTCGTCTATTTATGGTTTTCCTCAAGTGTTAACGCGAGCATCCAGACGCAAATACAACCTGATGCGAAGAGAGCAGCCACTTGAATTCAGGTCGAGCCGCGCCAGTACGTCGCGCCGTCAGAGCGTACCGGGTTTAAAAAAGATTCTCTCTAATTTGCCTTCGCCGAGAACTCTGCCCAATTCACCGTATCCGACGAAAGGGACGAGCATGGCGAAAACTAGCATTGCGAGAGAAAGAACTCCCCTCCACGTTCCCCCACCAAGATCAGTGATGCTCTGCCGAAAGGTCTCGTGTCGGTACCAGCCGATAACAGCATCTTCCGCAGTTTTGAAACAAGCCAGCACAGCAGTAAATAAGGCTGACTTCAAGACAGTCGGATAAATAAGCGGCGCGTTTTTCAATCGCTCGCCCAGCGGGATATGCCTAGCAACGAGCATGACTTTCGCAAGTGCCAGCGCGTTTATGAGCGCCAAACCGTGGTATGCAAAATCGATGTTGTGTTCAGCGAGAATCATCGACTTGTGCAGAACCAAAAGGCCGAAGACCACCCAAAGATAAAGCGCGATTCTCAGACCTTCCTTAAATTCGTGATGGGCCTTCTGCATAAGGTTTCGGTTCGATGCATCCATGCGACTTTCTCCATACCGATCAAGCTCTTTTCGAAAACCTGGCGTTCCCGCATTTCCTGCGGCTATTCATCATCGGAACCATAATCACGACCTGGCCTGAGCGCCTATTGGCCGCGGTGCACGAAGAAAACAAAATGCTGGTTCTGTGAAATAGAAAGAATGCTTATGGCTGTGGCCGGGTATATTAACCTTTACGAGACTGAGGCCTGCTTGGTTGCCCTGCTCGAGTGGCCTCCCCTTTCAGCGCAAGCAGCAGTAGAGACTTGACAGAAGGAAGAGCAAGACCTACGTGCTAGGCTCCCGAAGCCCCCTGCTCCTTTTCCTTGCGCACGAAATAAGTGTACGCGCCTACGGTTAGGAAATTGATGCATACTGCGATCACGTTCCATACGATCACAGGCCGAGAAGCGATCAACACGCCATAGTAAATCCAGAGGAGTTGAAAAACACCCATGATTGTTCCCATCCGCGGGTTCATGCCCAGACTTGACCGACGCTTGAGCATCACCACCAAGTCTGGGAACGCCGCAAAGGTCGTCCCGAGCCCCGCCAGAAAGCCAACAATCTCGGACAATTCGGTGTTTGGTTTTGCTAGTAATTCGAGGTGGTGCGGAGTCAGGTCCTGACAAGCCCCGAGCGTGATGAAGCCCAGGACCGGGAGAGATAACAATACCTTTTGCGGTCGACTGTTCGCAGAGCTAAGGTACATCCTTCGTTTCTCACATTTTTGTCGGGTTCGAGCGAATGCTAGGTCGGTCACGGGAGGGGTCGGAACTGTCGCTTGCGACAGGGAACTTGGCCACCTTTAACCTCGGGTTTGCAACCCAGTTCGGCATCCCGCTTTGGCAGAGCGCGTCTTCGATACAATCAGAATGGAATGGCAAACCTTATAACAAACAGCACCGACCCGGCGTCCGTCACTGAGGCTGGTGGCGAACCATCACCTTCCGCGGCTTCCAAAAAACTCCTGCCGTGGCTCGTGGCCGTTGCCTTCTTCATGGAGTCGCTCGACACCACGATTCTTAACACCGCCGTCCCTGCGGTCTCTGAGGCCTTGCACGTGGTTCCGCTCAGCATGAAGGCGGTGCTCGCCAGCTACACACTCAGCCTTGCCGTGTTTATTCCTATCAGCGGATGGATGGCTGACCGTTTCGGCACACGCCGCGTCTTTAGCGCCGCCATCGGCCTTTTCACCTTGGGTTCTTTTCTGTGTGGAATTTCGAGCAGCATTCACCTGTTGGTTGCTTGCCGCCTTCTACAAGGTTGCGGCGGCGCCATGATGGTTCCCGTAGGCCGCTTGACCCTGGTGCGCACGTTCGCCAAGTCCGAGTTGATTCGCGTCATGAGTTTCGTCGCGATCCCTGCGCTAATCGGGCCGATGTTTGGTCCATTGCTCGGCGGTGTAATCCTTCGCTATCTCGATTGGAGATACGTGTTCTTCGTAAATATTCCCATCGGCGTCGCCGGGCTGCTGATGGTCTATCTCCACTTGCCCGACTATCGCGAGGAAAAGACCCCTCCGCTCGATCTGGTGGGCCTCATTCTTTTCGGCTCCGGTGTCGCGCTGTTTTCTTATGTGCTCGAAATTTTCGGCGAACACACGCTCGCCACTCGCGAAATCATCGGCTTGCTCGTTCTCGCGTTCTCGCTGGTTCTCGGTTATGGCCTACACGCGGTGCAAGCGCAATTTCCACTCCTGCAATTGCGCTTGTTCCGGATTCGAACCTTCCGCGCTGCCGTCAGCGGGAGCTTCTTCACGCGCATTGGCATCGGCGGGGTGCCCTTCCTGCTGCCGCTTCTCTATCAGGTGGGACTCGGTTTTACGCCCATTCAATCGGGCCTTATGATCATGCCGCAAGCGCTTGGCGCCATGTACAGCAAGTCCTTCGTCGGACGGGTGCTGCAGCGGCTGGGCTACCGGGGGCTCCTCGTTTCCAACACCGTCATCCTTGGCCTGCTTCTTTTTCTGTTCGCTACCATCGGCGTTGGTACACCTGTCTGGCTGATCGTGCTTCAGGCTTTCGCCTACGGAATTTTTACCTCGATGCAATACACCAGCATGAACACACTGGCTTACGCCGACCTAGCCGAACCTCAAACCAGTAATGGCAGCTCTCTCGCCAGCACGGTGCAGCAACTTTCCATCAGCTTCGGCGTAGCCACCGCCGGACTCACCACGGCGGTATTCGTCCCCAATCGCGACCCGGCCAACTCTACCGAGATGATTCACGGCCTTCACAACGCCCTCCTCCTTCTGGGCCTCCTCACCATCCTCTCAAGCGGCGTCTTCCGCTCCCTTAAGTCCTCCGACGGCAGTAATGTCAGTAGCCAGAAACTGGTGCACCACGGGTAGTTCGCGCGAAGTCGTTGGCCATATACTCCCTCGACAGCCGAATGACGGTTTACAGCTTGGCGCCTTCTATAACCTGTTGAAAATTCAACCGATTGGGTCTCTTCCGCGGGACTGTCTGTTTTAACAGTTGCGGCTGGCAATCCGAGTGGTAGCGTTCAAAATGGCCTCCTAGAGGGTTCGCACGTTTCTGCGTCGCGTCGTCTCGATCAGGCCTCGCAAAGTTCGACTGACGATGCCGCCCGATTCTCGGATATTCCCGCGCGGACCGCTTTGCTCGTCGTTGAATCCATGCTGGCTTTAACGGAGAGTGAGGGCTCCTGGGATTTCTACGACGGAGAAATCATAGGCCGCGCAGGATTGTTCGCGAATCGGTGCCTGCATATTCAGCGACTCTAAGTTCAGGGAAATCCAGCCCAGAAAGAGAAAGTAAGATGACACCAGAAGAACTCAACAATGTTGCGGCTGAATTGAGACGGCTCGGTACAGAGCTAAACCTAACTGACAACCAGAAAGAGCACCTTAGAACCTTTCTGACGGATAAGTACGAGCAACTGCAAGAATACAAAAAGCAGAATCCAAACATCTCAAGAGAAGACATCGCTCAATACATCGCCAAGAATCGGGCTGCGGGACGGGAAAAAATCGAAAAATTCCTGACCCCGGAGCAACTCAAAATATGGGATGCAGAGGTAGCCAAGGCCAAGGACTTCCTCAGTCAGCGGGCTGCGTCGGCGTAAGTGAGAAACTGACTTTCGATTTATTTCGAGAGTAATCACAGGGGCGATTGTCGGAGACAGTCGCCCTCTTTTTGTTGTAAATGCGAGTCCGGCAGACGCTGCAAGACTTGAGGTCTGAAGTATGACCTCAGCCTTAATTTCCTTCGTTAGTTACTCACGAGAGGATGGTGAATTTGCGCTGCGACTTGCGAGCGGCACTAGTTCCGCGAGACGCGACGCAACCAGCTGGTCCGGTCAGGCAATCAAGCCTCGGAGCGCACCTGAGATCGCCGTTCACTAGCCCGCCGTTTGCGCGACGAGACGGACAAGCCCTTAGCTACCTTAAGAGGTTCTCGTTCATTCGCAAGAAAGCTGTGCTGACTGTCGACCGCATCCTGGTGCCCTCGTTTGCTACTTCGGGCGTAGTGCCCGTCGCTTCGCAGGTGATGCGCTTTTCTTTCGTCAGCTAACTGAACGTCAAGAATTTCCTTCACGCGCCGAACCAGCCTTGGATTGCCGACTGGAAAGAGGATCTCGACGCGATGACTCAGGTTGCGCCGCATAAGGTCCGCGCTGCCGAGATAAATCTCCTCCGCCCCTCCGTTCCGGAAGTAGTAGACGCGGCTATGCTCCAGGAACCGGCCCACAATGCTCGTGACGCGAATATTATCGCTGAACCCTTCGACCAAAGGGCGCAAGCAACAGAGTCCTCGCACAAGCAGGTCAATCTTTACACCAGCTTGTGAGGCGCGATAGAGCAGCCGGATCATTTGCGGATCTTCTAGTGCGTTCATTTTGAAGATCAGATGGCCGCGCTCGCCCTTTTCCTGAAGCGCGATCTCTCTGACGATCAACTCCTCGAGCCGCTGCCTTAAATTGACAGGCGCCACGAGCAGTTCATGCGGTTCGTTTTTCTTCGAATATCCGGTCAGCGCATTGAAAAAGTAAGTGCCGTCCTCGGCGATTCGGTCGTTGCAGGTTAAGAAGCCAAAATCGGTGTAGATGCGTGCGGTCGTGGGGTTGTAGTTGCCTGTCCCCAGATGCACGTAACGGCGGATTTTATCGCCCTCGCGGCGCACAACCAGCGCGATTTTCGAGTGGACCTTCAGCCCAACCAAACCGTACACGACATGAACGCCCGCATCTTCGAGCGTCCGTGCCCATTCAATGTTGCTTTCCTCATCGAACCGCGCCTTTAGTTCGACGAGAACCGATACTTGTTTTCCATGCTCGATCGCCTCGAGGAGAGCGGCCACAATCGGCGAGTTGCGTCCTACGCGGTACAAGGTCACCTTGATCGCCAGCACA
>Ga0306921_10002862_pt1 | contig 17373 bp, 13 predicted proteins | sample sta12Cox44000080_FD_203760 | JGI IMG/M metagenome (GOLD analysis project Ga0306921, IMG submission 203760) | Lab enrichment of tropical soil microbial communities from Luquillo Experimental Forest, Puerto Rico - statoxic.12C.oxic.44.000.080 (v2)... | ecosystem: Environmental > Terrestrial >... | reverse complement strand
ATAATGGACACCGAACCCACGCCGGCTTGGAAGGAAGACTGCCCGAGCCGCCTACTGAAAGGCCAGCAGCACGAAAAGACTTCGCGTCCTACCTTTGGCAGAAACATTGCCGGGGGTTGTATCAGACTCCGATCGCCGCATGACTTACGAATTCGCCACCCACAGGTGATGTTCGTCTGGAGCGTGGGTCGCATCTACAAAATGGACCTCTCCGGCAAGATTCTCGGCGCGTTCGGCCGACCGGGACGCTTTGCCGGCACGATCGATTCCATACATCAAATCGCCTGTCCGGATGAGAAGACGCTATACGTCGCGCACACATTTACAGCGCGTTTCGATAAATGGGTCGCGCAATAAGTCGCGACTACAGGTCTCGTAATACTAACGGTTCACCTTCCACGTAGGTGTTGCCATCGCTTCACCCCCAGGTCACTATAGTCCGAACGGATTGCGCAGCGCGGAAATTCGTCACGTGCCTATTGGCCCTTGTGGCTGGCGACTGGCGCTCCGGCCGCTGTACTACGCGCTGCTCGGACAAGGATAGGGCCCTGTTGCCAATTCAGAGGTCCGGCATCCTGGTAAACACCAGCCACGGAAATATGGAACGATATGTGGGCCTGCGACAGTTCAATCTCCGTGCCACGCGGGTGCGAGCCGCTGGGATTGATGGCCCGGTGACGTTTTCCGGCCGTAACGCGCCCATGCAGATCGTCAGCGCCGTTTGACCTCGGGTGATAGGAAAGCGGAAGTGGTAGCATTGAGGCTCTGGAGACCTAAGATGCTACATCTCCGGTTGTTCATCGCGGTATACGCGTTCTTTTCGATTGGTAGTCAGGCACAGTGGTTGAACTATTCCACGCCAGGGACGCCCCGATTAAAGGATGGCAAGCCCAACTTGGCGGCTCCTACGCCCAGGGCACTCGACGGGAAACCGGACCTCTCCGGCGTGTGGATGCATGAGACGACGACCGTCGAGGACGTGAAGCGCATTTTCGGCCACCGCTTCGATGGCGAAATTGCCGGCTCCATCCCCGGAATGGAGGTCGGCACCCAACACAAGTACTTCTTCGACATTTTTGCCGATTTCAAGCCTGGGGAACCGACCCTGACGCCAGAAGCGGTGGAACGTCGCCGCAAAATGTTCGCTGAGCGTGATCCATCCAGGGTTTGCGCCGAGCCTGTCGGCCTTCCTTTCGCCGCATTAGCTTCCGAGCCATTCAAGATCGTTCAATCTCCGAAGGTGACGATATTCCTCTACGAGGCGGGGGGCCTGAATCGGCAAATCTTCACCGACGGCCGCGGGCTTCCCAAGGAAGTTAACCTGCCGGCGTATATGGGCTACTCGGTGGGCCATTGGGATCGCGATATTTTTGTGGTTGAAACCGCCGGCTTCAACGATAAAGGGGTTATGGATTGGAGCGGCCACTTCCATAGTGAAGCCTTGCGTCTGAGCGAGCGCTTCCATCGCCGCGATTTTGGGCACCTGGACGTCGAGATGACGTTTGACGATCCCAAGACGTTCGCCCGGCCGATCCCGCTGAAGGTCGGCTTCGAACTGCTGGTCGACTCCGATATTTTTGAGATGTTCTGCGAGAACGAGAAGGATGCGAAGCATATGATGAAGAATGACGACGCTCGGAACGGCGTCGGACGGTAAAACTGGTGGAAGTGTTCGGGTTTCCGGTCAGCGATTGGACGGTGCTAGAGGAGCGCGACTCGCGCCCGAACCGAAATCGGCTGCGGCTGGACTGACGCTCACAGATCCAGTGAACTACACCCGACCATGGCACTCCCAAGGTATTGGGTCTGATCCCGAAAGAAGCCCAGTCGGTCGCCGCGACAATCGTGTCTCTTGCCAACATAATGGAGTTAGCTCCTGAGTGACGCGCTAACCGTACACGATCATTTGGAGCCACCTTCCGAACGAACCTCATCCTGGATAGTGGTGGATTGCCGACCACACTATGGATTGTTCTAAAGAACTCACTTCCAGCTGAAGCAGCAAATGCATCCCAGAACTCTATCTGTTTCGTTTGCCCCCCCACTCACGATTTTGGAGAATGAAGTAAAATCGATCGAGCCAAGAAGAGAGGCGCCCCCAATATGAAACCTTTTGCACTGTTGATCGTCGGCTTAGCGTTCGCGATCTCCCCCATCGCGGCGCAATGGCTCGATTACCCGACGCCAAATGTGCCTCGCACACCCGATGGCAAGCGGAATCTGAGTGCGCCCACCCCGCGCACCGCCGACGGCAAGCCCGATCTCTCAGGACTCTGGGAACCGGAACCGAATGGCCGTATTGGCGAAGGATCCATTGCCATCGCACCCGGCGATGATCCGGTCACCCCCGAGTTCGTCAACATCGGTTCGCGCCTTGAAGGAGGGTTGCCCTATCAACCCTGGGCCGTGCAGTTGGCCAGAGAGCGGACCAGGGAAGAGCACGGCGCACATGACCCTCTCGGCAATGGCTTTCCAGTTGGCATTGTGCGCCTGCACTCCTACGCCACGCCCCGGAAAATGATCAGAACCCGGGACTGCTAGTGATTCTTTACGAACTAACTCCACTTTCCGGCAAATCTTCACCGACGGCCGCCCGCTTTCTGGCGATCCCAATCCTACGTGGAACGGCTACTCGAGTGGGAAATGGGAAGGCGATGTTTTGGTTGTAAAGACCAACGGATTCCGCGACGGCATGTGGCTCGATTCCGGCGGCAGCCCATTGAGTGAAGGCGCGGTGATGACCGAAAAATTTCACCGGGTAAACTTCGGCCGCCTGGAAATCGAGCTCACTGTCGAAGATCTGAAAACCTACACCAAACCATGGACGGTCAAAATGGTTCAAACAATCAAGCTCGATACTGATTTGCTGGATAAGATCATGCTGGAGAACGAAAAGGACATCAAGCACTTGGTGAACTAGCCGAAGGGCGCTCGCGATGTTGACGCGCCGGCCGAGCTGATCCGTTAGGACTCGTGGCCTTTATCGTCGGGTAGGGGATCAACCCAAGGATTGTGCACGACAGCGCGGGCCTTGAGGTAGTCGGCGGTATCCCGCGAGACGATCGTGAGGCCGTGATAAAGCGCGGTCGCAGCGATGATCAAATCAGGCTGCGAGAAAGTATGTCCGCTCTTCCGGCCTTCCTCGACGAGAAGGCGCCATTTGAGCATAATGTCTTCGGTGACCGGGAGCACTCGATCTTCGAACATCGGCCGCACTTTGTTCGTCAACCAATCGTTGAGCTCGGCCCGCTTGGCGGCATCGGGCGTGAATTCAATGCCGAAGCGAATTTCGGCCAGTGTGACGGTGCTGACGTAAAGCTGCTCGAGCGCCTGGCCCCGCACGAAAGCAAGGACTCTTTGCTCCGGTCGCGGGCGCCTTAATTCGGAGAGGATATTGGTGTCAAGCAGCCATGCGGTCACAAGGCCACGTCGCGGACCGGCATCGGCGAGCGGCTCGGTTCGAGCGCAATGTCCCGATGCGGGGAAGCCTGCATCGCGTCGATGAGCGCCTGGCCCTTAAGATTGCCCTGCAAGCGGCGAAACTCCTCGGCGGCAATGACGACGACTTCGTCGCGGCCGCGTACGGTGACATGCTGCGGGCCTTCGCTACGAACCCGGCGGACGAGCTCGCTGAAGCGCGCCTTGGCGTCCTGGAGAAGCCAATGGCCCGAGCGCCGCTTGGGCGACGTTTTGCGCGGCTTCGGCGCCAGGAATGATTTTTTGTTCGATCTAGTCATGCTGACTAGTTTAGCATGAACCCCTCGCGTGTGGTTCCCGGAAACTCCGATCAAATTGATAAATTGGGAGTTGTAGCTCACCAGTCGTTTTCGTTTCGGACCCGTTCTAACGGCCGTTTTCGCCTTCCTGATCGCCTCATATCAGACCCGTGCCGCCCTTCAGTTGGAGATCCTCGCCCTGCGTCATCCGATCGGCGTCCCCAGCGCGACATGTCCCACCCTTAATCGCCGCGCAAAAGAAGCTCTCCACCGAGCTGTGGTTCGCCCATAATCTGTCCGCCCGTAACAACGTTGACTTTCAGCGCGGTCGAGACCAAGAATCGGGGCCCTGCCGACCCTCGTCCTGTTCCTATTCCGTTTCGTGCAGCTCCTCTTCAGCGGTCATGCCGCCCTCGCGATCGAGAACGCCGCTCTCCGCCTCCAACTCGCTGCCCTCCAGCGAAAACGGAAGCGACCCACATTGACCTCCTTCGACCGACTATTCTGGGTGGGGATGTCCCTGCTGTGGACTGGCTGGCGCGCTCCCCTCGTGTACGTCCGAGCCGACACGGTCGTCCGCTGGCAGCGCGAACGGTTTCGCAGGTTCTGGGCTCGGCGATCGAGGGTGAACCAACGCCATCGCGGCCGACCCGCGATCGCCGTCGACATTCGAGGCCTGATCGAGCGGATGGTTGCGGCCAATCCTCTCTGGCGCGCACCCAGGATTCACGGCGAGCTGAAGATGCTCGGCATCGAGATCTCCGAACGTACTGTCTCCCGAATCCTCCGGAGACTGCCGCGGCCGCCCGGCCAGACCTGGAAAACGTTTCTGCACAATCACTTCGCTCAAATGGTTTCGATGGACTTCTTCACCGTGCCCACGATCACCCTCAAGGTTCTGTTCGTGTTCATCGTGTTGGAACATCGTCGGCGCAAGGTGTTGCACTTCAACGTGACGGAGCACCCCACCGCGGCCTGGACGTCCCAGCAGATTCTCGAGGCCTTTTCCGAGCACGACACCCCGCGCTATCTCCTGCGGGATTGAGACGGCGTTTATGGCAGCGACGTTCGGTCGCGTATCGCTTCGCTCCAAATCGAGGAAATCCTCACGGCGCCGCGCCGTCCCTGGCAGAATCCCTACGCCGAGCGGGCTCATTGGCTCGATCCGCAGAGAGTGTCTGGACCACTTCATCATCCTTAATGCCAGACATCTGAAGCGGACTCTGGCTTCCTATTTCAGTTATTACCACGGGTCGAGGACTCACCTCGGGCTGGACAAGCAATGCCCGTCCCCTCGGCAGGTCTCCGGTGCCGGGCGGATTGTTCAGATCTCGCAACTTGGAGGCCTACACCACCGCTATGAACGTATCACAGCGTGAGTGTTTGGGCGCGGACAGAATAATGGCGAATGACAGGTGAAATACCACCTCCCATTTTCCGGCGATCCGCAGGTGCTGGGCTGTGCTCCGAATCCGCGTGTGCCCAACTCCTACCCGGTCACCGTTGAGGGCGCCGAGGTCTGCTTCGAGATTATCGACTTCAGCGGCAATGCCGAAAGTATAAAGCGCGAAGCGGAGCAGGTGCTGGGTCTCATTCGTCAGCAATCGGCGAATCTAGAGAAGAACATCACGATACATAACGGCCAGCTCCGTCAGCATACCGAAACCGTTTTCGATGCCCGAAAGGCACAAACCATGACACAGAATCAGGTTGTTGCGGCGCTCGGAGTACCCGTGAAGAAAGTTGCGGACATACCAAAAACGTTTGCCGTGCCCGCTGTTAGCCGGAAACCCGTTGTTCCCAAGCCGCAAGCGCCGTCTGAAAGGTACTCGCCAGAGCCGACTCTAGATCAAGGAATCTACGAAGAGATCCTCCAGACAATTTTTGATACAGGTCGCCGTGTTCGAGCGGTTACCGAGCACGTATGCCGGCAAGGACGAAGAGACGCTACGCGATCATCTGATTCTGAACCTAGAACCCCGCTTCCAGATCGGCACGACCGGGGAGACGTTCAACAAATCCGGCAAGACCGATATTTTGATGCGTCACGAAGGCAAGAACATCTTCGGTGCTGAGTGCAAGTTCTGGCGAGGTCAGAAGGCACACCACGAGACCATCGACCAGCTGCTATCCTACCTGACGTGGCGCGACTCGAAAACAGCGATCGTGTACTTTTTGGACACGAAGGAGATGGCGGCGCCGTTAAAGGCCATCGAAGAAGCCACCCCTCAGCACTCCTGTTTTGTCGCCGCCAAGGGCAAGCGGCATGAATCCTTGCTTAGCTACGAATTCCACCTGCCGGGCGACCACAGTCGTCCGTGCAGGTCGCGATTCTTTGCTTTCACCTACCGAAATAGGCCAACACTCAGGCTACGGCGTCCCGCGCTGACTCTCCCAGCCGGGCATTATTCAGTTTTAAATCTCTCTAGCACGCTGAGTTTTGTCAGTACTTACGACTAGTCGACCCTCCGTGCCATGGCAGTGAAAACCACGTTTTGCGGGTTGGTTTGCAAGGCGCGAACTTCGCGGCCCCTATCATCGACCACGATTGCTAGATCGACAGCGAGGGCTGGCGTGAAAAGCAGAGCTACAGTGCCCGTGCAATCCGAACTTACGTTGTAGGTGCCCGTAAACGTCCTAGAGGTAACCTTGCCTCCAGGATTAATCGTGTCACTTCCCGAAATGTTTCCTTCGCCATCCGATACAAAAGTCCCGACATCGGCAGCCGGGGCGGGTGCACCGAAGAACCCCTCTCCTGTAAAGCCATAGCGGCCAACTAGGGTCTGGTTGGTGCAGGCATGAGATTCCTCAGCATGTGCCTGGGGAATGATGCTGGCGTGACGATTAAACGCTAAAGCCGTGAGTGCGACAACAAAGATTGCGGTCGCGAATCCAACTTTCATCTTTATGCTCATCATTAGCTCCTTTGGGGCAGCATACCCGGGTTCCGGCAACTGCAACACCAGGTGCTCCTCTTCGTTTTGTCGGCCCTTAAAAGCACCCGCGAAATGCATTTTCAATGCTAAAGTGCGAAAGCGAACCAAACCCTTGTGCAAATACTTCGACCAACGCCTCCGTCAGTGAGTGTTTGGATTCGTCAATGCGTTTCACGTTTTGTCGTGAATATAAGAAGGGAATCCAAGCAGCCGGTTTGCATCCCAATCCGGCTAGCGTCCCGCCTCGCTGACGCTAACAAGCGGCGGTTGCGGCGCACGTAAGAGCAGGAGCGAAGCCCCCCACGAGAAAGCGTCCGACTTCTTGGCCGGACCGACTTTGGCGGGTCCACATCGCCCCGGTAAACACGCTGCTGGATGTCTGCGTAATCCGCTTCCAGCCGTGCCCACTTCAGCCCGAAAACCTCACCGGGCCTCATGCCAGCAAGCAACGCGAGCCTCGCGATCAACCGCTCCCGAACATCCAGCACCGAGCACAACCGCCGCACTTCTTCACCGTCATGACCCGCGTTGCCGCCCTCCTGCATTCCCTCGGCGTAAACAATAACGCCGCCGGGCTCCTTTGCAAATATCCTTCCGCAACCTGTCGGTAGCCAAAATTTCGTTCAGTAGGGCAAGCCGCATTCACGTAACCGCGGGCGGCATCGAATTCCGCATTGCGATCGCCCAAAGGCGCGCGCTTGGTTCTGCCGATTTGCTGCGAGTGGTCCCGACAGATGCCGGTCCCAGCCTCGTCGAAGCCTTTTTCGGCAATGTCAGCGTCCCATGGACAGTTCTTGGAAATCCCCACGAAACCTACGCGCGTGGAAACACGCGGCAAAGAGTTTTTATGCAGTTTCGCGCCACGCGTAGCGATGGTGCAGTCCGCCCAGGCGGGGCATCGCAATCACAGTGGCATTCGCTGTGGGCCTTTGCTCGACCGCCCGTTGCTGTGGCGTGTCCTTTGTTAGCGAATCATGAATGCGATCGTCGTGATAGTACCTCAAGTAGTCGCCAGTCAGCCGGCGGAGATGTCCTTCGCTGATGGCGATGACATGGTCCAGGATCTCGCGCCGACAACTTCCCACCCACCTCTCCGCGATGCCATTTTTGCCAGGGCGATCGGATGCTCGTCTGCTTCGGTTCCAGACCCGTCGCCTTCAACAATGTGATGACGTCATCGTCGAACTTTGAGTCTCGATCCATGATCACGTAACGATAGGGAGTGGACTCTGGAAAAGCTTCGCGCAGTTGTTGGACGACCCAGTCTGCGGTCGGGTGCCGGGTTACATTGAAGTGCAGGATCTTCCGACGGCTGTGCTCGATGACGAAGAAGCAGTAGAGCAATTGGAAGGTCAATGTCGGCACGATAAAGAAATCGAACGCAACGATGGCCTCACGGTGATTCTGGAGAAATGTCAGCCACTGTCTAGCGGAGTCGCTGCGGGGCGTCATGCGCCGCAGATAGCGAGCCACACTCCGTTCGGAGACAACGAAGCCGAGCTTCAACAGTTCGCCATGAATCTTGGGCGCTCCCCAGCCAGGGTTGTCTTGCGCCAAGCGCCGGATGAGCACACGAATCTCTTCACTAATCTTCGGTCGGCCGCTGCGCGGCCACGAGCGCCAACGCCAGTGGAGCCGAAAACCAGTGCGGTGCCAGCTGATGACGGTCGCGGGTTTGACGATGACGAGGACGTCGGCCCAGCGCGGCCACCTACGGCGCAGGATCGTCCAAAAGAGCCTGTCCAGCGGATTCAAGATTGGCCGCGGCCGTTTGCGTTTGAGCACGGCGACCTGCTGTCGGAGGGCGAGGACCTCCAGAGCGATATCGCTCCGATCGCGGAGGAACACGCGAATCGCAGCTAGGATTGAGAGGATGAATGCGAGCACGGAGGAGCCTTGTAACATGGCGCTACGTCTCCGCGGTGGGACTCGAGACGACGCGCTCAAGCTGCTGATTTTCATCGCGATCGGGTATTGGCTACCCACACGGGGCGGGGTTCGCCGGAGCTGCCGCTTTACCGGGTACCGAAGTGCACTACCGATATCACGAGATATTGTTTCGCTCGTGGGCGTTCGATGACGAGAGTAGGGAAGACAGCATCCAATATCAGACGGACCTCGGCAGTCACTCTTCGACCGTCTGCCTGGCGCGCTGGGTGATGACCGTCGGATCTTCGCCCAGAGCTAACAACACCGACCGGTCGAAGCCCTGTGGACCAGTAATGACCACCCTCACTCCACCACGAATGGATCAACAGCAATCCACCCCTCGTATTGCTCTTTGACGTGCCGTCCTTCAGATTCGACAGCAGTTTCGATCCGCTCGCGGCGTGTGGCAGGGATTCCCTTGCAGTCGAAAACGATCAAAGGCATCAGACATTGTGCCTTGACAACTACATCAACAGCATGGTGCGTGACCTTTACAATCGCAATGACCATAGGTGTACCAATATACGCGAACAACTTGAGGCCATGGTCAATGCGCCGAATTTTTATGAGGATTGGGATTGACTTTCAGCCTAGGAAGATGGGCCACGCCCGGAAGCTCTAAGGCGACGGGCCCCTTGTCGATTTGACACAGCAACAGACCTAAGCCGCGCCGACGCTTCCTGTCCACGTTCTGATCCTTGAGCAGTCTTATAAATAGCTGCCGGCAGTGACGCGTCTGGTACAGTGCTTTCGGCCCAGGATCAATGCAGCGACGGCCGTGAAGGCGAGAGTCGAGTAGGATCATTGCAGCAAATGGAAACTCTTGGTCTCGGTATCGTACCACCGGCCCGGTGTCCCTTTGAAAACAAGGCCATCACCCGAGTCAAGAAACATCTGCGCCCCGCAAGCGGCCGATTTTTCGCTTGTTCCCTTCGGCGCGACGATGCCCGACGCCAAGATCCAGTCTACGGCCACAACAAAACCGACTCAAGATGTCTTTGCGACTTTGCCCACGCGACGCATCAAAAATAGAATTTTGCAACTATCTGGATGTTGCGCTCGCCCGTCGTGCCGGAAATCTCTCCGAAAGTCGCGGAGGTGATGGTCTGCGAAATCGGGCTGTTGAAGATCGGCGTGTTGGATAGGTTGAACGCCTCGCCGCGCAGTTCGAACCATTGGCCCTCGTGCACCGGGAACCTCTTGGAAAGCGAGAGATTAAGGATCGTTGCGCCAGGCCCGCGGACGACTCCGGGACCCGCATTGCCGAAGGTGAAGTTAGCCGGCTGTGTATAAGCGCTCACGTCCAGCCAGTGATTTCCAGGTCCCACGATGTGGGAATCGTGGGGAGTGCCGATCACCTGGGCTCGGGCGCTGCGAGCGAGAGTACCCGAACGATCGGTGGTCTTAATCGTGAGCGGGAAGCCAGTGTGGGACAAGAACGTGGCGCCAAACTGCCAACTACCGATCAGGTAGTCTGCCGGTTTGGCCCAGTTCGTGCCAAATCTCCTTCCCTTGCCGAACGGAAGCTCATAGTAGGCCGAGGCCACGAAGTTGTGCTTGGCGTCGGCTAACTGCGGCGCCCATTCCGAGCGGCGGTCATAGAGGTTCTCCATGTAGGCCGATTGAGCTCCGGACTGTCCGCTATCACCGTAGTAGCCGATTGAATCCGACATGCCGTGCGCCCAAGTGTAGGAGATCTGATATTCGATCCCCATGTTGAAGCGCTTGTGCAGCGAGACCTGCATGGCGTTGTACTTCTGGTTGGCTCCAGATTGGGTGCCAGAAATCTGGGTGATTTGTCTAACCAGGTCCGAGTTGCCGGCCAGGTATGGACTCGGCAGCGGCGCTTGGCCTGGAGTTACGAGTTGCTTCTGGAAGAACGGCGTAGCGGCGATCAAGTGTGTGCCGTGCTGGCCGACATAGCCCACGCTGATCACATTGCTGTCAGGCAGTTGATATTCGGCGGTTAGATTCCACTGTTGCACTTCTGCGGGGCGCACATTCGGATCCCACAGGCGAATGTTGGCCCCGACAAAAGCGCCGCGCGAGCCGATGAATCCCTGGTCCACGGTGGAGCCTGGTAGATTGCTAAGGGCAGACTGATAAACAGCCTCGAACTCGGAGTTGATCGGAGGGTTCATGGTGAGCCGCAGGTTGGTGCCTGTGCCCTCCATGAACGATGAGATGGTGTAAGCGCCGCGAAAGACGAGCCTTTTGTCGGTCCCGGCCGGTGTCCACGCAAAGCCGACTCGGGGCTGAAAGTCTTTCTTGTATGGGGCGTAAAGGCCACGGCTGTTGCCGTTCTGCCCGGCGAATTCCGGTTGCCCACTAAAGAGGCCGAAATTCACTTGCCGGTCCTTCACCTCTACCCACGGTGTACTGTAGTCCCAGCGCACGCCTAGATTCAGCGTCAAATTGTCGTGGACGCGCCAGTCGTCCTGTACATAGATACCCCACACACTCTGCCGCTGGCCCCAGGTGTTGCCGTTGCTCAAACCGCGGCCGATATCATTGGGCAGCCCGAGTACGAAATCAGCCTCGCTGACCGCCTTGGAGGTCGGCGACTTTCCGTTCGGCCCCTGTGTATACTGGCCGTTGAAATTGAAAAAGCCGGTTCGGCCATTGTTGCCGGAGTAGAACGCATCCAGCCGCCGGCGCATCAACTGTGCGCCAGTTTTGATCATGTGACGCCCGCGAATCGTGGTGAGGTTGTCGGCATAGTGGAAGGTGCTGTTGGCAAAAAGTTGCTGCGTGCCCACGTTGGCGCTACCGATGTTGCTGGCGTAGGTGAAGCCCTGTGAGGAGCCCTGTAAGGAGGGCAGCCCGGCGCCCACGTTGGCAATGCCAACTTTTTGGGCGATGTCGCCGAGGCCTTTATCTGCTCCGCCGTTCTGATTCATGATGTCGTTCACTCCGACGCGCGCTTCGTTGACTACTGTCGGGCTGAAGGTCCGGGTCCAGTTCAGGACTCCGTTTTGGAACGGCGCGATGAAGAACGTGTTGTACATGAGAGGAAATGAATTTGTTGTGGGATTATCCTGCCGCCCGTTCGAATACCGTCCTGTAAAATCGTCCTTGGCATCGATCTTCCAGTCCAGTTTGAAATCACCCTGGTCGGAATTCACGTAAGAGCCAGAAGTATTCGCCTGATTAAAGCGCAACGCGGTGCTCAGCGGCAACGGATAATAACTTGGGTTATTGAGCAGACCCTTCACCGCTGGGCTGAACAGGTTTAGCGGAATCTGGTTGTTCGGAAAAGGGGCGCGGTTACCACTGGCGTCGGCTGAGAAAGGATTATAGAGCTGAATGGCACCGTTAGCCGGATTCAGTAGCCGCGAAAAGTCCCCTTGGCGGAAGTCCACCGGAATGACCGAGAAGCTTGTGGTCACCGGTGGGAGGTCCTTACGCAGCGCCTCATAATCGGTAAAGAAGAAAAGCTTATTCTTGATCAACGGTCCGCCGAACGTGCCGCCAAATTGATTCCACCGCAGTAACTGACGCGGAATGGCCGGATTGGTATGCCAGTTGTTTCCCCAGTTGTTCGCGTTTAGCTTGTCATTGCGCAGATCCTCAAACACGCTGCCGTGGAACCGGTTGGTGCCGGACTTGACGACCACGTTGATGATGCCTCCCTGGAAATTGCCAAACTCCGCCGAGGCGTTGCTGGTGATCAAGCGAAATTCTTGGATGGCATCTGGATTTGGCTGGTAGGCCGTTTGGTTTTCGCTTGTGAGGTTGTTATCGACCCCGTCGAGCAGGAAGTTATTGCCTTCTTCACGATTCCCGTTGATGTACGGACGCCCATAGCTGGTGCTGCGGCGACCATCGTTGAACGTCGCGGGGTTGGGCGTTAGCACGCCGGGCGCCAGCAGAGTCAATGCCACCGGATTGCGGCTAATCAGGGCCGTATGGTCGATGGTTTGCGGGTTGATTTGCGTCCCCACCTGGGTCGTGTCGGTTTGGAGCAGTGCCGCATCGGCGGTGACGGAGACGCTTTCCTGAACGCCGCCTACCTCCATGGCGATGTCGAGCCGGGCACGCTGGTTCAGGTCCAGATGTAAACGCTCTTGTACATAGGTTTTAAAGCCTTGCGCCTCCACCCGCACTTCGTATTCACCCGCCGGCACACGCGGTAAGGCATAAAAGCCGTCCTCGTTGGTTTTGGTCGGCCACACCGTGCCGCGGTCAAGGTCCTTGGCAAAAATCGTGGCACCAACAATCGCCGAGTTCGATGGATCAGTGACACGGCCAGTAATTCCAGCGCTGGCTTCCTGGGACACTAGAGGCTGCGAGCCGAAGCAGGCCACAGCGCAAAACAATAACATTCTATTGTGCATGCGACACCCCCATCGCGATGCTGGCCATAGTACTACGACACACGCGGCCATGCAAGGTTCAGGCCGGGCCCGAACCGGTTCCACGGCCGAGGCAACGCCATTTAGGGAAGGATGCCTGGATGGCCTAACCACACACTCGGCACTTCCCTCCGGGACACCTCTTGGGGACCTTCGCCTTGGCTGTGGACGTACTCCAGGTGATTCTACAACAGCCGAAACCGCCGCCCGCAGCGTACATCAGGGCGTGCCCCGCTCTAGACCCAGAGCTAAGCCCTATGGCTTTAGCGCACGGCCATCTTTCTTGGTGAAGTGCATTCCCTCCGTAGTTCGTCAATTGGCGCTCGCATTCGAGATCAATTCGCCTTATCGTGCGCTCGCTACGGGCGCTTCTTATTCGTGGCGTAAAGCTATCAACGGATCTACGCGGATGGCGCGACGTGCCGGGACATAAAAGGCAAGCAACGCGATAAAACCGATCAAGGCAGCGGAAGCCGCAAATGTGAACGGATCGGCAGCCGAGACCTGCAGGAGGAAGCGCTGCAGGACGCGCGTCAAGGCAGCAGCGGCGAGCAATCCTACTCCCAAACCGGCCAACACCAGCAACACGCCCTGGCGCAAGATGAGCAGCAGAATGGTTCGTGGCGGGGCACCCAATGCCATCCGAATCCCGATTTCGCGCGTCCTCTGGGAGGCTCCGTAAGAGACTATGCCGTAAATGCCTACGAGCGCGAGCGCCAAACCCAGGAGACCCATCGCGCCAGCCTGGAACGTGCCGATGCGGAATATCAGCGAGCCTTGAGATCCTTCCAGAATCCGCTCCATCGTTCGGAGGTCAGTGACTGGCATGCTGGGATCTCGTAATAGTTTTCTCACGCTGAGATATCGATAGCTGCTTTGCCGTACCGCTGCACCTTGCGACTTGGCGACCTTCAAATCTCGCGGGATCGTGCACTCCCGGGGCAATCGGATCGATTCCTGCGGGGCCGCACGCCATTTTGAACTGCTTTGTGGCGGGCTCAGGCCCTTTTTATGGAGCCGACAAGACGAACAGGTGTCCAGTCCAGGCCGCCGCCTTGGCCGGTGCCCAGCCGAAGTCCAGAACCGGTTCGCCGGATTGCGGCGCGAGGAACTGCACAAGGTCGCGACCATATTCCCACACGACCGACTGGTTTTTGTGTAGGCTGGCGTTCCACGAAGCGGTCATACTGCCGATTGTAGGTTGGCGGGTTGCGGGACGATCCAAATACCGGATTGAGGTTGCACGCGGCGCGCGACGGCTGTCAGAATGGAGGCTAGTCCATGGGGACCAAAGTCACGTGCCCGTCCTGCGGCCTTGAGAGCCCCAGCGGCAATTTTTGCACCCGGTGCGCGGCACGATTGGACGCTACGTCCGCCGAGACGGCGCTCATGGCCGGCGCGGCGCCGGCTTCGCGTTTTGGCTCCTCGACGAGCTTGGATGAAGGCCGGTTCCTTCCCGGCACTGTGCTCGCGGGGCGCTATCGAATCGCGGGCTTGCTGGGGCGAGGCGGTATGGGCGAGGTTTACCGAGCGACCGATCTCACCCTCGGCCAAGCGGTGGCGTTGAAATTTCTGCCCGAGAACCTAGCCCGCGACGAACGCGCGCTGGCTCGCTTCTACAATGAAGTGCGGATGGCGCGCCAGGTAACGCACCCCAATGTATGCCGCGTTTATGACATCGGACACGTAGAGGACGTCCACTACATCTCCATGGAGTTCGTGGACGGCGAGGATCTGGCTTCGCTGCTCCGCCGGATCGGCAGGCTGCCGTTGGATAAGGCGCTCGAAACGGGGCGGAAGCTCTGTGCCGGCCTGGCATCGGCTCACGAACGCGGCGTTCTGCATCGCGATCTGAAGCCGGCCAACATCATGATTGATGCGCGCGGCCAGGTAATCATAACGGATTTCGGGCTGGCTGGCCTCAGCGACCAGGTGCATGGCGACCTGCGCAGCGGCACACCGGCGTATATGTCGCCGGAGCAACTCGCAGGCACCGAAGTCACAACCAAGAGCGACATCTATTCGCTGGGGCTGGTGCTCTACGAGTTATTCACTGGAAAGCGCGCGTTCGAGGCGTTGTCAGTGATGGAGTTGATGGATCTGCAGCAGCGCGCGAGGCCAGTGAGCATTTCGACGCTGGTCAAGGATTTGGATCCGGCCGTAGAACAAGTTGTTCTGCGCTGCCTGGCTCCGGATCCAAAACAGCGGCCGGCATCGGCGCTCTCGATCGCGGCGGCGCTTCCAGGAGGCGATCCGTTGGCGGCGGCCTTGGCCGCCGGAGAGACGCCGTCGCCGGAATTGGTTGCGGCCGCAGGCGAGACGGAAGGTCTCCACCCGCGGGTTGCTTTGAGTTGGCTGGGGGCGGCGCTGGCGGGAGTGGTTGCACTCGTGTTCGTGGCTCCATCGCACGAGATCACGGCGCGACTCGCGCTGGAGACTCCGCCCGAAGCCCTGGCGCACGATGCTCGTATGTTGCTGCGCGGCTTCCGATATACGACGCGGCCAGCCGATACAGCGTCGGGATTCGTCTATGACGAGGACTATCGGGATTACTTGAAGCACCATCGCACGGAAGCGGCGGCCCGCTGGGAGAATCCAGCTTCGGGTGAGCCACCCCTGGTAGTGTTCTGGTACCGGGAGTCTCCGCGGGAACTCGTCGCCACCCGCGGCTTCAACACAGCTGTCAATTTCGACGATCCTCCCATGGAGACGAGCGCGATGATACGCGTGCGGATGGACCCGCATGGCAATCTACGTCTGCTGGAAGCCATTCCACCGCAGGTTGAGCCGCCGCAAGCCGCAAATGCCGCGTTCGATTGGAACCGGCTGTTTGCCGCCGCGGGTTTGGAGATGAGCCAGTTTCAACCCGCGGAGCCTGAATGGACGCCGCTCGCCAACTGGGATCAGCGCGCCGCCTGGAGGCGGGACCGGCTGCGCGTGGAGGCGGCGGCCTGGAGAGGCCGCCCGGTTTCATTCCGCATCATCGGCCCGTGGACCGTCGCCGAGCGGATGAAGCCGGGAGGCGGCCAGCGCGCGGTGGTGAATCTCGTGGTGGCCTACACAGCGTTGGTTGTCTCGAGCATTATTGCGTGGTTCAATTTTCGGTCACGAAAGGCGGATGTGCGGGGCGCCAACCGGCTGGCTCTCATTTATTGGGTGTGCTCGGCTGCGGGAAATTTGATTGTCATGCACCATTCGGCCACTCAGTTGGAGCTGAACCTGTTCTGGCTGTCGGTGGCGGTAGCGGGCATCGACGGCGGTGTCGTATGGGTTCTCTATCTCGCATTGGAGCCCTGGGTGCGGCGGCGCTGGCCGCAAACGATGATTTCGTGGAGCCGGTTCACGGTGAAGGGAGCGCGGGATCCGCTGGTTGGGCGCGATCTGTTGTACGCCGTTGCGATCGCGTCACTATTCGCCTTCGCGCTTTGCGGCATGCTGGCGATCCAGCCCAAATATCTGGAGCCGAACTTTCCGAGACTTGAAGTCTTGTCCGGTTTGCGCTACGTGCTGGGAGGCGTGTTGGGCGGGGTTGGCGCAATCCTCGATGCGCTCTTTATTTTTTTCGTGCTGTTCGTGTTTCGCGTGCTTCTGCGCTGGGAGCGTTTGGCGTTCGCGGCATTTGTCGTGGTCGTGGGGGCTCTCACGATGAATTACCCGGTGACTTCGTGGGCGGAGGTTCCGTTTGCCGTCTTCAACGCCTTGGTGTGGGGTGCGGTCCTGCTGCGGTTCGGACTGGTCGTCGCTATGGTGGCGGACGCAGTCCTAGCGATCTTGCGCGCCATCCCGCTGACGCTGGATCTTTCGGCGTGGTATGCAGGCGCAGCGGCAGTTCCGTTGCTTCTGATCGTGCTTCTAGCGCTCTATGGCTTCCGCACCTCACTGGGAAAGCGGAAGCTCATCCGATTGCCTGATTGAGATCTTCGATCCAGTCGACCGGGTGCTCGATGCCTAGCGAGAGGCGCAGGCGTACGGCCTTCCACCGAGGCGCGGTGCTCGATGAAGGTGTGGGGGCCGCCCAAGCTGGTGGCGCGCAGAAATAGCCGGCAGCACGCGGTGACCTCCATTTGTCGGCAAAGGTAGACCTACCAAAACTTGATGATGCCATCCAATGGGTGGAGGATGGGAACTCACCGAAAGATCCAGCCACCGGTCGGCAACAGCTTGTGCTTCAGCGCTCGCTGGATCTACCGTTAACAGAGCATTGGCATCTCGATAGAGGGCGAGCCACTCTGGGGAGGGGCCTTCTTCGTAATACTGCTGGCGCTGCGTCCAGCCAGCCTCGGTGTAGTACTTCTTCATCGCTTCAACGCCTTCTTGCATATTGATCACCGGTGGATGTGGTTCTCGGAAACTCAATCTACGAGCGCTCGGCTGCAGCACCACCGGTTTTCCGATCCAGCACACCTGGCACGCCCGGTTGCTGGCGGAGCGGTGATT
>Ga0306921_10002859_pt1 | contig 17379 bp, 16 predicted proteins | sample sta12Cox44000080_FD_203760 | JGI IMG/M metagenome (GOLD analysis project Ga0306921, IMG submission 203760) | Lab enrichment of tropical soil microbial communities from Luquillo Experimental Forest, Puerto Rico - statoxic.12C.oxic.44.000.080 (v2)... | ecosystem: Environmental > Terrestrial >... | reverse complement strand
TGAGTGTGTTTGCTAAAATCACGGGCCGCGTGCTCACGGTGGTGGTGCGTCAGAACCAGGTCCTTAAACTGGTACGGTGCCTCGAGGTCCCTTCGGCGGAGTGGAGCGATGTCTCGAGTGTTTTGCTGCCGACTTTCGTCTTCGTGGAAGACAACCTGGGAGCACGGGCCAAGCGCCTGATTTTGTGCGGCTTCGGACCGCAGACCGAGGAGGCGCGGCGGGGTCTCGAGGCCGAGCTCGAAGTGGAGGTCGAGCCGCTGCGGTCCGCGCTCGGAGTCCCCGGCGAGACCAATGCGGGACTGCTCGGATATCTGCACTCGATCGCCATGGATAATTGAAAATGAAGATCCCTCTCAATCTTGCAAGCCAGCCGTTTCGGCGCGACCGGCCGATTCTGGTGGGCTCGACCGCCGTAGCCGTGCTGCTCGTGGGCACCTTGGGTCTGCTGATTTGGCTGATCTTTACGGATCGAGCACAACTGGCCGACGTGCGACGTGACGTGGTCCGGTACGAGCGGTCCATCCGCGCCGTTTCCGCCGGGCAGGCCAAGCTCGAGGCGGTGCTGCGGCGGCCGGAAAACGCCGAGGTGCTGGAACGCGCCGTTTTCCTCAACCAGCTTCTCTACCGCAAGGGAATCAGTTGGACTCAGATCTTCGCCGATCTCGGGCGCGCGCTTCCTCCCAACGTCCGCATTATGACCATCCGCCCGTTCGTCAACAAGGACAACAAGGTGACTCTGGATATGACCGTGGGCGCCAAGACGCCGGCCAACGTCATCGACTTCCTCAAAGCACTAGAGTCCTCTCCGCTTTTTGAATCGGTCACGCCGACCAGCAGCCTGGCGCCCTCGCAGGCCGAGCCGCTCTATCGCGCCCGACTGACGGTGAACTATGCCCAAAGACTTTAAGGCGGCCTTGCACGATCCGCGCGTTGTGTTCCGCGCCATTCTCGGCGTACTGCTGGCGGCTAACTTGGCCGCCGCGGTGCTGGCCTTCCGACCGTTTGGCGGGTCGGCCGACGACGTTCGCCGCCGCAGGACCGAGTTGCAGTCCCGTCTTTCCCAATTGGAGGCGCGCCTCTCCTCTACTCAACAACTGGTCAATAAAGTAGAGACTGCCCGCAAACAGGGCGACGAATTCCTGACCCGGTACGTGACCGACCGGCGTTCGACGTTCTCCACCATCTTCGAGGAGCTCGACCGCACGGCGACCGATGCGGGTCTGAAACCCAAAGACCGGAACATCGATCTTAGCGACATTGAAGGAAGCGATACGCTAAAAATGATGTCCATTACCGCCGGCTACGAGGGCTCCTATTCGAACTTGCAGAAGTTTGTCAGCCTGCTCGACAAATCACCCCGGTTCCTGATCATCGAGAGCCTGGTGGCCTCCCCCCAGCAGGGAAGTCCGGTGCTGAATGTCAGTTTGAAACTCGACACCTTCGTCAACGAGGCTCCGGAGGCGAGCTCGTGAAGCTGGGCGCGAACGAGCCGAAGAAGGTCGCTGCGCTGGCCGTCCTGGTGGTCGGAGGCGGGTACGTGTTCTATGCCAACGTGATTTCCTCTCCCGGTCCCAGCGCCGCGGTTCCGGCCGCGGCGGTATCGTCCGCGCTGGCGTCAGCCCCCGCGCCGGTTTCCGCGCCGGTTTCCGCGCCGCGGGCACCGGAGCACACCACCCGCTCGCGTCAAAGCGACGAGTTCCACCCGGTGTTTCGTTCCAAGCGTCCCGAGGACCGCCCCGATCCCGAGCTGTCGGATCCGACTCTCCGGCTTGATCTGCTCGCCAAGGTGCAGCAGGTAAGTGTTTCCGGAGACGGCCGCAACGTATTTCAGTTCTATGAACCTCCGGTCAAGCCGTTGCCGAAACCGGAGCCAGTGGTGACTCTGCCGCCGCCCGTGAATCCCACCCCTCCTCCACCCCCGCCTCCACCGCCCTTGAAGATTCCTCTGCGCTACTACGGTTTTTCCTCGGTGGTCGGCAGCACCGCCAAGACGGCCTATTTTTTGGATGGCGACGACATCCTGGTCGCCAAGGAAGGCGAGATGGTGAAGCGTCGTTACAAGGTCGTGCGCATTGGAACCAATTCGGTGGTGATGGAAGACAGCGAATCCAAGCGCCAGCAGACGCTTCCCTTAGAGGAGGCGGCAGGATGAGAAAACGGGGCGAGTCGGGTTTCGCGCTGCTGCTGGTTTTCTTGATGGCCGCCGTCATCGCCATCTCCCTTTATGCGGAGATCCCGCGTGTGGCGTTCCAGGCCCAGCGGCAGAAAGAACAGCTCCTGATCGAACGCGGCGAGCAGTACAAACGCGCCATCCAGCTTTTCGTGAAGGCGAACGGGCGTTATCCGGGGGACCTCAAAGATTTGGAGAACTTCAACCACCGGCGCTTTCTTCGGCACCGATTCATCGACCCGATGACGGGGAGCGCCGACTGGCGTCTGATTCACATCAACGGCAACATGCTCACGGACTCGGTCGTCAACAAACCGAAGCCTGTCGATCCCAACCAGCCGGGCTCATTGACCGCTGGCCAGTCGTCGAGCGCTGGCCAGTATGTCAGCGAAATACCGTCCATTGGCATACCTGCCGCCGGCCAGCCGATCATCAACCCTGCCCTGGGACGCCGGCGGGCGAGTGACGGCGGCGCCCCTGGGTTGGTTGTCGGGCCGGACGGCCAGCCGATTGCCCCGGAACAGCCGGCCACACCGGGCGGTGTTCCACCCCCGGGCTCGCCTGGCGCGCAACCAACTTCCGGCGCCCAGCCGTCCCCCGGCGGGTCATCGTTGCCGGGATTTCCCGCCGTGCCGTATCCTGCCGGGACGACGTTTCTGCCCGGAGCGAGCAATGGTTTCGGGCAGCCGGTGGCTGGGCAGCCCGTGCCTGGGCAGCCCGTGCCTGGGCAGCCCGTGCCTGGGCAGCCCGTGCCTGGTCAGCTGGTGGCTGGTCAGCCCGTGGCTGGTCAGCCGCTCTCCAACCAACCACTGTCTGGCCGCATGCCCGGTGGGCCGCCGGCTTCGTACCCAAATTGGCAGGCCTACGTCGGCTCGTCCCAACCCTACGTTGGCTCCTCGCAACCATACGTGGGAGGAGGAGTCTATATCGGCTCGCAGCCGACCTCGACCAACGGCGCGAACCCGCCGCCCGGCGGCGCCGCGTATCCGTTTCCCCCGCCCGCGCAGCCTGCCGTCCCCAACAACCCGGGTGTGCCCGGTGGAGTCGCCGTATTGCCCGGCTTGCAGCAGGCGCAGCAGTCTGCCGACAGCAGCGGGGCTTCCCAAACACCAGCTCCCCCGCTTCCGCAACCCGGAACCGTAGACCCAAATCCCGCTGCTAGCATGGTTAACAATTTCTTGACCAACCCCCAACAGGCGCCGTCTGTCCCCGCGCCGGCGGGCGGGCAGCAGTTTGGCGGCGGGATTGCCGGAGTGGCCAGCAAATCCGAGAACCCCTCGATCATGGTCTACAACGATCGCACCCGATACAACGAGTGGGAATTCATCTTCGACATTACCAAGCAGAGGCCCGTGCAGAATCCGTTCGGCAACGTCTTCGGTACGCCTGCCGCCAATTTGGGGCCAGGCGTCGGTTCCCCGGGCTTCAGTGCCCCGCCGGCGGCGGGGCCCGGCGCGTCGCCCGCTGTCCCGGCCGGTTTTGGCCTAGGCTTAGGCAGCCTGGCATCGGCGCCGAGCCCTGCGTCGGGAGCCTCGCCCCTCGGAGCCAATCCGGCGCAAGCGACCCCAGTGACCGCAGTCGGCATGCAGGCCAACGGACTTCCCCTCGGGTTCCGCATGGGCCGGCCGTGATCAGCGCCGTATCTTAGTCCCCCGCTCCCGTTCCGCGGCGCGCACCTGGGATTCAGTCATTCCGAAATAGTGCGCCACTTCATGCCAAATCGTGTCCTCCACCAGACGCACGAGATGCTCGGGCGAGCGGGCCAACCGCTCATGGGGACCTTGAAAAATCGTGATGCGGTCGGGCATGGCGAAAGGTTCAAACACACTACGCGTGGTCAGAGGGCGACCTTCGTAGAGCCCCAACAGCGTCCCGCCCCGTGACACGCGGCCGCGGCGGAGTTGCGCGGGCGAGGGTTCGGGCTCCACCAGAACGGCTACGTTCTTCAGGCGCCGGCGGAAACGGCCGGGGATCCGCGCGAAAGCGGCCGAAACCAGGCGATCGAATGCGTCTGAGTCCATGTCCTGCTGCTATTCTACTTTCTGACACCGATGGCACGGCACGGATGACACAACGACGCGTGGTGGTGGCGATCGACGGCCCCGCTGGCGCGGGCAAAAGCACGATTGCCCGACGCCTCGCTGAGCGGCTGGGATTCACCTACATCGATACGGGCGCGATGTATCGCGCGGTGGCTCTCTGGGCGCTGCGGCAGAACGTTGATCCCACCGACATGCACCGCATGGAGCAGCTCGCTCTCGCGGCCGAGATCGAACTTCAGCCGGGATGCATCCGCCTCAACGGCGAAGATGTGACCGAAGCCATCCGCTCGCCCGAAGTTTCCAGCGGCGCCTCCAAAATCGCCGTTATTGCTGGCGTGCGGCGGCGCATGGTGGACAAGCAGCGCTCGATCAGCGAACGGGCCAGCGTCGTCATGGAAGGCCGCGACATCGGCACGGTCGTGTTTCCCGACGCCGACGTCAAGATTTTCCTTGACGCGCAGCCGCCCGAGCGCGTCAGGCGCCGCCTGCTCGAGGTACGGGCCAAGGGCGAGCAAGTGGCCGAAAGCACTCTGGCGCTCGAGATGGAGGAACGCGACCGCCGCGATTCCACCCGTCGCGACGCGCCTCTGGTCCAGGCACCGGACGCCATCTACTTGGATTCCACGGCCTTGTCCATTGACGAAGTGGAGGAGGCCGTCCTGAAGATCGTCCGCCAACGCGTTACCAACGGAAAGGAGTTTCATTGAACGATCTGCTCGTCATGAAGTTCGGCGGCACCAGCGTCGGCTCAGCCGGGCGCATGCGCGCGGCCGCGGCGTTGGCCTCCCGCGAACGGCGGAACCGGCCGGTCCTCGTCGTGGTTTCGGCGATGTCGAAAATCACCGACTTGCTGCTCGACACCATGCGCCACGCCGAAGCCGGCGACCGCGCCGGCATCGACGCCAATCTCTCGACCCTGCGCTCGCGCCACCTAGAGGCCTGTCGCGAGTTGCTATCGGAAGTCCGGCAGGCCGCCGCGATGGCCGGCCTTCACGGCCTGATCGCGGAGTTTGAGCGGATCGTCAGCGGTATGGTGTTACTCAATGAACGCCCGCCGCGATCGGTGGATGAAGCCGTGGCCGTCGGTGAGCGTCTCTCGGCGCTGCTGGTGGCCGAATGCCTGAACCGAGAGGGCACGCCGGCCGCCGCCGTCAATGCCTGGGATGTGGTGGTGACCGACGCTGTATTCGGCAACGCTTCCCCCCTCATGGAGCCGACTCGCACCAAGGCCCGCGAAAAGCTGTTGCCGATGCTCGACGAGGGCCTGGTCCCGGTCGTCACCGGATTCAACGGCGCCACTTCCGACGGGCGTCCCACCACGCTCGGACGAGGCGGCTCGGATTTTTCCGCATCCATTCTCGCCGCCGCTCTGGATGCCGCCGAGGTCTGGATCTGGACCGACGTGGACGGCATCATGAGCGCCGACCCGCGACTGGTCCCGGACGCGGTTGTGCTGGACGAAGTCACCTATGCAGAGGCCGCCGAGCTGGCTTATAACGGCGCTAAGGTCCTCCACCCGCGTACGCTCGCCCCGCTGGTCGAGCGGCGCATCCCGGTCTGGAGCAAGAACAGCTTCGCGCCGGAGAAACCGGGGACCCAGATCGTGCCGGCGATCGCTGCCACAAACGGCGCGCGCGCAGTGACCTCCATGACCAACGTCGCGCTGGTTTCCCTCGAACCGGCCAGCGCCGAAATTACCGGTGTGCGGGTGATGGCGCGCGCCCTCGACGCCATCGCGCGCGCCAACGTCGAGATCCTGGCGCTGTCCAGTTCCAGCTATCGCCAAAGCTTCTGTTTCCTGGTGCGTGCTGAGGAATTGGCGCGCACCATGGAGGCGCTCGAGTCGGCCTTAGCGCTCGAACTGGCCCACGGCTACGTCACCCCCATCCACGTGGATACAAGCGTTGGCCTGCTGGCAGTGGTGGGTGAGGGCATGCAGGGCAAGCCCGGCCTGGCCGGCCGAATCTTCACGGCCATCTCTCGCGAGCAGGTCAACATCATCGCCATTGCCCAAGGCTCGAGCGAACTGACCATCGCCGTGGTCGTCCGCCGCGACGGCCTGGAAAAAGCGGTGCGGGCCGTGCACAAGGAATGCCGCTTAGGTCGTTGAGTTTTCCCGGATACCACCCGGGTAATCCGTTAATTAACGGAGTCAAGACGGCGTTACCCGGCCCCTGACCCTTGTCACGCCCTGGTCCGCGCGATCGGCCCCACCGTCCCGTGGATGGCGGCCAGGTAGTCTGCGGGCGCCAGCAGAACCTGGGTTCCCCGCACGCCGGCTGACACCGCAATCACATCGAACAACTCGGCGGTCTCGTCGACGAACACGGGATATTCCCGCTTCGGCGCCAGCGCCGTCACGCCACCGCGGATGTATCCGGTGAGCGGCTGCACTTGTTTGAGCGGGACGAGTTCGGCTTTGCGATCGCCGGTCAATCGCGCGAGCGCCCTTGCGTCCAGCTCCGCGTTCGCCGGCAGTACCACCAGGTAAATTCCGTGGCGGTCGCCGCGGACCACGAGAGTCTTGAACACCTGTTCGGCCGGCAGGCCGATCTGGCGCGCCACCGTCTCCGCGTCGAGCGCCCCGGGGTCGACTTCGTACTCGCGCAGTTCGTAGCGGACACCAAGTGTGTCTAGCACACGTACCGCATTGGTTTTCATTACTCCTCCCCGAGCGCTGCCCAACGGATCCACCCCGGCTTAGGCCGAGGTCCGGAAACCTGCCGGCGGGCAGCCGCATCACCGCACCGGAAACGGCGAGTCCCGTACCCGTATGCACCAGTGGGTGCCGCGGCCCCAGCGAGACCAGGTCGCTCCGATCCCTACCGATCACCATTCTGATTCCCACTTCTCGCGTCCGCAAGCCGACTGAGTACGAGATCAGCTCCCTCGATGCCTGCCGCGGCCAGTCCTAGCAGCTAGCGCCTATCTGCGCCATCCGAGGAACGCCAACCTGACGGTCCGGGCTGCCAGGGGTGGCCGGATACTCCTCCCGCGACCTCACGTGGTAGACCGGCCGCATCGAATCGAAGGAGCGGAAAGGGGTTCCGACCGCCCATTCGAGACCGAGTGGCGGAGCCGTCCGTGCGCGCCACCAGCCGGTAATACCCGACGGGAACACCCTGCGCCCTGTGCGACCGAAGCGGCCATTCCGGGATGCGTGAACCTCTCCATACGAGCGGATATCACCCGCCACTCGGGTCACCTTCGCGCAGGGTTTGGTCGGATCGCGACGGCGGAAACCGCGGGCGTTCGCCGATTGGATCCCGGGCGGGAAATAATGTGCAGGCACAGGATTCGTTGGGCAACGTTAGCAAAGGGGGGGTGGCAAAACGGCCCCGGCTGTCGACCAGACGGCCACCTTCGAGCGGGATCTTCAGCCGGGCCAAGTATTGGTTCGAAACCGATCGGTAGTCCATCAGCGGCTTCTCATTCAGCAGCCGCCGGTCCGGGCCTGGGTAGATCCGCCCGCAGCCGGACCAATCGAGCGGCATCGCACTGGCGCCGAGTCGTCGCCTCCACGCCCGGCACCCCGCGCCGGTGAGATGGAGAAGGCCACGCGATGCTCGGCTCTACCGGCCGTCTTTCGGGATCCGACCGGACGCGAGCAGGCGCACCTGCGGGCCTTGATCGATTTCTCGGTATGGCCTTTGGGCGAGTCGAGCGACCGGATCCCGATCGTCGAATTGGCCAGAGCGGGCGGGCCGACCCGAAGTGCCCTGTTGCCGAACCCGTGGATACGCGCCGTCTCGTGACCTGTCGGAACCGGCTAGAGGAGTCGGAGCGAAGCGTGGCTTGTGGCGGCGGCCCGATCACACGCCGGGCCGTGGACATCGTGCTCACTCTCGGCGGACCCGAGACGTTGAGCCCCCTGATTCGCAAACGGCAAATGGAGGCCGTCCGAGTACGGCAAGCGGCTCTGCCGCCTCGCCGAACGGTTGTTCCAGCCGGCCTTATGGGCGGCCCTTTCAACTTTAAGGGTTTTCCCCCGAGTGGAGAGAGAAACTCAGCCGAGCTTGCGGTTTTTTAATGGAACTAAGTGTAACTCATGGAAGTCCACGGACGATCCAATGGGTTAGAACAAAAGAGAGGCACCCTGATGATATCCACAACCAAGCTGGTGAGCGTCGTGCTGATCGCGGCCGCGGCGCCGGCGTTCGCCGATGCCGGAGACCCGCCCTCGCGCGTGGCGCGGCTGAACTATGAGAGCGGTTCGGTTTCCTTCCGGCCGGGAAGCGCCGACGATTGGAGCCCGGCCTCGCCGAACTACCCGCTCACCATCGGGGATCATCTCTGGGCCGACCGCAACGCGCGCGCCGAGATGCACATCGGCTCTACCGCGGTCCGTATGGATTCCGAGACCGCTCTCTCGGTGCTGAACCTCGACGACCGGACCGTGCAGTTGAGTCTGACAGCGGGCGTGATTGTGGTCCGTCTCCGCGCGCTCGACGAGGACCAGACCTTCGAGGTCGATACGCCGAACGTGGCGATCTCGCTGCTGCGCCCCGGCAATTATCGCATCCAGGCGGACGGCGACGGCGCCACGACGTCGGTGGCCGTGTGGAGTGGAGAGGCCGAGCTGACCGGCGGCGGTAGCGCATTTCCGGTACACCCACGCCAGGCGGCGAGGATCATCGGCACCGATTCCATCACCAACGAAGTCGTCGACCTGCCTCCGCCCGATCCGTTTGTCCGCTGGTCCGAGGACCGTGACCGCCGCGAAGACCAGGCGCAATCGGTGCGCTACGTCCCTCGCGAAATGATCGGCTATGAGGATTTGGATGCGTACGGTGCCTGGCGCAATGTGCCGCCTTACGGCTGGGTCTGGACACCGGCCAGCGCAGCGGTTGGATGGGCGCCGTACCGATACGGCCACTGGGTGTGGGTCTCGCCCTGGGGCTGGACGTGGGTGGATGACGCTCCCTGGGGATTCGCGCCGTTCCATTACGGCCGCTGGGCCTATGCCGGCGGAGCGTGGGTCTGGGTGCCGGGCCAGGTTGTCGCGCGGCCGGTCTATGCTCCGGCGCTGGTCGCCTTCGTCGGCGGGCCGCGGTTCGGCTTGTCGGTAGCGGTCGGCGGCGGAGGTGGTGGTGTTGCCTGGTTCCCCCTCGGCCCGGGCGAGATTTACCGCCCGGCCTACCATGTCAGCGACGTCTACGTACGCAACGTCAATGTCACACACGTGAACGTGACCAATATAAATGTGACCAATGTGAACGTGACCAATGTCCGGTACGTGAATCAGAACGTGCAAGGAGCGGTGACCGCGGTCCCCCAGCAGACCTTCGTTTCCGCGCGGCCGGTTGGCCGGGAGGCTACGATCGTGTCTGCACGCGAGGCCTCGCAGGCGCAGGTGGTCGGTAGCACAGCCGCAGTCGCCCCGCGTCCAGAAAGCATTGTGGCTCGGCCGCCAACAGCAGGGCCCGTCGCCCGGCCGCCCGCGCAAATCCTCCAGCACACCGTCGTTGCAAAGGCCGCACCGCCTCCGCCGCCGGTCTCATTCCGCACCCAACAGCAGCAGTTAGAGAGGAATCCCGGCCGGCCACTGGACAGCGCTACGCTCGACACGTTGCGAACGAACCAGCCGGCGGCGCCGCAGGTCCGCAGCGCGCTTCCCCGGGCGCAATCGCAGCCGCCGATTCCGGAAAATAACACAAGCCCCACAGCCCGGCCGCCATCGGCCGGCGTGCCGCGCAACGACCGGCCGTCAAGCGCCCAGCCCCCTCTGAGCCCGCCGGCGGGCCGACAATCCAGGGCTGTCGACCAGCCTGCCAGCCCGGCGCCAAACCGGCAGCCTGTCACTCCAGACCGCCCTATACAGAATGAGCGCCCGGCCGCTGCCACCCAACCTGCCGCTCCGGTTCCTAACCCTCGGCCGCTCTCCCCAGACAGGCCCGTGCGGAATGATCGGCCGGCCGAGACCACCCAACCTGCCACCCCGGCTCCGAGCCCTCGGCCGGTCTCCCCGGACCGACCTGTGCGGAATGATCGGCCGGCCGAGACCACCCAACCTGCCACCCCGGCTCCGAGCCCTCGGCCGGTCTCCCCGGACCGACCCGTGCGGAACGATCGGCCGGCCGCGACCACCGCCGCCCGCCCGGAGGGTCGCGGTCCGACGAATCCGCCCAAGTCCGAAAAAAAGGCCGAGAAACGGGAAGAGCGCCAGGAGAAGCACGACCGCTGAGGATCTCTTGAAGCCTCCGGCGAACGTTTGTTATACTGCCGCGCATGTCCAAAAGCGCGATCGTTCGTTTGTCGGCGGGAATTTTTTTGTTGGGCGGTGTGTGGCTGGCTTTTACGCAGAATCCGAACCAGCCGGCAAGATTGGACAGCATCAAAGTGAAGGACGATCTCTATGTCATCCACAACGACTTCGTCCCGGGCAACACCACGGCTTTGATCACCGACGCAGGCGTTCTGCTGGTCGATGACAAGTTCGAGGTCGACCACAGCAACATCATGGCGGAGGTGAAAAAGATCACGAGCCAGCCCGTCAAGTACGTGGTCAACACGCACCACCACGCCGATCACAGCGGCGGCAACAGAGCCATGCAGAAGATGGACGTCGAGGTGGTTTCCTCCGAACAGGCGCGCGAGAACATGGTGGATGCAAAGCAGCCCGGCCTTCCCACGGTCACCTTTAAGCATGATGCGCTCATCCATCTCGGTGGCAAGACCGTGGAGCTGTATCAGTTCGGCCGCGCACATACCAACGGCGACGTGGTGGTCTATTTTCCCGCGGACCGCACGCTGGCGGCAGGTGATATGTTCACTTTCGGTAGTGATGTCCCCGAACTGATCGACTACGCTGGCGGCGGCAGCGGCAAGGAATGGACCCGCACGCTCGATTCAGCGCTCGGACTGGATTTCGACACGGTGGTTCCCGGCCACGGACCGGTCACCAGCAAGCGCGAGATGATTAAATTCCGCGACAGCACGCTCGCGCTGCGCAATCGCGTGCACGAAATGTTGGTTCAGAACAAAACCCGAGACGACGTCGCCATGATGCTCAAGACCGAGTTTCACTGGCAGCAGTTGCACCTGAACCTGGGCCTCGATGGCGCGTTGGCAGAGATGCGATAGCGGGCTCTCGTTCCCCCTCTACTGATAGTGATACCCCGGTCCGCGGCCGCGCACTGCGGGGCGAGGTGGCGGCGCTTCCACGACCGGCGGAGGAGGTGGCGGCGGTGCGGGCTTGCGCACGCGCCGGTCCAGGCGGTCAGTAATGAAGTCCATACGGGCTTTCTTCCGGCGCGAGGCGCCGGCCTTGGCCTCCACTGCCGCCCACTCTTCCGGCGTGACTTCCTGAATCGCCGGCAGGTACTTCTGGAAATAGCTGCGGAGGCGTTCCTGTACAGGCTTGAGCGCCGAGTGATAGAGCACGAACATCACGTCGTCCGGCGCGGCCTCGGCCACCAGGAAGTACACCTGAGAAGCCTTGCGGATGCGCGCGGAGCGGAGCGCGGTCTCCAGTTTCTTGGCCCGCGCCCCCAGCTTTTGCCAGGTGTCAGCTTCGGATTTGCGCATGTCGGTCGATTTGATGAGCGCCTGCCGCTCCTTCGCGCTCAGCTTCTCGGTCAGCGCGTATAGGAATGGGCCCAGGCGGGCGGCGCGCGTACGGGCCTCGTCGGGAAGCAGGCGCGCGATCTTTTCGAAGCGGGCCAGGCCGGGCAGATTGGCTTTGGGACCGGCCAGCGCGTCGGAAAACAATGCCAATAGCCCCGCCTCCTCGAGGGCCTTGAGAATCTCCGCCGGGCTGTCCTCGGCGCTGATCCGCTTCAGTTCCTCGAAAAAGACACGCGGTGGAATCAGCTTTTCGACCTCGGCCTCGCGCGCGTTGGCCACCTGCATTAGCGTCCGCTCCTCGATGGTGAATCCGAGCCGCACGCGGAAGCGCATGAGGCGCAGCAGCCGCGAGGGGTCGTCGTAGAAGCCGTACGAATTGGTCAGACACAGCTCGCGGCGTTCGATGTCGGCCAAGCCGTTCATGGGATCGAGCAACAAGCCGCGCGAGGCCTTGTTCAAGGAGAGCGCAATAGCGTTGCAGGTGAAGTCGCGCCCCCGCAGATCGTCCTGGATGGTGGCCGCCGTCACTTGCGGCTTGGCCCCGGCACGCGCGTACTTCTCCTGACGCGACATGGCGATCTGCGCGGTGACGCCGGAGGCGAAGACCAGTTCCACGCTCTTGCGGTTCTCGTCGAGTGCGACGGTCTTGGCGTCGGTGTGGTCGCAAACTGTCTTGGCGACTTTCATCGCGTTCCCCTCGAGCGAAAAATCCAGGTCGCGAATGCGGAATCCGGCGAGCATATCGCGCATCGCGCCCCCGGTGAGAAACAAGTTGACGTTGGCCTGACTGGCCGCCGCCTGCACGGCCTCCACCACGCGGTTTTGATCCGTGCTCAAGTGGCTCTCGAGCATGTAGATGTAATCGCTCATCGCAAGCGCTTCCGAACCTCGAAACCTCGCTCAACTGCGGCCCCGCCCCGGAACAACCGCTCAAGCCCGGGGATGGTGCTGCTCGACGACCCGCCGCAACCTCGACCGCATCACGTGGGTATAAATCTGGGTGGTCGAGATGTCGGCATGGCCTAACATGACCTGCACGCTGCGCAAATCCGCCCCGCCCTCCAACAGGTGGGTGGCGAAACTGTGGCGCAGCACATGAGGCGTCAACCCGTGAAAGATCCCCGCTTTCCGGCCATACCCGGCAAGTAGTTTCCAGAACCCCTGGCGGGTCAGACAACCGCCGCGCGCCGTCACGAACAAATACCGGCTCACGTGGCGCTTCAGCAAGCGATTCCGGCCTTTTTCCAGGTAATCCCGGACCGCCTGGAGGGCCGACTTGCCCACCGGCACCAGCCGCTGCTTGTTTCCTTTACCCATCGTCCGCAGCACCCCCAGGTCGCAATTGAGATCGCTCACTCCGACCTGGCACAATTCCGAAACCCGCAATCCGGTGGCAAACAGCAGTTCGAGCATCGCCCGATCCCGCAGACCTAGCGGCCGGGCGGGGTCAGGCGCTTTCATCAGGCACTCGATCTGCTCCAGATTCAAGTACCTGGGGATCGTCTGCCATTGCCGCGGCGTGCGCAGGTGCAAGGAGGGATCGGCCGACGTCACTCCCTCGCGGAGCAGGAATCCAAAGAAGTTGCGTAACGTGGCTATGTGCCGCGCCACGGAACGGCTGCGCAACCCCACCTCGTACAGGTAATCCAAGTAGTTCCGCAATTCCTCGATCCCGGGTAGCTTCTCGTGATCTCCCAAGAACTTTGTAAATCGTTTTAAATCAGCAGAGTAAGCCTCCAACGAATGGGGGGCAAGACCTTTCTCGAGGCGGCAGAAGGTCAAAAACGCCGGAATTTGAGCGGTCCACCGGGCCGCGGATGTCGTCGTGTCGCCTGACATCGAGCCAATGATACAATAAGCGCCGAACCGTTTACATCAATAAGTTCCAAAAATGTTCTCGGTAACGCACTGACTCCACAAGGCCAACCGCCTAAAAACCCAGTCCAGCAATGCGGGATACATGCGGGATCCGCCGCCAAATGCGGGATTGTGCGGGATCAAAACCTATGACCAAGACCGAAACCTTCGCAGAACAACACAGACTGAAAGTCACGCGAGACGAATGCAACGACCAGGTGATCCAGGGGCGTCGAGGCCATCTGTATTTTGACAGCGCCGAGCTGTGCCTCATGGTGCTCGATGGCACGCCAGCCATCCGCTCAAAATGGAAGAGTGGCCGGCCGGCTGTGGATCGGCGACATCAGCAGGAACGCCCAGGGCGTGCGGGTTCAGGACGTAAAGATTACCGGCATCCCGCTGGAGAACGCCAGGCTGGCAATCCGGATGTGCCAGATCAAGCCTAAGCGGATTATGACGGACCCCAGAAAGCGGCATTGGGCAAGGCGCGTGGTTTGTCCCCACTCCGTGGCCTCATGCAATTTCCGGGCGTAGAATCCACTGACCCGGCCTGACCCGAGGAATCCTACCTCCTGACCTTCGGAGGGGCAAATTTGGCGCTGCAGGGCTGTTTTCCCCGCTGGCGCCGGGCTGGTGGCTCAAACCTCGGCTAGGACCCTTGCCAAAATCCCCTGCGGTGGCGTACAGTGCATTGCCGAGCCCTGGATGATTATCCGGGGTTCAGGGCATCTCCTCGAGCGGATTGGTGACATTCCCAAGCCCTCCCAATGACGCCGTCGCCCGCGAATCGCTACCCGCCTGACCGTTCGATGAATTAATCGCTCGCAATGCCGTTCTTTTGTAGAAACGCGTGGCTACGGCTCGCGATTTCGCTACAATGTGTCTCCAGCGCGAAATGCCCCGTATCGAGCATGTGTGTCTCGATTTTCTTCAAATCGCGGCTGTACGAAGCGGCGCCCTCAGCCGGGAAGATAAAGTCATTCTTCCCCCAGACAATTAGCGTGGGTGGTTGGAATTTGCGGAAGAACTCCTGAAAGGCTGGATAGAGCGGCACATTGGTGCGATAGTCAAAAAAGAGATCGAGTTGGATCTCGGCGTTGCCGGGTCGATCCAGACCCAGCTGGTCCAACATCCAAGTGGTAGGGTCCAGGAGGCTCGTGTCCTTCACGCCATTCTCGTACTGCCACTTGGTAGATTTCGGGTCCACCAGGAAACGAATTGCTTCACGATTCTCGGGTGTCGCCTGGTTCCAGTATTTCTTGATCGGGTCCCAGAACTTCAGAAGACCCTCGTCATACGCGTTGCCGTTCTGAACGATCAGCGCCTGAACGCGTTCGGGGTGACGGAGAGCAAGACGATAGCCAACAGGCGCACCGTAGTCCATCACGTACATCGAATAGTGTTTCAGGCCGAGATGTTCGACAAGACCGTCCACAACGTTCATGAGGTTCTCAAAAGTGTACGAAAACTCTTTGTGATCGGGCATGGTCGTCAGCCCAAAGCCGGGGTAGTCCGGCGCAACAAGGCGGAAGGTTCCGGCGAGCCGAGGAATAAAGTTGCGGAACATGTTCGATGAAGTCGGAAATCCGTGCAGGAGGAGAAGGACTGGGGCGTCCTTCGGGCCCGCATCACGATAGAAGACGTCAAGATTGTCAATCTTTACAGTTGAATAGTGAACCGGGTAGTCCTTGGTGGTAGTTTCGAGTACCGTTGGCATTTTCAAGTCTCCTTCTGAGTTGCTTTTGTGAGTGGTTTGGCTGTCAGGGACGACCGCCGACAAAAACAAAGGGGCGCATTATCCAGCGTCTCAGCCGTTACGGTGAGGCGAATAACAGAACGCGTGGGATCGAGGTCTACTTGGTAACTCCATCTCACACCCCAGCGTGACGATGCGTGGGGCCGTTCGCAGACTCAAAAAATCGAAAGGAACTTAAGTGGCAAAACCGAAAACCGCAACACGCACCTGCGCAAAAGTGCGGCGAGAGTGATCATTCAATCCGCACATGCCTGCAGATGAAGGACGCATCTGCGGCACGTCTCAAGGAGGAGGCAGGCATTCACTCCTAACTTCCAGGAGTACGAGATCGCAAAGGATAGCTGCCGGCGGGCGATTCAAGCGGCCATGGGCATCAGCCGGCTGCCTACTGCAGCCCAACGCGACAACGAGAAGAGCGGTATCGCTATCGAGCGGATTCAGACGTCCCAGGTCCTCGGCTCATATCACTTCACGGCGGGCTACGAGCGGGCCCTGAGCGCGGGCACATCATCGAGTCCTGGATTACGCACCGCGCGCGCTACCACAACATTCTAACTTACAGCAAATTCGTGCTCACGTTCCTCGATGGGCCAAACAGATTAGCGTCCGCGCTGGCGGCGCACCGGCTGGTCCTTGGAAGGGCTCGCCGCTTGCCCCAGCCCGCGCTTCAGGTATCCGCGAAACAGATCCGCTCGCCCGCTTGTACCCGCTGTCTTCAAAGTTCCGAGACCGCGTGTAGGCGTGCTGGTTATCCAGCGACCTCACGATCCGCTCGATGTCTTCCTCCTCGATATCGAGTGCGATCTTCATACCTTTATCTGAGCACGACCGCGCACCCTGCCGCTCACTGCATCAGTCTCAGCAGCTCAACCGTAAACTCAAGCTTGTGCCTGACGACGGCCTTGCGATCACCGTTTTCCCGGGCCTCTTAACCCCGCAAGACCGCAAAGTAAATGCGTTCACGCCGCGGATCATCCGGAGCAAGCACCATCAGGGCGTGAGCGTTGCTCAACAGCTGGTCAGGGGTAAATTCTCCACCTGTGACAATTGATAACACTTCGGCAAGCTGTTCCGGGGTGGTGATGTCGTCCATCGGCTTACTCGGGAGGCATTTCTGGGGGCCGGACCATCACAATCTCCAACCTGTGCAAGGGGGGAGCGTCCTTGTCTGCCGCGACTTCAACGGCTTTGCGCTTCGGATAGACATACTGCGCAAGTTCGGCGTTCATCCTGCCTCGAAGCTCAAGGCTGGCCTCCGGGTCGGTCGCCATCTGTACCATGGCCTCGATAGGATTGTGGCCCAGAGACTCCAGTAGCTCGCCGATTTCCCGTGTCGCGCTGCGGCGTGTGTAAAGGAAACCTTTTAATTGGGCTGGGCGCTGAGAACACATGGACATGGAAGTGTCCTAACTGCGGCGTGCGGAGAGAACCTCGCTTCTTCGTAAAGGCCTCCCAGGAGTGGAAGAGTCAAAACCGCGGGGGCGTAACTCTAACCGTCGCGTCAACTCGGCAGAGACGCCGAAACGGCAAATCCGGGCTTTCAACTGACGGTCCTGATTACTGGTAGTTTTGGCAATCTCGCCGAAACTACCAAGCCTAGCCACATCCTGCCTGACCGACTTCGATGTCCCCGCTCTAAAACTTCTGGATAGTTGGCAGGAAGAAACCCTAGAGTCAATGCCGGGCGGCGTGGTATCGTTGTGCCTCCTGGAGGTTTGCTCACGTGAAACGGTTAGGACTTACTGTTTTCTGTTTGGCCTTGATTATATCGGCCCAGACCACCCCTAACACGGTTCAGGCCCCTAAGACAGCTTGTCCGTCATCGGCTCCACCTATCCATCTGACGCGAGGCTACCTAGACGGCATTTGGTGGCAGTCTGCGCCGGTCGAACAACAGAGAGTCTACGTAGAGGCATACCTTGATGCACGCGGATATGCCAAGCGCAGGTATTCGCTTGCGATGACCTTTCTCGCGGACTTTTATACAG
>Ga0306921_10002855_pt1 | contig 17392 bp, 15 predicted proteins | sample sta12Cox44000080_FD_203760 | JGI IMG/M metagenome (GOLD analysis project Ga0306921, IMG submission 203760) | Lab enrichment of tropical soil microbial communities from Luquillo Experimental Forest, Puerto Rico - statoxic.12C.oxic.44.000.080 (v2)... | ecosystem: Environmental > Terrestrial >... | reverse complement strand
CCGCCGCCGGCAAGCTGTGGATCGCGACGGCAGAGAAGAACCGGCTCGAGCGCACGACCGTCGACCAGTATCAGCAGCACCTGGACTTGCACATTGCGCCCTACCTCGGGCGGGTGAAGCTCTCACAGCTCAGTGCGCCGATGGTGCGCGAATTTGAGGACAAGCTGAGCCATGGCGTGTCGGCACCGGGAACCGCAGACCACGGCCCGCGGTCGCCAGCGATGGTCCGGAAGATTCGCGGCAGTCTGGGGGCGATCCTCGCCGACGCTCAGGAACGCGGTCTGGTCGCCCGCAATGTGGTGCGCGAATTGCGAGCGAACCGGCGCCGCGGCAAGGAGCGCCGGGCCGAGCGTCGCCACAAGGGCAAGCTCAAGGTTGGGGTCGACATCCCTGCACCTGCCGAAATTAGGGCCATTATCGAGGCGGCCGATGGTAGGTGGCGGCCGTTCATCCTGACGGCGATCTTAACCGGGCTGCGCGCCTCGGAACTGCGCGGGTTGCGCTGGAGCGATGTCGATCTGAAGAAGCGCGAGCTCCACGTCTCCCAACGCGCCGATCGTTATCAGGACATCGACGTTCCGAAGTCCGCGGCCGGGCACCGCACCGTGCCGATCACGCCCAAGCTGGCGAGCGTCCTTACCGAGTGGAAGCTTGCCTGCCCAAAGGGCGGGGCCGGCTTGGTGTTCCCGAACGGCGAGGGCAAGGTCGAATGGCATTCCAATATCATCAACCGCGTTTGGAAGCCGCTGCAGCTTGCGGCCGGTGTGACGGTGCCGGCGGTGCGGGACGGTAAGGTCGTGCGCGACGAGCACGGCAAGCCGGTCGTGAAGGCCAAATACACCGGGCTGCACGCGCTCAGGCACTTCTATGCGTCCTGGTGCATCAACCAAGAGGAGGACGGTGGCCTCGCGCTGCCGGCCAAGGTTGTGCAGGAGCGACTCGGTCACTCTTCGATCACGGTGACGCTCGATACCTATGGGCATCTGTTTCCGCGCGGCGATGATTCGGCGAAGCTCGCGCAGGCTGAGGCGCGGCTGTGGGGGTAAATGGTGGTTGCGACACAGACGCGACATAGAGCGATTAACTCGTTAATAATAAAGGGTATCTGGCGGAATCATAATCCGTAGGTCGCCGGTTCGATCCCGGCCCCCGCTACCAAATAGATCAAGCACTAATCCCATCAATCCACTTCCAATCCAAGTCAAATTCCTCTCCGGGTAACGGGACGGGTAACGCGCCCGACCGGTATCAAATCCCCCCAATTTGGGGTGGGTGCCATCTGCTCGCCCCTACGCTAAGCCCCGAACATTGAGCGGACACAAAGACAGAGAGACCATGAAAGTGAGCAACAAACTCAAACGCGAGCGTGGCGGCGCCTCCATTCTCTGCCCGCAGTGTGAACGCCCAACCCGGGTGCTTCAGACCCGACGCAACGACGACGGCACGGTGCGCCGTGAGCGCACATGCCTGTCTTGTAGCGTCGTCTTTGACACCAACGAAAAGCGTCTGCGCACGGCAACAGGCACGCAACAAGGCCAAGTTTGGTTCCCGCTCGGGAGCGTCGGTAGACCGTGAAACTTGGCAAGCCGTCATTTTGATTTTGGAGATTGATGATGGAGCAGGTTGTACCGAAGACGCGGGCTGAGGCCGAGACGCAAGCTGAGGAGCTGACCAAGAAGATCAGCAGTGCGGTGACATCACGCGCGAAGCGTGAGCGCGAGATTGTGCGGCTGCCCGATTATGTCGCCATGGTCGCCGAAGCCAAACAAATCGACCAGACGGCGGACGCAGGCCAGATGCGCTTGGCTCAGATCGCCGCTCAGGTTCAAACCAAATACGGAGAGGAGACGCTCAAGCAATTTGCCAAAGACACTGGTATCGCGCTCTGCACGCTCCAACGGCGCCGGAGCGTGTGGCGGGCTTGGGAAAAGATTCAGGCGACGCCTCCTAAATTGTATTCAGTCGCAGAGGCACTTCAGGCTCACCCCGACCGCGCCAATATCATCAAGCGCGAGCCGAATATCACCACGCGCGACGCGCGCAAGCGGATGCGTAAGTGGAAAGAGGAGCAGCAACCAAAGGCGGCGAAGGGCGGTTGGACCGAGAAAGAGTTTCAGCGTTGGTTCAATGATTGGGTTGAGCGGGGGAGCAAGGCAATCGAAGACGGCCTGGCACTGGATAAGGTCAAACCGGAGATTCTCAAGCAAAGCATAGACCCGACGCTGCTGGACACCATGCTTAAGGGCGCAGAGACTTGGATAAAAATGGTGAACCGTCTGCGGCCCCTGTTTGACAAAAAGGCACCGCCCAAAGGCGCCACCTAGCGATGGGGATTCCAACAATGGGCGTGCGGGCGCACCCACTTAATTATGGGCGGTGGTGGGACGCGACGTGGAACACGACATTCGGGTGTAAGCCTTTGAGCCCCGGGTGCTTGAATTGCTATGCCGCGCGCGCTGCTGGGACGCTGCAGACAGCAACAGATATGCCGCTTTATCTTGGGACAACAGATGAAAAGGGGGGACGGTACGTATTCAATGGAAACCTAAAGGTGCTGCCGCCAGAAGACTACTCTGGTTGGACCTGGCCACTGCGTTGGAAAGGCGCGGCATCGCCCCTGCTCGGGCCGGGGATGCCGTCGCTGCTCTGGGCGGCCAGTATGAGCGAGCTGTTCCTTCCGGGGCGACCCCGATCAATCCTCGACCGCACCATTGGGACGCTCGCCATCTCGCCCCACATCGGCCTAATCTTGGCCAAGCCCGTCAGACAAATGGTCGCTTATATCGATGGGCAACTAGCGTCAGTTCAACAGCGTTGGCGTGAGAAGCTTTGGTTGGGTTTCTCTGCCGAGAACCAAGTTTGGTTCGATCTGCGCTGGCCGCCGATGCGAGAGCTGGCGCAACGCAGCTGGGTCGTCTTCGTGTCCATCGCGCCGATGCTCGGGCCGGTGCGGCTGCCGGATGATTTCCTCGCTCTGGCGCGCTGGGTGATATGCTCGGGCGAAGAAGGCCTGCAAGAGCATCTGCGTTATATGGAGCACGCCTGGCCGCTGGCGGTGCGCGATCAATGCGCTGCAGCCGGCATCCCATTTTTCATGAAGCAGATGGCTGGGGAGAAACCAATCCCGCCCGCCTTGCTGGTCCGCGAATTTCCAGCTTGGTGAGTAATGTTGATCAACGTGCGCGGCACGAGTGGTGCCGGAAAAACGACAGTCGTCCGGGCCTTGATGGCGCAGTGCTCACACAAAGCAATCTACGGCGTACTCCCGCGGTTGCCAGAAGCCTACGAGTTGACGCTGCCGCGGTGCGACCCGGTGTTTGTAATCGGCCCATATCTGACGCCATGTGGCGGCTGCGACCGCATCCAGCCCTTCGCGCTCGTTCCGCAACTGATTGAGAAATACGCTCGGCAGGGGCACGTGGTCTTCGAAGGATTACTCATGAGCACCTTCTACGGCGCCATCGGGAAGCTGATGGAGATGTGGGATTCGGTGGTGATGTTCCTCGACACGCCGTTGGAACTCTGCATCGAGCGCGTCGAGGCTCGGCGCAGGGCGGCGGGCAACTTCCGCCCCTTCAATCCCAAGCTGTTGGCGCAGAAGTACGCCACCATCGCCCGGCAAAAGGACAAGTTCGGGGCGCGCGCAATGTCGGTGAGTGATAGCGACGCGACCGCAACCATTATGCGGCTACTCCAACACACTCCGGACAGCGGAGGGCACCTCCGCGACCATCGCCCATAGGCGATGTGGGCCGCGCGCCTATATCCTCGGCATGATGATCTTGCTGCCGGAGCTGTTGCAGGATGTATGGGCACGGGCGCTGCCCGGGCGTGAGGCTGCGGAGCGGAATGAGGTGCTGCGCGCGGCTCGCTGCCGTCCCCGGCGCGCGAGCTTTAGGTGACTTTCACGGATAAGCGGTAGATGGCGTTGCGCCGGCCTGACGCAGGTTGGCATTCGCCACTAGCCGTGGTGGCGCGGGACGCGAGCGTCGCGGCTCCGCATTTGATCGGCACCCAAGACAGCGTGAAACGCTGCCAAGCCCGGTCAGATGCCGGTCCCAGTTCAGCCGGTTGCCAGTAGCCACCATCGACACTGACCTCTACTTGGCTAACTCCGCCGTCCGCCCAGGCCCAACCCCAAATCTCGGTCGCCTTAGAAGCGTTGATGGTCGCGTCGGGAGGCGGGGCGACGATCACCGATTGCGGCGCGATCGCCCAAACGGGCACTGTCCGACCGCTTGCAGACGCACGGTCGTCCTGCACGGGGTCATTGTACCAGCGCTTCGTGAAGGGGCCCGACGCCCGCTCTTCGGCCAGCGTCAACCCCGTGAGCCACTTGACACTGTTCGTACCGTAGAAACCGGGCACCACAAGGCGCGCGGGAAATCCGTGCTCGGGCTTAAGCGGCTCGCCATTCATTTCATAAGCAACCAAAACGTCCGACTTTACGCGATCAACGGGCATATCCTTGACATAGGCTTCGACGCCGACACCGGCGAAATCGCCATAGTCCGCACCGGTCGACCACACAAATCGGACGCTCGGGCGCGGCTCGCATTCAGCAAGAATGTCGGCGAGGCGCGCGCCGGCCCAGGTGACATTGCAAACGCGCTGCGTCGGCTCAGACGGCGCCAGCGGGCTGCCGGCGCATTGGTGTACGCTCGTCACAGATACCTTCTCGTATCGCATGAGGTCAGAGAATGACAGGGTCCGTGGGCGCACGACCAGTCCGTCAATCGCCAACGACCAATCTTCGCGCGCGATGCGCGGCAATCCGAGGTGACAGAGAACGATTGCATCTTCAACTCGCGTGAGCCGATCTTGCATCTGATGCGGAGCGAGTGGAATGCGGCGGATGAACTGGTGTGGGTCAAGCTTCGCGCGTATCACAGCAGCCCCTTTGAATGTCGCTGCCAACCTTAGACCATCCGACCTTGCCGCCATAGTGACAACAGCAGGAATCTCGACGACATGACGATTTGCCGGTATGCTGCCGGAATACAGGAGTGGCTGATATGGACGAACGCGTGGATCGACGCAATTTCATCGGAAGCTTGGGCGTAGCGGCAACAATAGCGGCAACCACCTATGTCGCGGCTCCGCGTGTTGCAGGAGCATTCGCCAAACCGAAAGGAAAGATTCCCGATACACCTTTCAAGGTTGGCCATATGACCTTTCAATCGGGGCCTGGCGCTGCTCTGGGAGCTCCGGCGTTGAAAGGGCATACCCTTGCCGCCGACGAGATCAACGCTGAGGGTGGATTTCTCGGCTTGCGCAAGATCGTGACCATTGCGGCGGATGAAGCCGCCGGTGTCGATGGCAATGTAAAAGAGCTCAGAAGAATGAAGCTTTCAGAGGGCATCGACTGGTTCACCGGCGTGATATCCGCCGGCGACACGGTTGCCCTCGCTCCGGTTGCGGAAGAACTCGAAATCCCGACAATTTTTACAGACGGCTGCACAGACCATCTCTTCGACGTTGTCGTCAAGAAACCGAAATACGTGTTTCGAGTCACGAATATTCTCTCGTCGGACGCCGTATCATGCATGGTGGCTGCATCTAGAACTTGGCCCAACATAAAAAGGATCGCTCACATCCACCCAGACTACAACTTCGGCCGAGTGCAATTCGTCCACTCGAAGATCGCGGCTGAGAAGCTCTATCCGGGGAGCGAAATCGTTTCCGAGGGGTGGCCCAAGCTCTTCGCCAGCGACTATACGGCGCATATCACCAAGGCGATTGCCTCCAAGCCAGATCTCCTGGTCACATCGCTTTGGGGAGGCGACTATGTTTCATTCTACAAGCAGGCGCTTAGATTTGGCATGTACGATAATATGAAAGTGATCGCCAATATCGGATTTGGAATCGAGCCCGGAGCGTTGGGCAAAGATCATCCCGAGGGGATTCTCGCGGGCGCCCATGCCAACTATCACTTTACCTATCCGCCAGGAAACGAATGGCCGCTCAACAAGCAATTTGTCGAGCGGTACCACAAACGCTGGAACGAGTATCCCAATTACGCGGCGGAGGGCGCTTACACAACGCTCTATCTGTTGAAATACGCGATCGAGAAGGCCAATGATCTTTTGGGCACATGGCCGGAACCCAGCCAGATAATCACCATGCTTGAGGGCATGGTGATGGCGACACCTGCGGGTTATCTCTACATTCGGCCCGAAGATCACTCGGGGTTTAAGCCGACGGTCGTTGGATTCAGCAAGAACGTGCCGGAATATCCATTTCCAATCTGGGATCCAGACCGAATCATCGTGCAAGACGTTCGTAACGTGTCGGCGCCGCCCGATTGGCCAAAGCCAGGGGATGGCCACGATGATCCGTCGGCGACCTACAATTGGATCAAGACGACCTGGCCGACACGATCGATTTGACGGTTACTGGTAGAAAAATCAGCCGTGCCGATGAGGGACGTGCAGCTGCAAGCCTGCCCACCTAATTGAATGCACGAAGAGATGAAAAAGCCCGGCAGTCTTAACTGCCGGGCTTTTTTTGCATGACATCGGATCGTGGAAACAATGCCAAACAAGACGCCAGATACTTCAAGGTGCACGGCACCGTTAGCTCTTCTGGGCATGCCTGCGATTGTGACCCAAACCTTCCCCAACGTCGTCGGCTTCGGTCCTCCCCCTCTGCGTCCCGGGGAAATACTGCCGAACCCAAATTTTTCACCTCTGAAGGCGGCCAGTCCTTATCTTGTTGGTATTCGGCCGCATCGAGAGGGCGGGGTCTGCCTCAAGCTCGAAGATGGATGAACCGTGGTGGCGAGGTCTTTCTCGTCGCCTTGCCCATCCGCCGACCGCATCACTGGGTCGGCCATACGGCGCGCATCGGCGAAGGCTATGCCGTTCTTCGCCTCGAACTCGAAAGCGGCGTCGTGGGGTGGGGCGAAGCGCAGGTGATCGGCACGTGGGGCGGCGACCATGGCGCGCGCTACGGCGAGGCGCCGAAGATGACGGCGATCGCCATCAAGGAGATCCTGCTCCCCGCCATCGCCGGCGCGAACGTCACCGAGATCGAGCAGGTGCACGCCCGCATGAACCGGGCGCTACGCGGCTATCCCTACGCGAAGGCCGCGATCGATGTCGCCCTGCACGATGCGATCGGCAAGATCTACGGTGTTCCGGTCTATCAGCTCCTGGGCGGCAAGGTTCGCGACGGCACGGCGCTAGCGCACAGCATCGGAATCATGGACGCCGACGCCGCGGCGCGCGAGGCAGTCGAAGTGATCGCGGAGGGCATCACCACCATTAAGGTCAAGATCGGTGTTGAAGCTGAACGTGACATTAAGGTCGTGGCTGCGGTGCGCCAAGCAATCGGCAGCGGCGGCAAGATCCGGGTCGATGCCAACCAGGGCTACCGCACCTGGCGCGAAGCCGTGCGAGTGATCGCTGCCATGGAGAAACACGATCTCGTCTACATTGAGCAACCAGTCGAAGGGCTGCGGGCCATGGCGGAGGTGAGCGCGCGCATCAACGTCCCGGTGATGGCCGACGAAAGTGCCTGGACCGCCGAGGACGTGCTCGAGATTATCCGGCTCAACGCCGCGCAGATGCTTTCGGTCTACTACACCAAGCCAGGCGGTCTCTCGCACGCCAAGCGCCTCCTGGCGGTTGCCGGCGCGGCCTCGCTGCCGTGCGACATCAACGGCTCGGCGGAAATGGGAATCGGCGTCGCGGCCGATCTGCATCTCGCCGTCTCCTCGTCCGAGATCGTGCTCCCAGGCACGATTCCGGTCACCTCGACTGCCGAAATGGTCGTGACCAAGGTGGCTGGGCACAAATATCTCGACGATCTGATCAAAAAGCCGTTCCGCTTCGAAAACGGGCTCCTCTACGTACCGGATGGACCGGGCCTCGGCATCGAGGTGGACGAGGCGAAGATCGCGAAATATCGCATCGGATGATCGCCATGCCGCCGATCAAGACCATTGCCATCATCGGCGCGGGCAACGGTGGCTGTGCCGCGGCGGCCTATCTGGCGCATCGTGGCTTCGACATACGTCTCTATGGCCGCAGCCGCGCTACCACCGAGCCCTTGTCCGCCACCGGCGGTATCGAATATGAAGGCGCGCTCGGCGACGGCTTCGCGCCGCTCTCGCTCATCACCAACGATACCGGCGCCGCGATCGCCGGCGCCGACCTCGTCCTCATCATGGCTCCGACGCATGCGCATGAGGATGTCGCGCGCACCATCGCGCCCCATATCGCGCCGCGGCAACTCGTCATGGCGGCGCCTGGCCATACGCTGCTGCTGATCCCGAATACGATCCGTAAGGGCGGCGGCCGGCTCGGAATTTATTGCGATTCGTCGAGCTTGCCCTTCATCTGCCGCAAGAGCGCGCCGGGAAGGATCAACATCACGGGTGTCGCGCAAATCCTGTATTTCGCCGTGTTCCCAGGCGAGAAAGTCGCTGCGGTGGCCGAGGACGTGCGTCAAGTTTTCCCGCACATCGAGCCGACACCATCATTGCTGCATACGGTTTTCCCTTACACCAATGCCATCCATCATCCGCCCGCGCTGCTGCTCAATGTCGGCCGTGTCGAGTCGACCGGCGGCGACTACCACCACTACTATGACGGCATCACGCCGAGCGTCGGTCGCCTGATCGATGCACTCGATGCTGAGCGTGTCGCGGTCGCGGCCGCGCTCGGCGTGTGGATCGAACCGCTCCCACAATTCTTCTTTCGCATGGGATACACCAACGCGGCCGGCAGGGACAGCGGCACCGCCTACGGCGTGTTCCACAACAGCGAGCCAAACCGTTGGATCAAGGCATCGGCGACCATCGATCATCGCTTTCTCAACGAGGATGTGCCCTATGGGCTCGTGGCGATCGCGGAGCTTGGCCACGTCGCCGAAGTGCCGACGCCATGTGCGGATGCGGTCATCGAGATCGCTTCGATCGTCGCCGGGCGCTCTTATCGCCGCGACGGTCTCACGCGAGATCGTATGGGCATTGACGCCATGACCGTAAGCCAAGTCACCACGCTGCTGCGAAGCGGACAGCTGCCGGGACCTGAGCCGTCGCCGCAAGACTTGCGGCTTCGTTGACAACGGGGCCATGCTGCCCATGATCCTTCTTCCATCACATTGCGCACGCGGAACGCGAAATGGGAGTGAATTCGGTTGCGGTCCTCGGCGCGGGACATGGCGGTTGCGCGGCCGCTGCCGACCTCGGCAAACGCGGTTACTCGGTGCGCCTCCACGCCCGCAACCCGGAGCGCCTAGCTACGCTGCGCGCGCAAGGCGGCATCGAGGCGCGCGGCATTCAGCGGGGGCTGGTCCCGATCGATCTCCTGACGACCGACGTCGCCGAAGCTGTTCGCGGCGCCGATCTGATCATGCTGGTGGTCCCCTCGGTCGCGCACGGACACTATGCGCAGGCCTTGGCACCCCTGATCGACGGCAGCCAGGCGATTTTCATCAATCCGGGACACACCGGCGGCGGGCTTCACTTCCAGCATGAGCTCCGAAACGCTGGCTATCGGGGGCCGGTTCGCAGCTGCGAGACGGTCACGCTGACCTATATCACCCGCCTGGAGGGGCCGGGCACCGTCAACATCTTTAGCTACACCAAACGACTAGGTTTCGCGGCGCTTCCGGGTAGGCAAACCGCCGCTCTGTTCGCATTGATCAAACCGCTCTATGCGGAAATCCAACAGGCGAGCAGCGTGCTCGAGACCGGATTGTCGAATCTCAATGCGATATTCCATCCCGAGGGCATGATCATGAATGCCGGGTGGATCCAACACACCAACGGAAATTTCCTGTTCTACCGTGAAGGATTCACCGATGCGGTCGGACGTGTCACTGCGGCGGTCGATGCGGAGCGAATGGCGGTTGCCAAAGCTCTGAGCGTTCCGGCCATCCCTTTCATCGATGTTTTCTATGAGGCTGGGCTCACGACCAAAGCGGCCAGGGACAGTGGCGACATTTCGCGCGCGTGCCGGGAGAGCGAGCCGAATAAGACCATCAAATCTCCCGCCTCTCTCGATCATCGCTACGTCCACGAAGACGTCGGCTATGGGCTTGTTCCTATCTCCGCGCTCGGCCAGCTCGCGGGGGTTGCGACCCCAACCATCGATGCGCTGATAAAGCTTGCTGGGCTCGCCGTCGGGATCGACTATATGCGCGACGGCCTAACGCTCGAGCGGCTGGGGCTCAAGGGAAAATCGCCGTCCGAGTTGCTACGAATCGTCGAGGATTGCGACTGATCAAAGGAGTGCTGATGGAACACGAGGTTCTGCGCAAGCTGCGATCAGCCGCGAGCAAGGCCGGACATGACGCACTCGTCGCGTTTTCCCAAGATAATGTCACCTATACCGCGGGATTCCTCGTCCCGAGTCACGCAAGCAACCGTTTCCGCCGCACCATCACCGTGCTGGCCGGCGATCAATTCGCCGCTCAAATCGTGGTCAATGTCGAGGAGAACCTGGCAAGGCAGCGCTCGCGCTTCTCCGATATCCGCGCCTACAACCAGTTCACGCAGGATGCCGCGGACTTGCTCGCCGATGCGTTGCTGGAAGCAGGAGTCGGATCGGGCCAAATCGCGATCGAGCTCGACTACATGCCCGCGCAGGATTACATCCGGCTCTGCGAGCGGCTGCCGCACGCAAAATTCGTGCCGTGCCACGAACTCTACTTCAATGCCCGAATGATCAAGACAGATGAAGAGATCGCCGTACTCAAGGATGTGGGCGAGCTGACGGACCGGGTCATCGGGGAGACTCTGCGCGAGATCCGGCCGGGAATGACGGAAAAGTCGGTCGCCCAGATGATCGGCAATAAGATGCTGGAGGGCGGCTGCGATGGCTTGAAATGTCAAGTCGGTTCCGGCGTGCGCAGCGGCATCACCAACTGCACGCCAACCGACAAGGCGGTCGAGCAAAGTGACATCGTCCGCGTCGAGATCCTCGGCGATATGAAGCACTACCGCTCCAACGTGACCCGCACCGCCGTGGTCGGCGAGGCTACCGACGAGCAATGCGGCATTTGGGAGGTGATGATCGGAGCCCGCGAGACCTGCAAGTCGATACTTAAGCCGGGCACCGCGGTCGCCGAACTCTATCGAGCTTATGTCAAATACCTGCGCGACCGCGGCATCGAACCCACGCTGAAGTTCCTCGGCCACGGTATCGGCCAGACAATCCATGAGGAGCCGTACATCACCGATACCCGGACCGTGGTGTTGGAGCCCAACATGACGTGCACGATGGAGCCGCTCTATATGATTCCGGGACGTATGGGATTTCACGTCGAGGACATGTATCGAATCACCCCGACCGGGTTCGAGGCGATGACCGGAGCGATCACCCCTAACGATGAACTCATCAGGATCGGCTGATGCCGTGCTGCCATTTTCTCCACGCTGACCGGACTCCGGTATGACAACGTCGCCCGCGAGGGTTGGTGTGAGTTTCGACGGCTTCGTCAGCACGGGCGAAGCCATTGCGCTTGCGCAGCGCGCGGTCGAAACGGGAGCGCGAAGTCTGTGGGTGGCGGAACATCTCGGCTACCGCGAAGCGATCGCGACCTGCGTGGCGTTGGCCATGAAGACGCCCGGCGCCACCCTCGTTCCGACCGCAGTGAGCCCCTATTTGTGGCATCCGACCCCGACGGCCATGGCCATCGCGACTCTCGATGAAGTCGCGCCGGGACGCGCGGCGATCGCCATCGGCACCGGCAATCCTTTGTTTCTTCAGGAATCCGGTCGCGCCGTCGAGAAGCCAGTCCGAGCCACCCGGGAATTCACTAAGGCTTTGCGTCAACTGTGGGCGGGCGAAGCAGTGCACGTGAACGGCGAATTCGTGAAGCTTGCTGGCGCACGATTGGCATTCAAGCCAAGCGCGCCCATTCCCGTCTACATCGCCGCAATCGGCCCGGACATGCTGCGATTGGCAGGCCGAATCGGCGATGGCGTTGTGTTGTCGGCGGGATTGTCGACCGAGTCGGTGCGTCAATCGATTGCGGTCTGTGCCGACAGTGCCGCCAAGGAAGGACGCGATCTGACCGCGTTCCGCCGCGCTGGATATCTGTTTTTCGCCGCTTCGCACGATGCCAAACAGGCAATCGATGCGGTGCGGCAAAAGCTCGCCTTCGTCATGCGCAACAAATTCCTCGGCGCTAATATCAAGGCATCCGGCATTCCGGTCGATCAGGAGGGCGTGATTGCCGCGATCGCCCGTCGCGACATCGCCGGTGCGGCGGCGCTCGTCCCCGACGAAGCGGTCGAGGCCTTCGGTATCGCGGGAACACCGCAGCATTGCACGAAGCGGTTGCACGACTTCATCGACGCGGGAATCAATGAGCCTGTTCTGGGGCTGCTCGGCAGCGCCGAAAACTGTCTGCTGGCGCTCGATGTCATGCGGGAGTTCGTGGCATAGCTTTTGCTGGTCCGACGCAGGCCCCGCCAACAGGTCAAGCTGCGACGACGTTCACGAGGGAGACGAGAGATGAAATGCAGGATCTTTCCGACATTGGCCGCCATCGCTCTCGTGGCCGCGGGAACGCTGGCAGCCGCGCCGCCTTTGCAGGCGCAAACTTTTCCCTCCGAGCCCATCACCCTGATCGTCGCCTGGCCGGCGGGCGGGGGCAGCGACATCAGCATGCGGCTCCTCGCCGACGCACTCAGCAAGCAAATCAAGGTCCCGGTGGTCGTGCTCAACAAGCCGGGCGCCGGCGGCGCGATCGGCCATCGCGAAATCGTGAACGCCAAGCCCGACGGTTACACCATCGGGATGTTCAGCTCGGGTGGCATCGCGCTGCCCTATCTCAACGCCCAAGCCAATACATTCGACGAACTACAGCCGATCGCCTTTTTCGGCGAAGACCCGAACGCGCTGGAGGTCAGCACTGCGAGCGGGATCGGCTCGCTCAAGGACTTCGTCGAACGCGCGCGCGCAAATCCCGGCAAGATCAAGAACGGCAACGATCAGCCCGGCGGAGCGTCCTTCATCGCCATCGCGCTTTATGAGAAGAAGCTCAACCTCAAGGTCACGCGCGTGTCCTATGCCGGGTACGCGCCGACCGTCACCGCATTGATGGCGGGCGAGGTGGACTCTGCGACCGTGCCGATACCTGACACCATCGAGCAGCACAAAGCGGGTAAGCTGAAAATTCTCGGCGTCTCCGCAACGACGCGGCATTTCATGGCACCCGACATCCCAACCTTCCGCGAGCAAGGTTTCGATGTCGTCGTCGGAACATGGCGTTGCATTGCCGGCCCGAAGGGCATCCCGGACGATCGACTGCGCTTTCTCGAGTCGAATATCGTCGCTGCCCTCAAGGATCCGGAATTCCAGGCCAGGGCGAAGCAGGCCGGCTTCGTCATCGGTCCGGGCAACGCCAAGGAGACCTACCAGCGCTGGAAGGACGATGACGCGGAGCTCTACCCGATCCTGCTCGACGCCGGACTGGTGAAGGCACGCCAGAAATAGGTCCGACCTGCGCGACGGCCAGCAGTCTCGCCCCTTGAGCTCCAACGTGTCGCCTTATGACGTCTTGGTGTTGGCGCGCGGGGGAGCGGCTGGGCGTAATGCGGAGCGGGTAAGATGGGCCGACTGCTTGCCAGCAAGGATTTTCTCGCCGGCCTCATGTACATGGCGTTCGGCCTTATCGGCCTGTGGCTCGGACGCAGCCTGGAGGTCGGGACTGCCGCCGCCATGGGCGCTGGCTACTTTCCGCATCTGTTTTGCGGGGCGCTGATCGCGCTCGGAGCAGCGCTCGCGCTGATATCGCTCATGCGCACCGGCGAGATGCCGGAGCGCGGCAGGTGGCGGCCGTTCATCTTCGTCACCTTGTCGTGCCTTGCGTTCGCGCTCCTGCTGCGGCCGCTCGGGCTTGTTCTGGCGCTTGCGATTAGCACCGTGCTGGCACGCTTCGCCGGACGCGATGCCCGCCCGCTTCCCCTATTGCTGCTTTGTCTCATCCTGATCGTCGCCAATGTCGGGATCTTCGTCGCCGCGCTGAAAATACAGATCCCGCTTTGGCCGGCGCTCTGACATGCTCGACATTCTGTCCAACATAATGATGGGCTTTGGCGTCGCGCTGACTTGGCAGAACATCGTCCTCTGCTTCCTGGGTTGCGTGATCGGAACCGTGATCGGCGTCCTGCCGGGAATCGGCCCACTCACGACCATGGCGATGATCCTGCCTGTCACCTTCTGGCTTTCACCGGTAGGCGCCTTGATCATGCTGTCCGGTGTTTTTTACGGCGCGCAATACGGCGGCTCGACGACCGCCATCTTAGTCAAGATTCCCGGTGAAACCTCGTCCGTGGTCACCGTGTTGGACGGCTACGCCATGGCGCAGCGCGGACGCGCCGGCCCGGCGCTGGCGATCGCGGCGCTGGGATCATTGTTCGCCGGATCGGTGGTAACGCTGCTGATCGCCGTCGGCGGGCCTCCGCTCGCTTCAATCGCGCTGTTGTTTCAATCGGCGGATTACGTTTCCGTGATGCTGCTCGGATTGGTGTCTGCGGTCGTGCTCGCGCACGGTTCGGTGCTCAAAGCCGTCGGCATGATCGTGCTTGGGGTTCTTTTCGGCGTCGTCGGCACTGACGTCTCGAGCGGTGAGTACCGGTTGACCATGGGTCTCGACGTGCTGTTCGATGGGATCGGCTTCGTGCCCCTGTCGATGGGCCTGTTCGGGCTAGCCGAGATCATGGTCAATCTCGAAAGCCCCGACGCCACCGGCATGTCCCCCAAGCTGGTCAGCGGGATATGGCCGACGCTCGCCGATCTCAAGCAATCGTTTCCTGCCATGGTGCGCGGAACCGTAATCGGAACGGCGTTCGGGATCCTCCCGGGCGGGGGACCGACCATCGCGGCGTTCTCGGCCTACAGTTTCGAAAAGAAGGCGTCGAAGACGCCGGAGCGGTTCGGCAAGGGCGCCATCGAGGGGGTGGCTGCGCCGGAATCCGCGAACAATGCCGCCGCCCAGGCGTGCTTCATTCCTATGTTGAGCCTCGGTATTCCGCCCAACGCGCTGATGGCACTGATGATCGGCGCCATGATGGTGCACGGGATCACGCCCGGCCCCGAGATCATCACCAAGCAACCCGCGTTGTTCTGGGGTCTCATCGCCAGCATGTGGCTAGGAAACCTGATGCTGGTGATCCTCAATCTGCCATTGATCGGAATCTGGGTACGCCTGCTGCGGGTGCCCTACGGCTATTTGTTCCCGACCATCGTGATCCTGTGCTGCATCGGGACATACACGATCAGTTCTAGCGCCGCCGACGTCGTCGTCATGACGGTATTCGGCGTGATCGGTTATGGCTTCCGCAAGCTCGACTGCGAGCCGGCCCCGTTACTGCTCGGACTCGTGCTCGGCCCGATGCTCGAGGAAAATTTTCGCCGCACCATGGTCCTGTCCGATGGAGATTGGTCCATTTTCCTTCGGCGACCGATCAGCCTCGGATTCCTGTTGCTCGCTGCCGCGCTGCTGTTGGCCGTGACGTTGCCGAATATCCGTCGCAGTCGCGAGGAGGCATTTCGTGAATAGTGGCCCATGAACTGTGCGCTGCAGGCGAGTTGCATCAAGCGCAGCGTGGCGAAACCCCACTGGCCCGGTTACGATGTCGGCGCTCTCGGCAGCGACTGTCCGCGTCGCGACCCAGTGTAAGGAATGGTTGATGGCTGTCGGCGTGTTCTTCGATGGGTTCTCGTCAACGGCCGAAATGCTCGAAGTCTGCCGTGAAGCCGAACAGGCAGGGGCTTCGAGTCTCTGGTTTGCCCAGCACATGGGCTATCGCGAGGCCGTGGTGTCGGCCACGGCGGCGGCCAGCGTCACCCAGCGTGTCACCCTCGTGCCCGTCGCCATCAGCCCCTATTTGTGGCCGCCGCTGCCGGTCGCGATGGCGATCTCGACGCTGGGCGAATTCGCGCAGGGGCGTGTCATTCTCAACGTATCGGTCGGCAATATCCTCAATCTCGGCGAATCCGGTGTCGAGCCGGTCAAACCGATCAGGATCATGCGAGAATATGTCGAGGTGCTGCGCGCGCTATGGGCCGGCAAGCCGGTCACCCATGAGGGCGCGCTGCACAAGCTGCGCGGTGCCAAGATGGTATTCGATCAAGGGCGGCAATATCCGATCTACATCGCATCGACCGGGCCGCAGATGCTCAAGCTCGCGGGCGAGATCGCCGACGGCGTGCTGCTCTCGGCAGGTCTCACGATCGCTTCGACCGGGCGCTGCCTTAAGTTCGCGCAAGCGGGCGTGAAGGCGAAGGGACGCGATCCAGCGGCGTTGCGAACGTGCTCGCTCATCAACTGTAAGCTCTCGCAAGACGGCACGGCCGCAAAAACCGCCATGCTGCGCAAGCTCGCATTTCTGTTCCGCAGCCGCGGGCATGCCGAGAACATCAAATCCTCCGACCTCGATATCGACCATCAGGCGATCATCGCCGCACATGCCCGTCATGATTTTGAGGCCGCGGTACGGCTCCTACCGCTCGAAGCGGCGAACGCCTTCGCCGTCGCCGGCACGCTGGCGCAATGCCGGATTCGCCTGGAGGAGTACCTGGCTGTGGGCCTCGACGAATTCATTATCGAAGTGTCCGGCAACGCCGAAGAGCGCAAGCTCGCGCTCGACCTCGTCCGCGAAGTTGCGCGGCGATAGGCGAGCACATAGGCTATTGATCAAGGAGAACACGCATGCATCCGTCAGTCGTTCGCGCCGCCATCGGCGGCCTCATGTTTTGCGCGTTGGCTTCGCCGGGCAGCTCCCAGACCCCAAACGTCAAGTTGATGCTCGATTTCTCCATCCAAGGCCAGCAGTCCCCCTTCGTGCTGGCGGCCGAGGGCGGCTACTTCGCGCGCGCAGGGGTGAACGTGGAGGTCGACCGCGGCTATGGGTCAGCGGATGCCATCACCAAGGTCGCGGGCCGGGCCTATGACATGGCGTTCGCCGATATCGGCGCCCTGATCCAGTTCAATGGCAAGCAGGCCGGCGGCCAGGTCATCAGCGTGTTCCAGGTCTACGAAGTTGCGCCGATGCTCATCCTGTCGCTGAAGAAGTCGAACATCACCAAGCCGAGCGATCTTGCCGGCAAGCAGCTCGCGTCGCCGCCGGGCGCCTCGAGCCGCGTCATGTTTCCGCTTTTTGCCGCAGCCACTGGTCTCGATCCATCGTCGGTGAGCTGGATCGACGTCACGCCGCAATTGCGCGAAACCTTGCTGGCGCAGCGCCGAACCGACGCCATCACCACGCTCGTCACCGATCTCGCCGGCCTCGAACGTCTCGGTCTCACCGAGAATGACGTCGCCATCATGCGTTTTAGCGATTTCGGCGTCGCGCTTTACGGCCATTGCATCCTGACGACGGCCGAATTTGCGGCGAAGAATCCAGAAACGGTCAAGAAAGTGCTAAAGG
>Ga0306921_10002854_pt1 | contig 17393 bp, 10 predicted proteins | sample sta12Cox44000080_FD_203760 | JGI IMG/M metagenome (GOLD analysis project Ga0306921, IMG submission 203760) | Lab enrichment of tropical soil microbial communities from Luquillo Experimental Forest, Puerto Rico - statoxic.12C.oxic.44.000.080 (v2)... | ecosystem: Environmental > Terrestrial >... | reverse complement strand
GATTTTCTCCTGGATTTGGTCGGCAACACAGTAAGGCGCATCAAACGTCGGCCCGTCTGGAACAGTCCGGCGGCGTGGGGCCGCCTGGTCGGTCGCTGACAGCCAGTCGCAGCGCCGAAGCGCCGGCCTCAAATCTGACATGACCCCCTCCGGGGTCCAAATATCGGGTCACGTCGCCACTCAAAAGCTGTCCCTGGAACCTGAAGGCCTGGGACCGCCGCCCGGGCTCAAACCACCCCTTCCTGCCGGCCGCGCGGCTCGCGCCGGCTCCAGGAGAGGGCGGAAAAACGCTGGAATCGCCCAAACTTGGCGGGTTCCGGCGCTGCACCGGGAGGCTGCGGCGACACAACCGGGAGTTATAGCCGTCAGCACCCCCGTACATACGTGGATTGGGCGGGTCGTGCAAGGGAAGCGTCTCTGCCTGGCCACAGTCATGCTTATTCACGAATTGCACATTAAGCTGCGATTAACCCTGCGGTTCTATTGCGCTAAGAGATGCGCTCGGAGGCACGGAATTGGTGGCGAACCGCGCAAATCACCCTATTTTGCTCGGACATGCACTGTTGTGCACCGCAGCATTGGCGTGCACCGCCCCTGCCGCGGCCGAGCCTATCGAGCCGCAGCAGGCTGCCGCCCAGCAAAACGTCCCGGTCGCGTCCGATGCGCGCCTTGCCGGCGATGCCAAGCTCACACGCTTCGTTCTCGACCTCGACAAGCCGATCCAGTTTCGCGCCTTCGTGCTCGACGAGCCCTACCGGGTGGTGATCGACATCCCTCAAGTCAGCTTTCGCCTCCCGCCCGGGACCGGCACGACCGGCCGAGGACTGGTGACAGCCTTCCGTTACGGGATGGTGATGCCAGGCGGCTCGCGCATCGTGTTCGATCTGGCTGGCCCGGCAAGGATCGCCAATTCCACCATGCTCGATGCGGCCAACGATCAGCCGCCCCGGCTGGTGCTCGACATCGAAGAGGTCGACCGCGCAAGCTTTGTGCAAAGTCTGCGGGCGGACACCCGTCCCGAAGTGGCGAAGCCAGCGAGCTCGGACTCGGTGACTGCCGTCGCAGCGCAGCCTTCTGCGCCCCCGACGCCACCGGCGAGGCCGGCGGACCAACGCCCGGTGATCGTCATCGATCCCGGCCATGGCGGGATCGACAATGGCACGCAGGCAAGCGGCGAAATCGAGAAGAACCTGGTGCTCGCCTTCGGCCTTGCGCTGCGCGAGCGGCTCGAAAGCAGTGGCAAGTACCGCGTGGTCTTGACCCGCACCGACGACACCTTCATCGCGCTCGACGATCGCGTCCGTATCGCGCGCAACGAGAAGGCCGCGCTGTTCGTCTCGATCCATGCCGACTACCTGCCTCGCAACGGGGCTGACGTGCAGGGCGCAACCATCTACACACTTTCCGACACGGCCTCAGACGCCGAGGCCGAGCGGCTGGCGGAGGCGGAAAACCGTGCCGATGCGATCGGAGGTGTCGATTTGAGGCAGGAGCCGACCGAGGTCGCCGACATCCTGATCGACCTCGCCCAGCGGGAAACCCGCACCTTTTCAAACCGCTTCGCCCGCGTCTTGATGGGCGAAATGAAGACGACCGTGCGGATGCACAAGCATCCCCTGAAGTCCGCGGGTTTTCGCGTGCTCAAAGCGCCCGATGTCCCCTCGGTGCTGGTCGAGCTCGGCTTTGTCTCGAACAAATCGGACCTGGAACATCTGGCGTCGGAACGCTGGCGCTCCAAGACGGTTGGCTGCATGGCCCAGGCAATCGACTCATTCCTGGCCAAACCACTGGCAACGGCCAGGCATGCAAACTGACAACAGATACGGGCGTCGCGATCAAAGCCCTAGTTTGGCCACAGCAACAGCCTTATAGAGGCGGCCTGACATGTTCGGAATCGATCAAAATCCCACCGCGACCAGAGTATCATGCGCGGAACATTTGGGTCCGACGCGCGCCGCGTTTTAAAGGAATGCGCCGCCGAAATTGGCGCTTTAGGGTTGGAACGGTCTTAAATGATGCGCTTTCTGGTGCGGTTCTTGGGTTTCCTGTTCGCCGCCGGAACCGTGGTGTTCCTCGTTGGCGTGACCGCGGTTGCCGGGGCTATTTGGCACTTCTCCAAGGACCTGCCCGATTATTCGCAGCTGCAGGATTACGAGCCACCGGTGATGACCCGCGTCCATGCCACCGACGGCTCGCTGCTTGGCGAATACGCCAAGGAGCGGCGGCTCTATCTGCCGATCCAGGCGGTGCCGAAGCTCGTCATCAACGCCTTCCTTGCGGCCGAGGACAAGAATTTCTATGAGCATGGCGGCATCGACTATTCCGGCATGCTGCGCGCTGCGCTGCTGTACGCGCAGAATTACGGGTCGAACCGGCGTCCGCAGGGCGCATCGACGATTACCCAGCAGGTCGCCAAGAACTTCCTCTTGAACAACGAAGTCTCGTTCACCCGCAAGATCAAGGAAGCGCTCCTTGCGATCCGCATCGAACGCGCCTACTCGAAGGACAAGATCCTCGAGCTCTATCTCAACGAAATCTACCTCGGGCTCGGCACCTACGGGGTTGCCGCCGCCTCGCTCGTCTATTTCGACAAGTCGGCCAACGAGCTCACGATTGCCGAAGCCTCCTACCTTGCATCACTGCCAAAGGCGCCGGCGGCGCTGCATCCGGTGCGGAACCGCGACCGCGCGATCGAACGGCGCAATTACGTGATCGATCGCTTGCTGGAAAATGGCTGGATCAAGCAGGCTGACGCCGACAAGGCGCGTAAGGAAGCGCTCAACGTCACCAGCCGATCGAACGCCGCCGCCCATATCTTTGCCGGCGAATATTTTGCCGAAGAGGTCCGTCGCGACATCTTCGAGCGCTACGGCGAGAAGAAGCTCTATGAGGGGGGGCTGTCGGTACGCACCACGCTCGACCCGAAGATCCAGCTGATGGCGCGCAAGACCATGGTCGCCGGTCTTGTCAAATATGACGAGGAGCAGGGTTGGCGCGGACCGGTCTCCAAGCTTGACATTTCCGGCGACTGGGGGGTGAAGCTCGCGGACGTGAAGTCGCTATCTGACATTTCACCTTGGCGGATGGCCGTGGTCTTGGAGACCAGCGATCAATCGGCGCGCATCGGCTTTCAGCCCGGACACGAACTCGGCGGCGGCGTCAGCAAGGAACGGCAAACCGGTCTCGTGACGCTCGATGGCGTCAAATGGGCGAAAACGGCCGCGGGGCCCCAGCGCGGCAAAGCGCCGAGCGCGGTGTCGCAGGTGCTGGCACCCGGCGATGTGATCTATGTCGATCCTCTCTATAGGGAAGGCAATCCCGTCGAAGGCCAGTATCGCCTGGAGCAAATACCGGAAGTCTCCGGCGCCATGGTGGTGATGGATCCCTGGACCGGCCGCGTGCTGGCCATGGTCGGCGGTTTCTCGTTCGACCAGAGCCAGTTCAATCGCGCAACGCAAGCCTATCGGCAGCCGGGATCGTCGTTCAAGCCGATCGTCTATTCGGCGGCGCTCGACAATGGCTATACCCCCTCGACGGTGGTGATCGACGCCCCGATCGAAATCGATCAGGGGCAGGGGGCCGGCGTGTGGCGCCCGGAAAACTTCTCCTCCGGCAAATATAACGGCCCGACCACACTGCGCAACGCGCTTCGGCTGTCGCTCAACACCGTGACCGTGCGGCTCGCGCAGGACATCGGCATGCCCTTGATTTCCGAATATGCGCGGCGCTTCGGCGTCTATGACGAATTGCCAAATTATCTGTCCTACGCGCTCGGCGCCGGCGAGACCACGGCGCTGCGCATGGTCACGGCCTATTCGATGATTGCCAATGGCGGCCGTCGCGTGAAGCCAACATTGATCGACCGTATCCAGGACCGCTACGGCCACACCATCTTCAAGCACGACGCCCGCGAATGCCGCGGCTGCGATGCGCCTGGCGGCTGGAAGAACCAGAACGAGCCGCAGCTCGTCGACCGCCGCGAGCAGGTGCTGGATGCCATGACCGCCTACCAAGTCACCTCGCTGATGGAGGGCGTCGTGCAGAACGGGACCGGGACCGCGCTGAAGGAGGTCGGCAAGCCGATCGCCGGCAAGACCGGCACCACCAACGAGGCCAAGGATGCCTGGTTCATCGGCTTCTCGCCCGACATCGTGGTCGGCATTTATATGGGCTATGACAAGCCGCGTCCCCTGGGCAGGGGCAATGCCGCCACCGGCGGTCATCTGGCTGCACCGATTGCCCGCGACTTCATGAAGCTCGCGCTCGCCGACAAGCCGCCGACGCCGTTCAAGATACCGGCCGGGATCAAGCTGATCCGGGTCGATGCCAAGTCCGGCATGCGCGTCGGGCCGGGCGATAGCGGGCGCGGCGTGATCTTGGAAGCGTTCAAGCCGGGCACGGCGCCGCCAGATAGTTACTCGGTCATCGGCGTTGCCGATGCGGATCGAGCCATCATGCCGCAGGGAACGTCCCCGGACGCCGGCTACATCATGCGGCCGGGCACCGGCGGGCTGTACTGATCCACAGCGCGGCGCGGCCGATTGCACTTTCGCCACCGCGCCGCTACATCCCTGCCATATTGCAAGCCGTTACCGGGAGTGCCATGCGCGCCGAAATCGAACGTTTAGTTGAAGAGATCAAGCAGTCGGTCGGACTGCTGAGGAGGCATCTTTGACGTCGAAAAATCGACGGCACGGCTGGCGGAGCTAAACCAGCTCACCCAAGACCCCGATCTCTGGAACGATCCACAAAAGGCCCAGAAGTTGATGCAGGAGCGGACCTCGCTGGAGGATGCGCTGTCCGGCATCAGCAAGGTCGAGCGCGAGCTCGAGGATGACGTCGGCATGATCGAGCTCGGCGAGGCCGAGAACGATGAGGATGTTGTGGCCGAAGCCGAGACGGCGCTGAAACAGCTCAAGAAGGAGGTCGCGCGGCGCGAGCTCGAGGCGCTGTTGTCGGGCGAGGCGGATCGCTTCGATTCCTATCTTGAGGTTCACGCCGGCGCCGGCGGCACCGAGAGTCAGGACTGGGCAGAGATGCTGCTACGCATGTACACGCGCTGGGCGGAAAAGCACGGTTTTAAGGTCGAGTATCTTGAAGAATCCCAGGGCGAAGAGGCCGGCATCAAATCTGCCACAATCCAGATTTCCGGCCATAACGCCTATGGCTGGTTGAAGACAGAAGCCGGCGTGCATCGCTTGGTGCGCATTTCGCCATTCGATTCCAACGCGCGCCGGCATACATCATTCTCTTCGGTCCAGATCTTTCCGGTCATCGACGACACCATCAAGATCGACATCAAGGAATCCGACGTGCGCACCGACACCATGCGCTCGGGTGGCGCCGGCGGCCAGCACGTCAACAAGACCGAGTCCGCGGTGCGACTGACACATATCCCGACGGGGATCGCGGTGGTCTGCCAAGCCGGCCGCTCCCAGCACAAGAACCGCGCCCAGGCCTGGGATATGCTGCGTGCCCGGCTCTACGAAATCGAATTGAAGAAGCGCGAGCAGAAGGCCGCCGCCGAACAGGCGGCCAAGACCGATATCGGCTGGGGTCACCAGATCCGCTCCTATGTGCTGCAGCCCTATCAGATGGTGAAGGATTTGCGCACAGGCGTGCAGACCTCCGACACCTCGGGCGTGCTCGACGGCGACCTCGATGAGTTCATGGCCGCGACGTTGGCGCAGCGCGCCTTCGGGACCACGGCGGATGCGGTCGAGGAGGTGGATTGAGCCTATAACGTGTCGCGCTCAGCGGCCTTGGGCGGATAGGACACGGCACCGCCGACCGCGATTTCGACCTCTCAAGGTTCGCGGTGGAAACCGAGTGGCGGCTCAAGCTTACGACCAGACAGGTGGCGGCTGCGCCCGACGACGACGAAGGCCGCATGATCGAATTTTCCCTGGACCATCGGCTTTTGGCCCACCAGGCGAGCCAGCAGCGCTCAAAGGCAAAACCGCTGCCGACCGCCGAGGTCGGCTCATCATCAGGATCGATCTCAGCTGTTCAGCGCCGAACTTCTAACCCGAGCTCAAACGTACCCCGGCGCGCAAAAATTTCTGGGGATCAACGGCCTCGCCGTCGATGCGGGTCTCATAGTGCAGGTGCGGGCCGGTCGAGCGGCCGGTCGAGCCGACTTCGCCAATCACCTGGCCGATCTTCACGTTATCGCCGATCTTGACGTCGATCTCCGACAGATGGCCGTAGCGCGTCGACAGGCCATTGCCATGATCGATCTCGACCATGCGGCCATAGCCGCCGCTCCAGCCTGACGACACCACCTTGCCACTCGCAGTCGCGCGCACGGGATCGCCGGTTTGCGCGCGAAAATCGAGGCCGGTGTGCATGGCCGGGCGGCCCAGGAAGGGGTCCGAGCGCACGCCGAATCCGGAGGTGAATTCGACCTCGCCGACCACCGGCTTGCGATAAGGCACGAGCGAAAGCGTCCGGTTCAGCCGCTCGACCTGCGCGCGGGTAACTTTGATACGATAAAGCTGGCGGTCAAAGGAGCCGGCATCAGCTGCAAGTTTCAGCGGCACAAAGGGTCCGCCCATCGGCGCGCGCGGGATCGCAGCCTCCAGTTGCGCCATGTCGAGGCCGAGATCAGAGATCACACCGCGCATCCGGCGCACGCGCGCTTCCAGGCCGTCCTCATAGCAAGTGAGCGCCGCCATCTGGCGGCTCTCGACCTGGTCAAGCGAGGTCTGCAGGCGGAGGAGGACATTGTCGACGCCCTGGAGCTTGGCAAATTGATTGGCGGGCGCCGCGCGCAGAATCGGCACTCGCGATTGGAGGCGCGCCTCGCGATCCGACGGCGCCACGAAGATCACGGTGTCGCTGATCGGCGAGGGTTTTGGTGGTGTGGGCAAGCCGGCCGTTTCCGGCGCGGCAGAGCCGCGCGCCGGCGGGCGGATCGATCCCGTCACATCGGGGATCGCGCCGAGCGCGGTCGCGCGCGATTCAAGCGCGGCCTGTCGCCGCATGATCTGCTCAAGCTTTTGGTCGAACTGCTCCTGATCGAGCAATTGCCGACTCGTGGTGCGATCGAGGCGCGCACGCAGCTCGGCGATGCGATCCTCATAGGCGTATTGCATCTCCGCCTGCCGCGCGATCAGCCGGGTCAGCACGTCGTCGCGGAAGGCGAAATAGGTTGCAGTTGCTGCCGACCACAACCCAAGCAACGTGATCGTGCCGACCACGATCCAGAAGGCGACCGGTCCAAAGCGCACCTGCTTGCCCGCGTGAACGATGGTGTATCCCGATAGCGCTTGCGCCACAGCGATCGCCTTGGGCTTGGGCGGCGAACGCCGGACAAGGGGAGGATCGTGGCGGTGCGGATGGTGCTGGGGGTATTCGCTAGAATGGCCAGAACGATGCGACATCGGCTCCCCCGCGCCGGTCGGACCAAGGTTCCTTACGGCCAAATGCGGAAGCGATTTGACAGTCACATGGTTAATTTTTCGCCAATGCGTTGCCGGCTTAGCCTGGCACACCAAACACTAGAGCGCTTGGGCGGCTCTCAGCACCTCGTCGGCGTGCCCATCGACCTTGACGCGGCGCCAGATCCGCTCGATCCGGCCGTCGGTCCCGATCAACACCGTGGTGCGAAGAATGCCCTCGAAGGTTCTGCCATACATGGACTTTTCGCCCCACGCCCCATACGCGCTGAGCATCTCACGACGTTCATCGGAGATCAGAGCAACCTTTAGCTTGTGCTTATCACGGAAGCCCTCCTGTCGTTTTACCGAATCCGCCGAAATGCCGAGCACGGCCGTTCCGGACAAGGCAAAGGCATCCGCCAGGCGGGTGAAGTCGACCGCTTCGCGGGTGCAACCCGGAGTATCTGCCTTGGGGTAGAAGAACAGCACCAGTTTTTGGCCGGAAAAGTCTGCAAGGGCGATCTGATCGCCACCATCGCGTGGCAGGCGAAACGCCGGGGCCATCTCACCCACTTTGGCGGCTTCGACCGGAGCAGGAAGCTTGTCCACAGCTCGGCCGTTGCGGCCGCTGCCCCGCCCGGCATCAGAGGATCTTAACATTTTCGATGCCCGCTTATGCAATGGTACAGTGGTTGCCTCCTGAAGCGCTTTGCTGGCCGCTGCGCGGCCTCGTGTTGGGGCTTTGATTTTCGACTTTGCCGACGGTTTTGCGCGCGGGTTCAGCGCGGGCGACGATTTGGGGGATTTCTTGCGCGATTTCTTGGACATACGCCTTCCTTTCGTCGCTTTCCGCGGATCAATCATTGGGTTATTGCGGGTTTCATCCGGCAAGCCGGATTCGGTCCGGCGACTGGGCAAGTCTGACGGCGCCGGAGTATGGTTACAAGGAATTCGATGCACCCCCTGTCCACTCGTTGATTGAGCCAAACGCGCGATGACGAGCAACAGGTCCGAGCAAGGGTTGGCTGCGATGCCGGGACAGCAACGCGCGTTAGCTGACGGGGGGCGCGGCGGCGATCAATCTTTCGATCAGCGCCAGTATCGGCAGGCCATGGCAAGAAATCCGCCCCTGCAAGGGTCTGGCGAAGCGGACAATGCGCACTGGGACGCGGCTGATTGGGAGGACGAGGAAGAGGCCGACGGCCACCGCGCGCGGCGGCTATTGTCCAGATCAAATTTCAGCCTCCACCGCTTTGGCGACAAATGCGCGGCGCTGCGGCGCTGGCTTGCCAACGAACGCTGGGTGAGACGCCTTGCGGTCGCGTTAACCGCCTTGGCCGTCCTCTTTGGCGGCTGCTTTTTCGGGCTTTGGTGGCGGCTCGGCGCAGGCCCCATCAATCTCGACATGGCAACACCCTGGCTTGCTGCCGCGATCGAGGAGAATATCGGTCACGGCAACACGGTCGAGGTCGGCGGCACTCAAATCGAACGGGCAGGGCGGATCAGGATCGCGGTGCGTATCCGCGATATCATCGTCCGCGACCGCGACCACGCGATTGTGGCGACCGCGCCAAAGGCCGAGGTGAAGCTGTCCGGCGCGGCGCTCCTTATGGGCCGGCTGCGCGCCGAGAGCCTTAACCTCGTCGATGCCGAACTTTCGGTGCGGATCACGCCCGATGGCTATGTGACGGTCTACACCGGCGATACCTTAAAGCCGCTCGCAACCGGCGTGGCCTCGAAACGCTTGGCGGATGCGACGGCGGCCGCTGGCCAGCCTTCGGCCGCCCTTCCCATTGCTGCTGCTCCGGCAACGGCGCCAGCCGCACCGGCAGCATCCCCCATCGCCGCGGGGAGCGGCCTGCTTGCCGGGCTTGACTGGCTCGACAGCCTCAGCCTGACCGGTCTGGATGGCCAGAATCTCAACGAGATCGGCTTGAAAAACGGCGTCTTGGTCGTCGACGATCAGCAGCGCGGCAACAAATGGAATTTTGAGAATATCAGCCTAAGCCTGCGGCGGCCAAACGGCGGCGGCGTGGCCTTCAGCCTCGGCGAAGAGGGCGCGCGGCGCTGGTCGCTTCAGGTGACGGTTGGGCCACAACAGAACAGCGTGCGCTCGGTCGACCTTCGTGCCCACAATGTCCCGACCAGCAACATCCTCTTGGCGCTGCGGCTCAAGGATCTCACCTACAACGCCGATCTGCCACTGACCGGCGAGCTCAAGGGCGAACTGGGCCGCGACGGCCTGCCGACCTATCTGCGCGGCAAGCTCACCGCTGGCGCCGGCAACATCATCGACACCGATACGCCAGATTATCCGATGGCGATCGATTCGGCGGAGATCAATGTTGAATGGGATGCCGGTCGGCGCGTCCTGGTTGCGCCCTTCAAGATCATTTCCGGCGCGAACCGCATCACCCTGCTCGCACATCTCGAGCCGCCCAATGACAGTGTGAACGACTGGCAGCTCGGCTTCTCCGGTGGCACTATCATGCTCGCGGGAATTGACCACGAGCCGCCGTTGGTCTTCAACCGCATTTCAATCGGCTTCCGCTTCGATACAACACACAAACAGCTGCTGCTCACCCAGGCCGACATCTCAAACGGCGAAATCGGAATCGCCGGGACCGGAAGCGTCGACTATTCCGGTGAACCGCTCTTGCGATTGGGCTTTGCCGGCACGCCGATGTCGGCGTCCGCCATGAAGCGCATCTGGCCGACGCTGATCGTGCCCGAGGTGCGCGAATGGGTCATCGAGCGCATCGAGCGCGGCTCGGTCCAGCGTATCGAGATCGGCGTCAACACCCTGGTGAAAAACCTGCCGCGCAAGGGGCCGCCGATTCCCGAAGACGGGCTCTCCGTCAACATTGTGGCGAGTGGCGTCGCCGTGCGCCCGGTCGACGGTCTGCCCGTGGTGCATGATGCCGATCTGAAGGCGCATGTCACAGGCCGCAGCGCGACCGTGACCATCGCTCAGGCTCAGGCCGACACCCCGGCCGGGCGCAAGGTCACTCTCTCCGATTTTGTCTTTGAAGTTCCCGATATGCATCCGAAGCCGCCGCCCTCGCGGGTCAAACTTCGGATCGAAGGTCCGGTGCCGGCGGCGGCCGAGATCCTCGCCTCCGACCGCCTGAGCGACCTGGTGGCGACACCGGTCGATCCAAACACCAGCAAGGGTACGTTCTCGGCGATCATCAATATGGGCATGCCGGTCAAGGGTGAGCTCACCAAGGAGAACACCACCTACAGCGTGACTGCCGACCTCAACGGCTTTGCCGCCGACAAGCTGGTGATGAGCCAGAAGTTGGAAGCCAACGCGCTGAAGATTTTGGCCAGCAATCAGGGCTATCAGGTCAAGGGCGACGTCAAGATTAACGGGCAACAGGCGGCGCTCGATTATCGCAAGCCCGCCGACGGTGATGCCGATATACGCCTGCAGGCGACGCTGGACGACGCAAGCCGCGCACGGCTCGGGCTCGATCTCGGGCCGCAAGTCTCCGGCGCGATTCCAATCAAGCTGGTCGGCAAGATCGGCGATCAAAGCAAGATGGGAATCGAAGCCGATCTCACCCAGCTCAAGCTCGACAACATCCTGCCCGGCTGGGTCAAGGTGCCCGGTAAATCCAGCAAGGCCACATTCAATGTGGTGCCAAAACCGCAGTCGACGAGGTTCGATGACATCGTCATTGAAGGCGGTGGCGTCTCGATCAAGGGATCGCTGGAAGTCGACCAGAACGGCGACCTCTTGAACGCAAATCTGCCGACCTATTCGCCGTCGGAGGGCGACAGGACCTCGCTGCGGGCCGAACGCGGCACCGACGGCGTCGTCAAGGTGACGATGCGTGGCGACGTATTCGATGGCCGCGCCTTCCTGCGATCGGCGATCTCAGGCACCGGCAAGGACGAGAGCAAGGGCAAGCTGAAGAACATCGACCTCGACGTCGATCTGAAGCTTGGCGCGGTTGCCGGCTACAATGGCGAGGCGATGCGCAGCATCGACTTGAAATTCTCCCGGCGCAGCGGCGTGGTTCGAAGCTTCGTGCTGAACAGCAAGATTGGACGCGACACGCCGGTCACCGCCGAGCTGCATGGCCGGGGACAGCCCGGGCAGGGGCGCGAGCTGATCATTCTGCAAACCAACGACGCCGGTGCGCTCTTCCGTTTCAACGACGTCTACACCAAGATGATCGGCGGCCAGCTGACGCTGGCGATGGAGCCGCCCGCGCCCGAGCCAAGCGGCCGGGAGGGACTGCTCAATGTCCGCGATTTCTCTGTGAAGGGCGAAGCCGCACTCGATCGCGCAGCGGCGGGCGGCCCGGTCGGCGGACACAACGGCGTTTGGTTCTCGGCCTTGCGCGCCGAGTTCACCCGCCAAAGCGGCCAGCTTGCGATCAGAGAAGGCGTCGTGAAGGGTCCCTCCATCGGTCTCACTATCGAGGGCAGTATCGATTACAACGCCAATCAGGTGCGTATGAGCGGCACCATCGTGCCAATGTACGGGCTCAACAACATGTTCGGACAGATCCCAATCGTCGGGATCTTTCTCGGTGGCGGCAGCAATGAGGGCCTGTTCGGCGTGACCTATGAGGTCGTCGGATCGCCTGGGCAGCCGGTGGTGCGCATCAATCCGATCTCTGCGATTCTGCCCGGGGTGACACGCAAGATCATGGAGTTCAACACCGGCAAGCAATACAGCCCAAATGAGTTCCCCACTGGCCCGAATAACTGATCGATCTCCGGCCTGGTTTTGAGTTGACCGCCACCATTGATCGGCGGCTTGGCTCACAATCCAGTCTTCATTTGCGAGGGCGAGCCCATGCTTCCGCCAAAAGTGAGAACCGATCTTTTGGGTCGCTGCCAACCTTGTCGGGGAAACAATCGCGGCTATTGCCGATGACAAGCGCATTTCTACGCAACGGATGCCCATTGCCGCAAGCGCGCCAAGGGTCGCTGCATTTGTGTTGACCCTCGCGACATTGGGCATTCGCGATCGGGCGGGATAGCTCCGCGGTGCCAGCGCTATTGTGTGGGCTCGATCTTTCCGAAATCAGTGTCAGGAAGACTGTAAAATCTCTCGCTCAAGCCGAAGAGACGGACTTGAAGGGTAAAGCACAGCGCAAGCACCAATGAGGCTAGCGCACGCCTCATTGTCCGGCGCGATCAGGTTTTCCCCCGTGGCCTGGCTTGATCCACGGCGTGAGAGCGGGTTTCCGCCAGCCCGGGGCAAGGCCCCAAATGCGAATGCGGCTAGGCCGGCTTGACGAGGACGTGGCGCTTCTTGCCGAGCGACAGTTTGATTACACCCTCAGCTGTCAGGTTCGCCTCCGACAGCATCATCTTCTCGTCGGTGACGGTAGTGTCGTTGACGCGCAGGCCGCCGCCCTTGATCTGGCGCCGCGCCTCGCCATTCGATGCGACGAGGCCGGCTTTGACGAACAACGTCAGCACGCCGCTTCCGGCCTCGAGTTCGCCGAGCGGAATTTCCACGGTGGGAAGATTTTGCGCGATCGCGCCTTCCTCAAATGTCTGCCGCGCGGTTTCCGCCGCCAGGCGCGCGGCGTCGGCGCCGTGCAGCAGCGCAGTCGCGGCAAAAGCCAGCGCCTTCTTGGCCTCGTTGATCTCGGCGCCCTTGAGTTGCGCAAGCTTGGTGATTTCGTGCATTGGCAGCGTCGTAAACAGCTTCAGGAATTTGACGACGTCGGCATCCTCAGTGTTCCGCCAATATTGCCAGAAGTCGTAAGGCGCGAACTGGTCGGCGTTGAGCCAGACAGCGCCCTTGGCGGTCTTGCCCATCTTGTCGCCGGAGGCGGTGGTGAGCAGCGGCGTCGTCAGCGCAAACAGCTGCGGCGTGCCCATGCGGCGGCCAAGATCGACGCCCATCACGATGTTGCCCCACTGGTCCGAGCCGCCCATCTGCAATCGGCAGCCGATGCGCCGCGACAACTCGACGAAGTCGTAGGCCTGGCAGACCATGTAGTTGAACTCGATAAAACTCATCTCCTGCTCGCGCTCGAGGCGCAGCCGCACCGAATCCATGGTCAGCATGCGGTTGACGGAAAAATGCTTGCCGACGTCGCGCAGCATCTCGATCCAGTTCAGCTTTGTCAGCCACTCCGCATTGTCGAGCATGGCTGCGTCGCTGTTGCCGTCGCCGAATTTGAGCAGCTTGACGAACACGCCACGGATGCTCTGCTTGTTGGCCTCAATCTCGGCGATCGTGCGCAGCGCGCGCGTCTCCTCCTTGCCGGAGGGATCGCCGACCATGGTGGTCCCGCCCCCCATCAGCGTGATCGGCTTGTTGCCGCTCTGCTGCAGCCAGTACAGCATCATCATGGTCAGGAAGTTGCCGATATGCAGCGACGGCGCGGTGCAGTCGTAGCCGACATAGCCAGTCGCCTGGCCCTTGGCCGCAAGCTGGTCCAGCCCCTCGAAGTCCGAGCACTGGTGGATGAAGCCGCGTTGCTGCAAGGTGTTGAGGAAATCGGACTTAAAAATGCTCATCTTCGGCGACATTGATCATGCTTGTTTTACGCTATTTGCAGCAAATTGCGGTCACCCTGACGCGGCAGGCTGCCCAGATCGGCGCGCTGTGGCAATATAAGATGTATCCCTTTGGCACAAGCTGGGCATCCGCGGTCAGGCTCGCGAGGCTCCTTCGATGATGTTGACGGCACTCGGTCTGATGAGCGGAACCTCGCTCGATGGGGTCGACGTCGCATTGATCGAAACCGACGGCCGCAAAATCAAGGCCCTGGGACCGTCCGGTTACCGGCGCTATAGCGACCGGGAGCGCAGCCTGCTGCGCCAGGCGCTGGCCGAAGCCACCCAGCTGCCGCAACGCGATGCGCGGCCGGGCGCGCTTGCCGGCGCCGAATACGCAGTGACCATTGCGCATGCGGAAGCGGTGGCTGCGTTCAGGGCCCAGCACCGCATCAGCTGCGAAGACATCGACATTGTCGGCTTCCACGGCCAGACCGTACTGCATCGGCCGGAACAACGGCTGACCGTCCAGATCGGCGATGGCGCCGCTCTGGCGAAGGCGATCCACATTCCTGTGATGTACGATTTCCGGGCGGCCGATGTCGCGGCCGGCGGCCAAGGTGCGCCGCTGGTGCCGGTTTACCATCGCGCGCTGGCGCAGTCATTGGAGCGCGAGGGGCCGATTGTCATCGTCAATATCGGCGGCGTCTCCAACATCAGCTATATCGACGGCAATGACGCGCTGATCGCCTGCGACACCGGCCCCGGCAACGCGCTGCTCGACGATTTCATGTACCGCATCATGCACCAGCCGTTCGACTGCGAGGGACGGCTGGCGGCACAGGGCCAAGTCGACAAAGCCTTTATCCACCGCGCGCTGGACTTGCCCTTCTTCCGATTAAAGCCGCCGAAATCGCTTGACCGCAACGATTTCGCTTGCCTTGGGCTCGGCGAGGTGAAGCCGGAAGATGGCGCCGCAACCCTGACCGCGCTCACGGTGGCGGCGATCGCAAGCGTCGTTCCGCTGCTCCCCAAAGTGCCGAAAAGCTGGATCGTGGCTGGCGGGGGGGCGCGCAACCTCACCATGGTGCGGATGCTGCGCGAAGAGCTTGCGCCCGCGCGCGTCGAGGCTGCCGATGCGTTCGGCTGGTCGGCGGATGCAATCGAGGCGCAGGCCTTTGGCTTCCTCGCCGTACGGGGCCTGAAAGGCCTGCCACTAAGCTACCCCGACACCACCGGCGTTCCGATCCCAATGACCGGCGGGGTGGTCGCCAGACCTTGACAAGTTCATGCAGTTGCATCTAACTTGATGCAGTTGCATGAATGTACCAGGTGTCCGATGGCCGCATCGCTCAAACTGATCAGCCACAAGCTTTGTCCCTATGTCCAGCGCGCGGTCATCGCGCTCTCCGAAAAGGGCGTTTGGTTTGAACGAATCGATATCGATCTAGCCGACCGGCCGGACTGGTTTGTGAAGATCTCTCCGCTCGGCAAGGTCCCCGTGCTCGTTGTCAGCGGGGATGAGGGCGACGTGGCGCTGTTCGAGAGCAACGTCATTTGCGAGTATCTCGAGGAAACCCAGAGCGGGACGAGCTTGCATCCCAAGGACCCGCTTGAACGCGCCCAGCATCGCGCGTGGATGGAGTTCGGTTCCGCAATTCTCGGCGACGTGTGGGGCCTGGAAACAACGACCGACGCTGCAATATTCGAAGGAAAGCGGCGGGCGATTGCGGCAAAATTTGCCCGGATCGAAGCTGCGCTGTGCGCCGGTCCGTTTTTCACGGGCGAACGCTTCAGCCTTGTGGACGCCGTGTTTGCGCCGATATTTCGCTATTTCGACGTGTTCGATGAGCTCGTCGACCTCGATCTCTTCAAATTGACGCCGAAAGTTCAGAAGTGGCGCGCCGAGCTTGCGAGCCGGCCAAGTGTTCGGTTCGCGGTCGGTGCGGACTATGCAGAATTGTTGCGCGCCTTCCTGGTCCGGCATGATGCGCATCTTTTGAAACTCGCCGCCTGACCGCAGCATGTGTTAGGGCGCTTGCCCGGCGCGTGCTGATAGAGGCTGGCGTTCCCGACCTCGGCGGGGCGATCTCGGCGACATAGGCCGAGGCTTCGCGTGGGCCGGCTGGGCCGTTCAAAAGAATACGACGTGGCCGCTGCCGATAGGCAAGCTTGCCGGTGCCCGCGATATTGACCGCCTGCAGCAAGGCATTCAACGCCGGCATCGTTGGCGCAAATGCTAGAAAACCGATGCCGACCTGTGGTGATCGCGCGTTCTTTGCTAGCGGACGTTGGCGAGGCGCATGTCGAGATAGGCCGTGATCGTTTCCATCAGCGGCTCGAGCTTGCCGTCGAAGAAATGATTGGCGCCCGGGATCACTTGCTGGTCGATCACGATGCCCTTCTGCGTCTTCAATTTCTCGACGAGCGTGTTGACGTCCTTCGGCGGCACGACCGCGTCCTTCTCGCCATGGACGATGAGGCCGGAGGACGGGCAGGGCGCGAGGAAGGAGAAGTCATAGAGATTGGCGGGCGGCGCGATCGAAATAAAACCTTCGACCTCGGGCCGGCGCATCAGCAGCTGCATGCCGATCCAGGCGCCGAACGAGAAACCCGCGACCCAGCAGGCGCGCGCCTCGGGGTTGATGGTTTGCGCCCAGTCGAGCGCGGAGGCCGCGTCCGACAATTCGCCGGTGCCGTGATCGAAGGAGCCCTGACTGCGGCCGACGCCCCGGAAATTGAAACGAAGCACCGAGAAACCGCGATGCGCAAAGGCGTAATAACACTGGTACACGATCTGGTGATTCATCGTGCCGTGAAATTGCGGATGCGGATGCAGAATCATCGCAATCGGCGCGTTCTTCTGCTTGGCCGGATGATAGCGGCCTTCAAGACGACCGGCGGGGCCGGTGAAAATCACTTCAGGCATTAGCAATCCCTGGATCGATCTCTTAGGATACTCTTTGCAATCATCCGCTGGGTTTTGACTTCATCGGCGCGGGTTGCGGACAAAGTTGTCGAGACAGCTTGCGTCAGCGATCTCGCAGATGGCGCTTTCCGTGAACAGGCGGCGTTCTAACATGGGGCAAGGGGCAAAAAGCAAGCCTCTTGAACATCCGCAAAAAAGGTTCAGCTAAGCCCTTCAAAGCGTTAGAACCTGAAGTTGCGGAAACGGGGACACTTTGCCAATTGCGAGGGTGCACGCAGCGATGCTGCACACGCCCATCGCGCGACCTTACCGAGCAAGGTACTATCATACTCAATGCATGAGCGGATTTATCTCGATTGGAATGCGACCACGCCGCTCCGCCCGCAGGCGCGGCAGGCGATGGTTGCAGCCTGGGATCTGCGCGGCAATCCTTCATCCGTGCATGCTGAGGGCCGGCAGGCGCGAGGCGTGGTCGAGCAGGCGCGAGCGATCGTCGCCGAGGCCGTCGGCACCAAGCCCAGAAACGTGGTTTTCACTTCAGGCGGAACCGAAGCCAACGCGCTGGCCCTCACCCCGGAGCTTGGCAAGGCGGGAGCCTTTGTCCT
>Ga0306921_10002852_pt1 | contig 17396 bp, 17 predicted proteins | sample sta12Cox44000080_FD_203760 | JGI IMG/M metagenome (GOLD analysis project Ga0306921, IMG submission 203760) | Lab enrichment of tropical soil microbial communities from Luquillo Experimental Forest, Puerto Rico - statoxic.12C.oxic.44.000.080 (v2)... | ecosystem: Environmental > Terrestrial >... | reverse complement strand
GCCAGCGGCTCCAGATACTGCTTCCGCCTGAAGGCTGCCTCCACGTAGGGCGCCAGCTCCTCTTCCTTGCGGGCCAGCCGCCGCGCCTCGTCCTCCTTGAATTCCGGCATGACGTCCTTGGCGAAGAGCTCGAGCGCCTCACAGATGTGCTCGTGGCGGTTCTTCCCGCTCTGCTGGATGAAGATGGTCTGGTCGACTCCCGAGCTCTGAAACTTCCGCAGGGTTTCCCGGAGCTGCGCGGGGGTGCCGATGCACCCCGTGCCGCCGCCGAAAACGTCGAGATCCAGCGCCGCCCGTATCGCCTCGTACTTCTTCCAGATGTTGGTGCGTCCCGGGGTGTGCTTGCCGAAAGCGTAGTGATGGCCGAGGGCGAACTGGAAAAAGCGGAAGCCGTCCATGCCGCGGCGTACGGCTTCCTCGGCGTCTCGATGGCAGGAGAAGCCCGTGACCATGGCGATGTTCGGATTGACCGCGTGCCCGATGGGCACGCACTCCTGCTTGAACGTCTCGTAATAGTCGGAGACCCAGTGCCGCGCCTCCTCGGGATCGATGAAGGCAAAGGTGAGGGCGCCGATGCCGAGCTGAGCGGCCAGGTGAATGGTCTCGCGGTTCGAGCAGGCGACCCACAGCGGCGGATGCGGCTTCTGCACGGGCTTGGGCAGGACGTTGCGGGCGGGCATGGAGAAGTACGTGCCCCGGAAGCCGGGATAGGGATCCATCACCATCATGTTGGCGACCTGCTCCACCGTCTCGCGCCACATCGCCCGCCGTTCTGCGGGGGTGACGCCGAAGCCCTCCAACTCAGCGCGGGAGGCGGACTCGCCCGTGCCGAAGTCCACGCGGCCCTTCGAGACGAGATCCAGGGTGGCGATGCGCTCGGCGATACGCGCGGGGTGGTTGTAGCCGGGCGGCATGAGCACGATGCCGTGGCCGAGCCGGATCTGCTTGGTGCGCTGGGAGGCGGCGGCGAGGAACACTTCAGGCGCGGAGGAGTGGGAGTACTCCTCGAGGAAGTGATGCTCGACCTCCCACGCGTGGTCGATGCCGAGCCGGTCGCCCAGCTCGACCTGGTCTAGGGCGTCCTGGAACAACTTGAGCTCGCCACCCTCGTCCCAGGGCCGCGGGAACTGGTGCTCATAGAAGATGCCGAAGCGCATGTGTCCTCCTCTGGATCGCTCGAGCTTAGCAGATGCCTCAGCGGTCGAGCCAGGCCTCCTGCATCGAAGCTATTCCGTGCGGGAGGGAGACCGTCACGCGCGGGAGCCTCTGCTATGATCCCTGCGTGAAGTTCGACCTCGGCATCCTTGCCACCCAGCCCGTTCCCGAGATCGTGCGACAGGTCCAGCTCGCCGAGTCGCTCGGCTTCGAGACGGTGTGGATGACGGACACCCATCTCGTCTGCCGTGAGCTGTGGGTCACTCTCACCGCCTGCGTGCTCGGCACCCGGCGTATCAAGCTCGGGCCCGGGGTGACCGTCCCGCACTCGCGTCACGTATCCGTGACGGCGAGCGCCATCCTCACCTTAGAGGAGCTGGCTCCGGGTCGCGTGGTGCTCGGGATGGGCACGGGTGGCAGCTCGGCGCAGACCATGGGGCTCAAGCTCGAGCAAGTTGGCCGCGCCCGCGCCCTCGAGGCGATGGCCACGGACGTTCGCCGCCTCATCCGACGTGAGCCCATCCGCTTCGAGAGCGGTACGGAAGGGAGAGTCGCCTGGCTCGAGCGGCCGCGCGCGATCCCCCTCTATCTCGCAGGTTCGGGGCCGCGCATGCTCACGACCACGGGCAAGCTTGGCGACGGCGTGATGATGTACGTGGGCACGGCACCCGACATCCTCCGCGCCGGCCTCGACTGCGTGCGGACGGGCGCCGCGGCCAGTGGCCGATCGCTCGACGACCTCGCTGTGGTCTCCTGGACGCCCACCTCGATCTCGCGCGATCCGGTGCAGGCGCGCGACCACGTGCGGGGTCGCGTGGCCTCGGCGCTGCGGCATCCGCTGCCCGTGGAGCTGCCGCCCGAGGACCAGGCCGCCATCGCGCGGCTGCGAGAGTCCTACGATGCGTTCCAGCACGCCACCGCGGACTCACAGCACCGCGCCCTGGTGCCCGATCGCCTCGTCGACCTGATGGCGCTGGCCGGCACCCCCGAGGAGGTGCGGGAGCAGGTCGCGCGCGTGGCCAGCGTGGCCGGCGTCGATCGCATCGCGATCCTTCCCCAGGTGCCGGGGCAGGGGTTCCAGGAGCGTGAGCAGATCCTCAGGATGTTCGCCGAGGACGTCATGGCGCGGGTAAGCTAGCCGCCATGGTCCACGGCATGGCGAGCTCCGAGCCGCGCGTGTGTATCATCGGCGCGGGCGCCGTCGGCACCTTCATCGGTGTGCGCCTCGCGCGGACCGGATGCCGGGTAACCGCGCTCGCGCGAGGAGCGACCGCGGTCTCGCTCCGCGCGCACGGATTCCGCCTGGCCTTGGACGGCGCCGTGGTCAGCGCGCCGGTGGCCGTAGTCGACGACACTCGCGGCATCGGCGAGCAGGATCTGGTCGTTCTCGCCGTCAAGGGCCCATCGCTGGCCGGGGTCGCCGCCAGCGTACCGGCCGCTCTCGGCTCGGAGACCATGGTCCTGACCGCGATGAACGGGGTGCCGTGGTGGTTCTTCCAGGACATGGCGGGGGCCTGCGGTGGTCTGCAGCTCCGGTCCGTCGACCCCGCCGGCCGGATCGCCGCGGCCGTTCCGCCCCGGCACATCATCGGCGGTGTCGTCCATGCCACCTGCTCCGTCATCGAGCCCGGGCTGGTGCGGCATGGCTTCGGCAACGGGCTCATCGTGGGAGAACCGGACGGCTCCCGGTCACCGCGGCTGGAAGCGCTGGCTGCCCGCCTCACCGCGGCGGGCTTCGACGTCACGGTGTCCTCGCGGATCCAGGCCGACATCTGGTACAAGCTGTGGGGCAACATGACGATGAATCCGATCTCGGCCCTCACCGGCGCCACCTGCGATCGCATCCTGGACGACCCGCTCCTGAACCGCTACACCCTTGCCATCATGGCCGAGGCAGCGGCCATCGGGGCCAAGATCGGCTGTCCCATCAGCCAGAGCGGTGAGGACCGCAACGCGGTGACGCGAAAGCTCGGGGCCTTCAAGACCTCCATGCTCCAGGACGTGGAGGCGGGCCGCCCCCTCGAGATCGACGCCCTGCTCACCGCGGTCACGGAGATCGGCGAGCGCGTGGGCGTGCCCACGCCGCACACCGACGCACTGCTCGGACTCGTCCGCGTCTTCGCGGAGGTCCACCATGGCTGAGTCGCGCCCCCCCTTCCGCGCCGACCACGTGGGGAGCCTGCTGCGCCCGGCCGCCCTCAAGGCTCTGCGGCTGGAGAAGGAAGCGGGAAAAGCGAGCGCGGCTCAGCTTGCGGCCGCCGAGGATGCGGCTATCCGCGACGGCGTGAAGCTTCAGGAAGAGGTGGGACTCCGGGGCATCACCGACGGCGAGATGCGGCGCAAGTCCTGGCACATGGATTTCCTCATGCAGCTCTCGGGCCTCACCAGCGAGGGGAAGATGCTGCCCGTCACCTTTCACGGACGGGAAGGCGACCGCTTCTTCACGCGTCCCGATCTCCGGCTCGCGGGAAAGGTCATGCGGCCTCATCCCATCTTCGTCGACGCCTTCACCTTCCTCCAGTCGGTGACCACGCGCACGGCCAAGCTCACCATGCCGTCGCCCTCCATGTTCTACACGCAGGTGGGGCGCGCCAACATCGACCGCCTCGTCTATCCCGACCTCGACGCCTTCGTCGAGGACCTCGCCGCGGCCTATCGCGCGGAGATCGCCGACCTCTACGCGGCGGGCTGCCGCTATCTCCAGCTCGACGACGTGAGCCTTGCCTATCTCTGCGACCAGGACATGCGCGCCCGCCAGCGCGAGCAGGGCGAGGATCCCGACGCTCAGCTCGAGCTGTCCGTGAAACTGATCCAGGCCACCCTGCGCGATCGTCCCCGGGATCTCACGGTGTGCACTCACCTCTGCCGAGGAAACTTCCGCTCGTCGTGGCGCGCCCAGGGAGGGTACCAGGCGGTGGCGGAGACCATCTTCACCCGGCTCCCCTACGACGGATTCTTCCTGGAATTCGACGACGCGCGCTCGGGTGACTTCTCCCCCCTGCGCCACGTGCCCAAGCACGCGCGCGTGGTCCTGGGTCTCGTCACCTCCAAGGTGGGGACGCTGGAGCGCAAGGACGATCTCAAGCGACGGCTCGACGAAGCCTCGCGCTACCTTCCCCTCGAGCAGCTCTGTGTCAGCCCCCAGTGCGGCTTTTCCTCGACCGTCGAGGGCAACGACGTGGGGGCAACCCAGCAGCGGGGCAAGCTCGCGCTGTGCGTCGACCTGGCCCAGGACGTGTGGGGCGGGGTCTAACCATTCGCGCAGCCGCGATCTGGGGTAGACTGCTAGCCAAGCTTATGGGCAGCGACGTTGAGTAGACGATCCCGACATCGGCGCGGCATGGGCGGTCGTCCGCCCCAGCAGGGCGGACCGCGAGGGCCGGGCCAGCCACATCCCCACGGCGGCGGCCCGTCTCGCCTGCCCCCACCTCCCTCGGCCACCGCGGGCTTCGAGAGCCTCACCGCGGTGCAGCCGCACGAGCGCCTTCGCCTGGAGACGGCCGCCGATCAGCTCTCCATGCGCGCCATGGACCTGATCACGCCCATCGGCAAGGGGCAGCGCGGGCTGATCGTGGCGCCGCCGCGCACGGGCAAAACCATCCTCCTCCAGCAAATCGCCAAGGCCGTGCTCACCAATCATCCGGAAGTAGCCGTGATCGTCCTCCTCGTGGACGAGCGCCCCGAGGAGGTGACGGACTTCCGCATGAACATCGGCAAGCAGGCGGAGATCGTGGCCTCCAGCAACGACAATCCGTACCGTCGCCATATCGAGGTGACCGAGCAGGTCCTCGACAAGGCCAAGCGCATGGTGCTGGAGAAGCGCGACGTGCTCCTTCTCTTCGACTCCCTCACGCGGATGACCCGCGCCTACAACAACGAGCTGAGCTCGCGCGGGCGCACCATGTCGGGGGGCATCGACAGTCGCGCCTTCCTGATGCCGCGAGCGTTCTTCGGCGCCGCGCGCAAGGTGGAGGAGGGCGGCTCGCTCACCATCGTGGGCACGGTGCTGGTGGATACCGGCTCGCGCATGGACGACATCATCTTCGAGGAGTTCAAGGGCACGGGAAACATGGAGCTCCATCTCTCCCGCGAGCTGGCCGATCGGCGAGTGTTCCCGTCCTTCGACATTTTGAAGTCCGGCACGCGGCGGGAGGAGCTGCTCTTCACGGACGACGAGCTCAAGCGCATCCACCTCCTGCGTCGCGCGCTGTCCGGCACCAAGCCCGGCCAGGCCATGGAAGCCATTCTGGAGCGGCTGCGTCTCACCGCCACCAACGCGGAGTTCCTCAAGTCTCTCGGCTGAGGGCGGGGGCGGGCTACGGCTCGCGCAGCATGCGACCGACCAGCTCGGTCAGCTCCGCCACGTTGAAGGGCTTGAGCAAGATGGGCACCCCGCTCGCTCGGATCAGGTCGTGCTCCCGTGACGTCCCCGTGGTGCCCGTGAGGAAGATGATCTTCTTCAAGGGATGCGTGCGTCGTTCGGCCAACTGGCGATAGAAGCCGGAGCCGTCGAGCTTCGGCATGTGCAGATCGGTGATGATGAGATCATAGCGCTGGCTCTCGAGCCGGCGTAGCGCCTCGAGGCCATCGGGCGCGGTGTCGACCTCATGCCCTTCCAAGCCCAGCATGTCCACGACGAGCTCGGCGATGAGCGGATCGTCGTCGACGAGCAGGATACGCGCGTGAGTCGCTGACGGATCGTTTGGTATCGACATGCGTGCAGCTCCTGCACCCATGAAAGAGCAAGGTGCGGGCCACACGCGAAGGGCCGGCGAATCGGCTACTTAGGAACAGGCCCCTGGCGGAGCCGACTGAATTTGTCAGCCGGCAACCCCAAACGCGTAGATCGGGCTACGATTCCATGCGCCGCGGCGCCGCGGACTTGGTGGGGCCGATGAACTCGACCATGTTGCCGTCGGGATCCTTGATGAAGATCTGGCGCAGTCCGGTGGGGCCGGAGACCACATCGCGCACGGGGAGACCGAGCTCGCCGATCTTGCTCGCACACTGGTCGGCGTCCTCCGTCCACAGGGCGAAGTGCGCGTAGCGCGCCTGGATCTTCTCCCGCTCCACCGCGGGACGCACGAGTTGATCGTTGAGGATGATGTGCAGCGACAGGCCGTTGCCGAGGCTGTACCAGATGCCGGGGAAGTCGAAGGCGGGCCGAGGGATTTCCTGGAGGCCGAGGAGGCCCGTGTAGAACTCGCGAGCCTTGGCGACGTCGGTGACGGTGATGCTCACGTGGTTCAGCTCCTTGAAGAGTCCCATGTCGACCTCCCGTGAGATGTGGCAGCATCGTAACACGGATGGATGCACCTCTGGTCCTCACGGCCACGGTGGAAGGCGGACGGCTCACGGACTTTGACCGCCGCTCGCTTCCCGTTCCCTGGTGGAGCCTGACCAAGACGGCCATCGCCGCCGCCGCGCTCGCCCTCGTCGGGGACGGCCGGCTCGCGCTCGACGAGCCGCTCGACGCCCGGCCCTATACGTTGCGCCAGCTCCTGCAGCACACGGCGGGTGTGCCGGAATACGGGGCCCTGGCTGCCTATCACGAGGCGGTGAGCCGGCGAGATGCGCCCTGGAGCGTCGAGGAGCTCCTGCGCCGGGTCGTTGCCGACCGGCTCCTCTTCGTGCCGGGGCGCGGCTGGACCTACTCCAACGTCGGTTATCTCTACGTCCGCCGCCTGATCGAGAACGAGATGGGGAAGCGCTTCGATACCGCCCTGCGCCGTCTCGTCTTCGAGCCGCTCGGTGTGCCGGAGGTGACGCTCGCGCGCGAGCCCGCGGACCTCGACGGCACGGCGTGGGGCAATCAGTCCCGCTATCACCCGGGTTGGGTCTACCACGGCCTCGCCGTCGGCACGCCGGCGGAAGCCGCGCTCTTCGTCGATCGCCTCATCGCTGGTCAGCTGCTGCCCGCCGAGCTGCTCCGGGCGATGCTCGAGGTGCACCCGGTCGGCGGTCCCATCGTAGGTCGCCCCTGGCAGAGTCCGGGCTATGGCCTGGGGATCATGGTCGATGCCGCCTCGCCCCGAGGGCGATGCATGGGTCACACGGGAGGCGGACCAGGGAGCGTGGCCGCGTCCTTTCACTTTGCCGATCTGAGACCGACGAGGACGGTGGCGGCCTTCGCGCCGGCAGAGGATCCGGGGATGGTGGAGCGTGCCGTCCTCGAGCGGTGAGGCTTCGCACTACTTTACATGCGGCACATACGCGCTTGACACGCTCGCCCCACATTGGACATCGAGCGGGCATGGAGTCCCGCACCACAGAGATCAGAACAGGAGGACGTGATGAAAACGATAGCGGCGCTCGGAGCACTGGCAGTGATCCTCGGGCTGACGCTCCCTGCGATGGCGCAGTCGTCTGCGACCACCGAGGCGGTACAGGCTCAGGCGGGGCCTGGAGGCGGGCCGGGCATGGGTGGACCTGGACCGGGGCAACGCCCCGGCGGCCCCGGCATGAGGGGAGAGCGAGGCGGGTGGCAGCGCCATGCCGGACGACACCACATGCGTCGTGGACGCTCCATCATCTTCATGGCCCTGCGTAACCAGAAGGAGCTGGGGCTGTCCCCGCAGCAGGTGAGCTCGCTCCAGCAGATGGGCATGGACGCCGCGCGGGCGGGGATCAAGCGGCGCGCCGATGGGCAGCTCGCTCGGCTCGATCTCATGAGTCTGATGCGGGCGGAGCCTGTCGACATGACGAAGGTGGAAGCGAAGATCCGTGACATCGAGAAGCTCAAGGCCGATGGAGCCATCGCCCGCATCCGCACCAACGAGGCGGCGAAGGCGCAGCTCACGCCGGATCAGCGCGAGAAGCTCAAGACCCTCCGCATGGCGCGCTGGCAGCGCCGGAGCGGCAGTGAAGGCGCAGGAGATGGCGGTGGCGAGGCGCCCTCTGCGTTCCAGGAGCGGTCGTAGCGACACACGCGGTTGCTCGCGGGCCGAGAGCCTCCTATGATGTGCCGCGCGCGGGGTCAGGACACCGGCCCCGCGCGTGCTCCGGCCTCATCTCGAGCAAGGAGATCGCCATGCATGCCCGTTCCCCTCACGCCGTCCCTCGGATGCTCCGCTGATGCCTCCCTCCACCAGCCGGGAGGAGCTTCGCCGGCGTGTCTATGCGGCCATCGACCGCCGCGCGGAGGAAATTGTCGGCATCGGTGAGCGCATCGCCAGCCACGCGGAGATGGGGTTCAAGGAGATCAAGACGGCACAGCTGGTGAGCGAGACCCTCCAGGGGCTGGGCCTCGCCCCGCGCACGGGGCTCGCCATGACGGGCGTGCGGGCGGAGGCGAGCGGACGGGCAGGTGAGGGGCCGACCTTCGCCCTCATCGGCGAGCTGGACGGGCTTCGCGTCACCGGACACCCCCAGGCCGACCGCGAGACCGGCGCCGCGCACGCCTGCGGCCACAATGCCCAGGTCGCGGGCATGCTGGGCGCGGCCATGGGACTGATGGACGCCCAGGCCTTCGACCATCTCGCCGGGCGCGTCGTCTTCTTCGCGGTGCCCGCAGAGGAAGGCGGCGATATCGAGTGGCGCCAAGCGCAGATCCAGGCGGGGAAGCTCGAGTTCCCGTGCGGCAAGCAGGAGCTGATCCGCCTCGGCCACTTCGACGACGTGGACCTCGCCATGATGATCCATACCAACTGGCGCCGCGAGGACGGCAAGGCGGGAGTGCCCGCGTCGAACAACGGCCGCGTCGGCAAGACCGCGCGCTTCATCGGCCGCGCCTCTCACGCGGGCGGGGCGCCGCATCTCGGCGTCAACGCGCTCTACGCCGCGCAGATTGCGCTGGCGGGAATCAATGCCGTGCGAGAGACTTTCCGCGACGAGGACTCCATCCGCGTGCATCCTATCCTCACCCACGGCGGCTCGCAGGTGAACGTGATCCCCGGAGAGGCGCGCCTCGAGATGTACGTGCGAGGCAAGAGCGCGGAGGGCGTGGCGGAGGCGAGCGTGCGCGTCGACCGCGCGCTACGGGCGGGCGCGCTGGCCCTGGGTGCTCAAGTGGAGATCGAGACGCTCCCCGGGCCCATGCCGCTCCTCTGCGACGGCGCCATGGCGAAGCTCTTCGAGTCGGCGGCGCGGGGCCTGGTGGGCGAGGAGCACTACCGGAACATTCCGCACCGCTCGGGTTCCACCGACATGGGGGACCTGAGCCAGATCATGCCCATCCTCCACCCGTACATGGGAGGAGCGACAGGTGCGGGTCACTCCGCGGGGTTCCACATCGTGGACAAGATGCTCGGCTACGTGCTGCCCGCCAAGGCGCTCGCGAGCATGGCCATCGATCTCCTCGCCGAGGGCGGCACGGGCGCGCGCGAGGTCTTGAAGACGGCCAAGCCCCCCATGACACGCGAGGGCTATCTCGCCTTCCAGCGCGGTATCGCGCGCCGCGAGCGCTTCGACGGCGCCGCCTGACCTCCGGCCGCTCAGGCGCTCTTGGCGAGCGGACCGCGCAGCAGACGTCCGGGCAGAGCGCCGGTGTGCTTGCCGTCGCGCAGCAGGACCTCGCCGTTCACCACGGTGGCCGCGACGCCCCGGCAGCGTTGGGTCAGCCGCTTGGCGCCGGCGGGGAGGTCGCTGACCACCTCGGGCATCTCGGGCCCGATAGTGTCCGGATCGAAGACCACGAGGTCGGCCGCGAAGCCCTCGCGCACCAATCCCCGATCTGCAAAGCCCCAGCGCGTCGCCGTGTCGAACGAGATCATGCGCACGGCCTGCTCCAGGGTGAAAGCCTGCTTGGTCCGCACCCAGTGGCTGAGCAGGTGGGTCTGGAGGGAGGCGTCCATGAGCTGCGAGACGTGGGCGCCCGAGTCGGAGAAGGTGACCACGGTGTGCGGGTGCTTGATCAGCTCGAGGGCGTGGTCCTGGTTCTCGTTGGCGATGGGCTGGAGGAAGAAAAGCTCGAAGTCCTTCTCGAGGGCGAGGTCGATCATGGCCTCCACCGGATCGACGCCGCGCATCTTCGCCACCTCGGCCACCGTCTGGTGCGGCCCCTCCACGGTGTCCATGACGAAGAGCCAGTCGTAGACGGGCGGACGCGCCTCCGTGCCGAGGGCCTTGCGCGTATCGCGTTCGCGCGCGGCCTCCACGAGGCGGCGCCGCAGCTCGGGATCGCGCAGGCGCTGCTTCTGCTCTGCCAGAGGTAGGGCGCGCAGATCCTTCCATACAGGTAGCCGGTCGAAGGGGAGCTGCGTCTTGAAGGAGAGGATGGCGGAGAGCCAACGGCTGTGCACCTGGCCGAACATGCGGCCACCCGCCGCGGCCGTCTCCTCGAGGAGCGTGAGGTAGTTGCGCCAGATGTCCGGCGCGTCCTTGCGGCTGAAGACGCCGAAGGTGATGGGACGCCCCGTCTCCACCGCGAGCTCGCGGAGCCGGCGGTGATAGTCCTTGAGGCCCGGGTTGCCCGGCTGGCGATCCACGCCCTCCCCCGCGATCTCGAAGATGCCCGTGTTCATCTCGCCCATCACTCCCACGAGCCGGCGCACCTCGTCCCACGGCGCGACCCGGCTCGCCACCGGGCGGTGATCGGGCGTCTCGTGGCTCGGCGAGCGGGACGTGGTGAAGCCCATGGCGCCTGCGGTGAGCGCGCTGCGGAGCTCCTTCTCCATCGCCTTCAGGTCGTCCTCGGTCGCTGCCTGGTCGAAGGCGCGCTCCCCCATGACGTAGGTGCGCAGGGCGGAGTGACCCATGTAGCCGGAGTAGTTGATGCCCTTGGGCAGCGACTCGAGGGTGTCGAGAAACTCGGCGTACGTGGTCCAGCGCCACTCGATGCCCGCCTCCATCGCTTCTGCGGAGATGTCCTCGGCGCGCTGGAGATTGCGGATGACGAGGGCCCGGTCGGCCTTGGCGCAGGGCGCCAGGGTGAAGCCACAGTTGCCCATGACCACGCTGGTGATGCCGTGCCAGCAGGACGACGTCCCCAGCGGATCCCAGAACACCTGGGCGTCCATGTGGGTGTGGCCATCTACGAAGCCGGGGGAGACGACCCGGCCCTCGGCGTCGATGACCTCGCGCGCGGACTCACGGATGCGACCGATGGCGGTGATGCGCCCCTCCTTCACGCCCACGTCGGCGCGATAGCGAGGCAGACCGGAGCCATCCACCACCCAGCCATTCTTGATCACGAGGTCAAAGGCCATCCGACGGTCCTCCCTGTCCTGAAGCCTGGGCACCGCAGCCCTTCGAAGTGGGCCTATGGTACCCCACCCCGAGGCATACTCAAGGGTCTGGATTCAGGCTTTGACTTGCCTCGGAGAGGCGCCTAGACTCCGCCGACATGGACATCGGAATCTTCGACCACCTCGACCGCCGGGACATGCCGCTCGACGAATTCTACGAGATGCGGCTGCGCCTGCTGCAGCGCTACGACACGGCCGGGTTCTACTCGTACCACCTCGCCGAGCATCACGCCACGCCGCTCGGGCTTGCCCCCGTGCCCGGCATCTTCCTTGCCGCGGCGACACAGAGAACGGAGCGCATCCGCCTTGGTCCGTGCGTGTATTGCCTGCCGCTGTACGACCCGCTCCGGCTCATCGAGGAAGTCTGCATGCTCGATCACCTCTCGCGCGGGCGCTTCGACTTCGGGGTCGGGCGCGGCATCGTCCCGTACGAGATGGCCTACTTCAACCTGCACCACCTCGAGACGGAGGAGATCTACAAGGAAGCGCTCGAGGTAATCCTGCAGGGGCTGCAGAGAGAGGTGCTGGAGCACCGCGGTCCCCGCTTCACCTACCGCAAGGTGCCCATGATCCTCCGCCCCTTCCAGAAGCCGCATCCGCCGATCTGGTACGGGCTGAGCCACCTCGCAGGCGCGGAGTGGGCGGCGGGCAACAAGGTGCACGTGATCGCCAACGGGCCTCCTGAGGCGACGCAACCGCTCTTCCAGCGCTATCGCGAAGTGTGGCAGCGCACCCACGGCGGTGTGCCCATGCCCAAGCTCGGGATCGGCCGGCACGTGGTGGTGGGGGATACGGACGCGCAGGCGGAGGCGCTAGCCCGACCCGCCTATGCCGCGTGGTACGCCCACCTGACCAAGCTCTGGCGCGACTTCGGCTCCCTGCCCATCCGCTTCGCCCGCGACTTCAACGAGGCGCGGGACCGGGGCATCGCGGTGGCGGGCACGGCGGACCGGGTACGCGAGGAGCTGGAAACGCAGGTAGCGGCGAGCGGCTGCACGTATCTCGTGTGCCGGCTCATGTTCGGGGGCATGAGCGAAGCCGAGGCGACGGCGTCCATCGACCGCTTCGTCGCCGACGTCATGCCGTATCTCGTCAAGCTCTCCCCGCGCTGACCCGCGCGCGTGGTCGATCTCGACGGCGCCTACGATCTGCACGTGCATTCGGCGCCGGACCTCTTCCCGCGCATCGCGGACGACCGGCAGATGGTGGCGCACGCGGCGGCCCGCGGCTTCGCCGGCCTCGTCATGAAGAACCACTTCGAGGGCACGGCCTCCCGGGCTCGGCTTGCCGCCGAGGTGGCGGGCGGTCTCAAAGTGTACGGGGGTCTCGTCCTCAATCGCTACGTGGGCGGGGTGAACCCCCACGCGGTGGACGCCGCTCTCAAGCTGGGAGCGCGCGTGATCTGGATGCCCACCCTCGACGCGGCCTGCCATCGCCAGGCCTTCGGCTTCGGCGGGGGCTTCGCCGCGCAGTCGAGCGGCATGGAGACCTCAGGGGAGGGGCTCCACACCTCGCGGATGGCCGCCTCATCCCCGAAGCGCGCGAGGTGATGGCGCTCGTGCGCGAACGCGGCGCCGCCCTCGCCACTGGCTCCTTCGAGGAGATCGCGGCCCTCGTGGCCGAGGCGGACTCGCAGGGATTCCGCAAGCTCATCCTCACCCATCCGTACGACAAGGCGCCCGGGCTCAGCCTCCCGGAGGTGCAGATCCTTTCGCAACCACACGTCCGCGTGGAGTTCGTCTTCTGCTCCATCACACCGCGCTGGGCCTTCACGGATGCCGCGACCATTGCCCACTGCATCAAGACCATCGGACCCTCGCGGGTTCTCATCTCCTCGGACGGTGGGCAGGCGCACAATCCCATGCCCGCCGACGGCTACCGGCGCTTCGTCGAGCTGCTCCATGACGAGGGCATCGCCGCCGAGGACTTCCGCGTGATGTGTCGCGACAACGGCGACGATCTCCTCCACGGCTGAGCCGTCGCGAGCTTGCGCGGGTCCCGGGCCTCCGGTACCCTTCAAGCTTTCATGGCGCGACACCATCGCCCGTGGAGCCGCTCGTGATTGCCCGCCGTCGCTTGCTCGCCGTTCTTGGCGCGGGCGTCCTCTCCGCTCCCGGAGTGGCGCGAGGGCAGCCTTCGAAGCCAGCCCGCATCGCCTTCCTCGGCCTCGGCACCGCGGAGAACACGGCGAGCCGGCTCGACGCCCTCCGCGGTGGCCTCCGCGACCTCGGCCACGTCGAGGGGAAGACCATCGTCCTCGAGTATCGCTGGGCCGAGGGGAGCGCGGCGCGGCTCCCCGATCTGGCCGACGAGCTCGCGGAGCTCGAGCCCGCTGTCTTCGTCTCCCACGGAACGGCGGGAACGCGGGCGGCCAAACGCGCCACCGCGAGCATTCCCATCGTCATGATCGCCGCCCTCGACGCGGTGGGGGCTCGTCTCATCGCGAGCATGGCCCGTCCCGGGGGCAACATCACGGGCACCACGCTATTCAGCTTGGAGACAAGCGCCCATCGTCTCGAGGTCCTCAAGGACACCGTGCCCCGCGTCGCTCAGCTTGGTCTCCTCCTGAATCCGGAGAACCGCGAGACGGAGATCGTGCGGCAGGCCACCGATCTCGCCGCCCAGACCGTGAAGATGGACGTACAGGGCTTCGAGGCGCGCACCCCCGAACGGCTGGAGGGCGCCTTCGCGGCTATGGGGAGGAGCGGGGTGCAGGCCGTGGCCGTCCAGGCGGACCCGATATTCGACGCCCACGCGGGGAGCATCGCCCAGCTCGCCGTGCGTCAACGCCTGCCCTCCATCGGGAACCGCGCGCTTGCCCAAGCGGGCGGGCTCATCGGTCACGAGATGGACACCCTCGAGGTGTGGCGACGCACCGCGTACTTCGTGGACAAGGTCCTCAAGGGCGGGCGGCCCGCGGAGATGCCCGCGGAGCGCATCCAGAAGTTCGTGGTGGTGATGAATCTCAAGACGGCCAAGGCGCTGCGCATGACCATCCCGCCCCTCGTGCTTGCCCGCGCCGACGAGGTGATCCGGTGAGACCGCGTAGGTTTCGGGCCACTCCAGGAACGGCGAGCCGACGCTTGCGCTTGGTGTTACCATTCCCCCGTCCGCGCCAGGCCGGGGCGGATCGCGTGATCCAACCTACACACTGAGGAGAGGACGACATGGCCCAGCTGACGATTCCCCTGGATTCCGCTCGTTTCTCGAAAGGCATGACGTGGAAGGACTACATGGCCCAGATGGGTGACACGCGGGCCCGGACGGAAGAGAACTACAGCAAGGCCTCGCTCACCGAGGACGAGCGGAAGTTCTTCAGCGCAATCAACCAGGTCAAGCACGTGCTCATGCTCGGCGAGAATTGGTGCGGCGACGTGCACAGGAACTCGCCCATGATCGCCCGCATCGTCGAGGCCATGCCGGGCGCCGACCTCCGCGTGTTCCTCCGCGACCAGAACGTCGACTTGACGGACTGCTTCCTCAACAACGGCTATCTCTCCATTCCCATCGTGGTGTTCTTCGACAAGGACTGGAACGAGGTCGGCCGCTGGATCGAGCGGGCAGGCGCGGCGACCCAGAAGTCGTTCGCCATCCGATCCACCACCCTCGACGTGGCGACGGAGGACAAGAAGGACGCGGCCATGGCCGAGTTCCGCAAGCAGGTCCAGGGGACCTACGAGGGACCCGCGGACAAGAGCATGTGGCGCGAGACGGCCAAGGAAGTCCGCTCGGTCCTCGAGCAGCGCCTGGGCCTCGTCGGCAAGAAGTAAGCCCACCCTCACCCTGCCCTCTCCCTCCCGGGAGGGAGAGGGGGCTCCTGCTCCCTCGCCCCCATCGGGGGAGAGGGCGGGGTGAGGGGGCGATTCGCTAGCTCACCATCGAGTAGGTGCGCTCGACGTTGCGGGCGAGGCCGGCGCGCCAGGGTCGATAGTCTCCGTAGGCAGAGAAGGGCTTCTCGTAGGCCGGAGCGAGCTTGTCCGTGACGCGGCGCTGGGTGTCTCCCAGCGTCGCGCCGCGGGCAACCTCCTCGCGAACGGCCTCCACCATGTCGCTCACGTAGCTTCGGAAGGTGGCGAGCCACTTTCGTCCCGTCGGCGCTCCGTGCCCCATGATGATGTGGGTGAAGTCGAGGGCGGCCAGCCGATCCAGCGTGCCCGCCCAGTCCTCGGGATAGCCGTCTCCCATGTAGGGCGTCCAGCCGATGAGGGCGTCCCCCGTCACCACCACCTTCTCCTTCGGCAGGTACACGAAGACGTCGCCCTCGGTGTGCGCGCGGCCGAGGTGGAGGAGATGGATCTCCCGGTCGCGCCGGTAGATCTTCATCGTGCCCTCGAAGACCATGGTGGGGAGCGCGGGCTGCAGCGCTGTCACCTCCGCGTGATACGACTCGGCCAGGCGAAGATCCGTGCGCAGGCGCTCCCGCTCACCGTCGCCGCTGGCCCTCGCCACCGCCGCCTTGAGCTTGGCGATCTCCGCGGGCATCTCCCGCACGTGATCCTGGATGCGCTTGAGCCCCTTGCGCACCATGGCCTCGCGGGTGAGCTGGTTGGTCACGATCTCCGCCCCTGGATAGGTGGCGGGATAGACCTCGTTGCCGTGCCAGTGGTCCCAGTGGAAGTGCGTGTTGACCACGTAGCGCACAGGCTTGGCCGTCATCTCGCGCAAGCGCTCCACGATCACCCGCGCCGCCGAAGGCTTGGAGTGCGTGTCCACCACCATCACCCCGTCGTCGCTCTCGATGATGGCGGTGTTGGAGTTGACTTTGTAGGCGGGCTCGGCCACCGCCGCGTACACACCGTCGGCGACCTTCTGGAACTCGAACTTCGCGTCGCCCCGGCTGGGCCCCTCGTGGCTACAGCAGTCCATGCGATGCGGTCCTCCTAGGGCTTGAGGCCATACAGGCGGCGCGTGTTCTCCCCGAGGATCTTGCGCTTTTGCGTGTCGGTGATGTCGCCGCGCTCCTTGATCTCGTCGATGGAGCCCGGGAAGCTGTGGTCCCAGTGCGGGAAGTCGGAGGCGTAGACGATCTGGTTCTCCCCCACCAGCTTGAGGGCCTGGGGGAGAAGCCACTCGTCGGCCTCGCAGGAGAAGTAGATGGAGCCGCCCCGGATGTAGTCGCTCGGCTTCCTCGTGAGCGTGGGCGCCTCCTCCGCGCGCTTGGCGTACTCGTCGTCCATGCGCTCCATCCAGTAGGGGGCCCAGCCGCAACCCGCCTCGAGGAAGGCGATGCGCAGGCGCGGGAAGCGCTCGGGAATGCCCTCGAAGACCACGGAGGTGATCTGCCGCATCTGGCCGAAGGCGTGCGAGCAGGTGTGGGCCTGGATGAACTTCGAGAAGAGATCCACGCCGGCCCCACCCAGGTGCGAGCCCGAGGCGTGAATCCCCAACATCACCCCGAGGCGGTCGGCCTCCTCGTACACGGGGAGGAAGCGCTCGTCGCCCAGCAGATGCGTGCCGTCGGCGGCGAGCATGCCGCCCACGTGACCGAGCTCGGTCACGGCGCGACGCAGCTCGGCCGCCGCCGCCATGGGATCCTGCACGGGGAGGAGGGCCACTGACTGAAGACGCGGGCTCACCTTGATGAACTCCTCGTGCATGAGCGTGTTGTAGGCGCGGCAGAGGCGCACCGCCCACTCCCGATCCTTGAGGAAGCTCATGAAGAGGCCGAGGGTCGGGTAGAGCACGGCCAGTTCCATACCACCCGTGTCGAGGGCGCGCAGCCACTCGTCGGCGGTGCCCGCCCAGTCGTGGAACTTGTCGACGAGCCGCCGATCCCATCCGTCGGCCGTGTAGAGCGGGAAGGTGAGGGAGCGCCGGCGATAGGGCTCGTCCAGATATCTCGCGATCTGCTCGTACGACTCCGTCACGTGGCCGTCGGCATCGAGGACGGCATAGGACTGGCTCATCGCGTGCCCCTCCAGTGCGGGATCGCCTCGGGGTTGACGCAGTGGGCGGGCGCTTCGCCCCGCGTCGCCGCGAGGATCTGCTCGAAGGCGAGCCGGAGATTGGCGCGCCGCCCTGCCTCGCTGTGGCTCACGTTGTGCGGTGTGAGGATGA
>Ga0306921_10002849_pt1 | contig 17408 bp, 14 predicted proteins | sample sta12Cox44000080_FD_203760 | JGI IMG/M metagenome (GOLD analysis project Ga0306921, IMG submission 203760) | Lab enrichment of tropical soil microbial communities from Luquillo Experimental Forest, Puerto Rico - statoxic.12C.oxic.44.000.080 (v2)... | ecosystem: Environmental > Terrestrial >... | reverse complement strand
GGCGGACGGCGTGCGCAAGACTCCCGGGTGGGCCGAGAAGATCACGGGCATGCCGGCGGCGACGCTCGAGCGGCTCGCCGTCGAGTTCGCGACGAGCAAACCGGCCGCGATCCACTGCGGCTACGCGCCGGGGCGTACGATCCACGGCGAGCAGTTCCATCGCGCCGCCTACGCGCTCGCCGCGATGACGGGCAACGTCGGGATCCCCGGCGGCAACTCGGGCACCAGCAACGGCGCCACCGGCCGCTGCGGAATCAGATTGCTGCCGGCCGGGACCAATCCCTCCGGCGCGCGCGTCGCCTCGTCGATGCTCGCCGATCTTCTCGATCGCGGACGCGCCGGCGGCTATCCGGCCGACATCAAGATGATCTATTCGGTGGCCGGCGACCTCTTCAACCAGGTGCCGAACGTTCTTCGGACAGTGCAGGCCGCCCAGCGCCTCGAGTTCATGGTGGTTCATGAGCACTTCATGACGCCCACGGCGCGCTACGCGGACATCGTCCTTCCGGCGACCACGTTCTGGGAGCGCAACGACGTCCACACGCCCTGGGCCGGCGCCGGCCACTATGCGATCTTCATGAAGCAGGCCGTCGAGCCGATGGGCGAGTGTCGCAACGACCTCGACATCTGCACCGAGCTGGCGCGCCGTCTCGGGATCGCCGGGTACAACGACAAGACCGAGGACGAGTGGCTGCGCGAGCTGACCGCCGGCGTGATCGACGACTTCGACACGTTCCGCGAGCGGGGGCTGGCGCGCCTGCCGGCCCCCGACGACGCGGTCGCCTTCGCGCGTGAGATCCGCGACCCTGAGCGCCATCCGTTCACGACGCCGTCCGGCAAGATCGAGATCTACTCGATGAGCCTGGCCGCAAAGCCCGATCCGTACGGGCTCGGAGCCATTCCGCCGATCCCGACGTGGATCGAGGACGGGGTCGACGCGCGCTATCCGCTGCGCATGGTCACGCCCAAGTCGCGTGCCCGCACGCACTCGATCCACGGCAACCAGCCGATCCTGTCGCGCGCCGATTCCGACGACGTCTGGATCAACACCACCGACGCCGCCGCGCGCGGGATCGTCGACGGTCAGCTCGTACGCGTCTTCAATGCGCGGGGGGCGACGCGGCTTCCCGCGCGCGTGACGGCCCGGATCGCGGCGGGCGTCGTCTCCATCAAGGAAGGCGCCTGGTTCACGCCGGACGCCTCGGGCGCCGACACGCGCGGCTGCGCCAACGTGCTCACCGCCGACCGGACCTCGCCAGCCGGCGCGGCGCCGTTCAACTCCTCCTTCGTGGACGTCGCGCCGGCGCTCCCCTGACCGCACTCCCCCCCGTGGCGCTCCGTGCCCGCAGGCGGAGGGGGCGACTCCTGCTGATCTACGCGGGCCTCGCACCCTTCGTCGTCGCCGCGGTGTTTCCGATCTTCTGGATGGCGATCACCGCGTTCAAGGAAGAAGCCGATTTCTACCGGATGGATCTCGTCCCGTTCTGGTTCCACTCGGCGCCGACGCTCAAGAACTTCCGCATCCTGTTCACGCATAGTTACTTCCCCGTCTGGTTCGTCAACACCATGCTGCTCTCGATCTGTCTCGTCACGATCACCCTGCTGACCGCGGTGCCCGCGGCCTACGCGCTGTCGCGCCTGCGCCTGCCAGGCGGCCACAACCTCGGGATCGCGATGTTCATGACCTATCTCGTGCCGCCGATCATCCTGTTCCTGCCGCTGGCACGCGTGGTCGGCTCGCTCGGGCTCTTCGACTCCTGGTGGGCGCTCGTGCTCGTCTATCCGACCTTCACGATCCCGTTCTGCACCTGGCTGCTGACCGGCTTCTTCAAGACCCTGCCGAAAGAGATCGAGGAAGCGGCGTGGGTCGACGGCTGTGGGCTCGTCGGCGGCGTGCTGCGCGTGGTGCTGCCGCTGGCGCGTCCAGGCCTCGCGATCACGGCCATCTTCTCCTTCACGCTGGCGATGCAGGATTCGCTCTACGCGGTCGTCTACGTCGCGCCGCGGGATCAGACGACGGTCACCGTCGGCGTCGCGACCGCGCTGATCCGAGGCGACGTCTACTACTGGGGCGCGCTGATGGCGGCGGGGCTGATCGTCGGCCTGCCGGTGGCGATTCTCTACAACCTGTTCCTGGACCACTTCATCCGGGGCCTCACGGCGACCGGCGCGAATTGACCGGTGGAGCCGGGGCTCAGAACCTACATCCTCAAGCGCGTCGCCTTCGCCGTCCTCATGCTGGTCGGTGTCTCGATCATCTTGTTCACGATCATGCGGCTGGCGCCGGGCGGGCCCGAGGCGGTGCTGATCGGCGGCGAGTTCTCCCAGGACGCCGCCGCGCAGATCCGCCAGCGCCTGGGCCTCGACCGGCCGCTGGCGCTGCAGTACCTCGGGTGGGCCGGCGCGGCCCTCCGCGGCGATCTCGGACGCTCGTTCAAGACCGGCGACCCCGTGTCCAGCTTGATCCTCGACCGGCTCGGCCCGACCGTTCAGCTCACCTTCGGCGCGCTCGCCCTGGCGCTCGTCGTCGCCGTGCCGCTCGGCGTGCTGGCGGCGGTCCGGCGCGGCACGCTCTGGGACACGCTAGGCTCGGCCGTCGCGCTCTTCGGCGTGTCGTTCCCGAGCTTCTGGCTCGGGATCATGCTCATCCTGCTCTTCTCGGAGGTCTTCCACCTGCTGCCCCCGTCCGGGCTCAGCGAGTACGGGCGCGAGGGAGACCTGGTCGCGCGGGTGCGGCACGCGATCCTGCCCACGTTGACCCTCGGCCTGATCCAGATGGCGTCGTTCATGCGCTTCACGCGCTCGAGCCTGCTCGAGGTGCTGCGCCAGGACTACGTGCGCACGGCGCGCGCCAAGGGCCTCGGCGGCGGGCGCGTCGTCTGGCGTCACGCGCTTCGCAACGCGCTGATCCCGGTCGTCACGGTGGTCGGCCTCTCGCTGCCGACCCTGGTCGGTGGCGCCGTGCTCACCGAAACCGTCTTCGCCTGGCCGGGCATCGGACGGCTGGCGGTCGGCGCGGTCTTCGAACGCGACTATCCAGTCATCATGGGCGTGAACCTCATGGTCGCCGCGGTCGTGATCACCGCGAATCTGGTAGTCGACCTGGCCTACTGCGTGATCGATCCGCGGATCTCGTACCGGTGACCGCCGCGGCGCGGGCGGACCGGCTCTCGGTGCTGCGTCAGTTCGCGCGCAACCGCCGCAGCCTCGTCGGCGCCGTCGTCGTCGCCGTCATGGTCACCGCTGGTGCGCTCGCGCCGGTGCTGGCGCCGCACAGCTACTCCACCCAGTCGCTCGTGAACCGGCTGAAGCCGCCGAGTAGCGCTCACTGGTTCGGCACTGACGGCTTCGGCCGCGACGTGCTGAGCCGGGTGATCTGGGGCAGCCGCGTCTCGCTGCAGATCGGCCTCGTCGCCACCGCGCTGGCGCTCGTCGTCGGCACCGCGGTGGGCAGCGTCGCCGGCTACTTCGGCGGGGCGACCGACACCACCATCATGCGCGCCGCGGACATCTTCCTGTCCGTCCCGGCGCTGTTCCTGATCCTCGTCGTCGTGGCGCTCTTCGGCACGAGTCTGACGAACACCGCGCTGGTGATCGCGCTCGTCACCTGGGCGCCGGTCGGGCGCATCGTGCGCAGCGAGTGCCTGAGCCTGCGCAATCGCGACTTCGTGCACGCCGCCGCCGCGCTCGGCGCCGGGCACGCGCGGATCCTCGGCCGCCACCTGCTGGTCAACGCGCTACCGATCGTGATCGTCCAGGCCAGTCTCCTGCTGGGCCAGACGATCCTGATCGAGTCGGGCCTGAGCTATCTTGGGCTCGGCGCCCAGCCGCCCTTGCCGAGCTGGGGCAACATGGTCGTCGAGGGGCGGCAGTTCCTGGCCTCGGCCTGGTGGATCGCGACCTTCCCCGGGCTCGCCATCTTCGTCACGGTGCTGGGCTTCAACCTGTTCGGCGACGGGCTGCGCGACGCGTCGGATCCGACCTTGCGCGGCCGCTCGCCGTGATAGAAGAGTGTGCGCACGCTCGAGCGGCGCACTCATGAACGGAGGACTGCCGTGATCCACGCTATCGTGCTCGCGCTGCTCGTCGCACTCGCCGGCCTGACACCCAGCCCGAGTCGCGCCGCCGGCAAGGATTTCGTCATCGGCATGAGCGGCGACGCCACGTCGCTCAACCCGGTGATCGCCACCGACGGCCGGTCGTACATCGCCGAGTGGCCGCTGTTCGACAGCCTGGTCGAGCTCGATCAGGGCCTCAACGTGAAGCCCCTCCTGGCCGAGTCGTGGGAAGTATCGCGCGACGGCCTCACGTACACGTTCAAGCTCAAGCGCGGCGTGAAGTGGCACGACGGCAAGCCCTTCACGGCCCGCGACGTCGCGTTTACGTTCTATTCGGTCCTCGATCCGAAGGTGACCACGCCGCATCGCGCGTACTTCGACGCGCTCGCCGGATTTCCCGAGCTCACCGCCAAGGAGAATCCGAAGAAGCCCGAGGAGCTGGCCGTCCGCCCGATCGAGGTCGTCGACGACCACACCGTACGCTTCCGGCTCCGCTACCCGTCGGGCTCGTTCCTGGCGGTGCTGGTCAATCCACGCGCCGGAATCGTTCCGGAGCACCTCCTCAAGGGCGCCGATCTCAACACCGCGGAGTTCAACCGCCGTCCGATCGGCACCGGTCCTTTCAAGCTCGTCGAATGGCGGCGGGGCGAGCGCCTGGTGATGGAAGCCAACCCGGAGTATCACGGCGGCCGGCCGGCCCTCGACCGGCTGATCTTGAGAATCATCCCGGACAGCGTCGTCCTGCTGCAGGAGCTGCGCGGTGGCGGCGTGGACTTCATCGAGAATCCCCCGCTCACCGAGGTGGCGCGGCTCAAGCAGACCCCGAACCTCAAGGTGCTCGTGGCCGACAACACCTCCTACACCTACTTCGGCTGGCGCCAGGACCTGGCGCCCTTCACCGACGTGAAGGTGCGACGGGCGCTCTATCACGCGATCGATGTGCCGAGCATCGTCCGCGAGGTGCTCCAGGGCTACGCGGCGATCTCGACCGGCCAGTTCCCGCCGGCCAGCTGGGCGTTCGACCCGAGCGTGAAGCCCTACGCCTACGATCCGGCGCGCGCCAAGGCCCTCCTGGCCGAGGCCGGCTTCAAGCCCGGGCCCGACGGCGTGCTGGTCAAGGATGGCAAGCGGTTCAGCTTCTCGGTGCGCCACGACCAGGCCAACCAGACCGAGAAGGACACCGCGGTGATCATCCAGGAGTACCTCAAGCGGATCGGCGTCGAGGTGCAGCTCGAGCCGCTGGACTGGCCGACGTTCGTCAAGAAGCTCTTCGCGTCCGACTTCGAGGGCATCGTCGTGGCCTGGACCAATCACCACGACCCCGACCCGTTCGCCTACACGATCTGGCACTCGAGCCAGTGGAAGCTCCGCAACTTCGCCCACTACAAAAATCCAAAGGTCGACGAAGCGCTCGAGGCGGCGCGCCGAACGGGCAACACGGCCGAGCGCAAGAAGCACTACGCGGAGTTCTCGAAGCTCCTGATGGAGGACGCGCCGTACGTCTTCCTCTACTTCCCGCAGCAGGTGTACGTGACGCGCGCCGGCTACGAGGGATTCGTGCCGGTGCCGACGTTCGCCGGTATCTACCAGTCGCTGAAGACCGTGCGCTGGACGGGCAAGTAGACTAAGAACCGCAGTCCGTCGCGAGGCTGCAGTGCGAGCCGGAGGGCCGGCCGGGGGCTGGCGCCCCCAGGCCCGAGGCGAGGCATACCAAGCGCTCCCGCCGGCCGAGGCGCGGCTATGAAAAGAAGGCGGCGAGCCGCCGCGTGAACGCGGCGCGCTCCTCGATCTGCGGGGAGTGGCCGCTGCCCTCGAAGATCGTGAGCTCGGTGCCGGGCACCAGGGTTGCGATCTCCTCGGACTGGTCGACGGGGCAGATCCAGTCGTGGCGCCCGACCGCGACCAGGGTGGGGCACGCGATCCGCGGCAGCTCGGCGCGGCAGTCGTAGCGCGCGTACTCGTGCTCGATGATGAACCGCCGCACCGCGAGCCGGTAGCGGATGTCGGCGCGCGCCGCGCTGTTCTCCACCGCGCGCGCCGGGTCGTAGAAATAGAGCGGCCGGATCGTGTCGAAGGCGCGCTTGAAGCTCAGGTCGTCCCGCAGCGAGCCGTCCCAGAGCGCGCGGTACGCGGCCCACTGCTCGGTGGTCGCGCGGCGGCGGGCGTTGTCCTCGGCGCGCGCCATGAAATCTCGGCTGGCCGACGCGCCGACGACCGCCAGGCGGCGGATCGACGCGGGATGGCGCGCGGCGTACATGAGCCCGAGGAACCCGCCCCAGCTGATCCCCAGCACGTGTACCGGCCCGAGCCCGAGCGCCATACGCACGCTCTCGACGTCGGCCACCAGCTGGTCCTGCGTGCACTGCTCCACGGGCACCCACTCCGAGCGGCCGTGACCACGGTGGTCGTAGAAGATGAGCCGAAGATCGAGTTCGGCGGCCAGCGGCGTCAGGGTCCGCGCGAGCCCGGACGCATCGGTGCCCGGACCTCCGTGCAGGCACACGCACGGCCGGCCCTCGCCCACCGACTCGCAGTAAATCGTCGCGCCGTTGACGGAGAGCTCCATCGGCGTCAGGAATACCGGTCGGCCGGATGCACGAGGGTGAGGAGCGCGCTGAAGATCGGGCCGACGACACGCGGGAACACCTGCCACGCGATGAAGATTCCGAGGATCGAGAAGGCCGGGTTCGCCGTGAATCCACGGAGCCAGAGCGCCACGCGCTCCGGCACGACGCCGCCGATCGCGGAGGCGCCGTCGAGCGGCGGAAACGGCAGCATGTTGAAGACGAACAGCAGCACGTTCTGCACCAGGAGCACCGACACGAGGGCGCCGAGCGCCGTCAGCCAGGGAGCATCGCTCGCGGCCTCGACCAGATGCGAGAGCGCGACATGCTCGGGCGACTCGAAGAGGCCGGCGAGCAGGCCACCCCGGAGGGCCGCGAACGCGAGGACCGCGATCAGCAGATTGCCCGCAGGGCCAGCCGCCGCCATGGCGGCGGCTCGACGCGGGTAGCGGGACGCCCAGAGCGGATCGTACGGCGTGCTCGCCCAGCCGATCGCCCAACCATTCGTGAACGCGGTGAGCAGCGGCACCACCAGCATGCCGATCGGCTCGCGCCTGATGTGCGGCAGCGGCGAGAGCGACACCTGACCGCCCAGGTAGGCCGTCGGGTCGCCGCCGCGAAGCGAGGCGAGCGCGTGCGCGGCCTCGTGGACGGTGGTCGAGAACAGGAACGCCGCGAACCACAGAAGGCCCTGGACAATCGCGTGCGGCTCCACGGGAACCCAGTATCGCATCGAGGGGCTTCGCCGGCCCCTATGCTAGAGTCAGCCGAATTTCCAACAGGAGGAACCACATGCGTCTCGACCGCTCCCTGCGTCCGACGATGCCGATCGCGCTGCTGCTGATCTTGCTCGGCACGGCCTCGGCACAGCCGACGAAGTTCAGCGAGGCGCCGATGCTGGCCGAGCAGGTCAAGGCCGGCAAGCTGCCGGCGGTCGAAAAGCGCCTGCCGGCCGATCCGCTGGTCGTGCCAGTCGTCGAGCGGACGGGACAGTACGGCGGCGTGTGGCGGCGCGCGTTCCTCGGCCCGGCCGACGCCAACAACTACGTCCGCGTCGTCTACGACGCGCTCGTGCGCTTCTCGCCGGACGGCGCCAAGATCGAGCCGAAGATCGCCGCGGGCTGGGAGTCGTCGAAGGACTTTCGCGTATGGACGATCAAGCTCCGCCAGGGGGCGAAGTGGTCGGACGGCGCGCCGTTCACCGCCGACGACATCGTCTTCTGGTATCAGGACGTGCTGCTGAACAAGGACCTCGTAGCCGCCATCCCCTCCTGGATGCGGAACGCTGACGGCACGACGGCCACCGTCGAGAAGGTGAGCCCCACGGCGGTGCGCTGGACCTACAAGCAGCCCAACACCCTCCTGCTCACCGCGCTCGCGAACCAGGACGGCGGCGATCGGACCTACGCCGCTTTCCTGCCCGCGCACTATCTGAAGAAGTTCCACCCGACCTACACCCGGAAGGAAGATCTCGACAAGCTCGTGGCCGCGGCGGGCTTCCGGACGTGGACGGAGCTCTTCGCAGCCCGCAACGCTCCACCCGAGAATCCGGAGCGCCCGACGATGGCGGCGTGGGTGCCGGCCACGCGCGCCAGCGATCAGGTCTTCACGCTCAAGCGGAATCCCTATTTCGTCGGCGTGGACCCGAGCGGTAACCAGCTCCCCTACCTCGACGAGGTTCGCTTCACGTTCTTCGCCGACATCCAGGCGCTGAATCTGGCGGCCATCGCCGGCGAGTTCGACATGCAAGAGCGGCACATCCAGATGACGAACTACCCCGTCTTCAAGGAAAGCGAGAAGACCGGGAAGTATCGCGTGATCACGTGGCCGACCTTTGGCGGAGCCGACGCGGTCGTGATGTTCAACCAGACGTACAAGGCCGATCCGGACATCGCCAAGCTCATGGCCACCAAGGAGTTCCGGATCGCGCTCTCCGAGGCGATCAACCGCGACCAGATCAAGGAGTCGGTCTTCCTCGGCCTCGGCGAGGCGCGGCAAGGTGTGCCGGCTCCGCATCATCCCTACTTCCCGGGCGACCAGTACGCCAAGAAATACACGCAGTACAAGCCCGACGAGGCCAACAAGCTCCTCGATCAGCTCGGCCTCTCCAAACGCGATGTCGACGGAACCCGGCTCCTCCCGAGCGGCAAGCGGGTCGCCCTGGAGATCTCGGTGATACCGGCCTTTGCCGCCTGGCCCGACGTCGCCCAGCTCATCGCGAAAGACTGGGAGAAGGTCGGTGTGAAAGCCGTCGTCCAGCTGAGAGAGCGCGCGCTGCACATGAAAATGGGCGAGAACAACGAGCTCATGGTCGAAGTCTGGAACGAGGACACCACCGGCTTCCCCTTCACCGGCAACGCGAAGGTCGATCCGCGCAACTCGCCGATCCTCACCCTCGGACCGCTCTTCAGACGCTGGGTGCAGACCAAGGGGGCCGAGGGCGTCGAGCCGCCCGCCCCGATCAAGCGCATCATGGAGATCGTCGACCAGGCCAAGACGGTCGGGCCGGAGCAGCAGGCCAAGCTCGCCCAGGAGCTGTTCCGTATCTGGGTCGACAACCTCTGGGAGGTCGGGACCATCGGCTTGACCCCGATGGTGCAAGGCGTCGTCGTGGCCAACACGAGGTTCAGGAACGTACCGACGACCCTGGGCAACGACTGGCCCCTGCGCAGCCCGGGCAACGCGCGCACCGAGCAGTTCTATTTCACGCGATAGGGGCGCGACACAAAACTGAGAAACGCGGCGGCGCTCACGCCGCCGAGCTTCTCGGACGCCACGCTCACGACCGGATCGACCGTGGTGCGCGCGGCGCATATCGCGGAGCTTCGCGCCGCCGTCCTCGCCCTGCCCTAGACCGCGTCCGGCCGTCCGCCGGCCCGGATCAGCCGGCCAACAGAATCTCCAGCGGTGTCGCCTGCGGATCGGCGTCGGCCGCACCGGCGATGCCCCGCTCGGCGGCTCGCGCGGCGACGAACGCCACGGCGGCCGCGACGACGTCGGGATCGCGGAGGATTCGCCGGTGCCCCAGGCCTTCGGTCATCAGCACCTCGGCCCGACGCCACGCGCGCGCGATCGCCACGCCATGCTGCCAGGGGATCTCCGCGTCGCCGCGGTCGTGGATCACGAGCAGCGGCGCGGCCATCGCCGGGGCCAGCGCGATCGCGTCGAAGACCGCCCACGAGTAGCCGGCGCGATTCTCGATCCGCCGCGACATCCGCTCTCGCACGCCGCGGGAAAAGCCGAACGTCTCGCTGAAGCGAAGCGCCGGAGTCACCAGATCCGCGGCTGGGCCGACGAGCACGACGGCGCCGGTCTCGAGGCCTTCCCAGAGCGCCCGCACCGCGGCCGTGGCGCCCACGGAATGCGCGACGATCGCGGCAAGCGGCCCGCGCGACTGCGCGACGGCGCGGATCGTGGCCGTGATGTCCGGGATCGTGACGGTGCCGGGCTCGGACGCCCCGTGCGCCGGCGCGTCGAACGTGACCACGGAGAAGCCGCGCGCGACGAGCGGGCCGACGAGCGAGCCGAGCTGAGCGCCGCGGCCGCCCCAGCCGTGCACGAGCAGCACGCTCGGCCCGGCGCCCCACACCCACGTCTCGATGCGGTGCGCGCCGACGGACATCGGGCGGGCGCGCGCGGTGGCGAGCAGCGCGATCTCTGCCTCGGGAAGCTTCGCGTGAGGCGGCGTCGTGAAGAGCCGGCCCGCGAGCCGCGCCGCGAGCGCCGGTGCCAGCGCCGAGAGCGCGCGGTTGCCGGTCCTGATCAGCGGGAGCAGCGGGGACGGCCTGGAGGACCGAACGATCGTGCTTTTCTCCATGGCGAGGTAGTCCGCGTCGGTCATCTCTGAATCTCCTTTCCGGTTTAGCGGAGCCGGCCGCTCGAGGCGGCGGCCGACGGATGCGAAGTGGCGCGGCCGGGAGCGCGACAGCTCTGGAGCAAAGTCTCGAAAGCGGTCTGTGCCCGCGCGCGGGCCTTGGGGTCGCGCATCAGACGCGAGGCGTGCACGAACGCCAGGCCGATCCCCTGGCAGTCGTGGGCGAACTGCTCGCAGTCGAGATCGGCGCGGAAGTGGCCCTCGCTGACCGCGATGCGCGCCGCGACGGCCAGGGTGTCGATCCAGTCGCGCAGGTTCTGGACGACATAGTCGCGCACGGGCCCGGGCCGGTCGTCGAGCTCGAAGGACGCGGCCATGAACGGGCAGCCGCCCGGCAGGCTCGGCGACTGCTCCCACGCGAGCCAGCGCTCGAACAGGGCGCGCACGCGCGGCTCGCCGCGGGGCGCCGCGAGCGCCGGCTTCACGACGCTCTCGATCATGCGAGCGCCGGCCATCTTCAGGATGTCGAGCTGGAGCGCTTCCTTCGAGCGGAAGTGGGCGAACAGGCCGCTCTTGGACATCTGGAGATCCTCGGCCAGGCGGCCGATGGTGAGCCCCTCGAAGCCGATCCGCGTCGCGAGACCCAGTGCATGGGTCAGGATCGCCTCGCGCGTCTGCTCGCCCTTCGACTGGGCCCGGGGCCGGGCGGTGCTCTTCGCCGTCGCTCCCATGAGGCCTAAAATAGTACGACCGTTCGGATCTGTCAAGGGGCCCGCCGGGCCGTGCGAAGATAAGTCTGCCGATGACCCGATACGTCCTCAAGCGGCTCGTGCTGCTGCCGGCGCTGCTCTTCCTCTTCTCGGTGGTCGTGTTCGCGATCGTCCAGGCGCCGCCGGGCGACTTCCTCACGACCTACGTGGCGACGCTCGCGTCGTCCGGCAGCTCGATCAGCGCCGAGCAGGTCGAGGCGCTCCGGCGCGAGTACGGCCTCGACCGCCCGATCTGGGTGCAGTACCTCAAGTGGATGGAGAACCTCTCCAGGGGCAACCTCGGCCTCTCGCTCGAGTACCAGCGCCCGAACGCGGAGCTGATCGGCGAGCGGCTCCTGCTCACGATGGTGCTGGCCGTGCTGTCGTTCGTCTTCACCTGGATCGTCGCCATCCCGGCCGGCCTCTACTCGGCGATGCATCCGCGCTCCGCGATCGACTACGTGCTGACCGTGGTCAACTACGTCGGGGTCGCCACGCCCAACTTCATGCTGGCGCTCGTCCTCATGTGGGGCGCGTTCGCGTACTTCGGCGTCTCCGTCACCGGCCTCTTCTCCCCGGACTTCGTCGAGGCGCCGTGGAGCCTCGCGCGTGTCGCCGATCTGCTCAGGCACGTGTGGCTGCCCGCGGTCGTGCTCGGCGTGGCCGGGACCGCACGGCTCACGCGCGTGATGCGCGCCAACCTGCTCGACGAGCTCAACAAGCCCTACGTCACGACGGCTCGCGCGAAGGGGCTCTCGGAGTGGCGCCTGGTCGTGCGCTATCCGGCGCGGCTGGCGCTGAATCCGCTGGTGAGCACGATCGGCTGGTATCTCCCGGCCCTCTTCTCGGGGAGCCTGATCGTCGCCACGGTGATGAACCTCCCCAACATCGGACCGCTCCTGCTCCGCGCGTTGATCAACCAGGACATGTACCTGGCCGGCAGCATTCTGCTGATCTATTGCTTCCTCACGATCGTCGGCACCCTGATCTCGGACATCCTCCTCGCGTGGCTGGATCCGCGGATTCGGTTCGAGGAGGGATGAGATGAGCGTGCTCGCCCCCGCGCTCCCGGTCACGGCCGAGGAACGAGTCTCGGTCGCCTCGAGCTGGCGCCTGATCTGGTGGCGGTTTCGCAAGCATCGCCTGGCGCTCGCGAGCGCGCTCGTCCTGATCGCGCTCTACGTCGTGGTGCTGTGCCCCGACTTCTTCAGCACGCAGGATCCCGAGGCCACCGACGCGCGGCTCGCCTTCATCCCGGTCCAGCGCCTGCACGTCTTCGACGGCTTTCGTCCGAGCCCGTGGGTCCCCGACGTGGCGGGCCGGCGTAACCCGGTCACGCTGCGCATGGAGTGGAGCGTCGACCCGAGCCGCCGCATCCCCGTTCGCTTCTTCGTCACGGGCTACCCGTACCGCCTGCTCGGCCTCGTCCCGATGCGGATCCATCTGCTCGGCGCCGCGGGGCCGGACGGGCGCGAGCGGCTCCACCTGCTCGGCACCGACCGTCTCGGGCGCGATCAATGGTCGCGGCTCGTCCACGGCACCCGGACGTCGATGACGATCGGCCTCACCGCGGTCACCTTCTCCATCATCCTCGGCGTGGTGCTCGGTGGAATCTCCGGCTACTACGGCGGTCTCGCCGACGCCGTCATCCAGCGGCTGATCGAGCTCTTGCAATCGTTGCCGACGATCCCGATCTGGCTGGCGCTGACCGCGGCGCTCCCGCGCGACTGGTCGCCGCAGCAGGTGTTCTTCGCGATCACGGTGATCCTGTCGCTGGTGGGCTGGACGACGCTCGGGCGCGAGGTGCGCGGCCGGTTCCTGGCGCTCCGCGAGGAGGACTTCGTCCTGGCGGCCGAGCTGGCGGGGGCCAGCCGCGCCCGCATCATCGTCCGTCACATGGTGCCGACGTTTCTCTCGCACATCATCGCGACCAGCACCCTGGCGATCCCGGCGATGATCATCAACGAGACGTCGCTCTCGTTCCTCGGCCTCGGCATCCGGCCGCCGGCGATCAGCTGGGGCGTGCTCCTGCAGGAGGCGCAGAACATCCAGACGGTGGCGCTGGCGCCCTGGCTCCTGGTGCCGGGTGCGGTGGTCATTCTCTCGGTCCTGGCCTTCAACCTGGTGGGCGACGGCCTGCGAGACGCGGCCGACCCGTACAGCCAGTGACGGCGCCGGTCCTTCGGGTCACGGACCTCCGGGTGCACTTCTTCCTGGACGAGGGGCTCGTGCGCGCCGTCGACGGCGTGAGCTTCGACGTGCCGCCCGGCCAGGTGGTCGGGATCGTCGGCGAGAGCGGGTGCGGCAAGAGCGTGACGATGAAGGCCATCTTGCAGATCGTCGAGCCGCCCGGGCGCATCGTCGGCGGTCAGATCCTCTTCCGGAAGGATTCGGCGCCGCCCGTCGACCTCGCCCGCCTCTCGCCAAAGAGTGCCGAGCTCCGGGCGATCCGCGGCGCCGAGATCGCGCTGATCCCGCAAGAGCCGATGGCGGCGTTCAGCCCGATCCACTCGGTCGGCGAGCAGATCATCGAAGCCCTCCAGCTCCACGAGCGCCAGTGGCGGCCGAGTGGACCGCGCCTGTCCCGGACCGAGGCGCGGTCGCTGACCGTCGACCTCTTCCGCAGCGTGGGCATCTCGATGCCAGAGGAGCGCGTCGACGCCTACTCGTGGCAGCTCTCCGGAGGCCTGCGCCAGCGCGCGATGATCGCGATGGCGCTCTCGTGCCGGCCGCGCCTCTTGATCGCCGACGAGCCGACCACCGCGGTCGACGTGACGACGCAGGCGCAGATCCTGAATCTGCTGCGTGAGCTCCAGCGCCGCCACGGCACGGCGATCGTCTTCATCACGCACGACCTCGGCGTGATCGCGCAGATGGCGCGCTACGTCGTCGTGATGTACCTCGGGCGGGTGATGGAGCAGGGCTCGGTCGAGGAGATCTTCCACGCGCCGAAGCATCCCTACACACGCGCGCTGCTGAAGTCGATCCCGAGCGTGAACGTGGCGCCCCGGACCCTGCTGCCGACCATCGCCGGCTCGATCCCGCATCCCCTCGGGCGCCCGCGCGGCTGCCCGTTCCACCCGCGCTGTCCAGACGCCATCCCCGGCGTCTGCGCCGAGCGGGCGCCGGCGCTGCGTCCGGTGGGCGCGACGCAGCTCGCCAGCTGCTTTCTCTACCACCGGGATGAGGCCGCCGAGCCGTGAGCGCGACCGCATCGCTGCTCGAGGTGCGGCACCTGAAGAAGCTCTTCCCGATCCGGCGCGGGTGGAACCGGAGGATCATCGGCGCGGTGTCGGCCGTCGACGACGTGAGCTTCACGATCCGCGAGGGCGAGACGCTCGGGCTCGTCGGCGAGTCGGGCTGCGGCAAGACGACAACGGCGCGCTGCATCCTGCGCGCGATCCCGCCGACCGGCGGCGAGATCCTCTTCCGCGCGGCCGATGGACGCGTCGTCGACCTGGCGCCGCTTTCCCGGGCCGAGCTCCGTCCCCTGCGGCCGCAGATCCAGATGGTCTTCCAGGACCCGTTCGGCTCGCTCAATCCGCGCATGACCATCTTCGACAACGTCGGCGAGCCGCTGCTGGTCAACGGGTTGCGCGACCGGCGCGCGCGCCTCGAGCGCGTCGCGGGCCTGCTCGAGCTGACCGGGCTGCGCCCGGAGCACATGCACCGATTCCCGCACGCCTTCTCGGGCGGCCAGCGCCAGCGCATCGGCATCGCGCGGGCGCTCGCGACCGAGCCCCGGCTCGTGGTGGCCGACGAGCCGGTCTCCGCGCTCGACGTTTCGGTGCAGGCGCAGGTGCTCAACCTCCTGCTCGAGCTCCAGAAGCGGCTGCACCTGACCCTGCTCTTCGTCGCCCACGACCTCGCGGTGGTCAAGCACATCAGCGATCGCGTGGCCGTCATGTACGTCGGCCAGCTGGTGGAGCTCGCGACGGCCGAGGCGATCTTCCGGCGCCCGCGGCACCCCTACACCGCCGCGCTCATGCGCGCGGTGCCGGTGCCCGATCCTCACGCACCGAGCGGTGACGTCGCGCTGGCGGGCGAGGTCGCCAATCCCGCCAGTCCCCCGGCGGGCTGCTACTTCCACCCGCGGTGCCCGCATGTCGTCGAGCGGTGCCGGAGCGAGCGCCCGGAGCTCCGCGAGGTCGCGGCCGGCCACGTCGTGCGGTGCCACCGCGCCGAGGAGCTCGCGCTCGCGGGCGTCGGCGCCGAGCCTGCGCGCGGCGCGCAGGGCGTGGTAGAGTCCCCGGATCACCGACGGGAGAACGTATGAGCAAGCGCGTCCTGACCTTGCGCAAGGCGTTCCAGGAAACCCTGAAGGACGCCGCGTTCCTGGCCGAGGCCGAGAAGGCCAAGCTCACTCTGGATCCGGCGACGGCCGAGGACCTCGAGCGGATGATGGCCGAGGCCTTCGCGCTCGAGCCGCGCTCCTGGCGAAGCTCAAGGACATCCTCTACAGGTAGCCGCGCCGCTCCGGCGCCGGCACGGTGCCGAGCGTGAAGAACGCGCTGCTCAGCGCGAGCCCGGCCGCGGCCAGCGCGAAGGCGAGCACGTAGGTGCCCATCGCGTCGTAGATGAAGCCGGCCGCGGTGGGTCCAAGCGCGGCTCCGCATCGCCAGCCCAGGCTCAGAACCCCCATGACCGCGCCGATCGAGCGCACGCCGAAGGTCTCGACGGCGCCCTTCACGAGCGTCGTGTCGCTGCCGGCGGCCGACAGCCCGAACCCGAACAACAGGACGTCGAGGGCCGACAGCGACGGCGCGGCGACGATCGACAGGAGGGTGCCGGTGCCGAGGATCGTCAGCGCCAGCGAGGCGCGCTCGAGCGGGACACCTTGATCCTTCACGTACGACACGAGGTGAATCGACATCATCATCTGGTTACTCGCGCGTCGGCGCGAAACCTACCGATGGTCGCAGATCGACCAGGGCAAACGCCGCCGACCGCGGAGGTTCCGGAAAGCGCGCGCAAGGTTTTTCAAACGTTTGGCGTTCGGTGCTTCATGGCATTTCTGTTGCTCTGCTCTCTGGCTCAATGACTCCTATTGCTCGTGCTCACGTCGATTCGCCTCGTCTGGTCGCGATCAACGGCGGTGCCCCGGCCATCGACCACGGCGCCGCGCGCCGTCACGCGGCGGTGCTGCGGCTCGGCGACCTGCTGGTCTCCGAAGGCCTCGCGACCCACGCCGAGATCCAGTACGCGCTCCGCCTGCAGAGCCAGTCGAAGACGTACATGCTGCTCGGCCAGATTCTCATCGCCCAGAAGGTCATCACGCGCAGCCAGCTCCTGTCGGTCCTCGATCGCCATCGTCGCCGCTCGAAACTCGGCGAGCTCCTGGTCAAGTCGCGTGCGGTCACGCCGAGCCAGCTCGAGATGGCGCTGACCGAGCAGCGGCGGTCGAAGCAAACGCTGGGCGAGGTGGTCGTGCGGCTCAGGTTCGTGACCGAGGAGCAGATGCGGCGGGCGCTCTGCCAGCAGCTCCACATCAACTTCTTCGACCTCGACTCGATCGTGCTCGACCGAGCGCTCCGGGGGCTCATCAACCCGCGATTCGCGCGCAAGCGGCTGGTCGCGCCGATCGCGCGTGTAGGCCAGACCCTGGTCGTCGCGATGGACGACCCGACGCGGACCGCGGTCATCGACGACCTGAAGGCGAGCACCGGTCTCGACATCGAGGTGATCACGTCGACGACGGCCAGCATCCGCCGCGCCATCGATCAGATGTATCCCGCCGAGGTGGCGCCGAGCGCCGTGGAGCCCGTCATCGCCCCGGTCAGCCCTCAGCCCGGCCTGATCGTCGGCGAGCCGAACATTCTGAGCTTCGAGGAGATCGATCGGCTCGCGGAGGAGAAGCTCACGTACGTCGACGTTCATCATGCGTCGGAAGGCACCGCCAGCATGGTGCGCCGGCTCCTGAAGCTCGCCATCGAGTGGGGCGCCTCCGACATCCATCTGGAGGCCGTGGAGCACGGAATCCAGACGCGCTTCCGGATCGACGGCGTCCTGCAGGAGCTCGACCTGAACGATCTCGACGAGCTGATGAACCAGAATCGAGCCAAGCTCCTGTCGCGGCTCAAGATCCTGAGCAAGCTCGACATCGCGGAGCGGCGGCGGCCCCAGGACGGAAGCTTCCGCGCGCGCCTGGCACGCGACGGCCAGACCGCGACCGTCGATTTCCGTATCTCGATCATTCCGGGCTACTACGGCGAGAGAGCCGTGA
>Ga0306921_10002847_pt1 | contig 17411 bp, 17 predicted proteins | sample sta12Cox44000080_FD_203760 | JGI IMG/M metagenome (GOLD analysis project Ga0306921, IMG submission 203760) | Lab enrichment of tropical soil microbial communities from Luquillo Experimental Forest, Puerto Rico - statoxic.12C.oxic.44.000.080 (v2)... | ecosystem: Environmental > Terrestrial >... | reverse complement strand
ACGCGGTTCGAGGCGTGCTCCGCGAGGAGCCGTTCGACATATTCCCTCTGGAAAATGCCACGGTCGGATGCTGCCGAAGACAGTAGCACGTCGTGCGCCATTTCCCGCAGCTCTTTGCGGAGCCAGTCGCCGACCGGGCAGCCAAACCCCATTTTCTTGCGATACAGCACTTCGTGAGGGAGGTAGGGCTCCATCGCTTTCTTGAAGATCGCCTTGGTTTCGCCCCCTGCCATTTTCATACCGTAAGGCAGACCCGCCGCCCATTCCATGAACACATGGTCGAGGAGCGGCGATCGGGTTTCCAAGGCGTGCGCCATGCTGGCCACGTCGACCTTCACCATCAGATCGTCGGGCAGATAGGTGTGGATATCGGCCCAGTTGGCGCCGGTCACCAGGTTCGGCGCCTGCGCGAAGTATGCGTCGAGCTTGTCCAATGCAGAGCCGTCGAGAAAGCTCGTCATCGCATCGGCATATCCTTCCCGCTTCTGGTAATCCATGAAGAAGGTGATCATAAAGGCATAACGCTGGCTCGGTCGCGTTTCGGCGCTGCTCAGCAGCCCGGCCAGCGCGTTCAGGCGGCGTTCGTGGCGCGCTTTGAGCGGTGCCGGCAGATGCGCGATCGCCGCGCCCGCAGTGCGTCGCAACGACTGCGGGATGACGTCTAGGCGCGACAGCGCACGGCAGGCCGAATAGCGCGGGTAGCCGAGAAAGGCTTCGTCGCCGCCATCGCCATTGAGCGCAACTGTGACCTTCTGCCGCGCCAGCTGAGCGACGTAATATGTCGGGACCATCGACGGGTCGGCAAACGGCTCGCCATAGTGCCAGACCAGTCGCGGGATCACCGCGGCTGCATCGGGCTCGATGATGAATTCCTGATGATCGGTCTCGTAGCGCTCGGAGACCATTCGGGCGTACCGGGTCTCGTCGAACGCGGCATTTCGAAAACCGATCGAAAAGGTCTTTACCGGCGTTGCTCCGAGCTGCGACATCAGGGCGACGATCGCCGAAGAATCGACGCCGCCGGACAGAAAGGCGCCGAGGGGCACGTCAGAGATGAGCCTCAGACGAACCGCTTCGGTGAGCCGTTCCACCAGCTCGCCCTTGATATTTCGGGCCGCCACACGGCGCTTGGGCGCATCCGGATGCGGCAGCTGCCAGTAGCGCGTCGGCTCCCCGATGGCTGCATCGGCGCCTCTGCCGGCCTCGACAATCATCAAGTGGGCCGCCGGTAGCTTGCGGATCGCGGCAAAGGCGGTGCGCGGCGCCGGCACGTATTCCAGGCTCAGATAGTCGTCGATCGCAACCAGATCAGGGGACCGATCGATCCCCGGCCAAGCCAGGATCGCCTTGATCTCGGAACCGAACACCAAGGCATTGCCCGATCGGCACCAATAGAGCGGTTTTTTGCCGAACCGGTCGCGAACCAGCAATAGCCGCCGCGCCGCGCGATCCCATAGCGCTATCGCGAACATCCCGCGCAGCCGGTCAACGACCGCGACACCCCAGGCGGCGTAGCCGTGCACCAGCACCTCGGTGTCGGAACGGCTGCGAAACACGTGGCCGAGACCCTCCAGCTCGCGCCGCAGGTCCATGAAATCATAAATTTCGCCGTTATAGCTGACCCAGATCCGGCCTTCGGGACTGCTCATCGGCTGATGCCCGCCGGGAGAAAGATCGATGATCGACAGTCGTGCGTGGGCCAACCCGCAAACGCCGTCCGACCAGATCCCTTCGTCATCGGGTCCGCGGTGCCGGACCGTGCCGATCATTGCCCGCAGCCGCGCCGCGTGATCAAATTCGGTGCCACTGGAGTTCAGTTGCACGAAGCCGGCTATGCCGCACATACCTGTCCATCTCGCAAGTGGCGATAGGTTACCAACCGCCTTAGCACACAGCGCCTCCGGGCTCGCGACGTGACCGCTCCGCAACTACTCGCAGCAACGAACTCTCTGTCGCCGAGATCATCGAGTTCAGCTCGAAATTCTCGACGATCCGATGCCGCGCAGCAAGGTTGCACGACTGACTTTCGCGGATCGGTTTCGCAAGGTCAAGTATGGCTCGCGCCAGCTCGCGCGGGTCTCGGGGCGCCACTACCCGCCCGGTCCTGCCGACCAGTTCGGCGGCATCGCCAACCGCTGTGACAATACAGGACAGGCCGCAGGCCATCGCTTCGCCGACGACGTTCGGGAAGCCTTCGCCGAACGCCGAGGGCAGACACAGGATGTCGGCGGCGTGATAAACTTCTCTGATTTGTTGGCGTGCCGCGGCCCAGATCACGCGATCGGCGATGCCGAGCGCGACCGTCCTTGCTCTGAGCCGAGCGCCAACGGGCATCGGTCCGTCGCCAATGATCAGTCCGACGATACGCGGCATCGTTTGCGCCGCGATCGCGAGGGCTTTCAGGAACGTCGGGTGGTCCTTCATCGGATCGAGCCTTGCCACGACCGCGATGACAAGCGCCGCCGGCGGGCAGCCAAGTTCCGTCCGCGCCGCCGCGCGCTCCCCCGCGGCCGGCGGGCGAAACCAGTCGGTGTCGATGCCATTGACGATCGTCGCTACTCGGGCCGCTCCGAATTCGGGTCCGCGAGCCCAAGTCGCGCCGCATCGCGAGTTGGCGATCACCAAATCGGGCAGGTGGCTCGCCCAGCGCTCGAGGCGAATCGAGGCGCGTTCGAGCCAGTCGTAGCGCGTCAGATCCAGCGGAGTGCCTCGCACCCCCCAGACCAGCGCCGCACGGCCACGGAATGCTGCCCGAAAGAGCGCGGCCAGCAAGTTGGGCACCGGGAGGAAACTATAGACGACGTCGGGCCGCTGCCCCGCCAACAGACGCATCAACCGCCAGCAAAACCCGGGGATATCCCAGCGGCCCCGCTTGGCGGCGACTAGCCACTCGGGATTCCCGCCCGAGAACGCGTCGGGGAAGGCCCCGGCCGAATAGAATGTCGCAACGCTCACTTGATGACCGCGCCGTGCGAGCCCTTGGGCCAGGTAGACGAGCTGCCGCTCCGTCCCCCCGAACCCCAGCGCGCGCACCATCAGGAGGATCTTCAAGCGGGTTGCCGCCGTAAGTACCGGCGGCCTTGCGGCCGCCGGGACAGCCAACCGTCGATCGACATGACCGGTTGATGCCTGTAAGAGACTTGCGGACCTTACCTTGCTGGCCCGGGCGGTCAAGCATGGTGTCGACAGTTTTGAAAGTGCTTGCACCCGCGGAGAATGCCATCAGCGGCAGGTCAACCAGCCGCCGAGGATCCAGGGCGCCAGCCCGGCGAGGACGAACTCGCATATAACCGAGCGAGCTGTTGCTGCCGGGTAGGCGGCTCTGGAACAAGAACAGAGAAGCGAAAACGTATATGCTCATCGTCAGCAATGGAAGTACGAGCGACAAAGATCCGAGCATCTGCCGATGTAGCGCTCGAGCATCTCCCGCCTGGTCATCTCCCAGACGAGCTCGTGATGACGACGTACCGGCGACAGAAAGTGGCGAAATGCCGCAATTTTAAGGGCACGCTATCGCAGTTTGCGGACTGCACAAGGCTTATCGGCTGTATGCGTATCCGAGCGACATGCTGGTTGAGGGCTGAGCGGGCGGCTGCGGCATCGCGGGTTCACTGCGCTCGACGATGTGTCGTGTGCTGTCCCCCGTGGCAGCATCCTCCGCCTGATGGGCCGCAACGGCGCGGGCAAGAGCACGCTGCTGCGGATCATTGCCGGGACACTCGAAGCGACGGCTGGCACAGTGACGACTGTCGGGAGGGGTTGCGGCGTTCTCGAATTGGGCACTGGCTTTCACGCGGATTATAGTGGCCGCGAAAATATCTGTTTGGGTGGGCTGTACCTCAGGCTCAGCCGCAGAGAAATCGACGCGGGTTGCCGAAGTAATCGAGTTCAGCGAGCTCGAAGAATTCATCGACCCGCCGTTCCGCCCCTATTCGAGCGACATGCAGGCCCGTCTCGCAGTCAGTGTGTGGCGACCTGCGTCGATCCTGACATCCTGATGATCGACGAGGCATTGTCGGTGAGGGATCCCCGTTTCCAGCTCAAATCCTTCGACCGCATCCGCAATTTCAGGCGGCGCGGCGAGACCATCCTCGTCGTCAGTCGCAGCATCAATCAGCTGGTTAGCGTCTCCGACCGCGCGCTTCTCCTCGATCGCGGGCGGGTCGTGATGGACGGCGAACCCAACGCCGTCGGCAGTGCCTATTACGAACACGGTGCAAGTCCCGGAACTCTCGGCGCTCGCCGATACGGCGGAGCGGCCAGCAGGTTCGTCTCTGCTTCTGCTGGAATTGGCATATCTGTGCGTGGGCCGCGTGCGGTCCACGCACAGATTCCGTCCCTCGGTCTCGGGCGCTGTTTGCATTGGGACGAAACCTTGTATTTCGCTACCTCGGACAACAGCCCGCCGACCACCAACGGGCGGAAGTACACGCTCCTCGTACCCGCGTCGGCGGCAGCGAAGCGGCTGGAGCGAGCGGACGCTATATCGATCCAACCCGAAGCGAAACCGCTTTGCGCCGAGCCGAGGTGAGCCGCTCTGTGCTATGTATTGCGGTATTGCACTCGAACTCTTGTAGCCGATATGGTGGCCGGCGGGCTGGTCTTGTATGATGATCACGGCTTCGAACCGGTCCCGAGCCCGATATGCGATGGATGACTTCTTCACGAAACGACCGGAGCAGATGGTGCCTTTGCCGACCGGCAAAGGGTTCTTCCTGGTCGAGCCGCCGCGGTCGGTCGCGCTCGATGAGGCCTGAGGAATAACCATGTCGATCGTCGTCGGCCATGCTTCGGAGGTCAGGCGGGGCATCCGGTTCGAGTTTGGCAAGAATTGGCGACGCTTCCTCGGCACGTTGACCGACGAGCGCATAGCGATCGCCGAACAGTCGCTGGTCGAGTATCTCCAGCAGCCTCGGCTCGACGGCCTGCGCTTTCTCGACATCGGCAGCGGCAGCGGGCTGTTTAGCCTTGCCGCCCGGCGGCTCGGCGCCAGCGTCACCTCGTTCGACTATGACCCGCAGTCCGTGGCCTGCACTGCGGAACTCCGCCGCCGCTATTTTCCCGACGACCCGCGCTGGAGGGTGTTGCGGGGCTCGGTGCTGGACCGCGATTTCCTCGCCCGCCTGGAGCCGACCGATATCGTCTATTCGTGGGGCGTACTTCACCATACCGGCGCGATGGCGACCGCCTTCGCCAATATCGAGCCGCTTGTCCCGATTGGTGGTCTGCTGTTCATCGCTATCTACAACGATCTCGGTGTCGTCACCGACAGGTGGTGGCAGATCAAGCGGCGCTACAATGCATTGCCGCGCCCGCTCAGGCTCCCCTATGCGCTTGGCATCATCGGCGCATGCGAAATGCGCATCCTAGCCGGCCACGTCCGCCAGCGGGATCTGCGGGGCTACCTGCGGACTTGGCCGGACTATAAACGAAGCAGTGTCCGCGGCATGAGCCGATGGCACGACTGGATCGACTGGATCGGCGGGTTTCCCTATGAACGGGCGACGGTCGAGGCCATCATCGACAACTTTGCCGCCAACGGGTTTCGCCTGGCCAAGCTGGTAGACCGGCGTTCGGGCTATGGGTGCAACGAGTTCGTATTCCGCCGCGAGGCGCCCAGGGCCACTTGGATCGACCAGTCGATCCCCGGTAGCCGGCTGCTCGGCCGGCGGTTTGGCATCGCGCTTAGGGAGCCCCAGCCTGAGGCGGATGGCGGCCTGACGGGGCGCGTCGGCGACGATCAGCCGTACTCGCAAGGCGCGCGATGGTTCGCGCTGCAAGAAGAACACTTGCTCGGCGAGATAGCAGCGCCCGATACCGGGGGGACCGTGCGCATTCCACCCGCATTCGCGGCGGCGCTGGCTGGCCCTGCCCCGCTACGACTGGTCGCAGGTTGCATGGAGTCCGTCGCCGGTCCCTTCGTCCATCAGTCCGGCCATATGTGGCAGATCTTCGCGCCCCAGCTCTGCCGACTGGCCGACAACGCCCATACGCCGAACAGGCACCACCAGTCGCCGGTGTTCGTCTTTGAAGATGAGCGACAACTCGCCTTTCCGCACAGTAATCACGCCGATATCCGAAGTCAGGGAGCCGGCCGGTTCTCCCATTGGGGCGACCACATCTATTTCTCGACCTCGGACGGCTCGGATCCCAACCGAAATGACCGCCTATACAGGCTTGTTTACCCGCAAAGCGGGATGCGGTTGGTGAAAACAGCATGATCGAGCGATTGATCTGGACGCCAGAGTCGATCACCAGCTTTTGGGATGGCTTGTCGCAGACCAGGCTGCTGGAGCTCGCTGTCAACAAGCTGGCCGGACCGTATCTCTTCATGCTGGTTAGACAGTAGGTAATCGAGCACATACCCGATGCGCGGTCAGCATCGGGCGCTCCGTGCTTCGTTGCCCGCTGGTCAATCGGAGGCGAGCGCCCGTGCCAATTGACTTAAAGCCTCCTGGTGCCGTTCGTTGGGAATCTGCGCGAAGTTACGGGCAAGCTCCAGGCACATGCGTTCGCGAGGGCTGATACCGCGCTCACCTCCTTGCTCGAGCCCGTCGAAAAAGTAGCTGACCGGAACGCCGAGCACCTGGGCTACTTCATACAAGCGACCGGCGGAGACACGGTTGATGCCGCGCTCGTACTTGTGCGCTTGCTGATAGGTGACACCAATCAGGTCTGCAAGCTGCTGTTGCGTCAGACCGAGCATGATACGTCGCTCGCGAACGCGTGCCCCGACGTGGCGATCTATATCCTGCGTTCGGCTCGTAGATCGGCGGACCGACACAGCGGCGTGCGGTGACGCGTCCCGCTCAGAGCTGCCGCTCGATCGGGGTCCATCGCCTCGGTGTACCATCATAATCTGCTCCTGCTCATTCATCGCTCCGCTCTCTTTCGGCTCCTCAGACCTAAGCCTCGATCCGCAGGGCACCGCATCCGGAACCTGTTCCCGCTAGATCTTCGGTCGCTGTTCAACCACTTGGTGTCAACGGATTGAACGGTCGCCATGTGTCAAAACTTAGGCAGGATTGCAGCTCCCGGCAGGAACGACGCTATTCACACCTGCGCGCTGCGCATGGCCCATGCATTGACAGCCTGCTCGCGCGATGGTACCGACCCTTATCCTTTCTGAACTGCAGATCGATGCCCCGGATTTCGATCGGTGACTGCTCGCTCTATTACGAGCGGCATGGCATGGGCTTCCCCGTCCTGTTCATCTCCGGGCTCGGCGGCTTCGGATCGTTCTGGCAGGATCAGGTCGCTACCTTTGCTAAGCGGTTCGAAGTCATCACCTTTGACCATCGCGGGTTTGGACAGAGCGATCCAAGCAGGATCGGCTACACGGTCGAGCGGATGGCGGTCGATGTCGTCGGGCTGATGGATGCGTTAGGTATCAAGCGCGGGCATGTCGTCGGACATTCAACCGGGGGGGCGATCGCCCAGACGATCGCGATCGAGTACCCAAGTCGGCTCGCAAGTGTCGTGCTGTCGGCCACGTGGAGCAAGACGGACGCCTATTTTCGTCGCTTGTTCGGCTTGCGCAAGGAGGTGCTGCAGCGGCTCGGCGCCAGTGCGTACGTTCAAGCGTCCACGTTGTTTTTGTACCCGAGCTGGTGGATCGCCCGCAACAACGAGCGGCTGCGTCAAACGGAGGCGCAGAATCTCGCGACATTTGCCCCGGTCGAGATTGTGGCGGCGCGAATTGACGCGATGCTGGCGTTCGACCGTACAAGTGACTTGGCCCGTATCAAGTCTCCGACCCTGGTGATCGGCGCCGAAGATGACCTTCTCACCCCGGCCTATTATTCCGAAGAGCTCGCCCGGCTCATACCGGGAGCCGAGGTCAAGATCTTCCCCAGAGGCGGCCATTATTTTAACCAAGTTCGCGCACGGGAATTCAATAATGCCGTTCTGCCGTTCCTCTTATCGCATACCCCGGTTTGACCGCCGCGGTGGACGAACGTGAGGGCCTCGCAGTTAGAGGTTCTGCAACTGATTGACCGTCGTCTGTTCTCGGGCGTGGTCGCGCCGGAAGGGTCGAGGGCGGGCGCCCCGGGGAAGAAGCCGTCCTACATCGAGGATTTCAGCGGCGGTTTAGTTTGGTGATAGTCGCGACCGCCCGCAGACTACCCAAGCACCAGAGGCGAACGAGCCGGGGTACGACAGAGACGTGAGTGCCATCGCAAGGCGATCGTCCGACGAGCGGGGCGGGGCGGCTTTCGCGGCAGCTGTGGAGGCGGCGCCCCGTGAGGATCGCCGGCTGCTCGCCTTCCAAGATCGGGCGCGCTTTGCTCCAGATGGCCGATCCGAAGGGCTGGCCCTCGAGCCATTGCATGTGATCCCACCAAGTTCTCATCGATCCCGTCCGAGATCCCTTAGTTGTTGAGTAAGGGCGTCGATCTGCGCCTCGAGCCGTTTCAGGCGTGGATCCTCATCGTTTGCCCGCAAGGCTCCCGCATCGGGTGAAGGAGGCCTCTCCTCCGCGCGGTAGGGCGTCAGCATCCGCAGGGCGCGCTCGAATAGCGCCATATGCTGCTTGCTCATCTCCTCGAATTGGCCGAACGGGAAGATGCCGAACGTGGCCTGTAGGTTCCTCCGTATCTGCTCCTGATTTTGAGCGAATGCGAGCATTGCCTGCTCGAGATAGCCCGGCACCAGGAACTGCATACTGTCGCCGTAGAGGCTAATCAATTGGCGTAAAAAACTGATCGGCAGGAGGTTTTGGCCCTTCTGCTCCTGCTCGACAATAATCTGCGTGAGCACTTGCCGAGTGAGGTCTTCGCCCGTTTTCGCGTCATAGGCGACGAAATCGCCACCATCTTTGATCATGCGTGCCAGATCATCGAGCGTTACATAACTGCTCGTCGCGGTATTGTAGAGACGGCGGTTGGCGTACTTCTTGACCACCACCGGTGTGTTGCCGCCCTGTTTATCGCTGTTCGGGGTGCTCATGCGTGCGGTGTCTCGCTTCGGAGAAGGTCACCTCGGACCACAATACATTGTTTTGGCGTGATCGCCTCGCCAAAGTAGTGGCGCCACATGATTGCGGCATCGACCCTCCGACACCGCGAGCGTTTCCGGCGCATGATGGCGATTGTCGGGAACCGTACGGTGCTCGGGGTGCTGTAGCCGCTCGTCGCCAATCCGTAGCGGGATCCGGTAGCGCGACCAATCGCAACGAGGCCGGCTGGACTTCTCGCAAACCCACCCCCAAATTCGCAACCGCTTGCTTTTTTTTGACTTCAATCAGCGAGGAGATCCCCGATGACCGACATTGTCATTGCGAGCGCGGCGCGTACCCCGGTCGGGGCGTTCAACGGCGGGCTCAGCAGCCTACCGGCCCACAAGCTCGGCGAGGTGGCGATCGTCGAGGCGCTGCGCCGCGCCGGTGTCGAGCCGAAGGAGGTGTCGGAGGTCATCATGGGCCAGATTCTCGCGGCGGGCGAGGGCCAGAACCCGGCCAGGCAAGCCGCGATCGCCGCCGGCATCCCTTTCGAAGTCACTGCCTATGGCGTCAACCAGCTTTGCGGCTCCGGATTGCGCACAGTGGCGCTCGGCTACCAGGCGATCCGTAACGGCGATTCCGAAATCGTCGTTGCCGGCGGGCAAGAGAGCATGAGCCAGGCGCCGCACTGCATCCACTTGCGGAACGGCGTCAAGATGGGTGACGCCGAGCTCGTCGACACGATGATCCGCGATGGATTGTGGGATGCCTTCAACGGCTATCACATGGGCAACACCGCCGAGAATGTCGCGCAGCGCTGGCAGATTACTCGTGACCAGCAAGATAGCTTTGCCGCCGCCTCGCAAGCCAAGACCGAAGCCGCGCAAAAGACCGGCCTTTTCAAGGAGGAGATCGTTCCGGTCAAAGTCGCGACTCGCCGCGGGGAAATGGTTGTCGACACCGACGAGCATCCCAAGCACGGCACCACTGTCGAGGTGCTGGCAAAGCTGCGTCCTGCTTTCGACAAGAACGGGACTGTCACCGCGGGCAACGCCTCGGGCATTAATGACGGTGCGGCTGCGGTGGTGCTGATGACCGCGGCGGAGGCCGAGAAACGCGGCCTGAAGCCGCTGGCGAGGATCGTCTCGTGGGCGACGGCCGGCGTCGATCCGGCGATCATGGGAACCGGGCCGATTCCGGCGAGCCGTATGGCCCTAAAGAGGGCGGGATGGTCGGCCGATGATCTCGACCTGGTCGAAGCGAACGAGGCCTTCGCCGCGCAGGCGTGCGCCGTCAACAAGGATCTCGGCTGGGATGTCGGGAAGGTCAACGTCAACGGCGGTGCGATCGCCCTCGGTCACCCGATCGGCGCGTCCGGCGCCCGCGTCTTGGTTACGCTGTTGCACGAGATGCGGCGGCGAGCTGCCCGCAAGGGCATCGCCACCTTGTGCATCGGCGGCGGGATGGGCATCGCGATGTGCGTTGAGCGCAATTAGACCCAGTACGGAACATACAGAACATAACGGGAGGAGCGCATGGCGAAGGTAGCGGTGGTGACGGGGGGGACCCGCGGCATCGGGCGGGCGATCTCTGTGGCGCTGAAAGAGGCCGGCTACAAGGTCGCTGCGACCTACGGTGCCAACGACAAAGCGGCACAGCAATTCCACCGGGAGACCGGCATAAGGGTATTCAAGTTCGACGTCGCCGACTTCGAGGCCTGCGCCAAAGGCGTGAAGGAGATCGAATCGGCCCTCGGCCCGACTGAGGTGCTCGTCAATAATGCCGGGATCACCCGTGACGCGACGATGCACCGCATGAACTTCGAGCAATGGAACGCGGTGATTCAGACCAATCTCTCCTCGTGCTTCAACATGTCGAGGGCGGTAATCGAAGGGATGCGCTCGCGCAGCTTTGGCCGGATCGTCAATATCGGCTCGATCAACGGACAGGCGGGCCAATACGGGCAAGTCAACTACGCCGCCGCGAAATCCGGCATTCACGGCTTTACCAAGGCGCTGGCGCAAGAGGGCGCGAGCCGCGGCATCACCGTCAACGCGGTCGCCCCCGGCTATGTCGACACCGAGATGGTGCGCGCCGTGCCGACGGAGGTGCTCGAAAAGATCATCGCCCGCATCCCGGTCGGCCGGCTCGGCAAAGCCGAGGATATCGCCCGCGCCGTGCTATTCCTGGTTGCCGACGAAGCCGGCTTCATCACCGGCTCGACAATCTCGGTCAATGGTGGTCAGCACATGTATTGAGGCCACCCAGGCTAGGGAGCCGGCAGCCTGGTTGCCCGCGAAGGGGACTTCGCCCGCTGCATCGTATCCAGCAGCGGCGCGGCACGTTCATGTTGAGTAGGTGATGTTTGTCGTCCGATGTCATCGACCTCAGAGATTTCTATCGGACCGGGCTGGGGCAAGTCGCACGGAGAATGATTCGTCGCGCGATCCAGCGAACTTGGCCCGATTTGCGCGGATTGCGGCTTCTCGGAATCGGCTACACCACCCCGTTCCTGACGGCGATCGCGACCGAGACCGAGCGCTCGCTGGCCTTGATGCCCGCAGGGCTCGGGGTGCTCGGGTGGCCTTCGGAGGGACCCAATCGCGTCACCCTTGCAGACGAAGGCGAGCTCCCCTTCGCCGACTATTCGATCGACCGGGTCCTGATCGTTCATGCCATGGAGACGAGTGAGCAAATCCGGCCATTGTTGAAGGAGGTCTGGCGGGTCCTCGCCGGCGGCGGACGCTTGTTGATCGTCGTGCCGAACCGGCGCGGCATTTGGGCCCGCCTCGATCGCACGCCGTTCGGATCCGGCCGGCCCTATACAATGTCTCAGTTATCGCAATTGCTGCGCGACGAACTCTTCACTCCGATCGGATCCGACACCGCACTGTTCATCCCACCGCTGCGTAAGCGGATAATCCTGCGCTCGGCACCGGCCTGGGAGCGGATCGGCAAGCGCTGGTTTCCGACTTTTGCCGGCGTCGTGCTGATCGAGGCGACAAAGCAGATTTATGCCAAGCCGGCCCTTGTGCGTACGCCCCGCCGCCGTCTCGTCTATGCCCCGGGCGCCGCACGGACTTTCTCGGCGATCCCGGGCAGCAGGCGCGCTTCAGCTCCGCCGTCCAGCCGCCCGGGCAGTGGCCGCCATCTTGCCCCGGTTTTCTGACAGGACAAACACGCCCTGCTCGGCAAGCAGATTTGCCAGGCTCCCATGAGGATCCAGGGAATAGGGCCGGCCGTGGCGGTCAAGGGTGACGCTGCGCTCGACGCGGACACCGATCTCGTCGCACATCGCGACGAAATCGCGGATCGTACAGAGATGAATGTTTGGCGTTTCGTACCACGGATGGGCGAGGAGATGCGAAACCGGCATTCGTCCGCGTAGCAGTAGGTGCAGCCGAATTCGCCAGAAGCCGAAATTTGGGAAGGAGACAATGGCGCGCCGGCCGATACGGACGAGGGTCTCGAGCAGCTTGCGCGGCTGCCGCGTCGCCTGCAAGGTCTGGCTCAACACCACGACGTCGAAGGCTCCGGTGGGATAGGCCTCGAGATCGCGGTCCGCATCGCCCTGGATAACCGAAAGTCCGTGGCCGACACAGGCGTTGACCCCCGATTGGCTTAGCTCCATGCCACGGCCGTCAACGTTCTTGTGCCGCACCAGATGCGCGAGCAGCGCGCCGTCGCCGCAACCGATATCGAGCACGCGTGCGCCAGGCTCGATCATTTCCGCGATCAGCCCGAGATCGCGGCGAAGCCCTCCTGCGGTAGGCGTACTAGCCGCTGCTGCGGGGTGCGCCTCGGCGCTGCCAAAGGGCAGCGCGGCTCCTCTATCGGGCTCAGCCATCGCCATCAGCGGGGCAGTCCGCGGTGCTCGGCACACCCGGTCAGAAAGCCGCGCAGTGTTTCGAAGAGCTCGGGCTCGTGCAGCAGAAAGGCATCGTGCCCGTTGTCGGTGTCGATCTCGACAAAGCTGACATTGGCGGTAACGGCGTTCAACGCGTGCACCAATTCTCGGCTTTCAGATGTCGGGAACAGCCAATCGCTGGTGAAGGAAATGATGCAGAACCGCGAGCGCGTGCCCTTGAAGGCATTCGGCAACGACCCGCCGTGCTCGGCGGCGAGATCGAAATAATCCATCGCTCGGGTGATATAGAGATACGAGTTGGCGTCGAAGCGGTCGACAAAAGTGCTGCCTTGGTGGCGCAGATAGCTTTCGACCTGGAAATCGGCGTCGAAGCCGTAAGTGACAGCGTGGCGATCCTGCAAGTTCCGCCCGAATTTGCGGTGTAGCGCCGCCTCCGAGAGATAGGTGATGTGGGCCGCCATGCGGGCGACCGCCAGGCCGCGGACGGGTCGTCGGCCGAGGCTCAGATAACGACCACCGGACCAATCGGGGTCGGCCATGATGGCTTGGCGCCCGACCTCGTGAAAGGCGATGTTCTGAGCGGAGTGACGGGCCGCTGCGGCGATCGGCACCGCCGCAAAAACGCTTTCGGGATAGCTCGCGGCCCATTGCAACACCTGCATGCCGCCCATCGACCCGCCGGTCACGCAGAACAAGCTGTCGATCCCGAGATGGTCGAGAAGCCGCTTCTGCGCGCGGACCATGTCGGGCACGGTGATCACCGGGAATGACAATGCCCAGGGCTCGCCGGTCTGCGGGTTGATGTCTTGCGGACCGGTCGTCCCCATGCAGCCGCCGAGCACGTTCGCGCAGATGATGAAGAACCGGTCGGTGTCGAGCACCAAGCCGGGGCCGACCATGGTTTCCCACCAACCGGGCTTGCCGGTGATCGGATGGGGTTCGGCGACGTATTGGTCGCCGGTCAGCGCGTGGCAGACCAGAATCGCGTTCGACCGATCTGGGTTGAGCTCGCCATATGTCTGATAGGCGATCGTGAACGGGCCAAGATCGACCCCACAGTCGAGGTGCAGCGGTTCGCGTACGAGCAAGCGGTGCCCGGGCCAATCCTGGCCCGAGCGGGGTCGGAGGCGGGATGAGATCAAAACCGACATCTGGATCTACGCGATTAGGAGGCGGTCGACAGCACTCTCGCTCGAGCGGCCGGTTCCGACTTCGGGCCGCTAGGTAGGGATCGCACCCGTGGCATGTCAACGTTTTCTTTGATTTCGCTTGGTCGCGACCCTAGTACTATGCGCCCCGCAGCGAAGGCACCATGACCCCCAGTCCGTCCGATCTCGCAGATTTGCGCCGCCGCCTCGACGAGATCGACGACGAGCTGCACGACCTGTTGATCAGGCGGGCGGAGATCGTCTCGGCGGTAGCGACCAGCAAGCGAGAAGGCAAACTGGCCGCCTTCCAGCCGGGACGTGAGGCCCAGATTATTCGACGGCTGGTCGATCGGCATCATGGCGAGTTCCCGGTCGCGACACTCGTTCGCATGTGGCGCGAAATGCTCGCGGCTACGGTGCGGCTGCAGTCCCCGTTTGCGGTTGCGGTCTTTGCGCCGGTCGAATCGCAGGGGTTTTGGGATCTGGCACGCGATCACTACGGCAGCCATACGCCGATGTCGGCCTATCGCTCGATCGGTCAAGTGATCCGCGCCGTGACCAAGGGTCAAGCCTCCCTCGGGGTCCTGCCGATGCCGCAGGAGGGAGAAGCCGACCCTTGGTGGCGTCATCTCTTGTCGAAGGATGAGGATGCGCCACGGGTCGTCGCTCGCCTGCCTTTTGGCGCCCGCGGCAACGCCCGTAGTGACGGCGTCGACGCGCTCGCCATCGGACGCGGGGTGCAGCAAGAGACCGGTCGGGATCGCGTGCTGCTCGCGGCCGAGTCTTCGGCGGACATGAGTCGTGACCGGATCTTCCGGACCCTTTTGTCGCTCGGCCTGCTTTGCACGTTCTTTGCGTCTTACGAACATGCCGGCAGCGCAACCAGTCTGATCGAAATCGAGGGCTTTGTGCCGATCACTGATCCGCGTCTCGACAGCTTCCGCGCGCAGCTCGGTAGCGAGCTGCATCGCCTCTTGCCGTTTGGCGGCTATGCGGTCCCATTATCCGCGACGGCGCCAGCGCAAGCCGCTGCCGGTCTGGCGGTCCGCCTCGCCGGCACGGCGAAAGACTGACGAATGATGACGCCAACGGGACCGGCGCCGCGGCCGGGCATCCTCGAAATCGCCCCTTATGTCGCCGGCGAGGCAAAAATTGCCGGCGTCGAGCGCTCAATCCGCCTCGCCTCGAACGAAAGCGCTCTCGGGCCCAGCCCTAAAGCCATCGCAGCCTATCGAAGTCTTGCCGGTGAGATCCACCGCTACCCCGACGGAAGCGCCGACGAGTTGCGCGAGGCGATCGGACGGCGCCATGGGCTCGATCCGGCGCGCATCGTCTGCGGCGCCGGCTCCGACGAGCTGATTACTTTGTTGCTGCGCGGCTATGCCGGCCCCGGAGACGAGGTGCTGTACAGCCGCCACGGCTTTCTGATGTATCCGATCAACGCGCAGACAGTCGGCGCGACACCGGTCGCCGCTCCCGAGCGGGCGCTGACCACCGATGTCGATGCGCTGCTGGAGCGCGTCAGCCAGCGCACCAAGATCGTCTTCGTGGCCAACCCGAACAACCCCACCGGCACTTATCTCGGGACCGCGGAAATGGCGCGGCTGCGCGCTGGGCTGCCGCCCTCGGTCGTGCTCGCGATCGACGCCGCCTACGCTGAGTTTGTCAATCGCAACGACTACGAGGCCGGCGCGGCGCTGGTCGATCGGGCAGGCAATGTCGTGATGTTGCGCACCTTCTCGAAGATCTATGCGCTCGCCGGGTTGCGGCTCGGTTGGGCCTATTGCCCGCCGGCGATCGCCGACATCCTCAATCGGCTGCGCAGTCCGTTCAATGTCAACGCGCCGGCACTCGCGGCTGGTGTGGCCGCCGTCGAGGACGTGGCGGCGCTGGTGCACGCTCAGGCCCACAACCAGCGCTGGCTGGCATGGTTTTCCGAGCGGCTCGCGGCACTCGGTATCCCGCTCACGCCGAGTGTGGCCAATTTCGTGCTGGCCCGCTTTCCCGACAACCCGCGCAAGAATGCCGACGCGGTCTTTGCATTTCTGCAGAGGCACGGCATCCTGACCCGCAAGATGGGGGCCTACGGGCTGTCGGAGTATCTCAGGATCACGATCGGGACCGGCGAGGAAATGGAGAGGGTGGCGGCGACCCTCGGCGAGATCATGGCAGCACGATGAGCAAGCAGCTGTTCGACCGGGTGGCGCTGATCGGGATCGGGCTTATCGGCTCCTCGCTCGCCCGCGCGCTGCGCCGCGACAGCCCGGGTACCTCGATCGTCGCCTGCGCGCGGCGGACCGAGACACTAGCGACGGTGCGCCGGCTCGAGCTCGCCGACGAGACCACCGACGACCCGGCGCGGGCGGTGGCGGGTGCCGATCTGGTAGTGATCGCGACACCGCTCTCGGCCTATGCCGAGATCGGGCAGCGGATCGCGCCGGCATTGCAGCCCGGTGCCATCCTGACCGATGTCGGCTCGGTCAAGCAGGCGGTAATCCGCGACCTGCAACCGCACCTGCCCCCGGGAGTGCATTTCGTGCCCGGGCATCCGGTCGCCGGGACCGAGCATTCCGGACCCGAAGCGGGCTTCGCGGAGCTGCTTCGCGGCCGCTGGTGCATTCTGATCCCGCTGCCCGAGACCGCCCCCGAGGCGGTGGCCCGGGTCGGCGGCATGTGGGAGACCCTCGGGATGCGGGTCGTCACGATGAGTGCGGACCACCACGACAAGGTGCTGGCGGTGACCTCGCATCTGCCGCATCTGATCGCCTATACGATCGTCGGCACTGCGACCGATCTCGAAGACAGCCTCAAATCCGAGGTCATCGAATTCTCGGCTAGCGGGTTTCGCGACTTCACCCGGATCGCCGCCTCCGATCCGGTGATGTGGCGCGACATCTTTCTCAACAACCGTGAGGCGGTGCTCGAGATCCTGCAGCGCTTCAACGAAGACCTGACCGCCTTGCAGCGCGCGATCCGCTGGGGAGAGGGCGACAAATTGCAGGATCTCTTCACCCGGACGCGGGCGATCCGCCGCTCGATCATCGAAGCCAAGCAGGCCTAAGCGCTCGAATGCGAGGTGGCTGGCGACCTGCCGATTTCCCGGCTTTCATGGGAAAAACCGGGTAAAAAACCTGGTATCGGCGGCTAATCCGCCAAAAAATCATTCTCTTTGAGATACTTACGAACCCGATATCCGACGATAAACCAGGAATTTTCGCAGGCCCCGAACCGGGAAAACAAATCCCAAACCGGGAATTAACCGGGAACCGGCTTTGCATCCGGCAGCACGCCATTCCGACGCCGGCCATTCGATCGGATAAGATAACCTCCGATCGTGGTAGCAAGATGGCGAGATGCACGTGCCCGGGCGCCAAAGGAGAAAGCGATGTATGCGGTGATCTTCGAAGTCGAGGCCGAGCCGGACCGCGTGCAGGATTATCTCGACATCGCCGCG
>Ga0306921_10002845_pt1 | contig 17422 bp, 13 predicted proteins | sample sta12Cox44000080_FD_203760 | JGI IMG/M metagenome (GOLD analysis project Ga0306921, IMG submission 203760) | Lab enrichment of tropical soil microbial communities from Luquillo Experimental Forest, Puerto Rico - statoxic.12C.oxic.44.000.080 (v2)... | ecosystem: Environmental > Terrestrial >... | reverse complement strand
CTCTTCAGCTGAACTTCCCTACTGAATTTCCGCTTACCTTAGGTCTTGCCGCAAAGTCGCAACTCCATGAACCATAGTCAATTTTTATTAACAGGTTCGTGGAAAACCCTGTGCATGTTGTGGTCAAAATCCTGCTGACAAGTTTCTTTTCGATGACTTGCACGAATTGCACTCATTCCGGTGCGACCGATGCCTGTGCGGGAGCGAGGGAGGAGCGTCCGGTATGGTTGGCACAAATCAGGGTCGTCGGGTGCCCACAACGTCCTGAGGCATCGATCCGTTCATGACGCGAGTTCGTCATCGGAGGTGGGTTTCTGGGTCCGCTTCATGTCGTTGGTCATGAGGATGGCCTCGGCGATTTCCTTCATCGACTTTCGCCGGCTGCGCGCCTGTCTCTTGATCGTGCTGTAGGCTTCTTCTTCGGTGATGCCGTACTGGCTCTGAATGATGCCCTTAGCCCGCTCGATGATCTTGCGCACGGCCAGCTTGTCGGAGAGCTCGATAACTTCATTTTCCAGCCGGGCCATCTCGATCGCAGCTCCCACCAGGTGACCGATCATGGAGATCACCTTGACCTCGCGTGACTCAAAAGTGTGGGGCTCTTTATGCTGCACGTTGATGACGATTACCACCCGGCCACGCGAGACAACGGGGATGGACAGAAGCGCTTCAAAATTGTCTTCGGGAAGCTCGGTAAATTGGCGAAAGCGGCTATCGTGCGACGCATGGCGCTCGAGAACCACCGCCTGGCGATGCTCGGCCACCCACCCGGTGATGCCCTGGCCGATGTACATACGCAGACGATCAACTACCTCGAGGTGAGCGTTTTTCGAGGCGCGAAGCACCAGGTCGCTGCCCTCCAGCACATAGATGAAGCAGGAGTCGCAGTTCACCAGGTCGGAGATGAACTCGACTATAAGGTCGAGAACCTCATGCACCGGATCGGCGGCAGCAATGCGCGTTCCGACATCATGCAGAAATTCCAGCGCGGGACTGGCTGTCAGAGGATCATGCATTGAGACCTCATTCTATAGGCGTATTAGAGCGTGACGAATTGATTGTTGCTATGACGCTCATCGCGATTATTTATTGCCTGCAACCTGTTTGTAGCATTGCGTATAAGAAGGTGGGGACGGTGCCTCGCGGCCACCGTCCTGTGTTAATTGTTGCTAACGCGCTCCCGTGATGGGTTCCGCGTGCGGCGGCAGAGCGGCGATCGCGGTTTCGACTGGCGCTGTAGGGAAATACAGCGCCATTTGCAGTTCGCCAAAGCACACCGAGCGGACGCTCCAGTTGCTGCCATTGCGCTGCAGGGTGACTGCAGTCTTCTCGCAGCCATTACTGACTTCGGTGGACGTCGGAACGACGACAAACGCCAGCCTGGAACCGTCGTCGGAAGTCACGTAGGCCCTGGTGATACCGCCAAGCTCGAGCGAGACCGAGTAGGTCCCCGCCGACATCGCGGTTTTGCCCCACATGGCGTCGTGCGGAAGGGCGAATTTCGCGTGCCCATCCTGCGCCGCGGCGGCAAGGTTGGCAGCCACGGACAACAGAAGCAAAAGGATGGTCTTCTTCGCGTAGGTCATGTTTCGTCTCCAATCGAAAGTTGGGATCGGGCCCGGCGACCGAAGCCAAGAATTGCGCTGACGGTCATCGGCGCTCGATATCGTTTGGGTCCGGGACCTTTGCCACCGCGTTACTGCTCATCGGGGAGACGACGGTTAAGTTCGCAAAGATCAGCGGTACCGGGAAAGCCGAGGCGGTCACAAAAAGCTGCACGTCCCGGCCGGCGGTTTCGGATCAGCCTGGATTGGAAGCGAATGCGCGACGAGGAGCACTCACTGCTAAAAGCGTAGCCGCATTATCGATTTTGTGCCAATTCAAAATCGCTATGACGGCGATAGGGAAAATTACTGCGTCCTTGGTTGCCCGCGGATAACGAATGAGCACCGACATTCGTAATCGTAAATGTATAGATGTTTCGTAACTTAGTAATTGCTAAACGCTGTCGACAAGTGATGAACTGCGCAGTTCGGGCAGCCCGCTGTGGCAACCAGAAATGAAGGGTACGCACACGCACACTGCAACCGAGACGATTCCTCGTCTTTGAAACCTGTTTCGATCGCATGGCTGCGACGGCTATCCGCGGATCGTGCTCGTCGCTTCATCCCATGTCACCACGGACTTCCGGAAGTACGCCTGGTTGGCCATGTGGCAGGCGGCGGCGGCGTGGTGCCCGAAGGCGGCGTCCTGCACGACAGGCTTGCGGGTGCGCACGGCTTCGAAGAAATTCCACAGATGCGGCTGCAGTTCGTCGTAAGACGGACCGGTGTAGGTGATGGCCTCGCCAACAAGTTCGTGTCCCGGTTCGGGATCGTGTTCCTTGTGCCAATCGGTCTCATAGGTTTTACGCATGGCGACGGGAAATCCCTGATCGTAATAGCTGGGAGCCGTATCGATGCCGTGCTGCGGGATGTAGGTGAAGTCGCGCTCGCGAATCTCGAGCAGTCCCTTTGGGCCCATCAGGCGGGTCATTTCGGCCGTCTCCGTGCCGAGCGTGAGCCGCACGTAAACCGGGACATTGCCGTAGTCGAAGATCGCCGCCTGCAGATCAGGCATATTACGCCCGTCCTTCCAGCGCACGATGCCGCCTGCTGCAAACGCGCGCGACGGAGCCTGGTGGATGCCGGTGACGAACATCATGCCGCTGACCAAATGCACCATAAGATCGCCGGCGACCCCCGTGCCGTATTCCTTCCAACAGCGCCAGCGTGCATAGGTGATGGGGTCGAAAGCTTTCTTGGGCGCCGTGCCCAACCAGGTATCCCAGTCGAAGTTCTCCGGTGAGAGGCCCGGCGGGGGCGGGTATTCCCATGCTCCCGTGGGGTCATTGCGCCCCAGCGAAAGTTCGGCCGACAGCAATTCTCCAATGGCGCCCTGTTGGTAAAGCTGCCTGGCCTTCGCCAGCAGCGCAGAACTAGTGCGTTGTGAACCAATTTGAACGATCCGGCCGGACTTCCGGGCGGCCGCGACCATGGCTGCGCCATCTGTCACATTGTGGGACATCGGCTTCTCGCAGTAGACATCCTTGCCGGCACTCATGGCATCGACCACAATCTGCTTATGCCAATGGTCGGGTACTGCCACGATCAAGGCTGTGACGTCCTGGTTGTCGAGCAGATCCTGGTAGCGCCGGGTCGTCGCGAGGTCAGGCCCGGCGATTTCCTTGGCCAGAGTCTGGCGGCCATCCCAGAGGTCGCAGGCGGCGATGCACTTCAGTCCCGGCAATTCGACTGCGTTCTTCAGCAGCCCTGAGCCTTGCATGCCGATGCCGATGATGCCAATCTGCAGGGTCTCGCCACTCCGGCCCGCGGCCCATTGCTGCGCATAAGCGGGTGCCGGCAAAGCGATGGCTTTGGTGGCAAGTGCGAGTCCAGCGGCCCCGGCGGCAGTTTGCAGAAAATTGCGGCGAGTGAAGTCTTTTTTCATAGCGATGTCATTTCCTCAAACAACGGTGATGGCGATGGTTTTGCCACGAATGTTTTCCGTGCCGCCCTCAGGGACTCTGGCCTCGAAGAACTGAGTCTTCTGCGGGCGCCGGTCTATTTGGACAGCGGCTTGATCGCGACTTCCTTGAAAAAGACGACGTCTGCATCCTCGTTGGTATATTTGCCCTTTTGTTCGTCGTAGTTGCCATGGTTCTGGAGGCCGATCCATCCCAGGTTGGGCCGAGGGCCGCGCGTACCCTCAAACCAGAATTTCCTTGGCGGCACGGGATCGCCTTCGATGTAGTCGGTGACCTTCACGCCGTTGAGCATGACCACGGTGCGCGGGCCCTCGAGGGTGATCTCCATGGTGTTCCACTCGGGCCCGGGCCGGCCGGGCTTGGCGAGCGGCTTGGTCAGCGAGTAAAGCGTACCGGTCACGTGGTACTCGTCTTCGTTCGCGGTTTCGGGATGGTTGTCGATCTGCACTTCGTAGCCGTAGTGCACGGGCATCCAGGGTTCGCGGGGCTCGATGGGGATGCGGATGAAGACGCCGGAGTTGTCGTTCTCATCGCGCATCTTATAGACGACGCGAATGGTGCAGTTGCCAACCGGGCCGGCGGCCCAGTAGAGCAGGCCCATGCCACCGTGAGTTCGGATCAGGCCGTTTTCGACGGTCATCTCGCCGGGGCCGATGTGCTTCCAGCCATCGAGGTTCTTGCCGTTGAAGAGTTGGATCCAGTCGTCGGATTGTGCAAGGAGAGGAAGGGCGGAAAGCACAAGAATTCCGAGCAGAGAGAGTCGTTTCACCGTGCAGCCTCCGGGACAAGCTTCCGGACAAAGCCGAATTGTCCGCAGCGGAGAATGATGCCCGACGGAGGGAATGTTTGCAAGAGAGTAAGTCTGACTAGGGCATCATCTGAGGATAGCCACTCTCGAGGATCCTGGCGATCCAGTCAGAGTGCGGCAGACCGCTGACGGCAAGGGCTTGGAGTTCGTGATCCACGTCGTACTCGACGCGACGGATCGACGGTGTTGACTCGTCCAGCAGGAGGTACGAAGCCCGGCGATCTCCATCGTAGGAGAGACTGACACTCCCCGAGTTAGCGACGGTCATCCTGGCAACGTTGCGAATAAACGGGCGATGGATATGGCAGTAGATAACCACGGACTGACCAAGGGGCTGGAACGTTGACTCCAACTCCTCATTGCTGGCTTCCGGCGCGGGGCCGCGCCACGGGCTGTCGGGACTGGCATGGACCAGTGCCATTGGACCGTGAACCTGCGCGCGCGGCAGAGACCGCAGCCAGGCGAGACGCTCCTCGCCCAGTGCCGCACGCGTGGCTGCCGCCATCTCCCGGATGGTGGCGAGAAGGGGCTGTATGGCTGACGACTGACGGGCGTACTCTTCGAGCGTCTCGGGCATCGCGAGCATTTCATCCGTATTGCCGATGACGCCTTGCCAGCCAAGATCGCGAATGCGGTCTAGAATCTCGACCGGGCTGGAACCGCCGTCGCACAAATCGCCACCGTGGAAGACCAGGTCGGGACCAGTTCGGCGCAGATCGGCGAGGACTGCTTCGAACGCGGCGAGGTTGCCGTGAATGTCAGAGACGATGGCAATGCGCATCGCAGCCCTTAGTTACTCCGAGGGTTGGGAGCTGATTCAACCAGCCAACTAGGGGCCTAAATCCAGCACGATTACCTGGTCGAATTCAGCCCCCGAACGCGGCGGTCGTTGCAGCACCATGCTGCCTTCGGACATGCTCTAGTCTACGTTGGTTCCGCCGTGCCAGGCGCGCATCCCGCAGCGGTTTAGCGATACCAGGTACTGCCAACACTCTCAGCAAAGGATCGAGGACGTGCACATAGAGCGTGCTGGCGCGCTGCGTGGTCGCGCCCCAACCACCGGGTTTGACAGGTCCACTGCGGGTGCCGTAGATCGTATCGCAGTAAGCCGCCATCCATTTCCCCATTTCGTGCAGGCGATCGGCGAACGCAGGTTGAATCTCGCCATTCGGCATCGGTCCGATGTTGAGCAGGAAGTTGGCGTCGTTTCCGGCGGCGCGCACCATGTACTGGACCAGTTCCTTCAAATTCTTGGGCTCCATGTCGCGTAGGTTGAAACCCCACGACCCACTGGGATACGTGGTGTTGTTGGTCTCCAGCAGAAGCTACTAATCGGAGCACCGCCCCATGCTGTCGTGTTGTCTCCCGGAAGGTCCTTCTCGAAGGTCTGATTGTCTTCGCCGGGGAGCGGTAGCTGGTGATGGTTGGAGACGATCAAAGCCGGGTTGCAGTCGGTGAAGTAGCGCGTAGGTACGGTCAATCTGCCAGTCGGCGTCGGGCTTGTCCCGCACGCCGTCGAACCACACGCCGCCGAGCTCGCCGTAGTTGGTGAACAGCCCGGTCAAACTGGGCATTCATGAAATCGAGACAGCGGGGCCACTGGCCGTTAACCGGTCTTCCCTCCCCATACCCGGTGCCGCCCAGCAGATAGTAATCGGGATGATGCCAGTCCAGTCGCGAGTAGTAGACGAAGAGCTTGATACCCTGGCGATGACACTCTTCGGCAAGCTGACGGATGACGTCTTTGCCGTAGGGGTGGAATCGACGATGTTGTACTTGTTCTGCGTGGTGGCGAATATGGAGAAGCCATCGTGGTGGCGCGAAGTAACGACGATGGAGCGCATGCCCGCTTGCTGGGCCAGCGTGGCCCACCGCGCCGCAGCGAACTTCGTGGGATAGAACTGCGCCGCGAGCGGTTCGTTATTGCGGGCCGGTGAGATGGCGCTGCGGCATCACCCACTCGCCATCGCCGAGCGGCTGCAGATGCCGCAATGAGTGAACATTTCCGAAGCGCGCCTGCTCAAACCATTCGCGAGGCTGAGGCTCCCGGGAGAGGGCTGATAGGCGGGCTGGGCGTCCAGCGCGAGGGAGAACGTGAATCGGGTGGAGGCGAAGGATGCGCGGCGGGCGAATGTCGAGTGTGGGCGGAGTTGAGTGTGTTTGCATCGGCCTCAGATTATACGAGCGGGGATACAACGACTTGCGGCTAAGAGGTCAAGGCTGCGACCGGAGACAAGCAGTTCGCCGTGCTCTCAAGCTCCAGCCCTTTTGGCAGAGGCTCGCCGAAGGTGCGCGCAACATCGCTGCGGGAGGGTGCAACGTATTGCTGCAGTGGCCGCCGCAATGCATCGTCGGCGACTTCGGCGGACTTAAGTCTCCTAATCGCTGACTGCGTCACGTCGGGGCTGATGTCGCGGGCGCGATCCTCGACCCGTCTGCCGAGTTGAAGAATTGCCGATGCCGTTTCATGCGTGAGTTCGCGCAGGTCGAGGAGTGCAGTGATCCATTCTGACGCCGTTTCGGCGGGAACGACGCAAGTGAGCGCGCCATAGAGCGGGATGCGTGCGCCGAAGCGTCCCAGTGACCACAGCCAGCCACCGTCAGCCGGCTCTTTCTTGAGCTTGCGCAGCAGCTCGCTGCCCAGCGCGGCACGGGTTGCGCCAGACAGATGCTCCAGACTGGCCAGGAGGCGCCAGCCATCATGCTCCAACTGGGAGTTCAGCCGGGCGCCGGGCTTCTTGCGGCCTATTCCGAGGTCACCGAGGTAGCTTCTGATCTCATGCTGCTGAGCAGCGCTGAGACCGCCGGCGATGCGCCGCCACATTACCAGCCAATCGACCTGAGACTGCAGCTCGCGGGGAAACCCGAGGCCCGCCTGATAAATCCGGCGCGCCTGAGTAATGCGTGAACTGTCTTGCGGATCGCCAAAGCCGGGTCGCAGGCAATAGCCGAACAGGTTGAGCCAGCGAACTTCGTGACGCGGACTCAGCTTGCGTCCGTTGGCCACTTCCAGAAGCGCGTCGCAGATGAGCCGCGCGGTCGCCACGGGCCATGACTCCCGCTTTGACCCCGTGACCGATTCCAACTCGCTGACCAGCGAAGCAGGATCGATGGGATCGCCCTCTGCGGCTTTGCTGAAGGCACGCTGAATCAGTTGGACGACAGATTCCTGCGACGGGTCTGAGATGTGCGACCCTTGGTGCCCATTCGCAGTTGGACTCAGGCGGACCGCCGGGCCACCCTGCTCCGCTGCAGTTGCCTCGCGTCGCAATTCGAATTGAAGCCGCCACCGGTGCGGTGAGCTGAGAGACTCGCACCAAAGCTCGAGCGTTCCAACTTCTGTAAAGCTCACGGCCAATCGTACGGACAATTCCATCTGCTGCAGCTTCTTTCCATAACGCAGCAACGTGACGAGGGGCGCGTGACGGTGCACCTGCTCGGCGTCCAGGTCAGCGATGGCGCCGTGCGCGTCGTGGCGAATCGTCGAGCTGTACAAATGGAACGATACGGGACGATTGGCCAGCACCGAGAACTCGCGACCGTGCAGAGGCAGCGTGGTCCCTTCATTGGTGCCAGAAGGCACTACGCAGACTGCCTTGATACCCTGCTCCGATCGCATGCCGATGTAATAGGTGCGCCCGCTGCCGGCCTTGACCCTCAGTCCGGTGCCGCGCCGTACGCGTCCGTAGTATGCAGCGCCAATAGCGACGGCACTGCTCATGACTTCGTTGCTGAGAATTGTGGGTCGCCAACCGTCGCCGCTGCCAAACCAATTGGCTATCGCCTGGGCGATGCGTTCACGAACGATCGCTGGGATGCAGAAGCCCCCGTTGAAGAGGATCACGTGCGGCCTCGCCATCGGTACGTTATCAGCGACTTGTGGCTGAGCGTTTTCACCGGCGCTCATCGCCATTGCAGCTTGTTTGAGGAATGCCGCCAGGTGTTTCGTGATGGCAGGGTCGGAGGCATAGGGCAGCCCGATTTCGCGAAGGCCGGCGGCGCGGGTGCGCAAAGGCATTTCGTCGGGTGAGGTCAGCGGCAGGAAGCCGCCGGTGAGCAGCTCGGCCACTTCGTCGCGGCTCAACTCGCTGCTCAACATCTGGCCGACGACCGATCGCCCGCCACCCAGAATATTGATGGGAAGACGATCGAGGTCTTCGCTCAGCAGCCGCTCTTTGGCCGCGGAACACGCAATTCGCAAGCCATGACGCTGACGCAGACTGAGATTGGCGGCGAGTTTCTGTTCGACGCGGCGCGCCAGTGCAAGGTCGAGGTTCTCACCTCCCAGCAGGACGTGGTCGCCGATGGCGGTTCGTTCAAATTCGACGCCTCCGTCATGGACATGCGCGCGCACCAGACTGAAGTCTGAGGTGCCGCCTCCAATGTCGCAAATCAAGACCAGCTCGCCGTCTTGCAAGTACTCGCTGAGTACGTTCGAGTGCTCTGCCACCCAAGCGTAGAATGCCGCCAGGGGCTCTTCCAACAGAGTCAGATTTCGCAGTCCGGCCTGTCGCGCGGCTTCGACCGTCAGCTCGCGGGCTTCCTCGTCGAATGAGGCGGGAACGGTAAGCACGATGTCCTGGTTCTCGAAGCTTTGTTGCGGATCGGTGGCGCCGTCAGCCGCCATCGCATGGTTCCAGGCATTGCGCAGATGCAGGAGGTATCGGGCAGAGGCCTCGACGGGAGAGATCATCGGCTCCGGCGGCTCGGCCTCGCGGGGTAGAATGTTGGCAGCTCGATCGACGGCACTCTGGCATAGCCACGATTTCGCCGAAGACACCTGTCGGCCGGGGACGAGGGCACCCTGGTCACGGGCCATCGTACCGACAATGGACGACGGCCCTTCTTGCCATGGCAAGTTCAGCGCACCAGACGCGATTTCGTCTGCGGTGGGGAAATACAGAAAAGAAGGCAGTAGTGGCACGGCGCGCACCTCGCCCGGACCAGTGAGCTGCGGGACGTCAAAGATTTTGATCGCTGACGGATCGGATTGGCTTGCGCCTTGGCGAGTATCGACGTAGGCCACGGCCAAATTCGTGGTGCCAAGGTCGATGCCAATCAGGTAGCGGGCAGGACCTTCCATCACGGCCTCGATACAAGCGAATACCGGTTGGGCATCAGTCGCTCGTCTCGCGGATGTTCAGCTCGAGCTTCCAGCGGTTGGCGCCGTCCCGTGAAACGCACCAGAGCTCCAGCGTTCCGATTTCGGTCACGCGTGACTCGAGGCGCACGGGTAAAACAGCTCCCTGCTGGCCCTCGAGCGTGAGCGTCACTTCGAGCGGGCTGAGTTCCTCGATCTCGCTGCCCCAGTTTGCGAGAAGATCGCCGACATGGTCCTGCTTGCGAATGGTGGAGCTGAGGAAGCGGAACTCGGCGGGCTCACCCACCACCAAGCCGAACTCGCGCTCGGGCACGGTCGCCTCGGTGCCTTCCTCCATGCCGAACGGGACGACGCAGAGCGCCTTGAGTGGGGCTTCCATTCCAGGGACGGCTGGCATCGCGCTTTCAATGCCCACGTAGTAGGTGCGCGAAGCGCCACTGCGAATGCGTACACCCTGTCCGCGCCGGGCACGTCCGTAATACGCCGCCCCGCGCGCGACGGCATGCTCGAAGTCAGGCGCGTCGAGGACATGCGCTGGACCGAGCGCCTCGAATCCTTCCCCGGTCAGCCAACCATTGAGCACCTCGACCAGTCTCCCGCGGAGAGCGTCGGCCTTCATCACGCCGCCATTGAACAACACGTGCGTCGGGCAAGCCAGGCCGCTACGACCCCGTCGGATGTTGGCCGCTTCCGGACTGTTCTGCATCTGCTGAGACAGGAAGCGGGCGAGGTGCTTTGTAACCGCCGCGTCGGCGGCGTAGGGCAGGCCCAATTCCTGAAATCCGATACGGCGCTGCCGGGCCGGCATCTCGTCGCTCGCGACCTTGGGGAAGAATCCTTCGACGAGGACGCGGTTCAGGTCGTCACGCAGCAACTCGGTCTTGATGGTGCCGCCGACGAGTTTGCGTCCTTTGCCGAGCAGCGTGACATCCTGCTTCTGGCTCTTGGGATGTTCGAACAAGTGCTCTTTGGCAGCGCGGCACTGGTGCCACAGGCCCTGCAACTGATAGGTATCGATACGATGGCCCTCGGCTTCCAGCCGCTGTTGCAGCAAGCGCGCCAGGGCGAGGTCCATGTTGTCGCCACCCAGCAGGATGTGTTCGCCAACCGCAACACGCTTCAAAGCCAAATCTCCGTTTTCCTCCGAGACCGCTATCAAGCTGAAGTCGGTGGTTCCTCCGCCGACGTCGCAAACCAGAACCAAGTCGCCGATCCTGATGCGCTTGCGCCAGCCCTCGCCCTGACTCTCGAGCCATGCGTAGAAGGCGGCCTGCGGTTCTTCGAGGAGCGTCACCCCCCGGAGTCCAGCCTGCTCGGCCGCACGGCGCGTCAGCTCGCGCGCCTCTTCGTCAAACGAAGCAGGCACAGTGAGCAGAACATCCTGATCTCTGAGCGCATGGTTTTTGCCGTCGGCTGCGTATTGGGTGTCCCAAACGGTGCGGAGGTATTGAAGATATTGCGAAGACACTTCCACGGGAGAGAGTTTGTTGACCTCGTCCGGAGCCTGCCACGGCAGAATCGGCGAGGTGCGGTTGGCGGCAGCGTACGAGAGCCATGACTTGGCTGAAGCGACCAGACGCCCGGGACTCTCCCCGCCACGCTTGCGCGCCAGTTCGCCAATCACGAACTTCGGTTCCGCGTCCCAGGGCAGGCTGAGACTGCCCTGGGGAAAATCGAGTTCGCCCGGAATGTAGAGAAAAGATGGCAGCAGCGTCCGGTCAGCCACTTCATTTGGATTAACCACCTGCGGAATGGCGCCAACTTCGATGCGCGCGTTGTCCAAGGCCGTGGTGTTATCCCAATACGCCAGGGCGGAATTTGTAGTGCCTAAATCAATACCAACGATGAATTTCGAGTCCAAATAAGTCTCCTGTGGCGATGGTGCGCCAGGCGAGTATTGCTTTGATCTGCCACAAGTTTAGTTGTGCTACGGAACCTCGACCTCTGCCGGCGCGACAATCGTTCTGCCGGAGCCGTGCGGCAACGATGGCAAAGTCACTTCGGTGACGCGCCAGCCGCGATGCCGCAACCAGCCTCGAATTGGCGGTTCGCCGGTAACGTTTCCAACCAGTTTGATTGCCGCCGGATCGAGCCCAGCCGGTACCGTGACGGGCTGGTCTTCCTCAGACGAGATGATCGGCTCAAGTTTGAAATAGCGATCGAGAACCTGGCGGCAGGAAGCGTGAATGCTGCGCACGGCGGCCCCAAGCTGTCCGTCAGGGTAGGGAGAAACGTCTTCGGTAAGAAAGTCCACCAGTCGGCCATCACGCTGCAACAAAGCCAGCATTTGGACTGCTCGATCCTGCGATTCAGGGCTTGGCTTGTCGGCTGCGAACTTTGGTGGGACGGGAGACGCCTGCACCGCGCCGGCAGGAGGCGCCGAGTCTGTCGGAGCTCCCGTAAGTGCTTGCAGTACATCCTGTGGGATCTCTCCCTGAAACAACAGCGAGAAAAAGCAACGAAAAGCAAAAGATAGCCGTGTAGAGAATCCAACCATAACTATGTGTACTCCCGAGCCAGGCTGGGACTCCCCCAACCCATGCCTTCCTTAACTGCGGCAAATTCACCAACCGGCCAGCCGCAAGCGTTTGGGTTTGCCCCGCCGCGTATGTCTCTCGTGTGGCGGAATATGGCGCTATGCGCTTGGTACCGACTCCGCGACCGGCTTCGCCTGCGGCAACGTTCCGCTCCGCAGGCTCTCGCGATACCACTCCAGCGTCCGGCGGAGGCCGTCTTCGATGGTGAACCGCGGGGCGTGGCCGAGTTCCCTCACGGCGGCAGTCGTATCCGATTGCGAGTCACGCACGTCGCCTGCGCGCGGCGGCGCGTGCTGCGCCTGAAGCTCGATTCCCTCGATCTTCTGCAGCATGCCCCAGATCTGGTTCAGGGAGTATCGTTTCCCATTCCCGGCGTTGAAAACTTTGCCAGCAACTCCGGGCGCTTTCGACGCCTTGATGACGAGGTCGACCACATCATCGATATAGGTGAAGTCGCGGGTTTGCTCACCGTCTCCGTGAATGGTGGGCGAGTTGTGATGCAACAAACAATTCATGAAAATGGAGATGACCCCCGAGTACGGGCTGCCGGGATCCTGTCGCGGTCCATAGACGTTGAAGAACCGAAGCGAAGTCGTATCCAAGCCATAGCAGGACGAAAAAGCGCTGCAGTAGTACTCTCCCATCAGCTTCTGTACGGCGTATGGAGATTGCGGGTTAGGTGGCATTGTCTCCACCTTGGGCAGAATTTCGGTGTCTCCATAAGCGGACGACGAAGCGGCATAAATAACTTTCCGGACTCCGCCTTCCACGCAGGCGCGCAGGACGTTGAACGTTCCATCGATATTGGATTCATGCGATGGTACCGGATCAACGATCGATTTCGGCACCGAAGGAATGGCTGCGACGTGAAATACGCTGTCGGCAGCCGCGATTAGCGGACAAATGACGTCGAAATTGCGGACATCGGCCTGATGGAAGACGATCTTCGAGGAAACGTCTTTCAAGTTATCCAGTCGCCCAGTCGAAAGATTGTCGATGACCTCGACGCACCCGTCGCCCAGGGCAAGCAAGCTGCGAACCAATGCAGACCCGATGAAGCCCGCCCCACCAGCAACGATGTATTTCTTCATGATCCCTTAGATATCGCGAATGACAATTTGAAGTTCTACTCGTCATTGTACTGTGTAGACTGGGTACCAGACACGTTGCCAGAGCCGCCGGTGGCCAGTACTTTCGCCGGTTGTTCTCCTGCAAGCCAACTTTCCCGGAGAAGAATTGACGTCAGGCAGTATCCGCGGCAGCCTGCGGGAGGCGTGTGGGACTGCCCGTGATATCCTTTTATATTGCCATTTTTGTGGTGAAACTGAAAGTGGGGAAGCAGTCCGTCGGCTGGTTCATACGACCTTGGAAAATTACCGATTGGTAACTAATGGAGTGGAGAGTACGGTTTGGGCTGAAGCGTTATCAAGGAAATGCACCCCCTTTCCCATGCATGGCACGACCATCGAGGCGGCCCGACTTCAGGAGCGGCAACTGCTGACTTTTCATGTGGTTATGCGACGACCTGCGGAGCATCGCGGGACCCTCAAATTGCACCCAGTCTCTGAAGCTACCCAATACCAATTGACCGGAGTGACTGAATAACGTGGCACTCGCACCCTCAAATTCGACGGAATCCACGACCGTGACGCCTGAGAAGATGGCGGGGCGTAGCGGCACAACCGCAATTAAGCTGCCGACAGTCCGGGAGCAACTTCAGAAGTTTGGTTGGCAGGGCGCTTTGCTGGTTGCCGTGTTTGTCGCTCTCTATTTCTCCGTGCTGCTGCACCTGGTTCGCCAGTGGTACACCGATCCCGACTACTCCCATGGATTTCTTGTGCCATTTCTGTCGGCGTTTTTGATCTGGCAACGGCGCGACAAATTGTCCCAGGTGGTCCGGCGTCCTTCGAACTGGGGATTGTTGATCGTTGTGTTTTCCCTCGGGTTGCTGTTCTTAGGAAGTATGGGTGCAGAGCTTTTTCTAAGCCGGGTCTCGATGATCGGAACGATCTGTGGAATGATTGTCTACTTTTCGGGATGGCGTTTGCTGCGATCCATGGCATTTCCGCTGGCCTTCTTACTATTCGCGATTCCTATTCCGGCACTGATCTACAACGAAATTGTTTTTCCGCTGCAAGGCATCGCCTCCCGCTTTGCCACCAGCTTCCTGGAGATGCTCAACCTCTTCCCAATAATGCGAGAGGGCAACATTCTGATCATGCCTGGCATGCGCCTGGAGGTTGTGGAAGCATGTAGCGGCATCCGTTCGCTCATGTCGCTGATGGCGTTGGCGGCGGGTTATGGATACCTGGCAGAAGAGAGCATAGCGATGCGCTGGTTCATGTTCCTGGCGATGATTCCGCTGGCCATCATTAGCAATGGAACTCGGGTGATGATTACTGCGCTGATGACGAACTACATCGGTCCGCGAGCAGCCGAAGGTTTCATGCATGAGTTTTCCGGCTGGGTGATTTTCGTGGTTGCGACGGCCCTGTTCCTGGGCCTGCACAGCCTGACTGTGGTGATTCGCAAAAAACTCGGAAGGATGCCGAAAGACCGGAAAGTCGCGGCCAAGGCATAGGTGTTTGGATGAGTGATGCAATGCGGTACTGGACGATGGTTGCCGTGCTATTGGCGGGAACTGTGGGCATGGGTTTTCTCTCCCATGGAGAGGCCACACCGCCAGCCCGTCCGATGAATGAATTCCCCAGGGAAATCGGAAGTTACAAAACGGTCGCAGAGGTTCCGTTTGACCAGAATACCCTGCAAGTGCTGGGGGTGACGGATTACCTCAACCGGGGTTACTTCTCTCCGAGTGAAGGCGAACTGGGACTTTATATCGGTTATTTCCGCACGCAGCGCACAGGGGCCGCCATTCACTCGCCCAAGAATTGCCTTCCCGGTGCAGGATGGCAGCCGAGTGTCTCGCAAATCGATCAGCTGTCGCTGGACGACGGGCGGAAGGTTCCGGTTAACCTTTATGTGATCCGCAAGGGACTCGACGAAGAAATCGTTGTTTACTGGTACCAGTCGCACGGCCGAGTCGTAGCCAGCGAATACTGGGGCAAGTTTTATATGGTGTACGACGCCATGCGCCTGAACCGGACCGATGCTGCCCTGGTGCGCATCACGGCTCCGGTGCGTAATGGTGATGAGGACTCAGCGCGCACCCAGGCGCTTGCGTTCGCCAAACAAATTGCAGTTGATGTAGAAAAGATTATTCCCCGGTGACCCAGGAGAATTCATGCGGAATCGCTATCTAGTTTCTCTTGCAACGGCGCTCATGGCCATCCTTCTTGTACTTGCGACCGGGTGCAAGGGTAATCCCGAAAAGGCCAAAAAGAAGTACCTGGAGAGCGGCCTAAGCTACATGGATAAAAAGCAGTACGATGCTGCCGTCATCCAGTTCAAAAAGGCAATCCAAGTCGACCCGAGATTCGCCGATGCCCATTACCAACTGGGATTGACCTACCTTCGTCAGGGGCACGCGAAAGAGGGGTACAGCGAGCTCCGGAAGGCGTCCGAACTCGATCCTAAAAACCTAAAGGCCCGGCTGGAAATGGGCAGTATTCAGTGGGCAGCCAGGCAATATGCGCAAGCCGAACAAACCGCCCGCGACGTAATCAAACAGGACCCCAATAACCCCGAAGCCTACAGCCTGCTGGGCACTGCGCTGTTTGCGCAGAAAGAGGCCGACCCGGCCCTGGAAGCCTACAACAAGGTCGTCGAACTGAACCCGAATAACTCGGCCGCGTACTTGAATCGAGGCGTGCTGTACACCAGCATGAACCGAGATGCCGAAGCCGAAGCCGATTTCAAGAAAGCCATCAGCCTGAATCCCAAAAACATGGAGGCATACTCCAACCTCGCGCGTTTCTATCAGTACCAGCAGGACCCTGCGAAGGCAGAAGAAGTCCTGCAAGAGGGGATTAAGATCGATCCGGACGGGCCCGCGAACTATCTGCGACTGGCCGGCATGCTTCTGCAAGAGAAGCGCCTAGCGGAGGCCGAAACGGTGATACAAAACCTGCGTAACCGCCTGCCTAAGAACCCGGATGTGGCGGGAGCCATCGCGGAGTTCTACCTTGCCGCCAGAAATCCAGACGCCGCGATCAAGGAATATCAGCGCGGACTCTCGATCGACCCAAAGAATCAGAGGCTGACAGAGGCTTTGGCCGAAACCTATTTTATGTCGGGCCACATTGAGGAAGTTACCAAGCTGGACGAGCAGATGCTCAAGGACAAGCCGAACGACGTGCCCGGGCGCGTCATCAAGGGGCGCCTGGAGGCAATTAAGGGGGACTTCCCTGCGGCGGTCACGACCCTCCGCGGTGTAGTGAAGGATGTTCCTGAGAACCCGCAGGCCCATTACTACTTGGGACAGGCGCTGCTCAAGACCGGCGATTTATCAGGAGCCAAGACAGAATTTGAGGAAGCGATCAAGCGGAATCCCGACAATCCGCTGTACCTTCAGGCCCAAGCGGAGGCCTACCGCGAATCGCACGATTACGCTACTGCGAAGGAATTCGCCAATCGGCTGCTTAAGCTGAATGACAAAAACCCTCAAGCTCACTTCCTGCTGGCCACCATCGAACTAGGAACCAAAGAATACCAGTCCGCCCTGGAAGAGTTATCGCTGGTAGCCCAAGCCGCGCCCAACGATCCATCGGTGCACTTAAACATGGCATTCGCTTACGGAGGCTTGAAGAAGTTTCCGGAAGCCGAGCGTGAGTTTCAAACGGCAATGAAGTTGAATCCGCAATATGACGGCGCCATGGGCGAGTACGTTGGGATGTTGTTTGGACTCAACCAGGGCCCGAAGGCACTGCAGGTCGCCAATCAGTACGCTACGGCGAACCCGAACCGTGCAGCCGCACATTTGATCTATGCCTCAGCCCTGGCCAACAGCAAGAAGTTCGACGAGGCGATCGTCGAGTATCAGAAGGCGATTCAACTCGAACCGAAGGGGCTGTTGTCGTACATGCAACTGGGGCGCGTATATGAAGTGCAGGGCAAGCCCGATGAGGCGCTGGCGGAGTATCAGAAAGCCCTGGCGGTCGCGCCCAATACTCCGGCTGTGATTGGGGCCATGGGTAACGTGTATTTGACAAAGAACGATCTTAAGTCGGCGCAACAGTACTTCGAAAAGGCAAATACTTTGGCCCCCCATGATCCGATGATCCAAAATAATCTTGCGTGGATCTATGCCCTGCAAGGCCAGAACCTGGATGTGGCCTTGTCTCTCGCCACACAGGCCAAACAGGCGGCCCCGGATATGGTGCCAATCAACGACACCTTGGGCTGGATTCACTATAAGAAAGGGAACTACATAATTGCGGTGGGACTGCTCAGTGATGTGGTAAACAAGATACCGGAGAGTGCAGAGTATCGTTACCATCTCGGTATGGCTTTGAGCGGCGCCGGCCAGAAAGACCGGGCCAGGGAAGAGC
>Ga0306921_10002844_pt1 | contig 17423 bp, 15 predicted proteins | sample sta12Cox44000080_FD_203760 | JGI IMG/M metagenome (GOLD analysis project Ga0306921, IMG submission 203760) | Lab enrichment of tropical soil microbial communities from Luquillo Experimental Forest, Puerto Rico - statoxic.12C.oxic.44.000.080 (v2)... | ecosystem: Environmental > Terrestrial >... | reverse complement strand
TCCCGCTCAGCTCCGGCCCACGAGCTCCCTGGCCACGGTGACCACACGATCCGGCTCGAAGCCGAATCGCTTCTGCAGCTCCTTGAGCGGAGCGGAGGCGCCGAAGGTCTTCATGCCGATGACCTTCCCTGCGCTGCCCACGTAGCGCTCCCACCCGAAGGTGGAGGCCTGCTCGATGGCCACGCGCGCCGTCACGTCGGGAGGCAGCACGCTGTCCCGATACTCCTGCGATTGATGATCGAAGATGTCCCACGAGGGCATGGAGACCACGCGGGAACGGACCCCACTTGCCGTGAGCTTTTCGTGCGCTTCCACGGCCAGGCAGAGCTCGCTCCCCGTGGCGATGAGGATCACCTCGGGCTTCCCGCCTGCCGCGTCCGCGAAGACGTAGGCACCCCGCGCCACTCCCGAGGCCGGCGCGTAGCGGCTACGATCGAGGGTGGGCAGGGGCTGGCGGGAGAGCACGAGGGCAGTCGGTTCGTGACGGAGCTGCATGATGTAGCGGTAGGCCTCCACCACTTCGTTGGCGTCACCGGGACGGATGGTGCAGAGCCCGGGAATGGCGCGCATGGAGGCGAGGTGCTCCACGGGCTGATGCGTTGGGCCGTCCTCGCCGTCGCCCATGGCGTCGTGGGTAAACACCCAGAGCGTGGGCAGCTCCATGATGGCGGAGAGGCGAATGGCCGGGCGCGCGTAGTCGCTGAAGATGAAGAAGGTGGCGCCGAACGAGCGCAGCTTGGACAGCGACATGCCGTTGACGATGGCCGCCATCGAGTGCTCGCGGATGCCGAAGTGGAAGTTCTTCCCGCCGTAGCTGCCGGGCTCGAAGCTGCCCGCCCCCGGGAACTTGAGGGTGGTCTTGTTCGAGGAGCCCAGATCGGCGGAGCCGCCGAGGAGCCACGGGATGTTCTGGGCGAGCACGTTCAGCACCTGGCCGGATGCATCGCGCCCCGCCATGCCCTTGGGATCGGCGGGGAAAACGGGGAGATTCTTGTCCCAGCCCGCGGGGAGCTCGCGCCGCTGCATCAGCTCGATCTCCGTGGCGAGCTCGGGATACTTCGCCTTGTAGGCGGCGAAGAGGGTCGTCCAGGCACGGTGCGCCTCGGCGCCCCGCGCGCCGATGCCCGCCGCGAAGCGCTCGTACACGCCGTCGGGCACGAGGAACTTCGCGTCCTCCGGCCAGCCATAGGCGCGCTTGGTCAGCTTCACCTCCTCGTCTCCGAGGGGCTCTCCGTGGGCTTCCTTGGTGTCCTGCTTGTGGGGCGAGCCGTAGCCGATGTGGCTGTCGAGGATGATGAAGGTAGGCCTCCCCGTGGTGCGGCGGAAGATGTCGAGGGCCTGTTCGATACGGCCGGTGTCGTTGGCGTCGCTCACGCGGAGGACGTTCCATCCGTAGCCCTGGAATCGGGCGGCGATGTCCTCTGTGAAGGTGATTTCCGTGTCGCCCTCGATGGTGATGTGATTGTTATCGTAGATCCAGCAGAGGTTGTCGAGGGCGAGGTGGCCGGCGATCGAGGCGGCCTCCGAGGAGATGCCTTCCATCATGCAGCCGTCGCCGGTCACCGCGTAGATCTTGTAGTCGAAGACATTGAAGTCGGGGCGGTTGTAGCGATTGGCGAGCCACTTCTGCGCGACAGCCATGCCCACGCTCGTGGCCACCCCCTGCCCCAACGGACCCGAGGTCGTCTCGACGCCGGAGACGAGGTGGTACTCGGGGTGGCCGGGCGCCTTGCTGTCGATCTGGCGGAAGCGCCGGATGTCGTCCAGCGTGACCGAGGGCTGGCCCAGCCGCTCGTAGTCGGCGTCCACGGCCTGGGTGCGCGTGAGGTGCAGCACCGACCACAGGAGCATGGAGGCATGGCCGTTGGAGAGCACGAAGCGGTCGCGATTGGGCCAGATGGGATCCTGCGGATCGAAGTGCATCACGCGATTCCAGATGGTGTAGACGAGAGGGGCCAGGGCCATGGGTGTGCCCGGATGCCCCGACTTGGCCGCCTGCACCGCGTCGATGGAGAGCGTGCGGATGGTGTTGATGGCGAGCTGATCGAGCTGTGCGTCCTTCATGTGCGTCCTCCTTCGAGGGCGGCCACCTTGCCGAGGCGCCGCCGATGCCGGTCGGCTCCACTGAACCGGGCGGCGAGAAATGCCTGGATGAGGTCCCAGGCCAGCTCTGCCCCGATGGTGCGCCCACCGAGGCAGAGCACGTTCATGTCGTCGTCTTCCACACCCTGGCGGGCCGCGAAGTGATCCTGGATCAGGCAGGCCCGCACCCCGTGAATCTTGTTGGCGGCCACGGCAATGCCCACCCCGCTGCCGCAGAAGGCGAGCCCGCGCTCGATCTGGCCACCTACCAGCGCGCGCCCGAGGGGGGTGGCGAAGTCGGGATAGTCGTCGTCGGACTTGTAGGTCGACGCGCCAAAGTCCGTGACCTCGTGGCCGGCCTTCCGGAGACGGTCCGCCATGTCCTCCTTGAGATGAAACCCACCATGATCGGCCGCGAGGCCCACGCGCATATCGTCTCCCTTCCTAGGACACTCGGAGGGGGGCGTCGCCCCCCTTCCGAACCTCCCCCGAGGATTCGGTGGCGCGGGCAAAGCCCGCGCTCGGACCGGAACATTTGAGCGGCAAGCGGTTGGTCAAGGGCGTCATGCGCGCTTTCTCCGACAGCCTCCTAGTCTAGTCGAGGCGCAACGCGAACAGCCCCGCCACCGCGCCACACACGACGAGAAAAGCGGGATTGATCCTGGTCCGGATGAGTGAGCAGAAACACCACGCCCGCAATCAGCACGCTGGCTCTCACCCACCTATTCGTGCGCCTGGGGCGGGTTGCCCTTGAGCCGGTAGATGACGCCCGTCTTGGTGGTACCCAGGGACACCCAGTCGCGGGCGTGGTCCTGCACGGCCAGGAAGAACTCCTCCACCCGGCGCTGCACCTTGGGATGCAACTCGTCCTTGCGGTCGAACTTCGCCTGGAAGGAATACTCGCCGATGAGGGAGGCATGATCGCCCCGGCACCGCCAGAGGGCGAGGTCGTTCTTGGCCACCACACCCTTGCCGAAGTCAACCTTGCCCAGATCGAAGAGAATCTCCTCCACGATCATCTGGTTCACGAGCTCCACCGTGTCGGCCGTGGAGCGCTTGAGGGGGGCGAGGCACGGGAAGAAGCGCACCAGGGTGGCCATGGCTGTGCGGTCGGCGAGCTTGATCTGGCTCAGCCCGAACTCCGCGTTGTGCGAGTAGAGAATGCGCATGCCGCCCAGCTTGTCCTTCAGCGGGAGCATTTCCGCCTTGAACTTGATCCTGTACACGCCGGGGATGTGGGGGCGGACGTCGAGGTCGGCCGCCTTCTGGGCGTCGGGATGGCGGAATTTGAACACAATCTCCGGATCTCCCACGGGGAAGCCGTCTTCGTACGTGATGCGGCGGCGGAGGATGAAGGCGTGGTTGTAGAGACGGAAGTCTCCCGTGTCGAGGAACACGACCTCGCGGATTTCCGGACGCTGCCCTTCCAGGTGGCTGTTGGAGAGCTCGATGTCTGCCTTCTCCGCCGCGTGCTTCACGACCTTGGCGAAGTCGACGAAACCCTGCTTGGAGGTGAAGCGATCGGGCTTGAGGATGATCTTGCACTCGAGGTAGTACACGTCGTCGAGGGGATGCCCGTCACTGTAGTGACCCTGCTTGAGCTCGGGAATCAGCTCCCTCTCCGCCATCGCCCTCTCCCTCAGGGTTTGATTCGAGCCGCGGCGGCGCGGTCGGCCAGCACCATCGCGTGATCCTGGCGCACGCGCCCGGCGGGGATCGCGTGGTCGCCCGCGAGGAGCCGCGGCATCATCGTCACTTTCTCGGCGCCGGTGACTACCCACAGGATGCGTCGCGAGCGATCGAGGGTGGGATAGGTCAGGGTCATGCGCCGGTGGCCCTGATAGATCGTGCCCGTCAGCGCCACCGCACGATCCGTCACCTCGAGCACAGGATCGGCGGGCACCAACGAGGCCGTGTGGCCGTCGGGACCCAGGCCGAGGTGGGTGAGATCGATCATCGGCGGCGATCCCGCGATGCTCTCGAGGGTGCGCGCATACGCCGCCGCGGCCCCCGCGGGATCGGGCGACTCCACCGCCATGGGATGGATCTGCTCGGGGGGTAGCGGCGCGTGCTCGAGGAGGCTTTCGCGCAGGTGGGTCAGGTTCCGGTCAGGATCACCCGCGGGGGCGATGCGCTCGTCCACCTGGACCATATGCACGCTCTTCCACGGCACGTCTTCGGCGGCAAGAAGGCGCAGCATCTGCCAGGGCGTATGGCCGCCGCTCACCGCCATCACGAAGCGGCCGCGCGCGGCGACGGCGGCGCGGGCGTCCGCGGCGATCAGCGCCGCTGCTTTTCGCGCAACAGCGTCTCCATCGGCGAGGATCTCAGTCTGCACGCTTGCTCCTTTTGCGCTTCCTCAGCGTCTTACGCCCCCTCACCCTGCGCAGTCCCCTCGTCCCTGGAGGGGGAGAGGGTAGGGTGAGGGACGGGGCCTCACCGAGTCACCGTGGGATTCTGCCAACCGCCGGGGGGCGTCACAGCGTCCGCTTCCTTCGGACCCCAGGTGCCGGGCTCGTACTCGTACACGGGCGTGCCTGCCTTGAGCACGGGATCCACGATGCGCCATGCCTCCTCCACGTTGTCCTCACGGGCGAAGAGGGTAGGATCTCCCTCCATGGCGTCCCCCAGCACGCGCTCGTACGCATCCATCTCGCCGGCTTTCGGCCTCCGGCTCGCTACCATCTCGGCCACCATGCTCTCTGTCTCGGATTCCACCGTCACGATGTTGGCGCCGATGGCGATGGTGACCTCGGGGCTGATGCGGATGCGGCAGTAGTTCGGCTTGAGGTCGTAGCCCTGGTACATGGTGGGTGGCTGGCGCAGCCGGACCACCACCTCCGTGCAGGTCACGGGCAGGCACTTGCCCGCCCGAATGTAGAAGGGCACGTCCTTCCACCGCCAGGAGTCGATCTCGAGCTGAAGGGCGGCGAAGGTCTCCACCTTCGAATCCTGAGCGACTCCGGGCTCCTTGCGGTAGCCGCGAAACTGTCCGCGCACGAGGTGCTTGGCCGTGATGGGCGGCATGGCCTTCAGGACTTTGACCTTCTCGTCGCGGATGGACTCGCTGTCCGTGCGGATGGGCGGTTCCATGGTCAGGTAGGTCAGCACCTGGAAGAGATGATTCTGGATCACATCGCGGATGGTGCCCGTCTCGTCGTAGAAGGCCCCCCGTCCCTGGACGCCGAAATCCTCGGCCATGGTCAACTGCACGCTCTCTACCTGGGTGCGGTTCCAGAACGACTCGAGGATGGCGTTGGCAAAACGAAAGAACAGCATGTTGTGCACCGGGCCCTTGCCCAGGTAGTGATCGATGCGGAAGATCCTCGACTCGTCGAAGGCGCCAAGAAGGATCTCGTTGAGCTTCCGCGCGGAGGCCAGGTCCGTCCCGAACGGCTTCTCCACGATGACCCGGGCGTTGGTAGCGCAGCCCGCTTTGCTCAGCTGCTCCACGGTGAGGCCGAAGAGCACGGGGGGGATGGCGAGATAGTGCGCGGGGCGCTGGGCGTTCCCGAGCTCTTTGCGGATGGCCTGAAAGGTCGAGGCGTCCTTGTAGTCGCCATCCACGTAGCGGAGGAGGGAGGTGAGCTTGGCGAAGGCCGTCGGGTCGACGCCCCCGCCGTGCTTCTCGAGGCTGTCCTTGGCGCGCGCCTTGAGCTGATCCAGTCCCCAGCCCGCCTTGGCCACCCCGATCACCGGCGCGTCGAGGTGGCCGCGCTTGATCATGGCCTGGAGCGAGGGAAAGATCTTCTTGTACGCGAGGTCGCCGGTGGCCCCGAAGAAGACCAGCGCGTCGGAATGGACGGGGCTCATGTGCCGGCCGGCTTCTCGAGATGGCCACCGAATTCATAGCGCATGGCGGAGAGGAGCTTGTCCGCGAAGTCCGCTTCGCCGCGCGAGCTGAAGCGCTCGTAGAGCGCGGAGGACAGCACGTGCGCGGGCACCGCCTCGTCGATGGCCGCCTTGAGCGTCCACCGCCCCTCGCCGGAATCGGACACGCGCCCCTCGAAGTCTTTGAGGGCGGGATCCTTGAGCATCGCGGCGGCAGTCAGGTCGAGCAGCCAGGACGCGATGACGCTGCCGCGGCGCCACACCTCGGCGATGTCGGGCAGATTGAGGTCGTACTGATAGTGCTCCGGATCACGGAGCGGCGTCGTCTCGGCGTCGATGGCGTGGGTGCCCTTGCCCACGTTGGCCGAGCGGAGGATGCCCAGCCCTTCCGCGTAGGCGGCCATGATCCCGTACTCGATGCCGTTGTGCACCATCTTCACGAAGTGGCCGGCGCCGTTGGGGCCGCAGTGGAGATACCCCTGCTCGGCGGTGCCCCCGACCTTGTCGCGCCCCGGGGTGCGATCGATGTTGCCCACGCCGGGGGCGAGGCGGGCGAAGATGGGATCGAGGTGCTTCACCACGTCGGGCTCGCCGCCGATCATCATGCAGTAGCCACGCTCGAGCCCCCACACCCCGCCGCTCGTGCCCACGTCGACGTAGTGGATGCCCTTGGGACCGAGCTCCTTGGCGCGGCGGATGTCGTCGATGTAGTAGGAGTTGCCGCCGTCGATGAGGATGTCGCCCTTTTCCAGCGAGGGCAGGATATCGGCGATGGTCTTGTCCACCACCGCCGCCGGGACCATGAGCCACACCGCGCGCGGCTTGTCGAGCTTCTTCACGAAATCGGTGAGCGAGGTCGCTCCGATCGCCTTCTCCTGCACGAGCTCCTGCACCGTCTTGGGCGACATGTCGAAGACCACGCACTGGTGTCCGCCCTTGATGAGGCGACGCACCATGTTGGCGCCCATCCGGCCGAGGCCGATCATTCCGAGCTGCATGGCAGTCTCCTTACTTGCTCGACTTGAGCTTGCGATAGCGGCGGATGAGGGCGTTGGTCGAGCTGTCGTGCTTGAGAGCGGGCTCCGCGCCCGCTTCCAGCTCGCCGATGATGCGCTGGGCGAGCACCTTGCCCAGCTCGACACCCCACTGGTCGAAGGAGTCGATGCTCCAGATCGTCCCCTGGGTGAACACGGAGTGCTCGTACAGGGCCACGAGCTTGCCGAGGGCTTCCGGGGTGAGCCGGTCGAGGAGGATGGTGTTGGAGGGACGATTGCCCTCGAAGACCCGGTGCGGCACCAGGCTGTCCGGGGTGCTCTCGGCCTTCACCTCGCCCGGTGTCTTGCCGAAGGCCAGCGCCTCTGTCTGGGCGAAGACGTTGGCGATCAGCATGTCGTGGTGGTGACCCAGGGGATTCAAGGTGTGGGTGAAGCCGATGAAATCACAGGGGATGAGCCGCGTCCCCTGGTGGATGAGCTGATAGAACGAGTGCTGGCCGTTGGTTCCCGGCTCGCCCCAGTAGATCGGCCCCGTGTCGTAGTCCACGCGCCGGCCGTCCAGGGTGACGTGCTTGCCATTCGACTCCATGGTCAGCTGCTGCAGATAGGCGGGGAAGCGCTTCAGGTACTGCTCGTAGGGCAGCACGGCTACCGTCTGCGCGCCGAAGAAGTCGTTGTACCAGACGGCGAGGAGGCCCATGAGCACGGGGAGGTTCCGCTCGAAGGGCGCGGTGCGGAAGTGCTCGTCCATCTGGTGGAAGCCGCCGAGCATGGCGCGGAAGTTCTCCGGCCCCACCGCGAGCATGGTGGAGAGCCCGATGGCCGAGTCCATGGAGTAGCGGCCGCCCACCCAGTCCCAGAAGCCGAACATGTTGGCGGTGTCAATGCCGAACTCGGAGACCTTGGCCGTGTTGGTGGAGACAGCCACGAAGTGCTTGGCGATGGCCTTCGTATCCCCGCCCAATCCCTTGAGGCACCACTCGCGGGCGCTTCCCGCGTTGGTCATGGTCTCGAGCGTGGTGAACGTCTTGGAGGAGATGATGAAGAGCGTCTCCGCCGGGTCGAGATCATGCACGGCCTCCGCGAAGTCGGTGCCGTCGACGTTGGAAACGAAGCGGAAGCTCATGCTGCGCTCGCTGTAAGCGCGCAGGGCCTCGTAGGCCATCACCGGCCCGAGGTCGGAGCCTCCGATGCCGATGTTGATCACGTTGCGGATGCGCTTGCCCGTGTGTCCCTTCCAGGCCCCGCTGCGCACGCGCTGGGCGAACTCGCTCATCTTGTCGAGGACGGCGTGCACCTCGGGAACGACGTCAATCCCGTCGACCTTGATGGAGGCGGTGCGGGGGGCGCGGAGGGCGACGTGGAGCACCGCGCGATTCTCCGTGATATTGATCTTCTCCCCTCGGAACATGGCGTCGATGCGCTGGCGTAGGCCGGACTCCTCGGCGAGCTGGAGGAGGAGCGGCAACGTCTCGTCGGTGATGCGCTGCTTCGAGTAGTCGAGGTAGAGCCCCACCGCCTCCACGGTGAGGCGCTCCCCGCGCTTGGGATCGGCCGCGAAGAGATCCTTCAGGTGCAGATCACGGATTTTGTCGTGGTGCTGCTGGAGTTCCTTCCAGGCAGGGCGCGAGGTCAATGGCGCGACGGTCATCGTATCTTCCCCTTCTTGCTCTTCCAGAGCCGGAACCCGCCGATGAACGCATTGGCGTTGCTCCCTTTCCGGCATCCCGAGGGCAGCTCCTTGAGTTTCTTGACGTTGCCGCCACCCAGCACGATGTCGTCGGGCTCGAGCGCCCCTGTGAGCTGGGCCACCACTTTCGCCACGTGCTGCCGCCACTTCTTCTTGCCGCGTTTCTTGAGCCCGCGCAACCCCACGTAATCCTCGTAGGTGCCCTTGCGGTACGGCAGGTGGGCCAGCTCCATGGGCTCCACGATCCCGTCGGCGATCACGGTGGAGCCGAGACCGGTGCCGAGACCGAGGAAGAGCATCCGGCCGCCCTTGTAGCTGCCCAGTGCCTGCATCGCGGCGTCGTTGACGATCTTCACGGGCTTGCCGAAGGCCTCTCGATAGTCGAATCCGACCCAGCCCCGGCCCAGGTTGCGCGGATCCGCCACCGGGTGATTGTGGATGACCATGCCGGGATAGCCGATGGAGACGACCTCGTACTTCCATCCTTCGGCGAGCTTCTTCACCCCGGCCACCATCTCCCGGGGCGTGAGGTGCGGTCCCGAGGGGAACTTCCTCGGCTCCTTCTCGCCGGAGACGAGGATCTTGACGTTGGTGCCGCCAATGTCGACCGCGAGCACGTTCACGATAGCTAGCCTTTCCCGAGGGCCGCGCTCTTCGAGCTGATCTTCTCCATGAGCTCGTGCCACGAGTTCACGAAGGACTTCGCGCCCTCCTCCTGGAGCTGGGCGCCCAGGGCATCGATGTCGATGCCCGCCTTGCCGAACTGGGCCAGCACCTCCTCGCAATCACCGCCGTCCGGGGGCAGCGGCTCGCTGATCTCGCCGTGATCGGCCAAGGCCTTCAGGGTTCCCTCCGGCATGGTGTTGACCGTGAAGGGCGAGGCGAGCGCTTTCACATAGAGGACATCGGAGGCCTTGGGATCCTTGGTACCCGTGCTCGCCCACAGGGGCCGCTGAGGCCGGGCGCCGAAATTGTAGGCGCGGTGCCAGGCCGTCGAGCTGACAAGCGTGCGGGCGGCCTTGTAGGCGCGCTTGGCGATGGCGATGCCCAGGCGATTCTTGAGTGCGTCGGGCACGCGCGGCGCCACTGCGGCGTCCCACCGGCTCACGAACAGCGAGGCCACGGAGCCGACCTGCGGGTTGAGCCCGGCCGCGATGCGGCGATTGACGCCGCGCATATAGGCCTCGGCGGCCGCCACGTAGTGCTCGCGCGAGAAGAGCAGGGTCACGTTGATGGGCACCCCCGCGAAGATGGCCTCCTCGATGGCGGGCAGGCCCTCGCGCGTGCCGGGGATCTTGATGAGGAGATTGGGTCGCGCCGCGCGTGCGTGCAGGCTCTTGGCCGCGGCGAGCGTGCTCGCGGTGTCGTAGGCGAGGAGCGGCGACACCTCGAGAGAGACCCAGCCGTCCACGCCGTTGGTGCGGTCCCAGATGGGACGGAAAAGATCGGCGGCCCGCGTCAGGTCCTCGATGGCCAGCTCGAAGAAGAGCGCCTCCCCCGACTTGCCCTCGCCTACCTTCTTCCGGATGGCCGCGTCGTAGGCCGTGCTGTTCTTGATGGCGTGATCGAAGATGGTGGGATTCGAGGTGAGACCGGTCACGGAGATCTCGTCGATGTAGCGCTTGAGCGTGCCGTTCTCCAGGATGTCGCGGGTGATGTTGTCGAGCCAGAGGCTCTGGCCCAGGTCGTGCAGCAGCTGTGTCGCTTTCATGGCGTCACCTCTCTGGGGTCTTGGATCACGGACTCACGTGGCTCGTATCGTCCCATAGCTGGATCACCGGTCTGGATCGGTTGTGCTCGTAGCCGAGGGCGCTCAGGCTCGCTGTCTTGAGATAGAGATAGCGCGCGGCGCCGGGCTCCAGACCGAGCCAGCGCGCTCCGAGCACGCGCAGGATGTGGCCGCTCGAGAAGACCAGCACGTCTCCGTCGATGGAGCGCACCTTCGCCACCACCCGGTCGGCCCGCGCCCCGACCTGCGCGGGAGACTCGCCGTCGGGGCACCCGTCGCGGAAGAGGTCCCAGTCGGGCCGCTCGGCGTGGATGTCCTTGCTCGTGCGGCCCTCGTAGCGGCCGTAGTTCCACTCGAGGAGGTCGCGATCGATCTCCCCGACGTCTCCGAAGCCCGCGCGCTCGCAGGTGTTGGCGGCCCGCTGGAGCGGGCTCGTGAAGACGCGGCTGAAGCGCTGGCCCTTGAGGCGCCGCCCGAGGGCATCGGCCTGATGTAGCCCTGCCTCCGTCAGCGGCAGGTCGGTCAGGCTCGTGTGCTGGCCTGATAGGGTCCAGGCCGTCTCGCCGTGTCGAGCAAGATAGAGGACAGGAAGTCCTTCGCTCACGATCTGGCTCCTCAGGGAAAAGTTGGCGTGCAGGCAGACTATACTACCGCCGCGCGGCGCGTGCCCGGGGAAGCGCGGCGCGCTCGTGCTCGATCCCCCGTAACATTAATGACGCACTCCGCCGCCCGGGGGTTACAGATGGCCGCACTCAGGATCGGCATCGTCGGCTCGCGCTTCGCCGCCCACCTCCACCTCTTGGCATATCGCCGCCTGTACGGGGTCGAGGCGCGGCTTGTTGGCGTGACCTCCCCGACGGCGGAGCGCCGGGAAGCTTTCGCGCGCGAGAGCGGCGCCAAAGCATTCCCGGACCTGCGCGCCCTCCTCCCCGAGGTCGACGTGGTGGACGTGTGCTCGCCGCCCGCTACCCACGAGCCGGTGGCCCTCGAGGCCGTCGAGGCGGGCAAGCACGTGGTCATCGAGAAGCCGTTCACGGGCGCCTTCGACCCTGGCCGCGGCAAGGAGACGCTCCTGCGAGAGGCGCTGGCCAGCGCCGATCGCATGGTGGACGCGGCACGCCGGCGCGGGGTGGTCCTCGCTTACGCGGAGAACTGGATCTACGCGCCCGCCGTGCAGAAGGAGCGCGAGATCATCGAGAAGACCGACGCGCAGATCCTCTGGATGCTCGGCGGCGAGTCACACAGCGGCTCGCACTCGCCCGTGTATGGCATCTGGCGTCACGCGGGCGGCGGCTCGCTGGTGGGCAAGGGCTGCCATCCCCTCACCGCCTGCCTCTATCTGAAGGCGGTGGAGGGCCGGGCGCGCAACGGACGGGCCATCCGTCCTGCCGCTGTGTCGTGCCGCGTGCACGACATCACGCGCCTGCCTGGCTATCGCGATCGCGGCTTCCTCCGCACCGATTACGACGACGTGGAGGACTACAGCCAGCTCCACGTCACCTTCGACGACGGGACGGTGGCCGACGTTTTCGCGAGCGAGCTTGTGCTAGGCGGCGTGCACAACTGGCTCGAGGTGTTCGCGAACAATCACCGGACCACCTGCCGGCTCAATCCCGTGAACCTGCTCGACACCTACAACCCGGAAGCGGCCCAGTTTCGCGACGTCTACCTGGTGGAGAAGCTCGGGACCAAGGAGGGCTGGAGCCATCCCGCGGCCGACGAGGAATGGCAGCAGGGCTTCTACGCGGAGATACAAGATTTCCTGGAGTGCTGCGCGCACGGCCGCCGGCCGCAGGCCGACGCGGGAATCGCGCGCGACACGGTGGCCGCTCTCTATGCGGGCTATCTCTCGGCGGAGCGCAAGGGCGCGGAGGTGGCGCTGCCCGGCTGAGCTCAACTGTCAATGTCCACCGGGAAAATACGGAGGGCGAAACCAGCGTCCAAAATCGCTTGCGGAGGCACCCGATCGCGCTAGACTTGGCCGCTGGTAACACGCAGTGTCCCTCGGCGAAGGGGGCTTCCATGAGCAGGAACCGCAACTGGCTGCACGCCATCACCGGGATGCTCGTGCTGGTGCTCTTTACCCCCTCCGTCGCGCTGGCGCAGATCAACCCTCCGCCGACGTACGCGGGCGATCTCTGGTCGCGTCCGCGTTTGACAGGTGACTGGTTCGGGGGGCGCGACTGGTTGGCGAAGCACGGAGCGACCTTCGACCTCGACCTGACCCAGGTCCTTCAGGGCGTCTCGTCGGGACGCAGTCCGGGCGTCTCCTACGACGGCATCGTCAACTATGAGCTGAACGGCGACATCCAGAAGATGGGGCTCTGGCCGGGTGGCTTCTTCAAGGTGCAGGCCTACACCACCTACGGGACCCTGGCGAACCAGGACTCCGGCGCCCTGGTGCCCGTGAACGTGATCGGCATCCTGCCCGAGCCCGACGACAATATCGCGACCGCGCTCATGAACCTCACCTACGCTCAGTTCCTGAGCACGTGGTTCGGCATCGCGGTCGGAAAGTTCAACACGCTCGCGAGCGGCGACGACAACGCCTTCGCCCATAGCTTCAATACCCAGTTCCTCAACACGGCCCTGAACTACAACGCGGTGCTCAGCCTGGCGCCCTTCTCCGCCTACGGCGGCGCCCTCATCTTCCTGCCGTGGAAGGGGGCACTCTTCACCGTCTCGGTCGTCGACCCGAGTGGGACCGGAACCAACAACGACATCTCGGAGGCCTTCTCGGACGGCGTGTTCGTAGGGGCGGAGGGCCGCGTCGAGATCAAGCCGTTTGGTCTCGTCGGGCACCAGGACCTCGGCTTCTTCTGGAGCAACAAGACGCGCTTCTCGATCGATCAGGACCCGTCAAATATCGCCCGACTGCTCGTGGCAAATCGATTCCCGCGCCTGCAGGATCCCGGACCTCTCCTGCGGCGCCTCATCGAGAAATTCTTTCCTCAGCTCCTCGTCCCGGTGCAGCCCGCCAGGACGGAAGGCACCACCTGGGCGGTGTACTACAACTTCGACCAGTATCTCTGGAGTCCCACGGGTCACCCGGACCGCGGCGTGGGCATGTTCTTCAGGTTCGGCATCTCCGATGGCAACCCCAACCCCGTCAAGTACTTCTACAGCGCGGGCTTCAGCGCCAATGGCGTCATCCCGGGCCGGCCCAAGGACAACATGGGGCTGGGCTGGGCGCGCACGCAGCTCAGCAGCGACTTCGTGCCATTCCTCCGTCAGCAGTTCAACCTCGGCCTCAACGTCGAGGACGCGGTGGAGCTCTACTACAACGCCGCGCTCACCCCGTGGCTCAACCTGACCGCGAACATGCAGGTCGTGAACTCCGCGGTAGGCAAGACCATCAACTCGAACGGGAACTTGGTCGACATGCCCACGACCGTGGTGGGTGGCCTTCGCATGTACGTCCGCTTCTAGCGCCGTCCGCGCTCTCTGCGGGGCGCCTCTCACGGAGGTCGAGCATGACTCGGCACCTTGCTCTCGTCCTCATGGTCGCACTGCTCACCGTCGCGGGGTGCGTCAGCCAGACCCAGTTCCTCAACAACATGCAACCGGCGGCGGTCCAGAACGCCGAGGCCCGCGGACGCTTCGAGCTCAATTGTCCCAACGCCACCGCGACCGTGCTCTCCCGCGAAGTCGTGCAGCCCGCCTTGCAAGGACCGTTCATCGGAGCGGGGCTCCAGCGAGCGGAGTACACCGTGGGCGTCGCCGGCTGCGGGGCGCGCAAGACCTTCGTCGTCATCTGCCCTGAAGAGGGCGATGGCTGCTTCGCCGCCGGTCCGGGACGCTTCATAAGAGAGTAGAAAGGCAGTCATGAGGCGGAACGTCGCTCTTCGTCTGCTCGCGATCGGCCTCGCGCTTCTCGTGGCCTCGGTCGGTTTCCTTTCCTTCTCTCACGCCCAGATGAACCAGGCACCGCCACCCGCCGCCCAAGTGACCCCGGATCCGTGGCCCAAGCTCTTCACGATCAGCGGCGCGAAGTACACTCTCTATCAGCCGCAGGTCGACAAGTGGGACGGCTACAACTTCGAAGGGCACGCCGCGGTGGCCGTGCTGCCCGCGGGCGCCAAGGATCCCATCTTCGGCGCCATCGAGATCACCGCGGTCACCGACGTGGCCAAGGTCTCGCGCACCGTGCACTTCCGCGACGTGAAGATCACGCGCGCCATCTTTCCCTCCGCGCCGAGCCAGGCCGCCGCCTATCAGCAAGCCTTCCAGACCATGGTCGCCCGCGGCCCCTCCACCATGTCGCTCGATCGGCTGGAGATCGCGCTGTCCATCACCGGCGAGGAGAAGAAAGCGCAGGCCGTACCAGTGAAGAACGATCCGCCGCGCTTCGTATTCTCGCAGTCCGCCGCCGTCCTCGTGCCCATCGACGGCGCGCCGGTGTGGCGACGCGTGCCGGCCACCCAGATCGAGCGCGTGATCAACACCCGCGCATTCGTGGCGCTCGATGACAGCACGGGGCGCTTCTACGTCCATCTCTTCGACGGCTTCGTGGTGGCGCCCGCCATCGCGGGGCCGTGGACCCTGGCCGCGAGCGTGCCACCCGGCGTGGCGAGTCTGGAAGCGAGCCTGGCACGAGCGAATGTCATCGATCCCATGACGGGGCCGTCCGATCCGAAGAACCCTCGCCAGAGAGCCTCGCTCAAGAACGGGGTGCCCGAGGTGATCGTGAGCACCACGCCCACCGAGCTCATCATCACCGACGGGCGGCCGGACTGGGTGCCCATCGAGGGCACCATGCTTCTCTATGTGAAGAACACCACGGGCAACATCTTCAAGAACCTGAACGACCAGCTCACCTACGTGCTGGTGACGGGCCGCTGGTTTCACGCTCCTGACTTCAACGGACCATGGCAGTACATCGCCGGCACGGAGCTGCCGCCCGACTTCACGCGCATTCCCGACGACAGCCCCAAGGAGAACGTGAAGGCCGCCGTGCCCTACACCACGCAGGCGGACGAGGCACTCATCGCCAACCAGATTCCCCAGACGGCCACCATCGATCGCGCCAAGGCTACCTTCAAGCCCGAGATCAACGGCGGCACGCCCGACATGCGGCCCATTCCCGACACGCCGCTCAGCTACGTGTTCAACTCGCCCTCGCCCATCGTCATGGTCGAGCCGACGCAGTGGTACGGGGTGCAGAGCGGCGTGTGGTTCACCGCCACCTCCGCCCTCGGGCCGTGGGTGGTCGCGACCACCGTGCCTCCCGTCATCTACTCGATCCCCGTCAGCTCGCCGCTCCACTACGTCACCTACGTGCGCGTGTACGCTTCCACGCCCACGACCGTGGTGGTGGGCTACACGCCGGGCTATCTCGGCACGGTGGTGGCGCCGGGCGGCGTGGTCGTGTACGGCACCGGCTACGACTACGTCTCGTATGTGGGCACGAGCATCTGGTACCCACCTCCTGTCACCTACGGCTACGCCGCCAATCCGTATTGGACGCCGTGGACGGGCTGGGCCATGGGCTTCGGCATGGGCATGGCGTTCGGCGCGGCCATCGGATCCTCGAGCTGCTGCTGGGGCTACTGCCCGGCGCCGTACTGGGGCCCCATGCCGTACTACCCCTCCTATGCGCACTACGGCGCCTATGTGGGGCCGGGCGGCGCCGCGGTGTGGGGGCCGAGCGGATGGGCCGCCACCTCCGGCAACGTGTATCACCAGTGGGGCTCCACGGGCGTGGTGTCACGCACCTCCAGCGGCTACAACGCGTGGACGGGCAATGCGTGGAGCACACAGGTGGGCCACTCCTACAACTCGATGACGGGACGGATCTCCGCGGGCGAGCGCGGCTCGGTGCAGAACGTGTACACGGGCAACTATGCCTACGGGGGCCGCGGAGCGACCTACAACCCGAACACCGGCGTCACCGCGCGCGGCGGGGCGGTCACGACCGGCAATACCTACACCGGGGCACAGAACACCGCTCGGTGGGGACAGGCGTCGGGGCCTGGCGGCCAGAAGGCCGGCTACGCGAACGTGGACGGCAACTACTACGCCGACCACGACGGCAACGTCTACCGCAACACGGGCAGCGGCTGGCAGACCTATGGCAACGGCTCGTGGAATGACGTCAACGACGAAGCGCGGACGCAGTCGCTCAACGCGGAGCAGAATGCGCGCTGGGCCGGCGACCAGCGGTCGGCCGGCGCTGCTTGGGGCTCATCGAGGTGGGGCGGCGGCTTTGGCCAGAGCGCCAGCTTTGCAAATCGCGGCTGGGGTGACGGCGGCGGGTGGAATCGCGGCGCGGGGGGCTGGGACCGCGGGGGATTCGGCGGCGGAGGGTTCGGAGGGGGCCGCTCCTGGGGCGGCGGCAATTTCGGCGGCGGGGGCCGGTTCGGCGGACGTCTATAGTCTCCGCGTGGCCAGAACGGAGGAATCCGAGTGAGGCGACGGGCACAGGCGATGGCCGCGGCGTGCGGGCTGCTCGCTACCCTGGCAATGAGCGGCTGCGCGACGGAATACAAAAAGACGGAGGAGAACCTCAACAAGCCGCCCATCAACTGCTTCACGGCGGAGGGCGACATCCGCGTGCTCCAGAGCGAGAAGGCTAACTCGCTCCAGCAGATGGCGGCGGGGCTCCAGACCATCGTCCCCCCTAGCATCGTTCTGGGCTTTATCACGGGGACGTCGAAGACGAACGCACAGGTGGAGGGTGGTGAGTACAACCGGATGATCGACGCGCGGATCGCCGAGATCAAGTCCGTGTGCGGGCTACCGTAGGCGATCCAGACCCGGCGCCTGGCCTCAGATAGCTATCGGAATCCGATGGCTTGCGCTAAGATACGCCGCTGGATAGACCGGCGGGCACAGGTCGAGCGGGCGCAGAATGGGGCGGGGCCATTGGGGTCTCGGACCAACGTGCAGACCATCACCAAACAGGAGGCAACAACGATGGGTTCGAGGAAGATGCTGCTGAGCATAGCCACGGTGGCCCTGCTGGCGCTCCCGCTGGCCGCCTGCTCCCCGACGATCAAGCTGAAGGCGGAGCGGATGTGCACGGCGTCGGGCGGTTCCTATTCCGGTAACACGTGCAACCCGGGCACGCCGAACCAGAAGACCGCCAAGCAGATGT
>Ga0306921_10002842_pt1 | contig 17426 bp, 18 predicted proteins | sample sta12Cox44000080_FD_203760 | JGI IMG/M metagenome (GOLD analysis project Ga0306921, IMG submission 203760) | Lab enrichment of tropical soil microbial communities from Luquillo Experimental Forest, Puerto Rico - statoxic.12C.oxic.44.000.080 (v2)... | ecosystem: Environmental > Terrestrial >... | reverse complement strand
TCGTCGACCGACTCAAAGGCTTCGAAGAGCGCTACCCCGGGATGCAGCACATTTCCCTCAGCAACCCGATCGGGACGCCCGAGGCGGTCATGCTCGAGCAGTTTCAATGGCTCGCCGAGGAAGTCATGCCGGCATTCAAAGCGCCTCGCCGATAGAGAAATTCTTCCCCTCGGATTCACGCTGCGCGAGCGCCGCCCCATATTTTGGCGGTGGCCCCCGCGAGCCAGGCCGCCGCCGATGAGGGTTAGAGGATGCAGAGCCAAAACCGGTTTCTCGACGATCTCGCGCGCGTGGCCGCGGGCGCATTGGGCACGCTTTCGGGTGTCAAGACCGAAGTCGAAACGCGGCTGCGCGAGCAGCTCGAAAGGGTGCTCGCCGGAATGGATCTCGTCAGCCGCGACGAGTTCGAAGCGGTCAAGGCGATGGCCGCCAAAGCTCGCTCCGAGCAGGAAGATTTGGCACATCGGGTGGCCGAGCTCGAATCGCAGCTTGCCGCCCTCTCCGGGCGCGATATCCCGGAGAGTCCGATCAGCGCTCCGGGCTCGTCATAATTCTGGCGGAAAGACGCCGAAATACGCCAAATATTAACTTGCGCAGATCGTTGTACGTTGTCAGCTTCGGTTCCAGGACGTAGGTGCTTGCGTCAGGGCACAGTCATCTCGGGTCGCTGGCGATCCGACATCGGCGCCGCCCCGTCGACCCGCTCGAGGAGCGTCCGATGACCTCTGTTTCGATCGCCGAACCGACCCCATTCTCGGGTAACCCCATCGACCTCGTCGAAGAGATCGTCGTCGCCAATGATTGGGCGCATGACCGGGCCAGCGAGGAGGAGCTGGTCGTCGAGATTTCCGGCCGCTGGTGCGATTATCGGCTGTATTTTGTGTGGCAAGAGGAGATTTGTGCGATGCACTTCTCCTGCGGCTTCGATATGAAGGTGCCAAAGGGGCGCCGGGGCCCGGTCTACGAACTTCTCGCGCTCGCCAACGAGAGGCTGTGGCTGGGACATTTCGATCTCTCGGCCGAAGACAATTCGCCGGCCTTCCGTCACGCGGTCCTGTTGCGCGGCGTCCCAGCGGCGAGCGCCGAGCAGGTCGAGGATCTCGTCGATATCGCCTTGTCGGAGTGCGAGCGCTTCTACCCGGCATTCCAATTTGTCGTCTGGGGCGGGAAATCGCCCGCTCAGGCAATCGCGTCGGCGATGATCGATCCGGTCGGAGAAGCTTGAGCCAGGGGCGGCACGACATGCGCGATGGCAAAGGGCTGCGGCGCAGCCTGGTGCTAGTCGGGTGTGGCAAGATGGGGACGGCGATGCTGCGCGGCTGGCTTGCCGGCGGCGCGATATCACGGTTCTACGTCGTCGAGCCGGAAGGCATCCCACTTGGGCTCGCGTCGACGCCCGAAATAGAATGGCACACCACGCCGGACACGCTTCCGCTGGGGCTAACCCCGGATGCCGTGGTCTTTGCCGTCAAGCCGCAAATCATCGATGCCGTGCTCCCGCCCTATCGTCGCTGGGCCCGCCCCGAAACACTTTTTGTCTCGATCGTGGCCGGTAAGACCTTGGCTGGTCTCGGCCACTATCTCGGTCCCGCGGCGGTCATCCGCACGATGCCCAACACGCCCGCCGCAATCGGGCGCGCGATCACTGCCGCCTGCGCCAATCCCCGCGTGAGCCAGGAGCAACGGCGGCTCTGTGATCAGCTGCTGGCCGCCATAGGCGAGAGCACCTGGGTTGAAGACGAGGCGCTGATCGACGCGGTCACGGCGGTGTCCGGGAGCGGGCCCGCCTATGTCTTCCTGCTGATCGAAGCGTTGGCCCAGGCGGGTGAGGCCGAGGGACTGCCGCCAGCCTTGGCCCTGCAGCTCGCCCGGAGCACTGTGGCGGGATCTGGCGAGCTCGCCCGGATCTCCGCGGAGAGTCCAGCGACCTTGCGCGAGAACGTCACGAGCCCGGGCGGCACGACCCGGGCGGCGCTCGACGTGCTGATGGCCCCCGACGGTCTCGAACCGCTGATCGCACGCGCGGTCGCCGCGGCGGCGGCGCGCTCGCGCGCGCTCGCGAACTGAGCCAAGCGAAGCGGGAAAGGTGGCATGGCGAAGACGGCTGCCGGAGGCGGACGCCGCCGAAGCGCCGAGGCCGGGCTGCGGAGCGACGCCGACAGGATCATCGATGCAACCGTCGCCCGGGTCGCTCGCGAGGGTTGGCGGCGTTTGTCGCTTGCCGCGGTCGCCGATGCGGCCGAGCTACCAATCCTGCGGGTCTACCGTACATTCAGGTCGAAACGGGCGATCCTCCGTGGTCTCTATCGACGGATCGACGAGGCGGCTCTCGCCGAACCACCGCCGGCCGAGCCGGCAGAACGCCCGCGGGATCGGCTGTTTGATCTACTGATGCGGCGATTTGACACACTCCAGCCATACAAGCCCACCCTCGAAGCGCTGCGCCGTGAATTGCCGGGCGATCCGGTGACGGTGCTTTGCGCGGGAGCCTCGTTTCTGCGCTCGATGCGGTGGATGCTGGAGGCGGCGAATATTTCAACGGGCGGTTTTCGCGGCACCCTCGCGGTCAAACTTACTGCAGCAGCCTACTTATCAACGATGCGCGTCTGGCAGCGCGACGATTCGCCGGATCTGGCACGCACAATGGCAGCGCTCGACGCGCGCCTCCGTCGGATCGAGCCTTCGCTCGCGCCGACGGATCGTCCGCGGCGCGACGAAGAGCTTGTTCCTCCCTAATTTTGCTGCACTGCAAAAGGTTCTTGACGCGGCTTCAAAAGGGACCGATATGACACTTGTTGTGCACCGCACAATATTCTCTCACCCCCTGAACCGGAACCCCATTCATGGCCGACGCACAAACACGCCCAAGCTTCTTCGATTTTGATGTGACCAAGCTGATGGCTGACTTCCGCTTTCGTCCGTTCGACGTTGAGGCGTTGATGGCCTGCCAGCGTCGCAACATCGAAGCGCTCACACAGGCGAACCAGCTTACTGTAGAAGCCGTCCAAGCGGTCGCCCGGCGCCAGATTGAAATCGCCCGTCAGACTCTCGAGGACATGTCGACGTTGCTGCGCGACCTCACCCAGCCGGCGTCGACCGAGGACCGCATCGCCAAGAACACCGAATACGCGAAGCAAATACTCGAGAAAAGCGTAAGCAATGGCCGCGAAATCAGCTTGTTGGCGACCAAGGCAGGCACCGAGGCGGCCGATGTCCTGCGCAGGCGCGCGTGCGAAGGGCTCGACGAGATCCGCGACTTCGCGAAGCAACAAAGCGCGCATTGACCATATTGTCTCAAGCGTAACGCTGCGTCGCATCGCTTGGCGCGGGCAAACCTTCCGCCCCTAGTGCGGCAGATGGACGCGGGCGCGCAGGCCGCCCTGCGGCGAAGTCTCAAGGATGACCTCGCCGCCGTGACTGCGCGCCACGTCGCGGGCAATTGTCAGGCCGAGACCGATCCCTCCAGTCGACGGATTGCGCGAGGGATCGAGCCGGATGAATGCGCGGAAGGCACGGTCCCGATCCGCCGGCCGTATCCCAGGTCCGTCGTCGTCGATCAGGATGTCGATCCCATCGGCGACCACGACCCCGGTCAGCCAGACATGGCCGCCGTGGCGGCGCGCATTGTCGATCAGATTACCGATGCAACGCCGCAACGCGTTCGGTCTCACCAGCATCACGTATTCGGATGGTGTAGCGACTGAGAGCGGCGTCCGTTCCCGCCGCATCGCGGCGGCCATGTCTTCGAGCAGCAACGAGATGTCGGTTTCGACCGGCACCTCGGTTCCTTCACCGCGCACAAAGTCGAGATAGCCATGCACCATGCGCTCCATCTCGGCAACATCCGATTTGAGTTCTTCGACCGCGGGATCGTCGTGAAGCAGCTCCAGGGCGAGTTTCATTCGCGTCAACGGTGTGCGAAGGTCGTGCGACACCCCGGCCAGCATCTGTGTCCGTTGGCGGATCTGGCGTTGAATCCGATCGCGCATCTTCATGAATGCGATTGCGGCCTGGCGAACCTCCACCGCGCCTTCGATCTTGAAGAACGGAACCGGACGTCCCTTTCCGAACCCGTCGGCTGCCGCCGCCAAACGGCGCAACGATTTGACTTGGTTGCGTAGAAAGATCGCAGCCACTGCAAGCAGCACCAACGAGGAACCGACCATCCACATGACGAAGATGTAGGTCGTCGAGCTGTACAACCGATTACGCGGAACATCGACCGTGAGCACCCCCTCGGATAGCTGTACATTGATCTGGATAGCGTACGGATCGCCGAGGGTCTCAATACGATAAGGGAGGTTCACACGCCCCCGCATCGCCTCGGTCAGCTGCTCTTCAAGCAGCGTACCGCGGGAGGGCAGCTGAGGAGGGAGCCTTCCGTCGGCCTTTACCTTGAGCTCGAGGTCGGTCACTGCGGCAGCCTTTTCGAGTAATCGAGCGGCTTTGGTGTCCGAGCCGGCGCCCTGCATCTCCTCGATCAGCAGGGCGATATCTCCAGCAACTCCGGCCGAGAGCCGCCACGAGACCGCCGCCCAGTGGCGATCATAAAAGATCCAGGTTGCTATCGCCTGCAACGCCACGAGCGGCACAACGATGATCAGCAGCGATCGGCCGAACATCGTGCGCGGCAGCACTCGCTTAATCCACCCGCGTGGACGGATCTCCGACTCGTCCCGAGGCTCTGCGTCGGCCCCAACCGTAGGAATCGCCGTCTCGAACTCGCGCGCTGGTGTCGTTGCCATCCGATTGCCGTCAGTCCGGCTTGAGGGCATACCCGGTGCCGCGGACGGTTTGTAGATAGCGGGGGAACCGCGGATCACGTTCGATCTTGCGACGTAGCCGCGTCATCTGGACATCGACATTGCGCACGTTGCCGCTAAACTGGCCCGAGAGCGACAGCTCCTCTCGCGAGATCGCCTGCCCCGCCCTCTGCGCCAAGGCAGAGAGCAGCCCCGTTTCGGCCGCCGTCAGATGCACGAGCTCATCGCCGCGAAACAGCTCGGCACGCACGATATCGAAGCGGCAGCCGCCAAAGCGGATTTCGCGCTGACCCGCATTCGGCGCGGGCCGGCGCTGCAGTATGTTGCGGATACGGAGGACCAGCTCTCGCGGCTCGAAGGGCTTCGCAAGGTAATCGTCGGCGCCCTGCTCCAGTCCGTTGACGCGGTCCTCGGGCTCGGCCATCGCACTCAGCAGCAGGATCGGGACCCGGCCCTCACGGCGCAGTGCGCGCGTGAACTCCAATCCGTTCTCTCCCGGCATCATCACATCGAGGACTACCAGATCGAAGGCGAAGCTCGCCAAGTGCACTCGCGCTTCGCTTGCATCACCGGCGATCGTAACTCGGAATCCCCCATCCGAAAGATACCGCCGTAACAGCTCACCTAGGCGTGTGTCGTCGTCGACGACCAGCAGATGGGGTTCAAGCAGATCGGGTTCGCGACTATTCATCTTGCGGGCATTATATGCCGGACACGCCGTCACTGCTTCCCCGGTGACATACGCTCGAAGCGGCGTCTGTCATCCTCGTCGGCGATGATCCCGAGCAGCACCTTGCGGAAACCCTCCACAGCCCGCGCCCCAGCTTGGCGATAGGCGTTGGCGACCCGGACGCGCTGCGGTTCCGACAGCTGGCGTTCGAGCTCCCGTCCCTTCGACGTGAGGTCGAGAAGCCGTTGCCGTCGGTCCCGAGCACCCGGACGTTGGATAATGAAGCCTTGCCGGACCAGCTGGCCGAGAACGCGGCTCAAGCTCTGCTTGGTGATGCGCAGAATGCCGAGCAGCTCGCCGACAGTCATCTGCGGATGGCGTCCGACAAAATGGATTACGCGATGATGAGCACGTCCAAAATCGTATTGCGCGAGTATCGTGTCGGGCTCTGCAGTGAAATCGCGGTACGCAAAGAACAGCAGCTCGATTCCCTGCCACACCTCATCCTCGATCGGCGAGGACGGTGGAACGAGTGATTTTATGTCAGACATATTGACTTATCTCGCAACCTTGGATATCGGTAGAGGGTTAGTTGCGGTATAAGGGTTCGATGGCGATCCGCCGGTTGGTTCCAAGCGGTCGGACCACGCGAACCGATAGTATTTCGCTGCGAGGGACACGCCATGTCCATGATCCCCTTCGACGACCGAGACGGCTTTATCTGGTACGATGGTCGTCTCATTCCCTGGCGCGATGCCAAGCTACATGTGCTGACCCACGGGCTGCATTATGCGAGCTGCGTATTCGAAGGCGAGCGCGTCTACAGCGGCAAGGTCTTTCGACTGGAAGATCACAACGAGCGTCTTCGTAATTCGGCGCGGATCCTTGGGTTCGAGGTGCCTGCCGGCATGGATGATCTCGCCACAGCGACCTACGAGCTGATCTCGGCAAACAACATCGTCGACGGTTACGTCCGACCGATCGCATGGCGCGGCCCCGAACAGATGGGCGTGTCCGCGCAGGCGACCAAAATCCACCTAGCTCTCGCCGCCTGGGAATGGCCCGCGTATTTTTCGCCGGAAGCGCGCGCGAGGGGCATCCGCATGAAATGGGCGAATTGGGCGCGTCCGGCGCCCCATACCGCGCCGACCGACGCGAAGGCAGCGGGACTTTACATGATCTGCACGCTGTCTAAGCATATGGCCGAGGGCGAGGGGTTCGACGATGCCTTGATGCTCGACTGGCGCGGTCAGTTAGCTGAGGGCACCGGGGCCAATATTTTCCTCGTCATCAACGGCGAGCTGCACACCCCGACGCCGGACTGCTTTCTCAATGGGATCACCCGCAAGACCGTCATTAGCCTCGCGCACAAACGCGGGATCAAAGTGGTGGAACGGGCGATTATGCCCGACGAACTCGCCAAAGCCCAGGAGGTCTTTCTGACCGGGTCGGCGGCCGAGGTGACCCCCGTCGGCGAAATCGTCGGCGAAGTCGGCCACTACCGATTTACGCCGGGCGCGTTCTGCCGGCTGATGTCGGACGACTTCGACCGCGCCGTCGGCAAGCAGGTGGCGACGGCCGCCTGAGCCCTAATCTAGACCTCGAGCGTGGGTGTCCAACGCTCCCTCGCAGCATCGTCTTCGGCACGAGCCTCGACCCAGCGTTCGCCGGCTGGAGTCGTCTCGCTCTTCCAGAATGGTGCTTCTGTCTTCAGCCAGTCGATCAAGAAATGGCAAGCTGCGAGCGCTGCCTCGCGATGCGGCGAGGCGGCAGCAACAAGCACGATCCGGTCGCCGGGTTCGAGCCTGCCGTACCGATGGATTACCAGCGCCGCATCAAGCGGCCACCGCCGGTGCGCCTCGGCTTCGATCTCGGCGAGCTTGCGCTCGGTCATGCCGGGATAATGTTCGAGGGTCAACGCGGAGACCCGGTCACCGCCGGCCATATCGCGAACCAGCCCGATAAAGCTTGCCACCCCGCCGATCCGGTGATTGTCGGCGGTGAGCCGTTCGAGTTCCGCGCCGACATCAAAATCCTCGCACTGTACCCGGATCATAACCTCAGCCTCCGGTAACCGGCGGGAAAATGGCAACCTCGTCGCCCTCGCGGACGGGGTGTGCGAGCCCGACATAGTCCTGATTGACGGCGACGCGAACGAGCCCGAGGTTCCGTAGCGCCTCGGCATGCCGATCGCTCCGCGCGCGCAGCCAATCGAGCAGCCCCGCGACATCGTAGACCTGGGGCGGCAGTGCGACTTCTTCTTCGGCGCAGCCGACGCGCGCCCGGAGCCAGGCGAAATAGAACAGTTTCACCCGATCACCTCGGAGAAGGGCAGAAAATCGACCGTGGTCCCGACCGTGAGTTCGCTCGCCGCCTCGTCGAGGATGACGAGTCCGTCCGATCGCACGATCGAGGACAGGATCCCCGCACCGTCCCTCGCGTATTTGACCGCAACAACGGCATCGCCGTTACGCGCCAGGCTCGCCCGCAAATACTCGCGCCGACCCGGCTTCTTGCGATAGCCGAAACCGGCTCGGATAGGGAAGAGCCGGGGTTCCGAGGCGGTCGCGCCGGCGAGCTTTGCGATCAGCGGACGGGCAAGGACAAGAAACGTCACGATTACTGCTACCGGGTTCCCAGGGAGCCCGATCAACGGCACGCCGCCGACTTGGCCGAGCGCAACCGGTCGCCCCGGTTTGATCGCGAGCCGCCAGAAATGCAGAGTGCCGAGCCGTTCGATGGCCGATTTGACATGATCCTCCTCGCCCGTCGAGACGCCTCCGGAGGTGACGATCAAGTCGTGCTGGGCACTCGCCGCGGCGAGCGCGTCGACGAGCGCCGCCTCGCTATCGGGACGGATTCCCAGATCGCTGACGGCACAGCCAAGTCCAGCAAGGAGTGCTGCGAGCATGAATCGGTTGGCGTCATAAATGGCGCCCTGGGGCAGCGGCGCACCCGGATCGCGGACCTCGTCCCCGGTCGACAGGAGCGCCACGCGTAAAGGGCGAAAGACGCGCAGCTCCCGGTGGCCAAGGGCGGCGGCGAGGCCGAGATCGGGAGCACGCAATCGTTGCCCTGCAGGAAGCGCAACCTCGCCTTCCATTATATCCTCGCCGGCGTGACGGCGGTTCGCTCCTCGCCTGATCCCAGGCTTGAGGAGGACCCGCCCGGCCTCGAGTGTGCAATCCTCCTGCATCAGCACGGTGTCGGTGCCTTCGGGCATCGGGGCACCTGTAAAGATCCGAATCGCCTCACCGCGTCGAGCGGGCCGGTCGAGCGGGTGGCCGGCCGCCGCCCTTCCGGTGACCGGCATAACGGTGTCACGATTAGGGATCAGATCGCCGTGAGCGACCGCGTAGCCATCAACCGCGCTGTTGTCATGCGGCGGCAGGTTCATAGTCGCGACGATGTCGCGCGCCAGAATCCGGCCGGCGGCCGCCGACAGCGGCACCGTCTCGGTCTCGACGACCGGCACAACGCGCGCTTCGATTTCGGCGAGCGCGGACGCGACGGTTATCAAGGCTCCGCCGAAGGCGAAACAATCGTCACTCAGCTGGGCCATCGATAACACTCGGCGCGACCAAGGATGAAGGCAGCGACCGCGCCCGCATCGGACAGCGGCAACCATGGCAGCGTAAGCCCCGGCAGCATCTCGTCGGAAGCAATCGCGACGACCAACGGATCTTCGGGATGCAAGAGAGGTTTTCCGAGCGAGGGGCGGTAGACCTCGATCTTCGGGTGAGGATGACGCTTGAAGCCCTCGACAAGGAGGAGATCAACCGAGCCCATCCGCCGCACCAACTCATCAAACGAAGGCTCGGGCGCCCCTCGCAGCTCGTGCATCAACGCCCACCGATTTTGGGAGAAAATCATCACCTCCCGCGCGCCCGCCTGGCGATGCCGCCAGGAATCTTTGCCCGGTTGGTCTATGTCGAAGGCGTGATGCGCGTGTTTGAGCGTCGAGACGGTAATGCCGCGGGAGACGAGTTCGGGGATCAGTGCTGTCATCAGTGTCGTCTTGCCGCTTCCGCTCCAACCGGCGAGACCAAAGATCCGCATTAGCGCCCATCCTCGCAGCCTCAATTGGGGGCTGACAGCCCCCGTCGCAACGTCCTGCTAGGCCAAATGCTGCGATTTGCTGCGGTCGATACGGTGGGCCCGCCGAGGGCGGGCCATGTGCCGGAAGCCAGCCTGCAGATAGTCATAACCGGTCACCAAAGTCAGCGATGCCGCTATCCACAACAGAGTCTCGCCGATCGCGGCGACCGGTAGAAATCCGGGGCCCGCATCGCCGATGATGAGCACGCCGATCGCCACCATTTGGATCACCGTCTTCCACTTGGCGAGCCGTGATACCGGCATACCGACGCGCAGACCCGCGAGGTACTCGCGCAAACCGGACACCAGGATTTCGCGGCACAGGATCACCAATGCGGGCAGCACCGCCTCTGCCGAAAGCCGCCCGAACGTGGTCAGCATGAACAGCGTTGCCGAGACCAGCAGCTTGTCGGCGATCGGATCGAGAAAACGACCGATTTCCGACTGTTGCTGCCAACGCCGCGCCATGTGCCCGTCGAGCCAATCGGTCACCGCAGCCGCGGAGAACAATGCGCAGGCGAACCAGCGAGCGTAGTCGCCCGACACATAGAAACTCCCGATCACGACCGGTATCACGAGGATGCGCGATAAGGTCAGCAGGTTGGGCAGGCTGGTGAGCGGCACGCATCACTCCCGGCATAAGGACGAGGAAGACCAGCAGGTATCTTATCCATCGCCGTGGAAATGATCATAAACGTTTTTCGCGACGGTTTCGCTAATACCGGCAACCCGCTCCAACTCGCCGAGGCCGGCGCGGGCGACCGCTCGCGCTGAGCCGAAATGGTGCAGCAGTGCCCGCTTGCGCCGCGCCCCGATCCCGGCGATCTCATCGAGCGGCGAGCGGCCGAGCGCCTTTGTCCGCTTAGCGCGGTGCGTACCTATCGCGAAGCGGTGTGCCTCATCGCGCAGACGCTGCAAAAAGTAGAGCACGGAGTCCCGAGGATCGAGCGAGAATGGCGCTCGACCAGGCAGGAAGAAGCGCTCTCGCCCGGCGTTGCGGTCAGGCCCTTTGGCGATCGCGGCGATCGCGATGTCGTCAATGCCGAGCTCATCAAGAACGCCCTGCCCGACATTGAGCTGTCCTAGGCCGCCGTCGATCAGCACCAGGTCCGGCCAGATACCCCGATCGCGTTCGGGATCTTCTTTTAGCGCCCGGGCAAAGCGGCGTTGCAGCACCTCGCGCATCATCGCGTAATCGTCGCCGCCAGTGAAGGCCTCACCTGCCTCTGCCGCGGTACGAGAGAGAGTAGCGGTGGAGGTAGCCTGCGCCGGAGCAACACCGCGAATCGTGAACTTCCGATAGGCATTCTTGACGAGCCCGTCTGGGCCCGCGACGATCATCGCGCCAACCGCATTCGTGCCCTGAATGTGGCTGTTGTCGTAGACCTCTATGCGGTTGAGCGGACCGTCAAGGCCGAAGGCAGCGGCCACGCCGTCGAGCAGCTGCCGTTGCGACGCGCTCTCGGATAGCCGGCGGCCAAGCGCCTCGCGCGCCGCAGCGAGAATGCGGCCGACGAGCTTTCGCTTGTCGCCGCGTCGAGGGGCCGAAACGCTCACGCGCGCGCCGCGGAGCGACAGAGCCTCCTCCACCAGCTCTTGCTCGACGAGCTGATGACTGAGCAAAACGAGAGGAGGTTTGGCGCGATTGTCGTAGAATTGGCCGACGAACGAAGTCAGCACTTCCTCGACGGAGAGTTGGCGGTCATGGCTCGGGAAGTAAGCCCGGTTGCCCCAATTCTGGCCTCCCCGGAAGAAGAAGACCTGCACGCAAGTCTGTCCACCGGCTTGGTGCGCGGCAATCACATCCGCATCGATGACCCCTGGCACGTGGATCTCTTGATGCCCTTGGACGAGCGACAAGGCTCGGATCCGATCACGGATCAATGCCGCCGCTTCGAAATCCAGGATCTCCGCCGCGGCCTGCATCTCTGCGGCCAACCGTTGCTGCACGTCGTCGCCTCGACCGGACAGGAAGACGCGTGCCTGGTCGATCAACGCTGCATAGTCCTCCCAGCTGATGCGACCTACGCAAGGAGCGCTGCACCGCTTGATTTGATGCAGCAGACAGGGGCGCGTTCGAGCCGCGAAAATGCTGTCGCTGCAGGATCGCAGCAGGAATGCCTTTTGCAGGGTTACCAAGGTACGATTGACCGCTCCCGCCGAGGCGAATGGGCCGAAATAGCTGCCGTCCTGGGTTCGCGCCCCGCGGTATTTGGTGAGCTGCGGGAAGTTATGACCGGCGCTGAGATGGATGAACGGAAACGACTTGTCGTCTCGCAATAACACGTTGTAGCGGGGCATCAGCCGCTTGATCATGTTACATTCGAGCAGTAGCGCTTCCGCCTCGGTGTGGGTGACTACGACCTCGACTGCAGCGGTTTCGGCGATCATTCGCCGCAGCCGGTTGGACAGCCCGGCGGGATGAACGTAGTTTTGGACGCGACTTTTCAGATTGCGCGCTTTGCCGACATAGAGCCCGTCCCCTTTGCGGTCGAGCATGCGATAGACGCCAGGCTGCGCCGGCATCGTCCTCAGGGCCTCGCGGATCGCAGCGGCACCCGCCGCGATCCCCCTTGGTGGTCCCTGTACCATGACGGGATCGTCGATCCTCGGTACATCCATTCCCTCTGCCGTCTGAGGAGAGCCGGCGAAGGCCCCCGGAGCGCGGCGGGGATCCATCGGTGGCGCCTTGCTTCGCCCTGCAGGGCGCCGCGTCGAGGGCGCGTCCACCCTGGTTTCCGTCATAATTTCGTCAATCAATCCCGTCATTGGATCGTCAACTGGTTGAGGTGCCATGGCGATTCCATATATCCACGAAATCGGTGGATAACTTTGTTGAAAAGTTAGAGCGAGCGAACCGAGATTGCAGATGGTGTCGAACTTTGGACATTTTGCTTAAATTTTAGGCAATATTGTAACCATCTGATTCAATGAATCTTTCCGATCCAATGGTTAATTTTTCTCGCGCGATCCGCCAGCCAGGTCGGTTGGCGCGTTGTCGCACTACCGTCATGTTGCCTGTGAACAATTTGCCGGCCATTCGGATCGGCAGCAAAGAGTCGAGCCAAATCCTCGGGTTAGCACCGGGGTCCAGCAAGGGTCCCATTCCCGCATAACGCGAACTCCTACTCGATGACCGGCGGTCGTTGCGATTGCGCCCATCCGAGATGCTGCCCGCCGTCGAGAGCGATCATCTGACCGGTCATCGCTGGCGCCGACAGTATGAACCGCAGCGCCGCCGCAATCTCCTGTGGGCTGGTGCCGCGGCGCAGCGGCATCGTAGAGCATTGCCTGTTGAATTCCTCCGCGCTCTGCCGTGGGCTCGGCAATGCCGGACCGGGTCCGATGCCGTTCACTCGGATGCGCGGCGCCAAAGCTAGTGCCATCGTCTGGGTCAAGGTCCACAATCCGGCCTTCGACAGGGTATAGGACACGAAATAGGGGGTAAGGGACCACACCCGCTGATCCAACAGGTTCACGACGACACCGCCCGCGCTCTTCGGCAGTCGCGTCGCAAAATCCTGGATCAGCAGGAACGGCGCTCGTAGATTGACCGCGAGATGCAACTCCCAACTTTTCCGTGTGGCGGTCTCAACGGTGTCGCTGGCAAAGACGCCGGCGTTGTTGACCAAGCAGCCGATCGGCCCGAGCGCCTGTTGGGCTTGCGACAGCAATGTTCCGACCGCACCTTCGTCGCCGAGATCGGCGGCGAGCGCGACCGCCGTGCCGCCCCTGTTGCGGATCAATGCGACCAAATTCTCGGCCGCCGTATATGACCGGCGGTGATGGACAGCGACGGCAAAGCCGTCCTCGGCGAGGGCCAGAACGAGGGCTCTGCCGATCCGTCGGGCACCTCCGGTCACCAGCGCCGCTTTGGGAACCGGCAGAACTGGCATCTCCCCGCTGGGCGCATCGGCGGGCTCAGGCTCACCGACGGGCACGGCGCCCCCGTTGCTCCTTCCGCGCCCGCATCTTGGCCCGAGCCACGTCGCGTGCCGAAACTCCGGCGCGTCCAGCCGTCGATCGGCCGCGCGGGGCGTCGGCGGCTCTCACCCCAGCAGCTACCCTGCCCGTAGGCTCGACGGGGAGTCCGAGATCGACCTGCTCAAGGCGGCGGATCTCATCTCGCAGCCGCGCCGCCTCCTCGAATTCGAGATCCGCGGCCGCCGTGTGCATCCGCTTTTCGAGATCGGCTATGACGGACTTGAGATCCGCCCCTTGATAATGGGCTGCTTCGCCCTCCGACAGGCCGAAGGTCACGTGATCGCGCTCGTAGACGCTATCGAGGATGTCGGCGATGCCCCGACGCACGCTTTCCGGCGTGATCCCATGAGCAGCGTTATAGGCCTGCTGCTTTTCGCGCCGGCGGTTGGTCTCGTCGATCGCAGCCTTGAGACTGTCGGTCATCCGGTCGGCATAAAGGATGGCGCGGCCGTCAATATGCCTCGCCGCCCGACCAATCGTCTGAATCAACGAGGTCCGCGAGCGCAGATAGCCCTCCTTGTCGGCGTCGAGTACGGCCATCAGGGCACATTCCGGGATGTCAAGTCCTTCGCGCAGCAGGTTGATCCCGATCAGCACGTCGAACACGCCGAGGCGCAGGTCGCGGATAATCTCAATGCGCTCGAGCGTGTCGACATCGGAATGCAAGTAACGCACGCGCAGCCCGGCCTCGTGCAAGTATTCGGTCAGCGCTTCGGCCATCCTCTTCGTCAGGGTCGTGACCATGACCCGATGGCCGTCCAACGCCGCCTCGCGGCATTCCGCCATCAGATCATCGACCTGGTTCTCGACTGGTCGAATGATACAGGGCGGATCGACAAGGCCGGTGGGACGAACGATCTGCTCGACAAAGACACCCCCGGCGCGCTGCATCTCCCAGGGTCCCGGCGTGGCCGAGACGAAGATCGTCTGGCCGCGCATCGCCTCCCATTCCTCGAATTTGAGCGGCCGGTTGTCGGTGCACGACGGCAGCCGGAAGCCGTATTCGGCCAAGGTCGACTTGCGCATCCAGTCGCCGCGGAACATCCCGCCGAGCTGAGGCACGGTGACATGGCTTTCGTCTACGAACACCAGCGCGTCGCGCGGCATATACTCGAAGAAGGTCGGCGGCGGCTCGCCCGGCTTGCGGCCGGTTAGATAGCGCGAGTAGTTCTCGATCCCGGCGCAGCTGCCGGTCGCCTCGATCATTTCGAGGTCGTAATTGGTGCGTTGCTCGAGCCGCTGCGCCTCGAGCAATTTACCCTCCGTAAAGAGTTCGTCGAGGCGGATCTTCAGGTCGCGCTTGATCTGTTCGATGGCCTGCAACAGAGTCGGGCGCGGCGTGACGTAGTGGCTGTTGGCGTAGACCTTGACCGAATGCAAAGTGGCGGTCTTCTCGCCGGTCAACGGGTCGATTTCATGGATCGCCTCGATCTCATCGCCGAACAGCGAGATGCGCCAGGCGCGATCTTCATAATGCGCCGGAAACAGCTCGATCGTGTCGCCGCGTACCCGGAACGAGCCGCGAAAGAAATTGTGATCGTTGCGCCGATACTGCAATTCGACAAAACGGGCGAGCAACTGGGTACGGTTGATCCGGTCGCCCTTGGCCAGTGACAGGGTCATCTGCGAATAGGTCTCGACCGAGCCGATGCCGTAGATGCAGGAGACCGAGGCGACCACGACGACGTCGCGACGCTCGAGGATCGCCCGGGTCGCCGAGTGGCGCATCCGGTCGATTTGCTCGTTCAGGGACGATTCCTTCTCGACATAGGTGTCGGTGCGCGGGACGTAGGCCTCGGGTTGGTAATAATCGTAATAGGAGACGAAGTATTCGACCGCATTCTCCGGGAAGAAGCTCTTCATCTCGCCGTAGAGCTGCGCAGCCAAGGTCTTGTTCGGCGCGAGGATGATCGCCGGGCGCCTGGTGCGCTCGATGACATGCGCCATCGTAAAGGTCTTGCCCGAACCGGTGACCCCCAGCAGCACCTGGTCGCGCTCTCCAGCCCCCAGCCCTTGGCACAATTCGTCGATCGCCTGCGGCTGATCGCCTGCCGGCCTAAACTCGGACTGGAGCTGAAACGGCCTGCCGATATCGCTCTGTGGGCGCTCCGCCGCCATCAGCGGCAGCATCGTGATCAAATCTAATGTGTCGGCCGATTTCATCCCACACACCGGGTAAGCAGCGGGCTCCGTCGTATATAGGATAAACAAGGCGATGCACGATATCGACGACCGAAACTATGCCGGTCCGGCCCATTACTCACATGACGGGCCGGTCCGGCTGGTCAGGCCTGCAATAGATGGTTGAGTGGCCAATCGAGCGTCGCAGCACCTGCAGCGAATCTGCAGCAAAACTCTCCTTCAGGTTGTGATGACTGGTCGTAAGCTGGTTTTATGCCGCCTCGACCGTGAGTATGACTTACGAATTAGACAATTTTATGGTTGTCAGATGAGGCATGCCGGCCCGCGCGGGGCAACCGAAGCCCTTCACAAGAGGGGATGTCAGCACTATGGTGGGTGGTCTGCCTCCTTCCAGTTATAGTAGCGTCATGGCCCTCTTTGCCGACCGTCTCGCTCGCGTCAAACCATCGCCGACGATGGCGATGACCGCGCTCGCCACCGAATTGCAGGCGGCCGGTCGTGACATCATCGCCTTGAGCCAGGGCGAGCCCGATTTCGATACGCCCGACAACATCCGCGAAGCGGCGATCGCAGCGATTCGCCGCGGCGAAACCCGCTACACGGTGTTCGACGGGCGCATCGAGCTGAAGCAGGCGGTCTGCGGCAAGTTCAAACGCGAGAACGGGCTCAATTACGAGCCCTCGCAGATCACGATCAGCTCGGGCGGCAAACAGGTGCTGTACAATGCGCTCGTCGCCACGATCAGCCCCGGCGACGAGGTCGTGATCCCGGCACCGTTTTGGGTTTCGTACCCGGAAATGGTGCTGTTGTGCGACGGCGTCCCGGTTCCGGTTTCGTGCCCGCAGAACAACGGCTTCAGGCTGCGACCCGAGGATCTCGAGACGGCGATCACGCCGCGAACCAAATGGCTGATCCTGAACTCGCCATCAAACCCGACCGGGGCCGCGTATTCCGAGGCGGACCTGCGGAGTGTCGCCGAGGTGCTGCTGCGCCACCCGCAGGTCTGGGTCATGACCGACGACATGTACGAGCATCTCGTCTACGACGATTTCGAGTTCACGACGATCGCCCAGGTCGAGCCGCGCCTCTATCAAAGAACGCTAACCGTCAACGGCGTGTCGAAGGCCTATTGCATGACCGGCTGGCGCATCGGCTACGGCGGAGGACCTAAGCAGCTGATCAAGGCGATGGGCGCGATCCAGTCCAACTCGACCGCCAACCCGTGCTCGATCAGCCAGGCGGCAGCGATCGAGGCTCTCAACGGACCGCAGGATTTCATCGCGGTCCATAACCGCAGCTTCAAGGAGCGGCGGGATCTCGTCGTCGATATGCTGAACCGGGTGCCGGGCCTGTTCTGCCCGCGGCCCGAAGGGGCGTTTTACGTCTATCCGTCCTGCGCCGGCGTCATCGGCAAGCGAACCCCGGCCGGAGCGACGATCGCGAATGACGAGGATTTTGCCCGCTATCTGCTCGAGGAGAGCGGGGTCGCGGTGGTGCACGGCACCGCATTCGGCCTTTCGCCGCACTTCCGCATCTCTTATGCGACCTCGACGGAGGTTTTGCGCGACGCCTGCGAGCGCATCGATCGCGCCTGCCGCGCGCTGGTCGCATAGCTTTCGCGTGCAGAGCGCCGCCGCATCGCGCGGGCCAAGTTCCTGCCAGATTTCGATTGCCATCCTGCAGGCCGGCGCGCAACTTCGGGAATAGATAAGGGCGCCGCCGGACCTGCCGATCCGGCCTCGGCGGTCGCTTCTCAGGATGAAGGAGGC
>Ga0306921_10002841_pt1 | contig 17428 bp, 18 predicted proteins | sample sta12Cox44000080_FD_203760 | JGI IMG/M metagenome (GOLD analysis project Ga0306921, IMG submission 203760) | Lab enrichment of tropical soil microbial communities from Luquillo Experimental Forest, Puerto Rico - statoxic.12C.oxic.44.000.080 (v2)... | ecosystem: Environmental > Terrestrial >... | reverse complement strand
TGCTCCACAATCTCAAGGACCTGGATCTCGATCCCGCCGCCGCCGGGATCGACGTGGTCGTCTCGGGGCATTCGCATCGTCCGAAGATCGAGACCGTGGGCGGCGTCCTCTATCTCAATCCGGGAAGTGCGGGTCCACGCCGGTTCACTTTGCCCATCGCGCTCGCGACTCTCGAGCTGGCGGCCGACGCGTTGCGGCCGCGGCTCTATCGACTTGGCGCTCCTGCGGAGCGCTTTACTCGACCTTGATGCCCGCGAACTTGATCACCTTCGCCCACTTTTCGGTGGCCTCGGAAATGATCTTCGCGAACTCCGCCGGTGTGCCGCCAACCACGGTGCCGCCCAGCTCGACGATCCGGGTCTTGATGTTGGCGTCGGCGAGGCCGGCATTGATCTCCTTGTTGAGCTTGTCGACGATGTCGGCCGGGGTGTTCTTGGGCACGCCGATGCCGGCAAAGCCGCTGGCCTCATAACCCGGAACGACGTCGGCCACCGTCGGAACGTCCGGGAACACGTCCAGGCGGGTCGCGGTCGTCACCGCGAGCGGGCGCAGCTTGCCGGCCTTGATGTGCGGGATCGCCTCGGCGACGGGGGCGAAGATCACCTGCAGGTGGCCGCTCAGCAGATCGTTGATCGCGGGCGCGCCGCCCTTGTAGGGGACGTGGACCAGATCCAACCCGGTCATCATCTTGAAGAGCTCGCAGCAAATGTTCTGCGGCGTGCCCTGGCCGGCCGACCCGTAGTTGAGCTTGCCCGGGTTGGCCTTGGCGTAGGCGATGAACTCGGACAGCGTCTTGGCGGGAACCGACGGGTTCACCACGACGACGTAGGCCAGCCGTGCCACGTAGATGACCGGGGCGATGTCCTTGACGAAGTCGAAACCGAGATTGCTGTAGAGCGCGGCATTGATCGCGTTGGGCGTGACGACCTGCAGCAGCGTGTAGCCATCGGCCGGTGACCTGACGACCGCCTCGGTTCCGATGTTGCCGCTGACGCCGGGCTTGTTGTCGATGAGGAATTGCTGGCCGAGCCGCTGCGACAGCCAGTCGCCCATCAGGCGCGCCATGATGTCGGTCGCCCCGCCGGGCGGAAAGCCGACGATGATGCGCGCCGGCCGCGACGGATAGGTGTCGGCCCGCGCCACGCGGGCCCCGATCGCTGATAGGGCGGGCAAAGCAGCAGCACCCACGGCCCAAGGCATGAACGCACGGCGGGAAAATCTCATGAGGCGCCCTCCACGGTCGGCGCCGCGTTCGTAGACTTGCTGTCCCTCTGGGCGCGCTGCGGGAACAGGCTAACCCGTCTTGCGCAAAGCTCACATCGCCAGTTTTCGGTCGACGAAATCGAGCCGGTCCTGGCCCCAGAACCGTTCGCCGTCGATGACGAAGAAGGGTGCGCCGAACACGCCCTGGTCGATGGCGTGCTTGGTATAGGCGTCGCGCTTGGCGGCGGTCTCCGGCGCCTCGCCCGCTTTCATCACGGCGTCGGCGTCGAGGCCGCAGCCGGCGATGATCGCTTTCAGGGTCGCCGGGTCGCCGGTGTTCTTCTCCTCGGTCCACAGCGCGTTCAGCACGGCGTGGGCGACCTTGATCGCGTCGGCCATGCGGCCCTGCTCGCGCAAGGCGATGACGCAGCGCGCCGCGGGCACTTCGTTGGCCGGGAAGAATTTTGGCTCGAGCGTGATCTTGACGCCGAGATGATCGCGCCAGCGCTTCAGCTCCATCATGCGATAGGCCTGGCGTTGCGGCGCGCGCTTGGGCAGCGGCAGGCCGCCCGACACCGAGAACACCGAGCCGAAATCGACCGGCCAGATCGTCACGTCGGCGCCGTGCTTCCTGGCGATCGCCTCGAAGCGCTTCGAGGCGAGATAGGTCCAGGGCGAGTTGAGCGAGACGTAGTAATCGACGTGCTTGGCCATCGGTTTCTCCCGGCGAAGGGTGGCGACTGTGGCGCAAAGTTTGGTGATGCGCCATCATTCGGTCAGCTTCGGAACGTCATCGGGATGGATCGACATGGATCTCAATCTGCGCGGCAAGCTTGCCCTCGTCACCGGCGCGTCCAAAGGCATTGGCCTCGCCTGCGCCCGACAGCTCGCCGAGGAGGGCTGTGATCTTCACCTCGCAGCGCGAACCAAGGCGGACCTCGAGAAAGCCAAGGAGTCGATCCAGGCACGGCACAATGTTTCGGTGACCATCCATCCGGTCGATCTCAGCAACGGCGACTCAGCGCGCTCGCTGGCGGCCGCCTGCAGCGGCATCGACATCCTGGTGAACAACGCCGGCGCCATTCCGGCGGGCGACCTGCAGGCAATCGACGAGGCGCGCTGGCGCCAGGCGTGGGATCTAAAAGTGTTCGGCTACGTCAATATGTGCCGGGCGGTCTATCCGGCGATGAAGGCGCGCGGCAAGGGCGTCATCGTCAACGTCCTGGGCGCCGCCGGCGAACGGCCGACCTGGGGCTACATCGCCGGCAGCGCCGGCAACGCCTCGCTGATGGCCTTCACCCGCGGCATGGGCGGCACCAGCCTGGTCGACGGCGTGCGGATCGTCGCCTGCAATCCCGGCCTGATCCGGACCGAGCGCATGGAGACGATGCTGCGCGCGCGGGCGCAGGACAAATTCGGCGACCCCGGCCGCTGGCAGGAACTGATCCCCGTCAACCCGCCGGTCGGCACGCCCGAACAGTGCGCCGACCTCGTGGCGTTTCTGGCATCCGACCGCGCCTCTCACATCGCCGGCACGGTCGTCACGATCGACGGCGGCGCCGCCCATTTCGCCGGCGTCCTGTAGTCGCGCCCGTTTTGCACGGCGACGGCGTTGGCCGGGGCGCCTCGACAACGCGACGCGGCTGGATGACTATTTCCTCTTCGTGCGGCCTGCACGGGAGGAAAACATGTCCGACACCAAGGACTGGAAGTTCAATCACGACGTCTCGACCGCGGCCACCTGGACGCCCGGCCTGCGCGAGATCTTCGAGTACCGCGACCTCGGCATCAAAGGCGGAACCAAGGGCGACTATGTCGCCCATCTCATCCGGCACAACGGCAAGAAGATGAAGGACGAAGTGCAGCAGTGGCACGTCCACGACTGCACCTTCCAGATGGTCTACGTCCTGAACGGCTGGGCCACCTTCGAATATGCCGGCCAGGGCCAGAAGACGATCCGCAAGGGCGACTGCATCAACCAGGTGCCGGGCATCCCGCATCGTGAGATCGCCTGCTCGGAGGATTTCGAGGTGCTCGAGATCGTGGCGCCGGCTGACTTCAAGACCAGGATCGTCGAGGGACCGCAGGCCCAACAGGCTGCTGAATAGCCTTCAAAGAAAAATAAGGGAGGAAACGTCATGTCGGGAAGGAACGGCCCGTCCAGACGGGCAATGCTCAGGGCTGGCCTCGCGAGCGCGGCGACCGTCGCGTCGCCCGCCATCCTGAGACTTACGGCGGAAGCCCAAAGTGGTCCGATCAAGATCGGCATGCCAGTCGCCTTGACGGGTGCGCTCGGCTCGGTCGGGCAGCAGCAGAAGCGCGGGGCCGAGTTCTGGGCCAAGCAGCAGAACGCCAAGGGCGGCCTGCTGGGCCGGCCGATCCAGCTCCTGATCGAGGACACCGCGGGCAATCCGGCGAACACCGTACGCAAGGCGCAGGAGATGGTGGAGCGCGAGAATTGCCGGCTGTTCACCGGCATCACCCTGTCGTCGGAAGCGCTCGCGGTCGTACCGAAGCTGGCGGAATGGAACGCGATCTTCATCTCGTCGGATAACGGCGACGGCCGGCTGACCGCCGAAAGCTTCGTGCCGAACTTCTTCCGCGCCAACATCTCGGGGCCGATGGGCACGCGCGCCGTGTCGCTTTATCTGCGCAACGCCAAACTGCAGAAATTCTATGCGCTCGGCCTCGACTATGCCTGGGGCCACAACAGCGTCGGCGTGTTCGAGAAAGAGGTGCAGAAGTCGAAGAAGGAGTTCATCGGCAAGGTGTTCGCGCCGACCGGGACCAAGGACTACTCGACCTACATCACCAAGATCCGCCAATCGGGCGCCGACGCGGTCTTCCTGGTGATGCAAGGCGACGACAACAACGCCTTCCTGTCGCAGTCGCAGCAGTACCGCCTGCCCGAGAAGGTCCGCCTGCTGACCGAGATCGTCGATCTCGCCAGCATCCGCGCGGTCGGCGACGCGTCGCTCGGGCTGATCGGTTCGTCGCGCTACAGCTTCAGCTATGACCATCCGCTGAACAACGAATTCGTCGCGATGTGGAAGAAGGAATACAACACGCTTCCCGACACCTTCGAGGGCGAGCAGTGGCAGTGCATGAAGGTGTTCGACGCCGGCATCACCAAGGCGGGCGGCATCGAGGCGGACAAGCTCAGGCCGGCGCTGGAGGACATCGAGATCGAAAGCGTCAAGGGCAAGGTGTTCATGCGCAAGTGCGATCACCAGGGCGTGCAGCAGGGCTTCATGGTCGAGGTCGTCAAGAAGCCCGGCTTCGACACGCCGGTGCCTGAGGTCATCGCCACCTTCCCGGGCGACGCCACGACCCCGACCTGCAACACGATGACGTTCAACGACTAATCCCGTCGTCCCGAGCGCAGCGAAGCGAAGTCGAGGGACCTTCTGTCAACCACTTGCGGCGTAACATTGAAACAAGGTCCCTCCACTCCGCGCTTCGCGCTGCGGTCGGGACGACGGTGGTCATCACGATGACCACCGTCGCCTTCGTCCTGACCGAGGTCGTCAACGCGCTGTCGCAGTCGGCTTTGCTGTTCTTCCTCGGCGTCGGGCTGACCTTGATCTTCGGGCTGATGCGCATCGTGAATTTCGCGCACGGTGCGCTGTACATGCTCGGGGCCTTTGTCGGCTATTCGCTCAGCAAATGGTCGGGCGACTTCTGGCTCGCACTCGCGGTCGCGCCGGTCGTGGTCGGGCTGTTCGGCGCGGCGTTCGAGTTCGCCATTTTGCGCCGGCTCTATCGCCGCGACGCGCACGCCTTTCTGATGGTGACCTTCGGCCTCGCCCTCGTCGTCGGCGAGGCCGTGCGGCTGATCTGGGGCTCCGACGCGCTCCAGGTCCCGCCCCCGGCGTCGCTGGGCGGCGTGGTGTTCGTGCTCGACGAGCCGTTCCCGCTCTACCGCCTGTTCCTCGTCGCCACCGGCATCATTGTCGCCCTGGCGATCTGGCTGTTCCTCGAGCGGTCGCGCCTCGGGCTGCTGATCCGCGCGACCTCGCAGAACGCCGACATGGCGAGCGCGCTGGGCGTCGACGTCAAGCGCGTGCGCTCGGCCGTGTTCGGCATCGGCTGCGGCCTGGCCGCGCTCGGTGGCGTGCTGGCGGCGCCGCTGGTCACCGCCTCGAACGGCATGGCGGCGACGGTCATCATCGATGCCTTCGTGATCGTCATCATCGGCGGGATGGGCAGCTTCCTGGGATCGCTGATCGGCGCGCTGCTGGTGGGCTTCGTCCAGGTGTTCGGCAACTACTACCTTCCCGACCTGGCGCTCGCCTTCATGTACCTGGTGATGCTGGCCGTCCTCGTGCTGCGTCCGGGCGGTTTGTTAGGCAAGGAGGCGTAAGCGGTGTCGCGCACGTTCCGGGCGTCGCTGGTCGTGGTCGTCGTAGTGCTGGCCCTGGCGCCGCTCGGCCTGCCGCCCTTCGCCATGACGTTGCTCACCGAGGCTCTGATCCTCGGCCTGTTCGCCATGAGCCTCGATCTCATGTTCGGCTACACGCGGCTGGTCTCGTTCGGCCATGCTGCCGCCTACGGCCTTGGCGCCTATGCCAGCGGCTGGATGCTGCTGCATACCGGCATGCCGCTCTTGTTCGCGGTGTTCGGCGCGGCCCTCCTGACCGGCGTCGTGGCGATCGGCGTCGGCTGGATGTGCACCTTGGCGACGGGCGTCTCGTTCTCGATGCTGACGCTTGCCTTCGCCCAGCTGCTCTACGCCATATCCTTCAAGTGGACCTCGGTAACGGGCGGCTCGGACGGCCTGGCCGGCATCCCGCGCACGCCCGGGCCGTTTGGCTTCGCCGCACTCACCAGCAAGACCGGCTTCTATTATCTGGTGCTGGCCTGCCTGGTCGGCGCCTTCCTGCTGTGCTTCGCCCTGGTGCGCTCGCCGTTCGGCGCCGTGCTGCGCGGCATCCGCGAGAACGAAGCCAAGACGATCGCGCTTGGCTACAATACACGGCTCTACAAGATCGCCGTCGTCGCCGTCTCCTACGCGCTGGGCGGATTGGCCGGCGCCCTCTATGCCCCCTTCGCCGGCTTTGCCAATACCGAGCTGCTGTTCTGGCTGCTGTCCGGCCAGGTGCTGATCATGGTGATCGTCGGCGGGGCCGGCACCCTGGTCGGGCCAATCCTCGGCGCCGCGTTCTTCATGATGATGGAGCACCAGCTCAGCTCGTGGACCGAAGCCTGGGCGCTCTACTTCGGCCTGATCTTCATTGCCTTCGTCCTGTTCGCCCCCCAGGGACTCTGGGGGCTGGCGGCCGGCCGGCTGCGCCGCACCCGGGCGTCCTGAGATGGCACTGCTCGAGCTCGATGGCGTGACGCGGCGCTACGGCGCACTGGTGGCCCTCGATCAGGTCAGCATGGCGGTCGAGGAAGGCGAGGTGCGCGCCGTCATCGGACCCAACGGCGCGGGCAAGACCACGCTGTTCAACGTCATCACCGGCACGGTCAAGCCGACGACGGGGCGGATCCACTTCGCCGGACGGCCGATCGCGGGCCTTGCGAGTCATCAGGTCTGCCGGCTCGGCCTGTCGCGCACCTTCCAGATCACCGCGCTGTTTCCCGAAATGTCGGCGCGCGACAATGCGCGGCTGGCGGCCCAGTCGCGCGACCGCCGGCGCTGGCAGCCGTTCGGCGGCGCGGGCCTGTTCGAGGAAGCGAGCGCGCTGGCCGATGCCGCGCTCGAACAGCTTGGCCTCAGCGGCGTCGCCGAGCGACCGGCCGGACTGCTGTCGCACGGCGACCAGCGCCTGCTCGAGGTCGCGATGGCGCTGGCCCAGCAGCCACGCGTGCTGCTGCTCGACGAGCCCACCCAGGGGCTGTCGGTCGAGGAGACGGCGCAGGCGGTGCACACCCTGGCCGGGTTCCTGAAGACGTCGCGCATGACCGTGCTGCTGGTCGAGCACGACATGGAGGTGGTGTTCCGGCTTGCCCACCGGATCACCGTGCTTCATCGCGGCGCGGTGATCGCCGACGGCGCGCCGGACACGGTCAAGGCCGACAAGGCCGTACAGGAAGCCTATCTCGGGGGCTTCGAGTGATGCTGAAGATCGCCGGTCTCAATACGCACTATGGCGCCAGCCACATCCTGCAGGGCGTCGATCTCGACATGCCGCGCGGCCGCATCAGCGCGGTGCTCGGCCGCAACGGCGTCGGCAAGACCACGATGGTCAAGACGATCATGGGTCTTGTCGCCCCGAGCAGCGGCCGGATCGACGTCGGCGGCACCGACATCACCGGTTGGCCGCCGCACCGGATCGCGCGCCATGGCGTCGCCTACGTCCCGGAAGGCCGGTTGATCTTTCCCGACCTCACCGTGATCGAGAACATCAAGGTCGGCGCGCGGCCGGACACGGCCTGGCCGCTCGATCGGCTGCTGACGCTGTTCCCGTCGCTGCAAGAACGCTCGGCCAACCGCGGTTCGCAGCTGTCAGGCGGTGAACAGCAGATGCTGGCGATCGCCCGGGCGCTGGTCTGCAACCCCAAGGTCATGCTGCTCGACGAACCGAGCCAGGGCCTGGCGCCGCTGGTGGTGCGCGAGCTTGCCCGCGTCATCCGGTTGTTGCGCGACGAGGGCGTGACCATCCTGCTGGTCGAGCAGAACATGAAGCTCGCTGAAGCGGTCGCCGACGAACTGCACGTCATGGTCAAGGGACGGATGGTCTATAGCGGGAGCGCCGCTGCGTTCCGGGCGGAGGAAGAGACGATCCGCGCGCGCTACCTCACCATGTGACATGCGTTTCTCCGCGGCCGGCGACTGTGGCATCTTGCGCCAGTGACGGAACAAGTGACGGAAAAAGCCATCGCCATCACCGGCGGCGACGCCGCCTATTTCGACCTGATGCGCGACTGCGTCGGCTCGCTGCGCGCTACGGCGGAAGGCCGCGCCCTGGCGCTGGGCGTGCTGGATTGCGGCCTCACCGACGAGCAGCGCGCCTGGTGCAAGGCGCAAGGGGCGACTTTGGTCGTGCCGCAATGGGACTTCGACTTTCCCGGGCGGGCGAAATTGAAGGACGGCTACAAGGCGCTGACGGCGCGGCCGTTCCTGCCGCGCCACTTCCCCGGCTTCGACCTTTATCTCTGGATCGACGGCGATTGCTGGGTGCAGCAGGGCGATGCGCTGGCGCTGTTCCTCGCCGCCGCCCGCACCGGCGCGCTCGCGGTGGCGCCGGAGATCCATCGCTCGATGCGCCACTATCGCCATGCCTGGAAGGAATTCTCGACGGTCAACGGCGCGGCCTACGCCGCGGCCTTCGACCAGGCGACGGCCGACCGGCTGATCCGCTATCCGCTGATCAATGCCGGCGTGTTTGCGCTCCGGCACGACGCGCCGCACTGGGCCGGGTGGGCTGACCTTCTAGGCAAGACGCTGCAGCGCTCGAGCGACATGACCGACCAGATCACGCTCAACGTGCTGGTCTACGACCAGGGCTTCGCCTGCGAGCCGCTGCCCAGCCGCTGCAACTGGCCGGTTCATCATGCGACGCCGGTCTGGGATGCCGACCGCAACCTGTTCGTCGAGCCGGCCATGCCCTATGAGCCGCTCGGCATCCTGCATCTCACCATCTACACCAAGCGGCTGGCCACGCTTGATGTCCGCGAGCTGGGCGGGCCGCATGCGGGGCAGGTCCGGGCACGCTCGTTGCGCTGGCCCGGGGGAACGGCCATATAGCCCCGCATGAGCGGCACGCCGTTTCTAAAAATGCACGGGCTGGGCAACGACTTCGTCATCCTCGACGGTCGTTCGCGGGCGCTCGACCTGCCGCTGGAGCGCCGGCGCAGCATCGCCGACCGGCGGCTGGGCGTCGGCTGCGACCAGTTGATCGTGCTCGAGCCGCCGACCGAAAGCGGCGCCGACATCTTCATGCGCATCTACAATCCCGACGGCAGCGAGGCTGGCGCCTGCGGCAATGCCACGCGCTGCGTCGCCTCGCTGGTGATGGACGAGCGCAACGCCGATCACGCGATCGTGCAGACGATCTCCGGCCTGCTCGACTCACAGAAGCTGGGCGGCGGCCTGATCTCGGTCGACATGGGACTGGCCAAGCTCGACTGGCGCGAGATTCCCGTCGCCGAGGCCTGCGACACCAACCACATGCCGGTCGGGCTGGGTCCGTTGCAGGATCCGGTCGGCACCAACATGGGCAATCCGCACGCCACCTTCTTCGTCGACGATCTGGCGGCGATCCCGATCGCCGAGCTGGGACCGAAGCTCGAGCACGACCGCTTCTTTCCCGAGCGCGCCAATATCGGCGTCGCCCAGATGGTGGGCGAGAACCGGCTCAGGCTGCGCGTGTGGGAGCGCGGCACCGGCCTGACCTTGGCCTGCGGCTCGGGCGCCTGCGCGGCAGGAGTCGCCGCGGCGCGGCGCGGCCTCACCGGTCGCACCGTCGAGGTGATGGTCGAGCACGGCACGCTCACCATCGAATGGCTGCGCGACGATCACGTCATGATGACCGGCGGCATCTCGCTCGCGTACAGGGGCGAGCTGTGAGCGAGGAAAAGGGCTCCTGGCTGTCGCGGCTGCGCGAGGGCCTTGCGAAGTCGACCAAGCGCGTCACTGAAGGTATTACCGGCCTCTTCACCAAGAAGAAGCTCGACCAGGCGACACTCAACGAACTCGAGGATGCGCTGATCCAGGCCGATCTCGGCGTCAGCGTGGCGGCGCGGCTGGTCGAGAAGCTCGGCAGAGAGCGCTTTGGCCGCGAGGTCACCGACGAGGAGGTGCGCTCGGCCTTCGCCGACGACATCGCCGAGATCCTCCAGCCGGTGGCGACCTCGTTGTCGGTCGATCCGGCGCACAAGCCGCATGTCGTGCTGGTGATCGGCGTCAACGGCAGCGGCAAGACCACGACCATCGCCAAGCTCGCCCATCTGTTCAAAGGCGAGGGCAAGAAGGTGATGCTGGCGGCCGGCGACACCTTCCGCGCCGCGGCGGTCGAGCAGCTGAAAGTGTGGGGCGAGCGCGCCCAGGTGCCGGTGATCGCCAAGCAGACCGGCGCCGATGCCGCGGGCCTCGCCTTCGAGGCGCTGGAAAAGGCCCGCGCCGAGGGCTGCGACGTGCTGCTCATCGACACGGCCGGCCGCCTGCACAACAAGACCAACCTGATGGAAGAGCTCGCGAAGATCGTGCGCGTGATCCGCAAGCTGGACGCGTCGGCACCGCATTCCTGCCTGCTGGTGCTCGATGCCACGGTCGGCCAGAACGCTCATGCCCAGGTCGAGACTTTCAAGACCATGTCGCCGGTCGACGCGCTGGTGGTGACCAAGCTCGACGGCAGCGCCAAGGGCGGCGTGCTGGTGGCGCTGGCCGAGAAGTTCAAGCTGCCGGTGGTGGCGATCGGCGTCGGCGAGGGGATCGACGATCTGCGGCCGTTCGAGGCGCGCGCCTTCGCGCGTGGGCTGATGGGGTTGCCGGCATGAGCGAAGAGATCAAGGAAGAAAAAGGCATGCGGCGGCTCTACGCCACGGCGCTGGAGCTCGGGCCGCTGGTGCTGTTCTTCGCCGCTAACGCCAAGTGGAGCATCTTCATCGGCACCGGCGTGTTCATCGTCGCCACCGTGATCGCCTTGCCGCTCTATCGCTGGATGGAAGGACGCTGGCCGATCATGCCGCTGGTCGGTGGCTTCTTCGTGCTGGTGTTCGGCGGGCTCACCATCTGGCTGCAGGACGAAACCTTCATCAAGCTCAAGCCAACCATCGTGAACTGCCTGTTCGGCGTCATCCTGGGCGGCGGCCTGCTGCTGTTCAACCGGCCGCTGCTGAAGCCGATCTTCGGCACGGCGTTCCAGCTCACCGAGGAAGGCTGGCGCAAGCTCACGCTGCGCTGGTGCCTGTTCTTCTTCGTGCTGGCGGCGGTCAACGAGGTGATGTGGCGCGGCTTCTCGACCGACACCTGGATCGCCAGCAAGATGTTCCTGAGCTTCCCGCTGACCCTGGTGTTCGCCTTCCTGCAGCTGCCGCTGCTCAAGCGCCACTACGACGGCAAGGACAATCCGTTCGCCTAAGCCCTGCCGGGCTAGTCGACCTGCGGCTCGGCCAGCGGCTTCTGGGTGAGGTTCGCCAGGCTGGCGAGCGGGCTGTCGAGCAGGCGCACGTAATCCAGGATCCCCGTGTTGAACGGCGCCTGCTTGCCGAACGGGGCGTCGTTTCCCTGGAGGGGCGAGAAGCTCGCATGCAGGGCTTCGCGGAACGCCTCGACGCGGCGCCATCCGCTGTAGCCGCCGGCCTGCAGTTCCTGCTCCCTGACCCTGAGCCACATCGCCGCCGCGGCGGCGACATGGACGGTGGCGTAGGACGTGCCATCGCCGGTGCCGAAGTCGGTGAAGGGCTGCGTTTCGCCGAACACCGCGTCGGGGCGGGGCACGTCGTCGGCCGGCGCCCAGACATCGATGAAGTTGCGGCCCGTGTCGTAGTCGAAGCAGATCTTGCGCCGCTTGTTCATGCCGCCGACCAGGATGCTGCGCGAGTAGCGGCCCGGATAGACGGTGCTGCCCATCGTGGCCGGCGAATTTTCGGTCTGGCCGGCAGCGCCGCAGACGATCACGCCGTTCTCGTAGGCGTGGTCGACGGCGCGGCCCAGCGGCGGCAGGCGCGCCCCCTCGAACACCGAGTCCGCCCCCAGGCTGATCGAGATCACGCTGGCGCCATTGCGATCGATCGCGTCCATGATGGCCTGCGCGACGTTGTCGATGCGGCCGCCCGTCAGCACCACGCTGTTGGTGACGCGATAGGGCACCACCGGAACGCCCGGGCACACGCCGACATAGACGTCCGGCAGGTTGCCGCACAGCGTCCCCAGGGTGCGCGTCCCATGGCCCGGAAATTCGATGATTTGGTCGTAGTCGAGCGGATCGCGCGGCTCGGCGACGCCGTCCATGAAGTTGCGTCCGTCGGCGATGCGGATCGCGGGCGCCGCACTCTCGAGGTTGAACACCTCGTGGTCGGTGAAGCCGGTGTCGAGATGGGCGATCAGGATGCCGGCCCAGTCGTTGGTCGGTCCGACAAGCTGCGACACGCGCACCATCGCCTCGCGCGCACGGATGGCGTCGATGTTCCAGGCGTTGCTCGGCATTTGCGGCCTCCCTGGTCGAGGGGCAAGATTATCCTACAACTGCGGGATGCATCAAAGCAGCTGCGCCTGCAGCGCCTCGGTCTCCTCGCGCAGTGCCGCGAGATATTTCTCGGCCGAGGTGCCGACCGACGAATCCTCCAGCCACACGGCGACGCAGACCGCGGCGATGGTGGCGCCGTCGTAGCGCTTGAGCGGCACCGCGACGGCGTGATAGCCGCGCCGCAGCTCTTGCGCCGTCACCGCATAGCCCTGCTCGCGCACATGCAGGATCTCGGCCTTGAGCGCCTTCTTGTCGGTGAGAGTGAACCGGGTCATCTCCTTGGGCTCGAGCTTGTCGAGCCAGGCGTCGAGCGCCTTGTCAGGTAGCTGGCTCAGGATGGCGCGGCCGGCGGCGGTGTTGAAGGCGGGTCGGCGGATGCCGATGGTCGGCGCCAGCACGTCGGGCCGGCCGTGCATCGAGTGGGCGATCATCACGATGTCGTAGCCGTCGAGCACGGCGGCGAAGCATGACTGCTCGGTGCGATCGCCGATGCGCTCGCACGCCGGCTGGACCACGGTCGAGACCAGGTTGGAGCCGAGATAGGCCGAGGCGAGCTCCATGATCTTGGGCGTCAGGCGGAAACTGCGGCCGTCGCTCTCGGCCATGCCGAGGCAGGTGAGCGTATAGAGCGCGCGCCGGACGCTGGGCTTGGGCAGGTCGGTGGCACGCGCCACGTCGCTCAGGGTCATCTGCCTCTTGTCGCGGCCGAAGGCGGCGATCACGCGCAGGCCGCGGGCGAAAGCCTCGAGGAAATCCGGCCCGAAGCCCGAGGCGGCCCGCTTCCTGGCGTCCTGTTCGCGCAGCCGTGCCATTTAAGGCCTCAATGCCCAGGCATTGCCGGCATCGACCCGCAGGGTGACCGCCTCGCCGACCGCGGCCGCACGCGTCGCCGGGCATTCGACGGTGAAGCGCTGGTGGGCGGTCTGTACGCCAAGCGTGCGCCGCGGGCCGCGGAAGGTGCCGTCGACCACCTTGCCGGTCCAGGTGAGCTGGCCGTTGGCGGCCGCCTTGTCGTTGGTGAGCGTGACGTCCTCGGGTCGCACCATCAGCAATACCGTCTCGCCTGGTTTGAAGGCATGCGCGGCGCGACATTCGCCGCCCTCGACGGCGAGCACGTAGCCGCCGTCGGCCGGACGGCAGGCCGTCACCCTGGCCTCGATCAGGTTCGGCGTGCCGAAGAAGGCGGCGACGTCGCGACTCGCCGGCTGGCGATAGACCGTCTCGGGTGCGCCGATCTGCAGGATGCGGCCCTTCTGCATCACCACCACGCGGTCGGAAAGCGCCATCGCTTCCTCCTGGTCGTGGGTGACGTAGATCGTGGTGATGCGAAGCCGGCGCTGCAGGGCGCGGAACTCATCGCCCATCTGGGCGCGCAGCCTGGCGTCGAGGTTCGACAGCGGCTCGTCGAGCAGCAGCACCTCGGGCTCGAACACCAGCGCGCGGGCGATCGCCACGCGTTGTTGTTGGCCGCCCGACAAGGCCGGCGCCGGGCGGTCGGCGTAGCGTTCCATCTCGACCATGGCCAGGGCCTTCATGACCTTGTCGCGGATTTCCGCCCTGGGCGCGTGCCGAACGCTCAACGGATAGGCGACGTTGTCGAACACCGTCATATGCGGCCAGATGGCATAGGACTGGAACACCATGCCGAGCTTGCGATGGTCGGGCGGCACGAACAGGCCGGCGGCGGCATCGCTCACCACGCGCTCGCCGATTGCGATCGAGCCGGTGTCGTTGCGCTCCAGCCCCGCCACCATGCGCAAGGTCGTGGTCTTGCCGCAGCCCGACGGCCCGAGCAGGGTCACGAACTCGCCATGGTCGACGGCGAGGTCGACGCTGTCGACCGCTACTACGTCGGCGAAGCGCCGGCCGACCTTGTGCAGGGTGACGCTGGGCATCGCTTACTTGTAGATCTCTTTGGCGAGCGCCAGCATCTCGTCCTGCTTCTCGGGGATGGTCGTGCCCATCGCCTTGGTGGCGAGCAGCGGGCGGATCTCCTCGAGCGTCTTCTCGATCACGCCCTTGACCACCGGATTGTAGCCGGCGTTGGCGAACACGAGCTGTGACTCGACCTCGAGATAGTGGTTCATGAACACGCGTGCGGCGTTGGGATGGGGCGCGTTCTTGAGCACACTGAGATCGAAGCGGACGTAAGGACGGCCCTCCGCCGGCACGATCGGCTTCACCGGCAGGCCCTTGAGGTTGTTGGTGTCCTGCAGCGAGAACGGGATGTAGAGCGGGTATTCGCCGCGCGCCACGCGGCGCTCGCTGTTGGCGATGTCGCGCGAGAACACCGGCTTCTGCGCCGCCAGCTTGTCGTGGAACTCCTTGCCGAAGGTGTTCTGCATGACCACGAAGAACACCGCGCCGCCGCCCAGCGCGCGATAGTCGTCGGACAGGATCTTGCCGCTCCACTTGGAATCGAGGATGTCCTTCCAGCTCTTGGGCTCGTCGGCGGGTTTCACCATCGCCTTGTTGACCATCAGGCAGTAGCTGATCACCTCGGCCGGGATCTTGAGATCGTCGGCCGCGAACGGCGCCACGATATTCTTGACGTTGGGCACCTCACCGCGCGGCTGCAGGTTGCCGTCGCGGGTCATCAGCCAGGTGGTCGTGCTGCCGTTGTGATGGATGTCACCCAAGAAGCGCCCGGCCGACTGCTCGACCCGCACCCGTTCGCGCACTTCGCTGGCGCGCGCCTCTAAAAGCTCGATGGTGATGCCGTACTTGGCCTCGAAGGCCTTGAACACGGTCTTGTGGAACGGCGAGCCGATCGAGGCGGTGTAGATGACGAGCTTGCCTTCCTTCTTGGCGGCATCGACGACCTTCTGCCAGTCGGCGTCCTGCGCGGCGGCCGAGCCGGCGAGCGCAGTGCCGGCGAGCGCAGTGCCGGCGGCCAGGCCTGCCAGGACGTTTCTTCTCAGCATGACGAATTTCCTTCCCTGTTCTTCTTTATAGCGTGCTGATGCGCCGCTTGATGAAGCGAAGCTGCACCCAGCGGAACACCAGCACCAGCACCAGCATCAAGAGGCCGATGACGCTCACCTCCTCGGGCTTGCCGCTGGTCCACATCTTCAGCATCACCACCGACAGCACCTCGGTGCCGGGGGCGTAGAGCAGGATCGAGGCCGAGAGCTCGCGCATGATGCCGAAGAAGATCAGCACCCAGCCAACCGCGAAGGCGGGCCACGCCAGCGCCACCAGGATGCGGCCGAGCGTCTGCCAGAAGTTGGCGCCATGGACGCGGCTACATTCCTCGATGTCGGTCGCGATCTGGGCGTAGGCGGCCGACGTCACGCGCACCGCGACCGGCGTGCCCAGCGCGACATAGGCCAGCAGCAGCGCCCACAAGGTGCCGTAGATCGGGATCGCATGCGGCAGGATGGCGAAGCCCCACAGGAAGCCGATGCCCAGCACCATGCCCGGCATCATCCAGGGCAGCCAGGCGAGCACATCGATCAGCCGCCGGCCGCGCCAGCGCGTGCGCGTGGTGACGTAGGCCACGATGCCGCCCAGTAGCATGGTCACGGTGGCGCCGACGACGCCCAGCAGCATGGTGTTGCCAAGCGCCCGCCAGAACTCGCTGTTGTCCCAGACGTTGCGATAGTGATCGAGGGTCAGCATGTCGGCCTGGTAGAAGCCGAAGAACTGGAAGAACGAGCTCAGCAACAACTGGCCGACCGGCAGCGCGACGGTGAGGGCGAAGAAGGCGAGGCAGATCGCCAAGGTCAGCCAGCGCAGCGGCCCGAGCCGCGTGACGTTGGGCTGGTAGCCCTTGCCGGTGACGGTGGTGAAGCTCCTGCCGCCCAGCAGCCGGCCTTGCAGGACCAGCAGCAGGAACATCAGCGCCATGGCGGCGAAGCCCAGAGCCGTCGCCGACTGGTAGTCGGGCTGCGCCCGCTGGGTGATCAGATTGTAGATCTGGGTGGTGATGACGTTGATGCCGACCGGCGTGCCGAAGAACACGGCCGACTCGAACGACTCCATGCCGCGGATGAAGCTCAGGATGAAGGCCGAGGTGGTGACCGGCAGCATCAGCGCGAAGGTGATGCGCCAGAAGGTCTGCCAGCGCGTTGCGCCCGACATGCGGCTCGATTCCTCGAGCGAGGGATCCATGGCGCGGAAGGCATCGACCACGAACAGGAAGATGAACGGCGTGGAGTACTGCATCATGTGCCAGATCACGCCGCCGTAGGAATAGACGTTGACCAGCGAGCGGTCCGAGCCGGTGAGCCAGCGCCAGGCGAGGTTGATGGTGCCGACCTGGGCGTTGCCCAGCATCGCCCACGCGGTCGCCGTCAGGATCGGCGGGATGAAGAAGGGCAGCGTGATCAGCACTTCCAGGAGCCCGCGCGCCGGCGTGTCGGTGCGAGCAACGATCCAGGCCAGCAGGACCGCGAGCGCCAGCGACAGCACGGTCTTGATCAGCGACAGGCCGGCGGTGTTGGCGATCACTGCAAGATTCTCGGCCGAGGCGAGGCCGGTGTAGCCATCGAGGTTGAACGCGCCCGCGATGCCGGGCGGCGTCGAATGCAGGCTGCCGTAGAACAGCGTCGCCATCGGGTAGAGCGTCAGGAAGCCCAGCACGACGATCAGCGCGGCGAGGCTGGCCGGCCGGCTGAAGTGCCAAAGGCCGCGTCTTGGCGCGGCCTTTGGGCTCGGAAGATGGACGGCGACCGTCATTCGGCAGCCGTCGCGAAAGCTACTCGGCCGCCATCGGCAAGCGGTTCAGCAGATCGAGCGGGCTGAGCGCCGTCTGCAGCTTCTCGGCATAGGCGTCGATCCAGTCGAGCTTGGCCGAGGCGATGAAGGCGCCGCCGCGGGCGCGACGATAGATGTCGGGATCGTCGATGGTCGCCGGCACCTTGCCGTCCTTCATCAGCGTCTGTGCCGCCTCGATGAGCCGCTTGCGCGTGATGGCGATCATGCGGTCGCTGGGCGCCAGATGTTCGAGGCTGCGGTCGACGATCTCGCCCATGCATTCGATCATCGCCTGGTCCTGCCGGCCGATGCCCTGGATGCCGGAGTAGTTGACGGTCTTCTGCATGTCGCGATCGATGAAGTAGTCGTTCTCGCGCCGCGCCACCAGACGA
>Ga0306921_10002839_pt1 | contig 17432 bp, 16 predicted proteins | sample sta12Cox44000080_FD_203760 | JGI IMG/M metagenome (GOLD analysis project Ga0306921, IMG submission 203760) | Lab enrichment of tropical soil microbial communities from Luquillo Experimental Forest, Puerto Rico - statoxic.12C.oxic.44.000.080 (v2)... | ecosystem: Environmental > Terrestrial >... | reverse complement strand
GCAGCCTCGGCATGAAGACCTCCTCGTAGCCGCGGCTGATGAAGAAGCCGGCGACGACGACCAGGATGATGCAGACGCCGGGCGGCACGAACCAGGCGTACTGGCCGCGCGACAGGGCCTGCGAGGAGAAGGCGTCCTGCAGCATCATGCCCCACGACACGCTGGTCGAATCGCCGAAGCCCAGGAAGTTGACGCTGGCTTCGGTGATGATCGCCCAGCCGATGGCGATGGCGGCATAGACGAAGCTGAGCGGCAGGATGTTGGGCGCAATGTGGACGAACAGGATGCGCCAGGAGCTGGCGCCGGTGACGCGTGCCGCTTCAACATAGGCGCGCTCCCTGAGCGTCAGCACCTGACTGCGGATCACGCGCGCCGAGTTGGGCCACAGGAGCAACGCCACGGCCATCACGATGTTCGAGGTGCTGGCGCCGAGGAACCCCGTCAGCACGATGACGAAGGGCAGGAACGGCAGGCTGAGTGCCATGTCGGCGATGCGCATCAGCACAGCGTCGGTCGTGCCGCCGAAATAGCCCGCGACCAGGCCAACGACCGTACCGACGGTGGCGACGATGACTGCCGCCGACAGGCCGACCGCCAGCGCGCTCCGCGTGCCGTGGACGAGCTGGGCATAGATGTCGCGGCCGAGATTGGTGGTGCCGAGCGGAAAGTCGGCGCCGGGGCCCAAGTTGGCGGCGAGCTTGCCCGCCTTGGTGAACAGGATCTCCATCGGGTCAAGCGGCGCCAGCTGGTCGGCGAACAAGGCCACGAGGACGAACAGGATGTAGATCAGCAGGCCGGTGAAGGCGAAAGGATCACGCAGCGGCATCGCCACCATGCGCCGCAGCACCGGCAGGAGTTGCCAGCCCGCCGGCGCGGTTGACACGGGCTCAGCCCTTTCGGCCATGGCTCACCCGGGGATCGAGGACCATGTAGAGCAGGTCGGCGACGAAATTCATCAGCGCCAGCACCAGCGCGATCATCAGGAAGGCGCCCTGGGCCAGCGGGTAGTCGTGCACGGAGACCGCCTGCACCAGCAGCCGGCCGATGCCGGGCCAGCTGAACACCGTTTCGATCACCACATTGCCGCCCATCGACAGGCCGACGCCCAGCGCGAACGCCGTGACCACGGGCAAGAGCGCATTGCGCGCGGCATGGCCGATCACGATGCGCCATTCGGAGAAGCCCTTCATGCGCGCCATGGTGACGAACTCCTCGTGCATCACCTCCAGCATGTTGGAGCGCATCAAGAGCAGTGGCAGGCCCTGCAGATAGAGGGCGAGGGTCAGCACCGGCAGCGCGAGATGATGGACGTAGTCCCACGAGGCGATGCGCTGCCAGTTGCTGGTATAGGCCAGCCCTGGGCTGCTGGCGCCGCCGGACGGAAACCAGCCGGCGTTGAACGACAGGACGGCGAGCAGCACCATGCCGATCCAGAATTCGGGGGCGGCGCGCGTGGCCAGCACGGCCGGCACGGCGGCGCGCTCGATCCAGCTGCCGCGCTTCCAGGCGAGCCACGCGCCGGCCAGGACGCCGAAGATGTAGGCGATTATCAGCGAGGTGAGGGTGAGGATCAGCGAGTTGGGCAGCACCTCCAGGAGGATGGTGGTCACCGGCCGGCGCTGGAAGAACGACAGTCCCATCTCGCCCTGCACCAGGTTGCCGAGATAGATGAAGTATTGCTGCCACATCGGCTTATCGAGGCCGAACTGCTCGAGCATCGCCTGCTGCTGGTCGGCGTTCAGGTTCTCGCTGATGAAGGCGGCAAGCGGCGTGCCCGGCATCAGCCGGAACATGAAGAACAGGATCGTGGTGACGGCGAGCAGCGCCAGCGCGTTGTGGGTGAAGCGCTCGAGGACGAGTCTCATTCCGTCGTCAGCTTTTCCTGCTTGCCGACCGGATAGTAGAGCTTGCCGCCGACCACGCGGTAGCCGGCGTCCTGCAGGATCTTCTTCGCGTCGGCCAACCCGGTCTTCATGCTGTCGACTGCGGGATCGTGCCAGTACGAGAGCACCGGCGAGACGTGGCTGTTGGCAGGGATGGCGTAGTCCTGCCACGCCGCGGAAACCATCAGGCGGCGGTCGATGGCGAGCGACAAGGCACGCCGGAACGCCACGTCGTCGAACGGCGGGCGACGGTTGTTGAAGGCCACGTACTCGAAGCCGATATCGACCTCGGTGCGGGTGGCGATGTCGGGGTTGTCCTTGGCGAACTTCGCCAGCACGTCGACGTCGCCGCCGAACATGCCGAGGAAGTTGATCTCACCCTTCTTCAGCATGCCGAGCGTCGCCTCGGCATTGGGCACGATGCGCATGATCCAGCGGTCGATCTTCGGGGCGTTGAAATGCTCGGGGAACTTCTCGAGCACGATCTCCTCGGTCGGCGCCCAGCGCACCAGCTTGAACGGTCCCGAGCCGATCTTGGACACCTCCTTCAATTGCTCGGCGGTCTCCGGCTTGTCGGCCAGATCCTTCAGCACCGGCTCCCAGATGTGCTTGGGGATCAGGTTGATCTTGGCAAGCGAAGCGGTGAGGAAGGTCGTGTTGACGCTCTTGAGCTTGAAGCGCAAGCCCATGTCGCCGACCTTCTCCATGGCGGCGATGTCGGTGACGAAGGGCTTGTACATCGGCGCCTTGGTGCCGGCCGGCGCCTCGAAGGAGAAGATCACGTCGTCGATGGTCACCGGCTTGCCGTCGTGCCATTTCATGCCCGGCCGGAGCTTGATCTCGACCGTCTTGTCGTCGACCCAGTTGACGCTCTCCGCTGCCCACGGCCGCGGCATGCCGTCGGGCCCGATGCGCATGATGCGATCCCACACCAGGTCGGTGACCCAGCTGTCGACCGCGCCGCCGATATAGAGCGGGTTGGTGGCGTTGATCGTCTCGTTGCTGTTGATGATCAGGTCCTTCTGCGCACCGAGCGGCTGGATGGTGAGGAAGGTCCAGATGTTGCGGATGCCGATGCCCTGCTGGTTGACGACGGTGTCCTCCTTGAACACTGCCTTGTTGAAGGCGGTGACGTACTTGGGATGCACCAGGAAGGCCTGCGGCTGGTCGCGGTTGATGATCTCCTGCATTTGGAAGGCGGTCTTGCGCCGCTCTTCCTTGTCGAGCTGCGTGCGCTGCTTCTCGGCGAGCTTGTCGTACTCGGGATTGATGTAGCCGATGAAGTTGTAGCCCTTCTCGGCATAGGCCGAGTAATAGAGGCTGTAGAGGAACTCGTCGGGGTCGCTGCGCTCGGGCCGCCCGACCATGCGCCACATGGTGACGTCCCACTTGTCGCGGCTGAACCAGATCAGCTGGGTCTGTGCCTGGCGCTGCAGCGGCTTGACCTCGACTTCGAGCCCGAGCTGGCGCCATTGCTGGGCGATCAGCTGGGCCGCCTGGTAGCTCTGCGGAAAAGCCGCCTGCGGCCAGGAATAAAGGTTGAGCTTGCGCACCTTTTCGGTCGGCCCCTGCGCGAAAGCCTTCGGCGCCACGGCAGTGGCGGCCGCTGTGCCGATCAGAGTCCGTCTTTTCATGATGCCTCCTTCAGTCGGGCGCGCGTGTACCGGTTCTCCGGCATCTTGAGCCCGAGATTTTCCCTGAGTGTCTTGCCCCCGTACTCGGTCCGGAAGACGCCGCGCTGCTGCAGCAGCGGCACGACCTCGGTGCAGAAATCCTCGAACGGCTTGGGATAGTGATTGCAGACGACGTTGAAGCCGTCGGCGGCTTCCTCGTTCAGCCACTTCTCCATCTCGTCGGCCATGTACTCGGCCGTGCCGACGATCACGCGATGGCCGGTGCCGGCCGCGGTGTGGCGCGCGATCTGGCGGAGCGTCATGTTGTGGTCGCGTGCCGTCTTCACCACCAGCGCCTGACGTGCCTTAGCGGCGTTGCTGGGCGGCAGGTCGGGCAGGGGGCCGTCGAGCGGATACTTGGTGAGGTCGAGCCCGCCCGAGATGTGCGTCAACGATAGCAACGCCACGTCGTCCGGCATCAGCGACTGCAGGTATTCGTAGTTGGCCTTGGCATCGTCCATCGTCTTGCCGAGGACCGGCGTCAGCCCCGGCATGATCTTGATGTCGTCGGGGGAGCGGCCGTACTTCGCCGCGCGCTTCTTGATGTCGGCGTAGAACGCCTTGGCTTCGTCGATCTTGGTCTGCGCCGTGAACACCACGTCGGCGGTGCGGGCGGCCAGTTCGCGGCCGGCTTCGGAGGAGCCGGCCTGGGCGATCACCGGCCAGCCTTGCCGCGAGCGCGTGATGTTGAGCGGTCCCTTGACCTTGAAGTGCTTGCCGACATGGTCGAGGAAATGGACCTTGTCGCGGTCCATGTAGACGCCGCTCTTCTTGTCGCGCAGCAGGCCGTCATCCTCCCAGGAATCCCACAGGCCGGTGACGACCTCGTAGAACTCCTCGGCGCGCTCATAACGCTCGGCATGGGCCATGTGCTGATCGAAGCCGAAATTCTCCGACTCGTCCTCGATCTGCGACGTCACCAGGTTCCAGCCGGCACGGCCGTCGCTGATATGGTCGATCGACATGAAGCGGCGGGCGATGTTGTAGGGTTCGTTGTAGGTCGTGGTCGCCGTCGCCACGAGGCCGATGCGCTCGGTCACCATGGCGAGCGCCGCCAGGGTCGCGGTCGGCTCGAGCTTCACGGTGCGCGAGAGCTTGGAGCGCGCCCGCTCGCCGCGTGCCAGCTGCCGGCTGCCCGAGACGCCGACCGTATCCTGGAAGAAGATGCAGTCGAACTTCGCCGCTTCCGCCACCTGCGTGATGTGGGCATAGCCCTGGAAGTCCATGTCGTAGGTCGGCTGGGCGTCGGGATGGCGCCAGCCGGCGAGATGGTTGCCGGGGACGCTGAAGAAGCCGCCCAGTCTCAGCCTGCGCTTAGTCATTGGACGCCGCCGCGGCTGGGACTTGGATGCTTCGCGCATTCTGGGCGAACCGGTTCTTCGGGATCGGCACGCCGAGATTGCCGCGGAAGGTCGTGCTCTCGTACTCGGTGCGGAACAGGCCGCGCCGCTGCAGCTCGGGGATCACCAGGTCGACCCATTCCTCGAGCGGCTTGGGGTAGTGCTGGAACAGGAGGTTGAAGCCGTCGCAGGCACCGGCCTCGAGCCACGCCTGCAGATCATCGGCGATCGACTTCGGCGTGCCCCAGAGCACGCGATGGCTCTGGCTCATGGCCAGCACGCGGCCGATCTGGCGGATCGTCATGCCGCGCTGGCCCATGGCGATGATCCGCTCCTGGCGGGCGCGCGCGGCGTTGCTGGGCTTGAGCGGCGGCAGCGGGCCGTCGGGATCCATCGAATGGATGTCGACGCCGCCCGCCAGGCGCGCCACCCCGGCGATGCCGACGCCGTCATCGACCAGATCGCGCAGCTCCTCGTACTTCTCCCGCGCCTCCGTCTCGGTACGGCCGACGATCGGCATGATGCCGGGGAAGATGCGGATGTCTTCCGGGCCGCGACCGTACTTGTCCAGCCGCCCCCTCATGTCGTCACAGAAGGCCCGGCTCTCCTTGATCACGTCCTGCGCGGTGAACACCATATCGGCGGTGCGCGCGGCGAGTTCCATGCCAACGTCGGACGAACCGGCCTGCGCGATCACCGGCCGGCCCTGCGGCGAGCGCGCGACGTTGAGCGGCCCACGCACGTTGAAGTGCTTACCGTGATGATTGAGGATATGCATCTTGTCGTAGTCGAACCACTGGCCGCTTGCCTTGTCGCGCAGGAAGGCATCGTCCTCCCAGCTGTCCCACAGGCCGACCACCACGTCGTGGAACTCCGCCGCGCGGTCGTAGCGGATGCCGTGTTCGAAATGCTGGTCGCGGCCGAAGTTCACCGCTTCGTCCTCGGCCTGCGAGGTCACGAGATTCCAGCCGGCGCGGCCGCCGCTGATATGGTCGATGGTGAGGAAGCGCCTCGCGACGTTGTAAGGCTCGTTGTAGGAAGTCGTGCAGGTCGACACCAGCCCGATGCGGCTGGTGATCGCGCCCAGGGCGGCGATGGCGCTGACCGGCTCGATATGGGCTTGCCGGCCGTTCTTCTCGCGGAACACCTTGCCGCCATAGACCGCGGTGCTGCCTGGGATGGCGACCGAATCCTGGAAGAACATGCAGTCGAGCTTGCCGCGCTCGGCGGTGCGCGCCATGTCGGCCAGCAGCTTCATCGAGAGGTCGGTCTCGCAGACGGCGTCGGGATGGCGCCACCCGGTGGGATGGCAACCGGGAACGCTGAAGAAGGCGCCGAAGCGCAACTGGCGCTTGGCTTTCGTCATGGGCACACCGTCATGCGAATTGCCGATAAAGCATGCACTTAGTGTGCCAAGGAATCGGCCGGCTTCGCTAGTCCTTCGCCCTCGCTTTGCGTTGCGCAATCGCCAGATCGGGCCGGTCGGTGGTGAAGACGTCGACCTCCAGTTCCAGCAGGCGAGTGATCGCGGCCGCATCGTTGCAGGCCCAGCCGCCGATGCCGAGCCCGGCCTTGCGTACGGTGGCAACCACGGATTCAGTCAGCATGTTCTGGCGCAAGCCCAGCATCGGCACGCCTGCGGCCCTGGCGGCAACGATGATCCGGCCGAGGCCGAGATCGACCTGGAGCTGCGGCAACACCAGCCAGACATGGTTCATCGGCCGGCCGTGCGCCGCAGCGTCGAGGACGGTGTCGAGCTGGAAGCTGGTGACGACGCTGCGTTCCAGCACGCGCGCCTGGCTGAGCGCTGCCATCACTTTTTCGGCATGGCCGGGATAGGGCACGCGGTCGGGGCCGCATTTGATCTCGAGGCGCAGGGCGATCGGCGTCGGCCGGAAGATCTCGATCACCTCGTCGAGCAGCAGCATACGCTGCCCGCCGGTGCCTTTCAGCGCGAGCCGCGACAGCTCGGCCCAGTCGCGCGCCGCGACCGGCCCGGTGCCGTCGGTCGTGCGCTCGAGCGTGTCGTCATGGATCACCACCAGCTTGCCGTCGCGCGTCGGATGGACGTCGAACTCGACCTGCTCGACGGCGAGCCTGGCGGTGTTCTCGAAGGCGATGCGGCTGTTCTCCGGCCACAGCAGCGCACCACCGCGATGCGAGGCGATATCGGTCATCTGAGCGTCGGGTCGAGCCTGTCGCGCAGCCAGTCGCCGACGATGCTGATGGAGAGGGTCGAGAGCACGATCACGGCGGCCGGACATAGCATGATCCAGGGCGCGCGCGTCAGATACTCGCGGCCATAGCCCACCATGTTGCCCAGGGAACTGAGCGGCGGCTGCACGCCAAGACCGAGGAACGACAGTCCGCTCTCGAGCAGGATGGTCTCGGGGAAAGTGATGGTCATCGACACGATCAGCGTCGAGGCGATGTTGGGCAGCACGTGCAGGCCGTAGACGCGCAGGTTCGAGGCGCCGAGCTGGCGCACCGCCGCGGCATAGCCCTGCTCGTTGGCCGAGAGCGTCAGTCCGCGGGCGATGCGGGCGTAGCGCTCCCACGAATTGAGGCCCATCAGCACCACGAACAGGATCAGGCTGTTGCCGAAGAAGGCCAGCACGGCGAGCGCGATGATCAGGAACGGCACGCTCGCCTGGAAGTCGATCATCATCAGCACGACGGCTTCGACCTTGCGGCGGAAGTGCGCCGCGACGAAGCCCATGGTGGTGCCGAAGGCAGCCGCGATCAGGGTGCCGCAGAAGGCGATCAGCAGGCTCAGCCGGATCGACATGATGAGGCGCGAGAGCACGTCGCGGCCGAGCTCGTCGCTGCCCAGCGGATGCGCCCAGCTGCCACCCATGAAGACCGGCGGCGACAGCCGCGCGCGCAGGTCGAGCGCGGTAAAGGAGTAAGGCGCAAGGAAATCTGCGCCCAGCGCTACAACCACCATGAGCGCGATCCAGCCCAGCGCGATCAAGGTGAGCGGCGGCCACGCCTCGAAGAAGCGCGAGATGCTACCGCGGGGGAAGGGCTCAGTGACCGCCGACAACGCCCTTGCTCCTCATGCGCGGATCGATCCAGCCATAGACGAAATCGACGATGATGTTGGCGGTCACCATGGTGGCGGCGACCAGCAGCAGGATCACCTGGACGACGGCGAGATCGCGGTTGGCGACTGCCGACACCAAGAGCCGGCCGATACCAGGCCAGGCGAAGACGCTTTCGACCACGACCGCACCAGCGATCAAAGTGCCGACCATGAAGCCCACGATGGTGGTGGTCGGGATCGCGGCATTGGGCAGCGCATGCTCGGTGACGACGCGCCGCCAGCTGAGGCCCTTGGCCGAGGCGGCGCGGATATAGGGTTGACCCAGCACCTCGAGCATGGCCGAGCGCGTGAAGCGCGCCAGGATGGCCGCGCCGGCGATGCCCAAGGTCACGATCGGCAGCACCGCGCTGGCCGGGCCGTCACTCCCGGCGGAGGGGAGCCAGCCGAGCTTGACGGCAAAGATCAGCACCAGCACCAGCGCCAGCACGAAACTCGGCACGGTGAAGCCCGCCACCGACAGCATCATGGTCAGCCGATCGGCCAGCGAGTTGCGGTGCAGGGCGGCATAGATGCCGGCGGGAATGCCGATCGCGAGCTTGAGGGCGAAGGCGGGCAGCGTGATGGCGAGCGTCGCCGGCACGCGCTCCAGCACGATCTGCACGGCCGGCCGGCCATCGCGCATCGAATTGCCGAGGTCGCCGCCCAACGCATGCGCGATGTAGTTGAGGTACTGGACCCACAGCGGACGATCGAGGCCCCAGGCGGCGCGGAACGCCTTGATCGCCTCCGGCGGTGCATCGGCCGACAGGATCATCAGCGCCGGATCTCCCGAGGCGTGCAGGACGAAGAAGGCGAAGGTGATGACCAGGAAGATGGTGAAGAGGGCGCGCAACAGGCGCCCGGCGAGATAGCGCAGCATCAGGCGGCCAGGCTCTTGGGCAGCTCTTCGGCGAGATGGCAGGCGGCCTGCCGACCGTCGCCCAGCTGGCGTAGCGCCGGAGTCTCCACGCGGCAGCGTTCGACCGCAAACGGGCAGCGTGGATGGAAGGCGCAGCCGCCCGGGCGGTCGACAGGATTGGGCGGCTCGCCGGCCAGCACCAGCCGCTGCCGCCGGCCGCGCCTGGCCACCGGGATCGCCGAGACCAGCGCGCGCGTGTAGGGATGCGCCGGCGCGGCAAAAAGCCGGTCGGGATCGCCTTGCTCGACGATGCGGCCGAGATACATCACCGCCACCTCGTGGCTCACTTGCCGCACCATGCGCAGGTCGTGGCTGATGAAGAGATAGGCGAGCCCCAGCCGCTGCTGCAGGTCGAGCAGCAGGTTCACGACCTGCGCCTGGATCGAGACGTCGAGCGCCGAGATCGGCTCGTCGCACACCAGGAGCTGCGGATCGAGGATCAGCGCACGGCCAAGGACGATGCGCTGGCGTTGGCCGCCCGACAGCTCGTGCGGATAGCGATCGAAGTGATGCGCCGCGAGGCCGACCGCATCCAGCATGGCGAGCGCCTTGTCGCGCCTTTGCTTGGGCTCGCCGATGCCATGGATGGCGAGCGGCTCCATGACCTGGCGGCCGACGCTCAGCCGCCGGTCGAGCGCGCCCAGCGGATCCTGGTAGACCATCTGCATGCGCCGCCGGATGGCGCGCCATTCCATCGAACCGATCGGTGGCAGCGGCTCGCCGGCGATGGTGACGCTGCCGCTGGTTATCGGCACCAGCCCCAGCACCAGCTTGGCTGTCGTAGTCTTACCGCAGCCCGATTCGCCCACCAGGCCGAGCGTGCGACCAGCCTCGAGGCGGAACGAGACACCGTCGACCGCCTGCAAGGTCGCCACCTGGCCGAACGGCCAGGCGCCGCGCCGAACCTCGTACTTGCGCACCAGGTCGGAGACTTCGAGCAGAGCAGTCATGCCCTCGCCTCGGCGGCGCGGATGCAGGCGACGCGATGGCCAAGGCTCAACTCGGCGGCCAGCGGCGGCGCGCGGCTGCAGTCGGCGATGGCGCGTTCGCAGCGCGGCGCGAAGCTGCAGCCCGGCGGCAAGTTGGCGGGCTCGGGCACGACGCCTGCAATCGCTCGCAGCGGCCGGCGCGGGCCTTCGAGCTCGGGCAGGGCAGCGAGCAGACCTTGCGTATAGGGATGCGTCGGCGCGCCGAAAATGGTGTCGGAGGGCGCATCCTCGACGATGCGGCCGGCATACATCACGCAGACCCGGTCGGTGTTCTCGGCGACCACGCCGAGATCGTGGCTGATCAGCACCATCGCCATGCCGCTCTCGCGCCGGATCTCGCCCAACAACTCGAGGATCTGCGCCTGGATGGTGGCGTCGAGCGCGGTTGTCGGCTCGTCAGCCACCAGGAGATCGGGCTGGCCCGCCAGCGCCATGGCGATCATCACGCGCTGGTTCATGCCGCCCGACAGTTCGTGCGGATAGTCCTGCAGACGGCGACCGGCGTCGGCGATATGGACGCGATCGAGCAGCCGGCGCGCTTCCGCTTCGGCCGCGCCGCCGCCGAGGCCGAGGTGCAGGCTTAACGCCTCGCCGAGCTGGCGGCCGATGCGATGCACCGGATTGAGGCTCGAGGACGGGTCCTGGAAGATCATGGCGATGCGCCGGCCGCGCACATGTTCCAGCTTCGCCACCGGCGCGCCGACGAGGTTGCGGCCCCCCAGCAACACTTGGCCGCCGATGCGGGCCGACTTGCCGAGCAACCCCAGCGCCGCCAGCCAGGTGACGCTCTTGCCGCAGCCCGACTCGCCCACCAGCCCGATCGCCTCGCCGGCGGTGACTTCGAGGTCTATGCCGTGCAAGGCGCGGACCACGCGCTTGCCGGTGTCGAAATCGACGGTCAGTCCTTTGAGCGCGACGAGCGGTTCCGCCATCAGCTCTTGCGCCAGCGGAAATTGTCGGCGCGGAAATCGACGGCGAAGGCCGGCGCGGCCTGCCATTCGATGTCCTTGCGCTTGGCGGTGAAGGTCGCGTTCTGGTGCAGCACGGTGTAGGCCGGGTCCTCGCGCTCGCAGATCTCGAGCATGCGCTTGAACATCGCCTTGCGCTTTTGCATGTCGGTCTCGGTCTCGAGCAGGCCCGACAACTTGTTCATCTCGTCGTTGGCCCATTCCTTCGACTGCTGCTGCTGGCCCTGCGGGCCGTGTTGGCCGACCAGCGAGCTGATCGGGTCGTTGAATGGCGCGCTGTTCGACCAGTCGCGCAGCGCGCGCTTGCCGTCGTTCTCGAAGATCTGTTGCCAGTTCTCGCGCATCTGGATTTCGACATTGAGGCCGATGGCGCGCCACATCTCGACCTCGATCTGCGCCGTCGCCACCTGGTTGGTGTAGTAGTTGTTGAGCACGCGGAATGGGATCGGCTCGCCCTTGTAGTTGGCGGCCTTGAGGAGCGCCTGCGCCTTCTTGGGGTCGTATTCCGGCACCGTCCAGCCCTCGACGAACATCGGGCCATAAAACTCCCATTGCAGGCCCGGCGGCACGCGGGTGCGGCCGGCCCACAGGCTGTCGACGATCGCTTGGCGATCGATCGCGTGCGTCATCGCCTGGCGGATGCGTGGATCGGCGAACTGCGGATGGTGCTTGTCGAACACCAGGAGGCGGTGGTTGGTGATCAGGCCGCCCTGGACCTCGAACTTCGGGTTCTGCGCGATCGTCGCCACCTGATCGGGCGGCACGTCGCAGATGAATTCGTACTGTCCACTGAGCAGTCCGTTGATACGGCTCGGCACTTCAGGCACGACGACGAAGCGGATGGTCTTGATCGGCGGCCGGCCGCCCCAGTAGTCGTCGTGCGCGTCGAGGGTGAGGCTCTCGTCCGGCTTGAACTCGCGCACCTTGTATGGCCCGGTGGCGATCGGCTTGCGCGCCCATTCGATCCAGGTCTTGGCCTCCATGAAGCCGCGCTTGCTGATGATCTCGCTGGCCGGCGCGCCGATACGGCCCTCGATGGTGACGTCGGGCACGCGGTTGACGAAGCGGACCGTGTACTTGTCGACTGCTTCGACTTTCTCGAGCGACGGCCAGGCGCGTTTGGCGATGCCCAGCACTTCGGCCGGCAGCTTCTTGCCTTCGATGCTGTCGCGAGCCATCACCGTGGTGAACAGCGTCTTGTTCGAGCTGTTGTCGTAGCTCTCGCCGAACATGCGCTCGGGCCCGAAGGTGAAGACCACGTCCTCCGACGTCATCTCGTCGCCGTTGTGGAACTTCACGCCCTTGCGCAGGGAAAGCTCGACCGTGCGCTCGTCGATGCGCTTCCAGCTCTCGGCCAGGCCCGGTATGGGCGCGAGCTGGGCCTTGAGGTTGCGCGCGATCAGGTTCTCGAAGATCGGCATCTGCACGCGCTCGCCGACATTGGACTTCTCGCGCACCGTCTCCAGCGAGGCGCTGGTTGCGACTTGCTGGACCGCGATGGTGATGGTCGGCCGGTCGTCGGCCTGGCCGATGGCGAAGCGCGGCAGGACGAGGCCGCCGGCGGCAAGACCGGTACTCGTGAGGAAGCGTCGGCGTGCGACGTGTTTCATAGGCCCTCCGTCAGAAGAAGGCGGCGACTATGCGGGGCGATTGTTACAGCTTCGATCTGACGGTGGCGGCCCGATGGGTGTCAAGCCGACCCCGGCGAAAGCCCCAAAAATATGGCATCGTTCATGCTCGCCGAGGGGATGGGCCGAGGAAAGGGGCTGGGGAAGGCGGATGCACTTATTCACCACTCGCGCTTTGTTGAAGGGGCTGCTCGCCTCAGCCGTCGGCGGACCGCTCGCCCGGCAGGCGTCCGCTCAGGCCTACCCGTCGCGGCCGTTGCGCCTAGTCGTGCCGTTCTCGGCTGGCGCCGGCATCCTCGACATCATGGCGCGCATCCTGAGCCAGCATCTCAGTCCGGCGCTCGGCCAGCAGGTCGTGGTCGACAACAAGCCGGGCGCCGGCGGCAATGTCGGCGCCGAGATCGTCGCCAAGGCGGTACCTGACGGCTACACGCTGCTGATCGCCGGCCCTGCCCTGGTGGTCAGCCCCTACCTCTACGCCCATCTCGGCTTCGATCCGCTGACCGACTTCGCGGGCGTCACCATGATCAACTCGGCGCCGCTGCTGCTGGTCGTGCATCCGTCGCTACCGGTGAAGTCCGTGACCGAGCTGATCGCTTACGCCAAAGCGAATCCCGGCAAACTGAACTACGGCTCGGGCGGTGTCGGCGCCACGCCCTACCTTGCGGTCGAGCTCCTGAAGTCGATGGCGGGGTTCGACGCGGTGCACGTGCCCTACAAGGGTGGCGCGCCGGCGCTCGCCGATCTCGTGGCGGGGCAGCTCTCCTTCATGATCGAGAACGTGCCGGGCACCTTGCCCTTCGTGAAGGACGGCAAACTGCGTGCCCTCGCCATCACCAGCCGCGAGCGCTCGCCGCTGGTGCCTGACCTGCCGACCATGATCGAGGCCGGCGTGCCGGGCTACGAGATGATCGGCTGGAACGGCATCTTCGTGCCCAAGGGGACAGACGCGAAGATCGTCGAGCGCCTGCACGGCGAGCTCGCGCAAATCCTGCGCGGTGCCGAGTTGCGCGAGCAGTTCGCCAAGCTGGGTGCCGAGGCCGTGGGCAATACGCCGGCCGCCTTCACAGCCTTTGTCAAGGAAGAGTCGGCGCGCTGGGGCAAGATCATCCGCGACCGCGGCATCAAGCCCGAGTGAACAAGACCACCACCAGCAAGAGCGCCGCCGGCACCAAAAGCGGATAAGGCATCACCGTCAGGAGCAGGGCGCCGATCACGGCACCGACCAGATAGCCGATCCAGGTAAACGCCAGCAGACGCCGGTTGGTGGCAGCAGGCGGCGAGCGATCGTCTCCCGGCCACAATTGGTCGAGTGCGGCGTCGGCGCTGCGTGCCAGTGTACTGGTGACGACAACCGTGCTGACCGCGCTGCCGGCGAAATGGGTGATGGCCGACGCCTGCACACCCATCGCAAAGGCGACAATCATCACGGCGGCCTCGGGCCCGACCGGCAGCAAGCCCACGGCGGCCAAGACCGCTGCCTCGACCAGCAGGCTCGCCGTCGGCGCACGCGACAGCCTGAGCAGCAGGCGCGAGATCATGGCGCCGACGAAGAAGGCGACCAGCGGCGCGAGATGGCGCCAGGCGTCGGGCCAGTGACCCTGGGCGAGCGCAATCCCGGCGAGCACCGTGTTGCCCGTCATGTTGGCCGCGAACACCGCACCCATGGTGATGTAGCCCACGGCGTCGGCGATGCCGGCGACCAGGGTCAGGATGATGGCTTGCAGGTGGGGCGCAGTCAGCGGCCGACCTCATCGCCTGCCAGAATGCCCGCGCGATCGACGCTTGGAATCCCGTCCATGGTGCGAGCACAATAGCGCTGTTTGGAATGAAAGGGGAAATGCCCGCGATGGCCGAGCTGAGCGAAGATATCTTCACCGAGCTGCGCAAGATCGATACGCCCACGATCACGAACGTGGTGGCGACCTACCCGAAGAATCCCCTGTGCCTCGGGCTTTACAATCCCTGGACCGAGAACTGGTACACCGACACCTCGATCCGCTGCATGTATCCGGAGCTCGGCGCGGTCGTGGGCTATGCCGTTACCTGCGTCTACGGCATGCCCGACCCGAACTACTCCGGGCGACTCTCCTTCATGGACGTGATCGACGCGCTCGACGCCATGAAGAAGCCGACCATCCTGGTCCTCCAGCAGAAGTGGCCGCCGCACCTGATGAACAGGGCGGGCCTGGCAGGCGAGATGATGGTGAGCCAGATGATGGCCGTCGGCTGCGTCGGCTTGCTGTCCAATGGACCGTCGCGCGACGTCGATGCCATCCGCAAGCTCAAGTTCCAGTACATGCTGGGCGGTGTGACCGCGGGCCATGGCGAGCAGGCCGTCCATGCCGTCAACGTGCCGGTCTCGGTCGGCGGCATGGACGTGGCGCCGGGCGACCTGGTCCACATGGACGAGAACGGCGCGGTGAAGTTCCCGCCGCACCATGCGCCGGCGGTGGTCAAGAACGCCAAGGCGATGCTCGACGACGAGGCGCGCCGGCTGGTGCTGATCCGCAAGGCCAAGACCGCCGCCGAAGTGCGCGCCGCCAACAAGGGTGGCGCCTATTCCGACAAGAAGGGGTGAGACATGGCCGCTGAACTTTCCAAGGACCTCCGTGAGGTGCTGGCCAAGGTCGGCACCTCGACTTTGACCGGCGTGCTGAACCGCCGCGGGCTGAAGAGCATGACCCTGTTCGACGTCTGGCCGCTCCGGCCCGAGCAGCCGGCGATGGTCGGCATCGCCTTCACCATGCGGTTCATTCCCTCGCGTGAGGATATGGACGGGCCGACGTCCAAGAACCGCTCGATGACCCAGCCGCAGGCCATGGAGGAGTGCCCACCCGGCCATGTGCTGATGATCGATTCGCGTGGCGATTCGCGCGCGGCCTCGGCTGGCGACCTCTATATCGGCCGGCTCAAGGCGCGCGGCGCGGCCGGCATCGTGACGGACGGAGGCTTCCGCGACACCAACGGCGTGTTCAAGACCGGGCTGCCGGCCTACCACCGCCGGCCATCCTCGCCGCCCAGCCCGATCGTGCATCGGCCGATCGACCTGCAGCTGCCGATTGGTTGCGGCGGCGTCGCGGTCTATCCCGGCGACATCGTGGTCGGCGATCGCGATGCCGTGCTGGTGATCCCGCCCGACATCGTCGAGGCGGTCGCTCAGGAAGCGCTGACCGCCTACGAATACGAGGAATGGGCCGAGCTCGAGGTGCGCAAGGGCCGCGCGCTCAAGGGTCTGTTCCCGGTGGCGGGCGACCAGGCCAAGGCGGACTACGAGGCGTGGAAGAAGGCAGGCGGCAAGAAATAGCGGCGGGGCGTTATAGCCGCGCCATCACCTCGGCCTTGAACTTCTTCATCTCGGCCAGGATCTCGGGAATGGCGCCTCCGGCGAAGCCGAGGTCGATGGCACTGACGCCCAGCGTGTCCATCGCCTTGACGTCACCCACGACGTCGGCGGTCGATCCGGTGAACAGCTTGCGCTCGCCGTCGCCCGCCTTGTCGGCCTTTCCGGGGGCATAGCGCTGGAAGCGCACGGTGACGCCGACCGCCTTCGGATCGCGGCCGGCCTCTGCCGCGAGCTGGCGCAGCCGCGCGATGCCGGTGGTGAGACGCTTCAGGCTGTCCATCGGGAAGGCGGGATTGTTGGGGATCGGATACCAGGCGTCGCCGTACTTGGCGGTGCGCCGCAGCGCCGGTCCTGACTCGCCGCCGACCCAGATCGGGATGCCGCCCTTCTGCGCCGGCTTGGGCGCAAAGGTGATCTTGTCGAAGTTCACGTACGCACCCGAGAACTTCGGCTTGTCCTTGGTCCACAGCTCCTTGAAGGCGGCGACATACTCATCCGTCACCTTGCCGCGCTCGGCAAAGGGTGGGGCGCCGATCGCCTCGAACTCCTCCTTCATCCAGCCGGCGCCGATGCCCAGGGTCACCCGGCCGCCGGACAGCGTGTCGATGGTGGCGAGCTGCTTGGCCGCCAGCACCGCCGGCCGGTGCGGGATCACCATGACCGAGGTCACAAGTCGGAGCTTGGTCGTGCGCGCGGCGACGAAGGCCAATTCGATCAGCTGCTCGTTGCGCTCGCCGGTGCCCTGGTTGGTGAACTCGCCGGTGGCGCTGTAGGGGTAGGGCGAGGCGATCTCGGTCGGGATGACGACGTGGTCGCTGAAGGTGCCATAGTCGAAGCCCAGCTCCTCGGCACCGACGCACAGGCGAACCAGAGGATCGAGCGCCGACAGGGGGCCGGCGGTAGGTGCGCTGAAACCGATCTTCATGATTGTCTTCCTCCCGTGCGCCCGCGAGGTGGGAGCGCGGAAGACAGTCTAGCGGCGCTTGGCGCGCCGTGTCGCCTTATTCACCGCCCGGCGGGCCTTCTTCACCACCCTGCGGGCAGCTGTCCGGGTCGTTTTCCGCTTCGCGGTCGCTTTGCGCTTGCTGCGCGCGACGGCGCGATGCGCCGCCGACACCGCCTTGCGGGCCGCGCGCACCACCGCCACCTCGGCCTGGGTGACGGCCTCGCCGATTGGACCGGTGACGGCGGAGACGATCGTCTTCTTTGCCATGTGCAGCTCCTCTCTCGAGGCAGCCAACGCAGGCCGAGGAGCGGAGGTTGCGCATCAGCGGTAGCGGCGCATCCATTTGCGGTCGATGTGGTCCTTCCACCACCACACCCATCGGCCCTCGACCGACCAGCGGCCCCGGGTGGCGAGCGCTCCGCCATCGCCAGTCCCGATGATCGCAAGGTGCTGGCGCTGCGGCACAAACGGCAGAGGTGCACCGCCCGACAGGACGCGCCTCAGGTTCTCCGCCAGCGGCGGGCCCTGGCGGACGGCGAACACGCCCGACTTGGGCCGTGGATGTCTTAGCACCGTGGCGCAATCGCCGACGGCGAAGATGATGGGATCGCTCGACCGCAAGGTTGCGGCAACAGCGACGAAACCGTTGGGATCG
>Ga0306921_10002838_pt1 | contig 17435 bp, 15 predicted proteins | sample sta12Cox44000080_FD_203760 | JGI IMG/M metagenome (GOLD analysis project Ga0306921, IMG submission 203760) | Lab enrichment of tropical soil microbial communities from Luquillo Experimental Forest, Puerto Rico - statoxic.12C.oxic.44.000.080 (v2)... | ecosystem: Environmental > Terrestrial >... | reverse complement strand
GCACGACCGTCTGCCAATGACAGCCGATGATCTTGACGTCGGCGTTGCGCGCCGCCGCGATGATGGCGGTCGCGGCACCGCCCTCGTAGCTCTCGAGCTCGCCCGCCAGCAGCGCGCGCAACGCAATAACGTCGTTCTGGAAATAGGGCAGCTCGAGCTTGAGGCCCTGCTTGGCCGCGAAGCCGCCGCGCACCGCCATCACCTGAAAGCCGGCATCGCTCTTGGGCTCGATGATGCCGTGACGCCACGGCTCTCCCTGCGCGTGAGCGCAAGCCGCGGCGCACAAGAACCCCGCGATGACCGCGGCGCAAGCCCACATCGGCCGCAATCGGGAGGTGCTCGCCATCCTCATCTCGCGCTTTCCCTATGCGTCTTTGCGCGCAGCATAGGGCGGCGCCCCGTTGCCATCAACGCGGCGGGAGGAAGCGGGACGTGGATGTCAGGCGGCGTATTCGCGCGGATTTCGAACGGCCGGCGATGGGCCGCGGGCGCGGCGCGCCGTCAGCGTGCTGGCGCGGCCGTCTCCGGTCGGCTGATAGAACACGCTGTAACGGTGCACGGCCTCGGCGAACGCCGCCGCATCGGCATCCTTCGTGACCTCGAAGGTGTCGAAGCCGGCGCGCTGCAGAAACAGCAGTTGGTCGCGCAAGACTTGACCCGTTGCGCGCAGCTCGCCGCGAAATTGATGGCGCTCGCGCAGCAGCCTGGCCTGGCTGTAGGCGCGGCCGTCGCGAAAGTTCGGAAACACCAAGGCAACAAGCGCGATCCAGTCGAGATACGGAGCGAGCTCGGCAATCTTGCGATCGTTGGGCCAAATGACGCCGATCGGCGCCTGCCGCAGGACGAGGTCGCGTGCGTCGGCCAAGAGCCGCGCCGCCGGCAAGACGACGGCAACGCCGTCCGGCACCGGCGCGTCGTCGACCACGCGCACGAAGCGATCTTCGATGACGCGGCCTGCCTTAACGAGTCGCATAGACACGCTCCTTGAATGGATCGACGCCGACACGCGCGACGGTGTCGATGAAAATCTCGTCCGGCCGCTCGCGCAGCTCGAGATAGGCGGCGGCGATGTCCTCGACCACGTCGGCGATCTCGCCGTACGGCACCGCCGGACCCAGGATCTTGCCGAGCTCGGCGCCCTCGTCGGCGCGGCCGCCGATCGTCACCTGGTAGTATTCCTCGCCGTTCTTCTCGACGCCGAGGATGCCGATATGCCCGATGTGATGGTGACCGCAGGCATTGATGCAGCCGGAGATGTTGATGTGCAGCCGTCCGAGATTGCGGGCCAAATCGAGATCCTTGAAGCGGCGCGAGATTTCCTCGGCCACGGGGACCGAGCGCGCGTTGGCCAGGCTGCAATAGTCGAGACCGGGGCAGGCAATGATGTCGGAGATGAGATTGACGTTGGGCGTGGCGACGCCGATTTCGTCGAGCGCGCGCCACAGCGCCGGAAGATCGCGCTGGGCGACGTGCGGAAGCGCCAAATTCTGCTCATGGCCCACGCGAATCTCGCCGAAACTGTAGCGCTCCGCGAGCTCGGCGATGGCGTCCATCTGCTGCGCGGTGGCGTCGCCCGGCGGCGCTCCCTCGGGCTTGAGCGAGAGCGTGACGATCGCATAGCCGGGAAGCTTGTGGTTGCTGACCGAATTGTCGAGCCAAACGCGGAAGCGGTTATCCGCGCGCGCCTTTGCGAGCTCGGGCGGATCGTCAGCGAGCACCTCGTAGTCGGGATAGCGAAACCGCGCGGCGATATCGTCGACCACCGCGGGGTCGAGCACGAGCGCGCCGTCCTTGATCGACTGCCATTCCTCCTCGACCTCGCGCGCAAATTTCTCCGCGCCGAGCTCGTGGACCAGGATCTTGATGCGCGCCTTGTAGATGTTGTCGCGCCGGCCGTACTGGTTGTACGTGCGCATGATCGCCTCGACGTAGCTGAGCAGATCACGCTTGGGCAGGAAGGGTTTGATGGTCTTGCCGAGGAAGGGGGTGCGTCCGAGCCCGCCGCCCACCATCACCTCGAAGCCGGCCTCGCCGGCTCCGTTGCGGTGCATGCGGAGCCCGATGTCGTGAATCTTCACCGCGGCGCGGTCATGCGCCGACGCGGTGAGCGCAATCTTGAACTTTCGCGGCAGGAACGAGAATTCCGGGTGCAGCGTCAGATGCTGGCGCAGCAACTCCGCCCATATGCGCGGATCCTCGATCTCGCCCGGCGCAACTCCCGCCCATTGATCGGTCGTGATGTTGCGCACGCAATTGCCGCTGGTCTGCATCCCGTGCAGCCCGGCGCGCGCGAGATCGGCCGTCGCGTCGGGCAATTCCTCGAGCTTGATCCAGTTGAACTGAATGTTCTGGCGCGTGGTGAAATGGCCGTAGTTGCGGTCGTAGCGCCGAGCCACGTGCGCGAGCATGCGCAACTGGTCGGAGGACAGCGTGCCGTAGGGGATGGCGATGCGCAGCATGTAGGCGTGCAGCTGCAGATAGACCCCGTTCATCAATCGCAGCGGCTTGAATTCCTCTTCCGTCAGCTCTCCGGACAGGCGGCGATTGACCTGGTCGCGGAATTCACGGACGCGCTCGTCGACGAGGGTGCGATCGAAGTCGTCGTAGACGTACATGGGGTGCCCTCAACGTTCGCCCGGCAGCGCGATGGTCGGCCCGTTGAAACGAATCCGCTCGCGTAGATTGCCGGGCAGCACGCGCTGCGGCGTCAACTCCACCGGCGCGACGTAGGCATCGACCGCCTTGAGCTTGTCGGCGAGCGCGGCGGTGAGCAGCTCGATTGCGGCCGGCGTTGTCGTCACGACCGCGGCCGCCGCCAGATCCTTCGTCCAGCCGCCATCGGCAGCGCGATAGACGACCGCGCCATCGCCGAGCCGATTGGCGGTGACGACGACCGGCCCCGTGACCTTGAGCTTCTGCTGCAGCGGCGAGGTCATGCGGCCTCCCGCGCGCTCACCGCGTCGACTTGCGCGGCGCGCCAGGGCGCGGAGCGCGCGGCCACCTCGCCGATGACGAGAATGGCCGGGCCTTCGCCCACATCGGCGGCCAAGGCGGCAAGCTCCTCGAGGCGGCCGACGGCCGCCTGCGAATCCGGCCGCGTGCCGCGCGCAAGAACCGCCGCCGGCGTCGCGCGATCGCGGCCGGCTGCGATCAAGCCGTCGCGCACGGCGGCCGCGGACGCCAGTCCCATATAGACGACGACCGTGGTCTGCCGGTCGGCGAGGCCCGACCAGTCGATTGCGGCTGCGTCTTCGGCGCGTTGAGCGGTGATGAAGGCGAGCTTGCCCGCCTCATTGCGGAAGGTCAGGGGAAGGCCCACCTCCGCCGCGCAGCCGAGCGCCGCGGTGATTCCGGGAACCACGACAACCGGCACGCCGGCCTCGCGCAGATACTCCAATTCTTCGCCCCCGCGCCCGAATACGAAGGGATCGCCGCCCTTGAGCCGCACCACGCGGCGACCGGCGCGCGCCGCCGCGACCAGGCGGCGGTTGATCTCGTCCTGTCCGATGCCTGCCTCGCCGCGCCGCTTGCCGACAAATACCTGCTCGGCGCCGCGTCGAGCTCGATCGAGCACCGCCGCGGTCACCAGCTCGTCGTAGAGCACCACATCGGCGTCCGCGAGGGCGTGGAGCGCACGCAAGGTCAAAAGATCCGGATCGCCCGGGCCGGCGCCGACCAGAAACACCGTTTCGGTTCTGCTGGCGTCGCTGCTTTGGCGAGCGCCGTTACCATCAATCGCGGCCACGAGCCGCGCCTCCGCCTCGTCGGAACGTCCCGCGAGAACGGCCTCGGCAATGGGACCTGCGATGATGTTTTGCCAGAAGCGGCGCGGCGACAGCGCGCGCGGGACGGCCGCGAAGCGGCTGCGGTGTCGGCCGATCAATTGGGCAAGCTCGCCGATGCGGGCGGGCAGCAAAGCCTCGATCACCTCGCGCAGCCGCCGCGCCAGGACCGGCGAGGCCCCGCCGGTGCCGATCGCGACCACCACCTCGCCGCGATCGACGATGGCAGGAAAAATGAACGTCGAGAGCTCGGGCCGGTCGACGACGTTGACGGGGATGCGGTGGCGGCGGGCGCGTGCGGCGATCTGAGCGTCGAGCGCGTCGCCCGCCGCGGAAACGATGGCGACGGCATCGCTCAAATCGGCCTTGAGCGGATCGGCGAAGCTGATCTCGAGCCGGCCCGGTCCCGGCAGCGTCGGCATCGCGTCGGCGACGTCGGCGTCGCGCGAGAACCAGCGCACGTGCGCGCCGGCGGCACGCAGCAGGCGCAACTTGCCGAGCGCGGGCTCGCCGGAGCCGACAACAATGACGACGCCGGTAGCGGTATCGAGGAACACCGGAAGGAACCGCATCGCGCGCTCCGCAACGCATTGACGAGCATTATTTTCTATATAATAGTCGGAGCAGGCATTAAAATAGAAAAATATTATAGCAATATGCCGAAACAAAATAGAAAATACCACCACGGGCGGCAGCGTTCAAAGAAAGCGAGTCTCGCAATGAGGGCGGGCGCGACCTAGCGGCTGCTGCACGCTGGCGCAGGAGAACCATCATGTCGGCCATCGAAACGGCTTCGCCGCGGGCGTCCTGGAGCGCAAGCGAAACCGCACCGCGGATCAGCGAGGACTGGCTGTCCGTCATCATCGGTCTTGTCATTTTTGTTCTCGCGCTGGCGGTGCTCGCCAATGTCGATTTGATCGGCTGGGTGGTCACGACGTCCGTGTGGAGCAATTTCAGCCAAGCGCTCGGCACGGCGTCGAAGACCTACGCTCCCCTCGGCGGCGCCGGCGCCCTGCTCGCCACCTATGTGGCGCTGCTCGCGATGCTGAGCGCGGCGGCGGTGGCGTTGAAGGCGGACGTGAGAAAATTCGCGCTCGCCTTCACCGCCGTGTTCTGGATCGCCTACGCCAGTTGGGTCATCGGCAGCTACGCCAATGTCGCCGCCGTCACGCCGGCCGAGCTGCAGCGCTTCGGCATCGGTTGGTCGCTGCGCCTGACCAATGAAGGCGGCTTCATCTTCGCGCTGCTCGCGGGTCTGATCATCGCCAATGTGTTTCCGCGCTTCGCCGAGACGATCAAGGAAGCGGTCAGGCCGGAACTCTACATCAAGATCGCGATCGTGATCCTCGGCGGCTTCTTCGCCGTGACCGCGGCCGGCAAACTCAATCTCGCGACCTCGCTGCTGTTGCGCGGCGTCGCCGCGATCATCGAGGCTTACCTCATCTACTGGGCGGTGGTGTATTTCATCGCCCGCAAATGGTTCGGCTTCAACCGCGAATGGGCGGCGCCGCTGGCGTCGGGCATCTCGATCTGCGGCGTGTCGGCGGCGATCGCCACCGGCGCCGCCATCCGTGCCCGCCCGATCGTACCGGTGCTGGTCTCCTCGCTGGTCGTCGTCTTCGCGGTGGTCGAAGTATTGATCCTGCCGTTCCTGGCGCAGACGTTCCTGTGGCAGGAGCCGCTGGTCGCCGGCGCCTGGATCGGACTTGCCGTCAAGACCGACGGCGCGGCGGTCGCCGGCGGCGGCATCACCGAATCGTTGATCTTGGCGAAGTCGGCGGCGGAGGGCGTGACGTATCAACCGGGATGGATCCTCGGCACCACCGCTACGGTGAAAGTGTTCATCGACGTTTTCATCGGCATCTGGGCCTTCGTTCTCGGCTACATCTGGACCAACCATATCGACGTCACGTCGGACAAGGCGAGAATCGCCGAAATCTGGCAGCGCTTCCCGAAGTTCATCCTCGGCTTCGTGGTGACCTTCATGGTCGGTCTCTACCTTGCGCTCGGTACTCCGGCGGATGTCGCCTCCAAAGTCCCCGCCGCGATCGGCGAAGCCAACACGTTCAGGGTGATCTTTTTCATCCTGACGTTCTTCTCGATCGGCGTTCTGTCCAACTTCAAGAAGCTGTGGCAGGAGGGCATCGGCAAGCTCGCCGCCGTCTACGCCGTCAGCCTGTTCGGCTTCGTGATCTGGGTCGGCCTCATAATTTCCTGGCTGTTTTTCAGCGGCATCAAGCCGCCGCTGGCCGGCTGATCGTTGCGAGGAGCATATCCATGTCGCAAACCGATATCCGCACCGAACTTCAACGGGCCGCGCCCGAGCCGCTGTTGCCGGTCGAGAAGAAGCTCATCGGCTTTAGCCTCGGAACCGGGCTCGTCCTTCTGGTGGTGCTCGCGGTCATCAACTATTTCCTGCCGGCAACCTTTTAGGGCCCGAGCGCGCGGCGCCTGCGGAGTGCGCCGCGCCGCATCACCGAGCGCCGGCCACCGGCCTTCGCTGCGAACGCGGTGTCATTCAGCCTTCGCGCCAACCGCTCGCACTACCTTGCCGAAGCGCTCGGTTTCGGACGCGATGAAGGTCGCGAATTCCGCCGGCGTGGTGGCGGCCGCCTCGGCGCCCTGATCGGTCATTTGCCTCACGATCTGCGGATCCCGCATCGCCTGCACGAACGCCGAATTGAGCTTGCCGATGACGGCATCGGGCGTGCCGGCCGGTGCGACGAGACCGAACCAGACGTCGAGCGCGATCCCGGCAAAGCCGGATTCCGTCATCGTTGGGGCATCCGGCAGCACCGGCAGGCGTTTAGCCGACGTCACCGCGATGGCGCGCACCTTGCCGCCCTGCAGAAACGGCAGCAACGACGAATAAGAGACGAAGAAGAAGTCGACCCGGCCGGCGGTGAGATCGGTCGCGGCGGGAGCGGCACCACGATAGGGAACGTGTACCATGTTTGCTCCGGTCCTCAACTTGAACATCTCGCCGAGCAGATGTCCGCCGGAGCCGGTGCCCTGGGAGGCGAAGCTCAAGCCCCCTGGCTTCGCTTTGGCGAGTGCGACAAGGTCGGCGGCCGACTTCACGGGGCTGTCGAACGGGACCGCAAGCAACTGGGGAAAGCTCCACATCAGCGTGATCGGCCGGAAATCCTTGATCGGGTCGTAGGGCAGCGTCGGGTAAAGGGAGGCGTTGGTCGCGTGGGTGCCGGCATTCGCCTGGAGCAGAGTATGGCCATCGGGCGGCGCCTGCTTGACCACCGTCGCGGCGATGACGCCGCTGCCGCCCGGGCGTGACTCGACGACGAGCGTCTGACCGGTGTTCTCGGTGACCTTCCTGTCGACGATGCGCTGCAGCGTGTCGGAGCTTGCCCCCGGGGTGAACGGAATAACGACGGTGATCGGCCGCGACGACAGAAGCTCCGCGGCAGCCTCCTCCCTCGCGGTCGCAGTCACGGCCAGGACGGCGGCGAAGACGATGGATGCTCGCGACATGCTGGGCCTCCGGGTGCTCGAGCGCAGCGGTAAGGGCTCGCCCGAACGCGCTACCTCATCTGCGATGGGGCCGGCAGCATCAACGGATCGCGAAGCTTCACGATTTGCTTGACGTCGTCCGCGTCGACGATTTCGAGCGCCACCAATCCCCCGGGTGCATCCTCCACATAGATGTCGCGCGGCTTGAGAATCAGATGATCCAATCCCTCGAGCGCCACCTCGACGAGGTCGTCGTTGGGATCGTAGGCAATGCCGAGCAGAGGTAGCCACTCCGCTTCGACCTGATCGCCAAGGCGCAGCGAAGCGATCTCGATTTCGGCCTCTTTGCCTTCGAGCGTGGTGGAGACGCGATCGAAGAACGTGCGCCACTGCTTTTTGTCGAGCTTGCGGGTGGTCATGGCGAATCTCCTATTTGGGACAAGGGTGAGGAATGGCTCTTGGGGATGCTCCGCCTGTTCTGATTGCGAACGAGCCGACCAGGGCGTCGAGTGCACTGCGGCTCGATCTAGAACGCGTTTTAGGTCTCGGGATCGTCCAAAGTTCGAGGTTTTCGCCGCGGCGAGCCGATGCGAGTGAGGAGCGTCCAGCTCGGCGGATCACTGGCGGGAAAGCTCTCTTCCAGGCTTTCGTCGATCTTGTCTTCGGACGTCGCAGTAGCCGGCAGCTGCGGCTGGCGCTTGCGCCGCGCACCCGCTGACCCATGCCGACGCTGTGCAATGGACCGGGGCATCATGTCACCGGCAAAATTCCTGGCGTAGCCGCGGATGCAGCAGGAGCACGCGGCCGACGCGCCGTGGTGGTGCTCATGATACACCTCCTGCCCGCGCCGGCACACGGCTTGCGAACGCCGTCACGCCTGCGCGGATTGCCTCAACCAACCTGCGTAGGCACGCTTTGAAGTAAACGCGCTTTCCGGCCGCCTGACCAGTCCCGTGCCTTGCGCTCGAGACATGGCACGCACTCCGATCGCGCTCGACACGCTCCGCGATCCGGGGCGTATATCCTGGATCGTTAAGCCGGCTTCGGCTTCGCGGCCTCGCCTGCGGCCGCGCGGTAGAGCGCAGCGTCATCGCCCGCGCGGCGGATGCTTCGAAGCGCGTCCGCGTCGCGCAATATCCGCGCCGCGCACGCCAGCGCATTGAGTTGCTCGCCCTGCGAATTTGTCGGCAGTAGCAGCAGGCATACGATGTCGACCAGCCGGCCGTCGATTGCGTCGAAGTCAATCGCCTTGGCGAGGCTGACCAGCATCCCGAACGGCTTGGCCACGCCCGCCAAGCGTGCGTGCGGGATGGCAATGCCGCCGCCGGTTCCGGTCGATCCCAATGCTTCCCGCTTCAGGAGCGCGTCCGACACCTGATCGGCGGGCAACCCCAGCGCCGTGGCGGCGCGGCGCGCAAGCTCACGCAACAGCTGAGCTTTGTCTGCGGCCCGCAGGTCGACGATCGCGTGTTGGGGCGAGAGAAAGTCCGTGATGTTCATCGGCGTTCCGTTCGGCGACGCAAGCGTCGCGGTGGTTGACCCACTCGAAGCAAATATGGGCCGCGATCGGTTTTTCTAGTCCGGCGCCCGCAGGCGGTAGCCGATGCCGGTCTCCGTCAGAATATAATGCGGGCGCTCAGGATCGGTTTCGATCTTCTGCCTGAGCTGCCGCACATAGACCCGCAGGTACTGCGCGTCGGTGAGGTCATCCCACAATTCGCCGAGCAGGAACTTGTGGGTGAGCACCTTGCCGGCGTGCTGCACCAGCACGCGCAAAAGCTCGTACTCCTTGGGGGAGAGCTTCACCTCCTTGTCGCCCACCTTCACGATACGCCGCACCAAATCGACCGCGAGATCGCCGGTCCGGAAGACCGGCCGCTCGCCGTGCACCTGGAGCTGGTGGCGCAGAGCCGCGCGCATGCGGGCGAGAAGCTCGTCCATGCCGAATGGCTTGGTGACGTAGTCGTCGGCGCCGAGGTCGAGTGCTTGGACCTTGCTGACCTCGTCGCCCCGGCTGGACAGCACCACGATCGGCACACCCTCGTTGCGGGCGCGTATCATGCGCAGCAGTTCGAGCCCCTGCATGTCGGGAAGCCCGAGATCGAGAATGACCAGATTGGGCTTCTGCGCCAACAGCTCGAGCGAGGCCTTGCCGTTCGGCGCTTCCAGGATTTCATAGCCCTGCGTGCTCAGCCCCATGCGCAGCAGCTTGCGGATCGGCGGCTCGTCGTCGACCACCAGGATTTTGAGTGGGGCGGCGCTCATGCCGCGGTGTCCAATCGCTCGGCCGCGGGCGGAATCGGCAGCCTGATCGCGAACACGGCGCCGCTGCGATCGCTGCGATTCGCCGCGCTGATCGTCCCATGCATGGCTTCGATGAAACCGCGGGAGATTGCGAGCCCGAGCCCGGTGCCGGCGCGCACCTGATCCCCCTTCTCCACCCGATAGAACTTGTCGAAGATGTGCTCCAGCTCCGCGGACGGAATGCCCTCGCCTTCATCCAGCACCTGCAAGCAGACCGCGTCCTGCTCGCGCCAGCTGGGGACGCGGATGGTGGTGCCCGCGGGGGAATACTTGGCGGCATTGTCCAGCAAATTGAACAGCGCCTGCTCGAACAGCACAGGATCGACCGCCACCATGGGCAGGGCCGGCGCCAGGTCCAATTCGACGCGATGGCGGGCGAGAATCTTGCCGGCGCGGCGCAGCGCGCTGCCGACGATCTCGTCGAGATCATGCGGCGCGGCATTCGGCACGATGGCACCCGCCTCCAGCTTCGTCATGTCGAGCAGATTGGCAATGAAGCGATTGAGTCGCTCCGATTCGTCGATGACGGTTGCGAGCAGGTCGGCTTTTTCGGCGTCGGTGAGCGCCGTCGCGAGGTCGCGCAACGTCCCGGCCGCCGCCAGCACGGCCGCCAGCGGGGTCCTGAGATCGTGCGAGATCGACGTGAGCAGCGCGGATCGCAACCGGTCCGTTTCGATCGTGCGCTTGGCGCGATCGACATCCTCGACCAGATAGACGCGTTCGATCGCGAGCGCGGACTGATCGATCAAGGCGTCGAGCAGACGGCGCTGATCGGGGGTGAGCAGCGGGCCGGGCTTGTCGCTGTCGATGCCGATGACGCCGATGGCGCCGCGCCCCGTTCGCATGGGCAGAAACAAGCGCTTGGCGCCAGGAAGCGTGTCGGAGCCGCGCCCGGCCGAGCGATCGTTCTCCCACGCCCACTTGGCGGCCGCGATATCGGCGTCGTCCAGCGTATCCTCCGGGGGATAGCCGGCCTTGACCGCGATCGAGCCGTTCTCGGGCAGCAGCAGCACGACCCTGACTTTGAGCATGAGCGCGGTCTGATAGGCCGTCGCCCACAGCACATCGTCGAGCGTACCGACGCCGGCGAGCTTGCGGCTGAATGCGTAGAGCAGCTCCACCGCGCGCACGCGTTCATGCGCGGCCACGGTTCGGGTTCGACCGCGCGCGGCAAAATGCGACACCACGACCGCGACGATGGTGAAGAAAACGAAGGCAGCGACGTTGGTCGGATCGGTGATCGTGAAGGTATAGATCGGGGGCAGAAAGAAGAAATTGTAGCAGAGCGAGGAAGCGACGGTCGCGAGCAGCGAGGGCCAAAGCCCGTAACGTACGGCTACCGCCACCACGGCGGTCAAAAAGACGAGATCGACGTTTTCGATTCCAAGGAAAGGCTCGATCAACTCGCCGACGCCCAGCGCAACGGCCACCGCCGCCAGCGCGACCCCATAGGGCCGCGGATCGAAAGGGGTGGCGTCCTCGGCCGGGCGTACGGTTTTCTTGGGGATCGGATCGCGCGCGAGCTGTTCCCCCGCGATGACATGAACGCTGATATTGCCGGAACGCCGCACCAAGTCATGCACCACGGAGCCGTGCAGGATCTCAAACCATCGCGACCGCGTCGACTTGCCGACGATGATCTGCGTGACGTTGTTGGCGTGGGCGAAGCTGATCACGTCATCGGCGATGCCGCGGTCGCCGCCCGGAACGGTGATCGCCTCGCCGCCCAGCGCCTCGGCCAGCCGCAAGGTATCGGCGACGCGGTCGCGCTCGACCTCGCTCCACTGCAGGCTGCGCCGCGTCTCCACGCACAGCGCGGTGAAGGGGGCGTGCAGCCGGTCCGCCAGGCGCTTGGCATAGCGCACGAGGCCGGCCGCCCGCGGGTCCTCGCTGATGCAGACCAGGATGCGCTCGCCCGCGGCCCAAGGCCCGGGAATCGCATGGGCCTGCATATGCGTGAGCAGCTGCTCGTCCACGCGCTCCGCCGTTCGCCGTAGCGCGAGCTCGCGCAGCGCCGTCAGGTTGCCGGGAGAGAAGTAATGCTCGAGCGCACGCTCGGCCTGCTTGGGCACGTAGACCTTGCCCTCTTTCAGGCGCTCGATCAGATCGTCGGGGGTGAGATCGACGAGCTCGATGGCGTCGGCGCGATCGAAGACCGAATCCGGCACGGTCTCGCGCACGCGCACATGCGTGATCTGCGCGACCACGTCGTTGAGGCTCTCGATGTGCTGGATGTTGACGGTGGTGTAAACGTCGATTCCGTGTCTGAGCAGCTCTTCGACGTCGAGGTAACGCTTGGGATGGCGGCTGCCGGGCACGTTGGTGTGGGCGAGCTCGTCGACCAAGACGATCTGCGGGTGCCGGGCGATGACGGCGTCGAGATCCATCTCCTCGAGCGACTGTCCCCTGTATTCGAGCCGCTTGCGGGGAACGACCTCGAGCCCCTCGAGCAGGGCCTGCGTTTCCTTGCGCCCGTGAGTTTCGACGACGCCGACGACGATATCGTAGCCGTCCTGCTTCCTGGCGCGCGCCTGCTGCAGCATTTCGTAGGTTTTGCCGACGCCGGGCGCGGCGCCGACGAAGATCTTGAGCCGGCCGGATCGGCGTTCTTCCCGCCGGGCGGCCTCGAGTAGGGCCTCCGGCGAGGGTCGCTGGTCAGAGTGGCTCCGCTGCTCCGCCATCAAGGCTCAAGTTCTCTGCCATGTAAGGCCAGCTCACCTTACCGGACCGCCGCGCCATCGAGCGCCAAGTTGAGCGCCAGCACGTTCACCCGCGGCTCGCCAAGGAGGCCGAGGGTGCGCCCCTCGATATGCTGCTCGACGATCTGCCGCACGCGATCTTCGGACAGATTGCGCGCTTTCGCAACCCGAGGCACCTGGAAAAAGGCCGCTTCGGGAGAGATGTGCGGATCGAGTCCGCCGCCCGAGGTCGTGACCAGATCGATGGGGACCGCGGCCGAAGGGTTCTCCTGCTTGAGCTTGTCGACGTCTCCTTGCACGCGTTCGATCAGCGCCTTGTTGGTCGGACCCAGGTTCGAGCCGCCGGAATTGGCCGCGTTGTAGGGCGCAGGCACGGTCTTGCTCGAATCGTTCGGGTCGGGAGCAACGGTCGCCGACGGCCGGCCATGGAAATATTTGTCGCTGGTGAACTGCTGCCCGATCAGCGCCGATCCGACGACCTTGCCGTCCTGCTCGATCAGGCTCCCTTGCGCCTGATAGGGGAAAACAGCGCCCGCAATGCCCGTCATCACGAGCGGGTAGACGAGACCGGTGATGATGGTCAGCGCGACGACCAACACGATTGCGGGACGGATTTCCTTCAACATGGATTTCCTCCTCAGGCGAGGTGCAAGGCGGTGACCACGAGGTCGATCGCCTTGATGCCAATGAATGGAATGATGACGCCGCCGACGCCGTAGATCAGCAGGTTGCGCCGCAGCAGCGGGCCGGCGCCGATCGGACGGTAACGCACGCCTTTGAGCGCGAGCGGGATCAGCGCGATGATGATCAGTGCGTTGAAGATGATCGCCGAGAGAATCGCGCTCTGCGGGGTGGCCAGGTTCATGATATTGAGCGCCTGCAGCTGCGGATAGAACGCGACGAACATCGCGGGGATGATGGCGAAATACTTCGCCACGTCGTTGGCGATCGAGAAGGTGGTGAGGGATCCTCGCGTCATCAGCAGCTGTTTGCCGATCTCCACCACCTCGATCAGCTTGGTCGGATTGGAGTCGAGATCGACCATGTTGCCGGCCTCGCGCGCGGCCTGCGTGCCGGTATTCATGGCGACGCCGACGTCGGCCTGGGCGAGCGCCGGGGCATCGTTGGTGCCGTCGCCGCACATGGCGACGAGCTTGCCCTTGGCCTGTTCAGCGCGGATGAGCTTGAGCTTGTCCTCGGGCGTGGCCTGCGCGAGGAAATCGTCGACCCCCGCCTCGGCGGCGATCGCCGCCGCGGTCATGGGGTTGTCGCCAGTGATCATGACGGTGCGGATGCCCATGCGGCGCAATTCGGCGAAGCGCTCGCGAATGCCGCCTTTGACGATGTCCTTGAGGTGAACGATACCCAGCAGCCGGCCATCCTTCGCAACGGCGAGCGGGGTGCCGCCGGACTTGGCGATCGTGTCGGCAATCGCTTGCACTTCGCGCACGGCATCGGCGCTGATCACCGGTTGCAGCGATCGGACCGTCCCAGCCGAGGTAATCGCAGTCGTCGGCGCGTTGAGATAGTTCAGGATCGCGTCGACCGCGCCCTTGCGTACCCAGGAACCGCCCACCTCGACGCCGCTCATGCGGCTCTGGGCGGTGAACGGGATGAAGTTGGCCCGCAGCTCGGCAAGGTCGCGGCCGCGGATGCCGTATTTCTCCTTGGCGAGCACGACGATGGACCGCCCCTCCGGGGTCTCGTCAGCGAGCGAGGCGAGCTGCGCGGCATCCGCCAGCTCCTGCTCGCTGATGCCGCGTAGCGGCTTGAACTCGGTGGCTTGGCGGTTGCCGAGCGTGATGGTGCCGGTCTTGTCGAGCAGGAGCGTATCGACGTCGCCTGCCGCCTCGACCGCGCGGCCCGACATCGCCAGCACGTTGAAACGCACCAGGCGATCCATACCGGCAATGCCGATGGCCGAGAGGAGCGCGCCGATCGTGGTCGGGATCAAGGTCACGAACAGTGCCACCAGAATCACCACCGAAATGACGCCGCCGGCATAGGTCGCGTAACTTGGGATGGTGACCGTCGCGAACACGAAGATGATGGTGAGGCCGACGAGCAGAATATCGAGGGCGATCTCGTTCGGCGTCTTCTGCCGCTCCGCCCCTTCCACCAGCTTGATCATGCGGTCGAGAAAAGTCGACCCGAGCGCCGCCGTAATACGCACCTTGATCCAGTCGGACAGCACCTGGGTGCCGCCAGTGACGGCTGAGCGGTCGCCGCCGGACTCACGGATGACCGGCGCCGACTCGCCGGTGATCGCCGCCTCGTTCACCGACGCGATGCCTTCGATCACCTCGCCATCCGAGGGAATGGTGTCGCCGGCCTCGACCAGAACCACGTCGCCCACCTTCAAGCCGGTGCTGGGGACGCGCTTGTAGTTGCTTCGGTCAGGCCCGGTCAGCAGCTTGGCTTGCGTCTCCGTGCGCTGCCGTCGCAGCGACGCCGCCTGCGCCTTGCCGCGGCCCTCGGCCACGGCCTCTGCGAAGTTGGCGAACAGCACCGTGAACCACAGCCACAGCACGATCTGGAATTCGAATCCGATATGCTCGCCGCCGGTGACGAGGTCGCGGATCAAGATGACGGTGGTCAGCGCCGTGACGACCTCGAGCACGAACATGACCGGATTCTTCATCAGGCTCACCGGATTGAGCTTGACGAAGGCGGAGCCGATCGCCGGCACCACGATCTTGGAATCGAACAGTGCCGAGACCGGCATGCGCTTGCGGATATTGGAGGTTTCCATGGACCCTGCTCCGGATCAATTCGATGCGAACAACGTGCCCGCGGCCATCGCGAAATGCTCGACGATGGGACCGAGCGCGAGCGCGGGGAAGAAGGTCAAGCCGCCGATGATCACGATCACGCCCACCACAAGACCGACGAACAGGCCGCCGGTGGTCGGGAAGGTGCCGGCCGACGGCGGGATCGACTTCTTTTCCGCGAGCGAGCCGGCGATGGCCATGGCCGGGATGATCATCCAGAACCGGCCGACCAGCATCGCGACGGCGCCGGTGAGGTTGTAGAAGAGGATGTTTCCGCTCAGCCCCGCGAACGCCGATCCGTTGTTGCCGGTCTGCGAGGTGTAGGCGTACAGGATCTCGGTGAAGCCGTGCGGCCCCGGATTGTTGGTTGCGGCAACTGCGACAGGAACGACGGTGGCGACCGCGGTCCAGCCGAGATACATCAGCGGCAGGATCAGGATGGCGAGCATCGCCATCTTCACCTCCTTGGCCTCGATCTTTTTGCCGACGTATTCGGGCGTGCGGCCGACCATCAGGCCGGCGACGAAGATCGCGATGATGACGAACAGCAGCATGCCGTACATGCCGGCGCCCACGCCGCCGACGATGATCTCGCCGAGTTGGATGTTGATCAGCGGGATCATGCCGCCGAGCGCGGTGAAGGAGTCGTGCATGGCGTTGACGGCGCCGCATGAGGCGGCGGTCGTGATCACCGCAAACAGCGAGGACGCGACGATGCCGAAGCGCACCTCCTTGCCCTCCATATTGCCCCCGGTGAGCCCCATCGCCGTGAAGGCGTCGTTGCCATGGGCTTCGGCCCAGTAGCAGACGATGACGCCGGCGATGAACAGCACGCCCATCACCGCGAGGATGGCCCAGCCCTGGCGCTGATTGCCGACCATGCGGCCGAACACGTTGGTGAGCGCGGCGCCGATCGCGAAGATCGAGATCATCTGCACGTAGTTCGACAGCGCGGTCGGGTTCTCGAACGGATGCGAGGCATTGGCGTTGAAGAAGCCGCCGCCGTTGGTGCCGAGCATCTTGATCGCGATCTGCGAGGCCACCGGCCCCACGGCGATGGTCTGCTTGGCGCCTTCGAGCGTGGCCGCCTCGACATAGGGGCCGAGCGTTTGCGGAATGCCCTGCCAGACGAGGAACAGCGCGTAGACGATGCAGATCGGTAGCAGGATGTAGAGCGTGCAGCGCGTGATATCGACCCAGAAATTGCCGATGGTGCGCATGGAGGCGCGCGCGAAGCCGCGGATCAGCGCCACCGCCAGCACGATGCCGGTCGCCGCCGAAAGGAAGTTCTGATGTGTCAGGCCCAGCATCTGCACGAGATAGGACAGCGTGCTTTCGCCGCCGTAGTTCTGCCAGTTGGTGTTGGTGATGAAGCTCACCGCTGTGTTGAACGAGAGGTCCTGCGCCACCGCGGACTGCTCGGCCGGATTGAACGGCAGCGTCGCTTGCAGTCGCATCAGGGCGTAGAGAATCAAAAATCCGCCGACGTGGAAGAACAGCATGGACACCGTGTAGGTGACCCAGTGCTGCTCGCGCCGCTCCTCGACGCCGCCGATCCTATAAAGCGCCGCTTCGACCGGCCGCAGCACCGGCGAAAGGAACGTGCGCTCGCCGTTGAACACGCGCGTCATGTAGGCGCCGAGCGGAACCACCAGCGCGGCGACGATGGCGCAATAGAGCAGGATTTGAATCCAACCGATGACGGACATGGTCGCGCCCCTTTCAGAGCCGCTCGGGCTTGAGCAGCGCGTAGACGAGGTAGACCATCAGCGCCACGGTCACGAGGCCGGCGAGCGAATAGTCGAAGATCATGGCAAGCCTCCTCAGAGCCGATCGCAGGCGACGGTGTAGCCGACCGACAGCGCGAAGAAGACGAGCGCGATGGCGAGCATGACGATGTCCAGCATGTGGATGCTCCGAGTGATGGACGATTCGGCGCGTGCAGCAGATGGGTGCCGGCGAGTCACGATCTCGACTTAACGTCAAGCACCCGCAGACACGTGCGCTGTTCAGCCGCCATTACCTGTCACTCATCGCATAGGAATTCGAGAGGGATGCGCGGGCAGCGGTATAGGAATCCTATAAAGATTGGCGGTACTCCCTTCTTATGAAATCCCTATAACGCCAGCTTTTTCCTCGTCTCGCTTTTTTATGGTGTTTTGTCCATTCATTGGCTGCGGTCGCACGTCTTGCAAAATGCGATTCGCGCCGGACGGGTGCCATGACATTCGATCCAAACCACGAGGAGCACCTGCGCGAGCTGCAACGAGAGCTTCATCGCGCCCACGCGATCACGCCCGCACTGATGGCCGACCTGATTGCGCGAGCATGCCCGCGCGTGCAGTCCCGGCATCGGGCCGCGACGGCAAGAATCATTCGTTTGATCGAATCCGGCGCGCCCCTTGCGCTGC
>Ga0306921_10002834_pt1 | contig 17446 bp, 19 predicted proteins | sample sta12Cox44000080_FD_203760 | JGI IMG/M metagenome (GOLD analysis project Ga0306921, IMG submission 203760) | Lab enrichment of tropical soil microbial communities from Luquillo Experimental Forest, Puerto Rico - statoxic.12C.oxic.44.000.080 (v2)... | ecosystem: Environmental > Terrestrial >... | reverse complement strand
GATCGTATACTGTATCGCTGTACTTGCACGTTGCGACCTCACGCGTCATCACCTTTTCAACTGATTCGTCGCAAAGCTGACAAGCGCCTGCAGTTCGGATGTTGTGCGCGAGTGTTCGCACAACATCCCGTTCCGACAGAATGCCTTCCATGCACTCGCCGGCGCCGGCGATCACCACGGCCCCGATCCGATGCGTGTCCAAGATTTTTACAGCATCAAACAGCGTCGCTGTGGGCGAGATAGTTACAACGTCATTGCCTTTGCGGGATAGAATAGCTTTGACTGTCATGGGCATCCTCCCTAGATGCGGACGCCCTTCTACCGAAAAGTTAGAATTGTACATCAGTTAAACGCGCCTCTCGAACCGTTCGATATAGCGGCGTCCATTTTGTAGTGTCGCCAAATCCGGTCCTGACCGCCTTGATTTTGATCAAGGCGGCGGGGTTCCCCGACTCAAAGCAGACATTGCCTACGTCGGGATGTGGTGACGACCACCTCGGCGCTGTTGAACTCCTGCACGCTCGTCGACGGCGAGATAAGCCCGAAGGGCTGGTTTAAATTCTGGGTCAAAAAGGCAGGCTGAGCGCGAAGTCCTGCAGACACATATACAAAGCGACGCGGTACCCCCGCGGTAACCGCGTCGCCGTGTCCCCATGCGCCTCAATTCGAGGGCGCATTTGAAACAATTAATCCTGCAACGCTGGGCACGGCATTTCAATGAGATAAGCCAATGGCGTCACAGAAAAACTGATTGTCCACAATTTTCGATTGATCTGCGTCAATGCAGGAGTATTCGAGCGAGTGCATAAAGCTAAAGCCCAAGGAAAGGGAGATCGGTCTTGACCGAACCGAGTAGAATCCTAGGCACCTGCAAGGCTCGGTCTGGATCGCTGCGATCAACTCCAAACGGTTATTGGTTCATTATCGTCATTTTGCCGTGTAGTGCCGCAGACGGAGAAGGTCATGAGAGCACCGGAACCCGAATATTCGATGCACATCTACGAAATGATGGCGCGGCTTGGTATCGATCCGGGCGCAGGAGTATTACCGCGATTGAGTTTGCGGTATGCAACGGCGCTGCGTCGGTGCGAAGATTGTCAATCTAAGAAAGCTTGCCGAGACTGGTTAGATTACGCACCATCAATGATAAATTTTGCGCCAGACTTCTGTAAGAATGCCGACATCCTATTTGACTTGCAGTACGATGAAGTCGGAACAGTTGGGTCGATAGAGCGCCGACTCTCGTGATCGAATAGGATGATATCGCTGCAGTGTATGAGTCCGCTCACTGGGCGACATCAAGCTTGGCCTGAAATTTCCGTGTCCTTTCCGAACCGCCGTGGTGAGGAAGCAATGGCCATAACCCATCCAAATCAACGATCCGAACGACGTTTTTGTGCGGCCCGTTCAGCATCGGTCTGGCTGCCAGCACTAGCCGCCTTTGCCTTTGCGACTGCCAGCTGGGCAGAGGACGCGCGCAAGGGTGCCGTCCCGGAGAAGGAAGTCCAAGCCAAGCTGCAATATTGCAAAGTCTGCCACGGCGTTTCGGCGCAGGGTTTCCGTGGCTATTACCCGATACCACGCCTCGCCGGACAGCAACCCACATATGTGGAAAATCAGCTGCAGGCTTTCATCGAGCATCGACGAACAAACAACGTCATGTTCAACGTCGCACATTCGCTGAGCCCGTCGATGGTCACGGCGCTTGCCGCAAATTTCAACGCGCTCAATCCGCAACCACTTGGCGGCGCGCCGCGGCAACTCGTGGCAACAGGCGGGAAAATCTTCCAGGACGGGTTGCCGGATCAAGACATCGCGGCATGCGCCGCTTGCCACGGTCCCGATGCTGCGGGCGCCGGCATAATTCCTCGATTGGCCGGTCAGCTTTATCCCTACGTTATCGACAAATTGGTCAATTGGGGCAAAGAACGCGGCCAAAATCCAAAAACCCCGGACACATCGGCAATCATGAGCCCGGTTGCGCACAGCCTCAACAAATCGCAGATCGAAGCGGTCGCGGCTTATGTCAGCACTCTGAAATAATTGACACCGATCCGGGTAGCGACCAACAATGGCATAATTGGTCGCGGCCGCTTTGCTTTGGAAATCATTGCCATGGTACTCGCTTGGCAGGTTTGACTCCTCGGCCGCACGATGACAGCGCCAGCTTTTTGGATGACCGCGAGGTTAGCCTTGATCGTCGCCATGCGCCTCAATAGACGCTCGCGGGCTTTCAACAGGCCGTCGATCTCCTTTCGCTCGGTGGCGCTGTACTGATGCCATATCGCCCGAGATCGCGCAGGGCATTGCCGACATGTACGCGCTTGCCGACGAGATCGAGGCTGGGCGGGTGAAGCGGCCAGCAAAAACATTTCTCGATCTGGCCTACAAAGTAGCGGGCATGATCTTTTTGTCTGATCCGGTCGGTGCCTGTTCGAGGGCCGAACAGGCAAAACCGAAGCGGCTGCCGCCGCTCGCTCGCATTGCCAAGCATGGACTAGAAGTCAGGGTTGCGCCCGATGGCTCCTTTGTCATCGCACGCGGCAAGTCAGATGTTGAGGTGACGTCACCGGAACAGACGCCAGAGGATGAGTTGGAGCGCTGGAGGAAAAAGAAATATGCGCGTTGACCTGAAGGGCATCCATCCGGCTCATGTGAAGTTGGCGGATGGCACCAAGAAAATCTATTACTACGCATGGCGCGGTGGGCCGCGCTTGCGTGGCCAGCCAGGAAGTCCGGATTTTATCGCCAGCTATAACGAAGCGATCGCGCTGAGGGTGCCGACACCAGACGGCCACTTGCAAAATCTCCTCGACGGTTATCAGCGCAGTCAAAATTTTCTTCAGAAGCGCGAGCGCACCCGGCGCGACTACATCCGGCAGATCAAGATCATTGAAGCCGAATTCGGCGATTTCCCGCTGAAGGCATTATCAGCCAAGCAGAGCCGTGGCGTGTTCAAGGACTGGCGCGACCGGCTGGCGCTCAAATCGGTACGGCAGGCCGATTATGCCTGGACCGTGCTGGCGCTGGTGCTGGCCTGGGCCAAGGATCGCGGCAAGATCGATGTCAATCCCTGCGAGAAGGGCGGGCGGCTGTATAACGGCACTCGCGTTGATTTTGTTTGGTCGATCGAGGATGAAGCCGCGTTTTTAGAACATGCACCGGCCCATCTGCATCTGCCGCTGTTGCTGGCACTGTGGACCGGACAGCGGCAAGGCGATCTTCTGCGATTGCCGTGGTCGGCCTACGACGGCAACCATATTCGCCTGAAGCAATCGAAGACCGGCAAGCCGGTGCAGATACCGGTGCGCGGGCCGTTGAAAGTTGCACTCGATGCGGCGGCGAAGAAATCGCCGATCATCTTGCTCAACTCGCGGGATCGGGCCTGGACATCTGACGGCTTCAGCATTTCGTGGCGCAAGGCATGCGCCAAGGCGGGAATCGTCAATCTGACCTTCAATGATCTGCGCGGCACTGCCGTGACGCGATTAGCTTTAGTTGGTTGCACCGTGCCTGAGATCGTATCGATCACCGGCCACAGCACGCGGGACGTGCATTCGATCCTCGATGTCCATTATCTGCACCTCGATCCGAAGCTTGCCGAGAGCGCGATCGAGAAATTGGAAATCGGCTACGCTAGAACAAAAAGCGTCTTCAGTTGACAAAATAGCTGACAAAACGATCTAACCGATCAAACAAAGAAAGGAGCAAAAGGCGAAGTAAAACAAGTGGCTGGGGAACTAGGATTCGAACCTAGATCGACGGAGTCAGAGTCCGCTGTTCTACCGTTGAACTATTCCCCACTAAATCGCCTGGTTTGCCAATACCTTGGTAACTCAGTTTTCCAAATCGTGACACACGGTTTTCCAAATTCTCCGACCGCGGGAACCGATATATGCTGGCACCTTTGTTCGCTGTCTAGTCCCTATCGCTTCTCGATCACTCGAAGCCGCGCTTGTCCGGCAGCGGCCACCTCCATCTGATCGAGAAAGCGCATGTAGCGCTCAACCATCTGACGCGACATGCCGATGTCGTTCGCGATCTGGTCGATATCGTGACCCGCGGCGCGGCGAATTAGAATCCCGGCGCCCCTCAGTCCGTGAATGGTCGGATAATCGGCCTCCTCAGGATCGATCTCCCATTCGTACTTGCGCACCATTTCTCCAACCCACGCTTTCCACCGCTCACAGACGATCTTGCCATCATCGGTCTTGAGCCAACGGTGCCAACGCGCGCGCAAGCTCGTTTCGGTATAGGGGACGCCGCGCGGGGAGAACAGATAATAATCCACGTTGGTACGCCGTATCGGTGCCTTCCAGCGCGTCGCGGTAAACGCAATTTTCGTCTGTGGCCAGCGATCGAGCATTCGTGCATCGGCAGGCGTCAATGGGATGCAAAACGCTTTGCGCTTCTTTTTGGTTTTCTTCGGCCGGCACCATAGGCCGTGGCGATCGCGCTGCGCCGGCCCCATGCGGATGAGATCGGATTCGCGCTGACAGGTCGCCAAGCCGAGTCGTACCATGCGCACGAGATCGGGCCAAGCAGCCCTGCAGACGAGTTCGATCGCCCAGGCTGGCCAAGGGATATGCCCGACATCGCCGACGTCCAGATTAGCAACGCCAATGAACGGGTTTGACTGCACCCCGATCGCGCGGCCCCATTTCCACAGCGTGCGACCGACAGAGAGCATGTGATTGGCCATGCCCGCCGTATCGGCCATGCTGTCGCGTAGCGCAATGACCGCGCCGGCGGGAAGGTCATAGGACAGCGCGCCCCATGCGATCTCAAACCGATTGAGATGCACGCTATAGCTCGCCTTGGTGGAATCTGACAGCTTCTTAAAATCTTCGCTGTCGCGATAGCGTTGGACTAGGAAGCCAACGGATCCCGCGAGTGGGACGGGTTTGGCGGGCTTGGTGTAAAGCTCAAGTTCTTTGAAGAATGCCGCAGGGCTGGCGTCGAGGTTCGGTAGCCTGACACGCTTGCCTTCGCGCGCCGTGCCGCGTCCGGGGTTCCAATAAAAATAGGTCCGCCCCTTGACCGTCTTTTTCTCGACGCCTTCAGGCAGCGTCACGCTCGCAGTCCTTTTTCGCCCCACGGATTCTCCCAATCCCGGTGAGATAGGATTCAAGCGAGGTGGCCTCGGTCCTTTTGCCAGCTAGTTTATGATCCACATCCATCCAACGCCAGCGTGGTGTCGAGGTTGGAAACCCGGGAGCAGCCGCCGGCAGAATTCCCTCAGATACCCAGCGGTCCCAGGTCTCCGGCGATATGCCCAGTTCCGCTGCGCCGACCTCGCGCGAAACAAAAGCTGGTGTTCGCGCAGGCAAGACAAGGGCTGATTTGCGAGTAGTCATGACGCGTGTACTTAGAGTGCAGTTTTTAAAAAACGAACCTCAAATACGAATTTTAGAAAGGCGAGTCGTCATTGCTGGGAACTCTTCGCTTTCATCCGATCCTCTCGTCTCCGTCAGCAACGATGAAAGCTCCAGCACTAATTCGGTTTTCCGAGCGATGATTGCCCAAAGCTTTTGGATCACCGCCAGGGCAAACCGTCGGACTGCTGGAGCCACCCTTCAGGGCGACAGCTCTTGAAACGGTGGCATTGCTCGGAGCCGCTCCTTGCCGGGGAGCTCTTCCATATCGTGCAAGGCTTCGAGGGGAATGACCCAACAATTCTCCTGATAGAAGTGTGAAAGCTTCCCCTCTGATCCGCGCAGCCAACCCAGGACGCGAGCCCCTCTTTTTGTTGGCTCCACTCTCACTGCCACAAAGATGTCCGCGTCGCTGTCCGAAGGGACCAGCACCAAACCGTTCGGAGCACGGCGCACCCGATAGCCTGCAACGCTTCCGCAAAGCTTATCGCATTCAGGAATGTATTGGACGTTCATGGCCTTGGAAAAGACAGTTTCAGCCAAAACCTGCTCGGCCCATTCGTCCTCACTCCAGTTTTCTACTTGCCAGATTTCCTTAATCTTCTTATCAGCCCGCGGTGCGACCCCTTTCACCTGCTCCATTTTACAAGTTAGATCTTTCGCCTCGGATCCTAGGATCAGCTCGGCCCCGCTTTGTTTGATTTTGTCAACGGCGGTTGCGAAATGATCGTCGGGGAAAGAGACCATCTTAGAGACGAACAAATCACCGACAGCATTGCGCCGCCCCATTACGCCAACTGGATAACGTTCAGCCGAGAGGGCAATAAAGACTTGTCCAGGACGAGCGAAGCCCGACTTGATGCAGCTTGGCCTGGTGCTCTGGATCCCAATCTTCGATTTGGCCAGCGAGGTTCAGGGCTCCGATGGCCTGAGAACCCACGCACATGTACATGTTCATGAAGGCTTGAAAGATAGCAAAAGGCGTATGTCCAGCCTCCCGCTTCTCGCAGCTGAAACGCCGTAGGGTATCTGCACGCGCGCAAGGAACAACACGACGAGAATAACGCCTCCAGCTTTGCTGTGCTCAACGAGGAAAATCCACGGAATCCTTTTTCAGCAATTACCTTCCAGTAATTCGGATCGCTGTAATTTAAATTAGCCCTTTTATTTGCGAATTCGCTTCCAGATAGCGTCCTCTGACAGATGGAGTAGCTTCGCAACCTTGTTGACGGCCTTAGCCTTCACCCGCTTTTTTCCTGTTTCGGCCGTGAGCTTTTTCATTTCCTTATCGACCATCAGCTTTGTATCCCGCCTGGTCGGATTAGAAATCTTCGCGTACCAGTCGTGCCGCGGGCGGCCCCCCAGGATTTGTGAGGTCTGCAAGCTGGTCCTCGAGCATAGCAATCCATCGGGGATCGATTAAAGTCCCATACACTCGTGTTCCGTCAGAAGTGATGAACTCTCCAGTGGAACTTTCCCAGCGTACTTTTCTGATGAAATCTTCGAGCAGACTACAGTCGAGGTCTCTTCGGCTTCCCATAGTCAGACCCTAGTGGTGCTACGCCCCCGATTCCACTCACACCAATACCAAAAAGGATCAGGCTGACCTACCATCGACACCCTCTTGCGCGCCCCCACATGCGCGTTTACGCGCGTGCACGCGCGTAGAAGCCATTGAAGAATTTCGACTCGCTCGGGTGCCCGATGCACGCCGGGTCTCGCGAGTGTATGTGCCGGTCCGCGCCGTGCGCCGACGTTTTGGCATCGCCCCTCTCACAACCCGACGCAGGCTGACCGACGGGTGCCCTATGAAGGGCAGCCCAATTGCTGTACTGTTTTCCTTGAGAAATACAGTACAGCTGCAAACTAAGGCTATGGCAAAGCGGAGGAAATTGATCGACGCCATCGCCTACCTCCGTACGTCTTCGGCAACGAATTCCGGGCCAGGCAAGGATAGTGACAAGCGACAGCGAGCAACCATCGCCGCGTTCGCTAAGACTCACGGCTATTCCATTGTCGCTGAATTCTACGATGCAGCGATAAGCGGCGCTGATCCGATTGCGGAGCGTCCTGGCTTCCAAGCGATGCTCGATCGCATTTCCGGTAATGGCATCCGCTGCATTATCTTGGAAAGCCCAGATCGTTTTGCCCGCGATTTGACTGTGCAGCTTATTGGCCACGACTTTTTAAAGAAGCTCGGCATCGCGCTTGTCCCGGCCACGGCCCCGGATTTCTTTACAGAGGACACACCGACAGCCGTGCTAGTTCGGCAAGTACTCGGCGCAATAGCTGAGTTCGAGAAAACGTCACTGGTCGCGAAGCTGAAAGTCGCTCGTGATCGCAAGCGGGCTGAAACCGGCAAGTGTGGTGGCCGAAAGTCTTACGCCGAGGCAAAGCCTGAGACCGTGGCGCTGGCCAAGGAGTTACACGGGCGGCACATGTCGTTGCGCAGGATTTCGTCCGAGCTTGGCGCTCGAGGCCATCTCACGGCGCGGGGAAAACGATACGTTGCCTCAGCTGTTCAGCGGATGCTTGTTCTTTGAGGTGAACTCATGTTGCGTTTGCTGATACCGCGACAGGATCGATCCGGGACGCGAAGGTTATGCCCAAACACGCCATTAAGCGCCTCCAGCGCCCTATAAAATTCGGGAGTCCCAAAAACCAAACGCTGGAGTCCCAAAATGAGCCTCTCCTCCACGATGACTGACCTTGAACGGCAGCCGCCTTGCGCGCATCCGCGTGCGCCTGCGCGCGAGAAATCATTAGCGAATTTCGCCGCGCGCGGTTATTGGGGATAGGCTAATAGGCTGCGCCGGGGTCGCGATGTCCGCTTCCCCGTTTCTGTGAAACGTGCTCGCTGTTATGGTTGGAATACGACCACAAGTTTCTTGCACCACGGAATCAAGGGATCGCGCTTCCGGACACGCATTGTTGTTAAAGGTGCGACGACCCGTCCACTGCGACTGATCGTAAAAAGCATGTCATCCGAGCAGTCCATAGGTCGATGGAGGGCGAGAATGCAGGCCAGATCGAGGCTCAAGCTGGTGACGCCAACCGGCGAAAAACGAGCAGTGATGCCGCAGCGCCAGCCGAACAGTCAATATCGTAAGCGGGAATACCTCACCCCCACCGAGATCGGGAAGCTGGTCGAGGCCGCAAAGGGCAATCGCTACGGCCAGCGCGACGCCACCATGATCTTGACCGCCTATCGGCACGCCCTACGAGCGTCCGAGGTATGCGATCTAGAATGGTCTCAGGTTGATTTCGAGCGGGCCGAACTGCACGTCCGCCGCGCCAAGAACGGCAAGGCGACCACGCATCCGATCAGGGGCGACGAATTGCGCGAGTTACGGAAGCTGCGCCGGGAATCGACCGGATCGTTTGTATTCATGACCGAGCGCGGCGGGCCGTTCACGACCGATAGCTTCAACTGGCTGGTGAAGCCCACAGGCAAGAAGGCCAAGCTGCCGTTCCAGTGCCACGCCCACCAATTGCGACACAGCGCAGGCTACAAGTTGGCTGGAGATGGTCACGACACCCGCTCGATCCAAGACTATATCGGCCACAAAGACATCAGACACACGGTCAAATATACCGAACTCGCCCCTACACGGTTCCGCGATTTCTGGAGATAGAGAGCCTGGGCGGCGCGCCCGACGCATAGGAAGTTCGGCAACGGCGTCTCGATAGTGGCCGGCGTCAAACAGGCGACCCGCAATCGGGATGCTCTTGTCCGCGACCAATCGACGGCGCGCGGCCCGGTGGCGCGAGACGCGGCTCCCTCAAAATTCTGGAGTCTCAAACACCAAACGCTGGAGTCCCGTTTCCTGCGCGCGGCGCGACGCTGCGCGATTTATTATTGTCTAAGGGGTAATTATCGCGTCAAGCGTCTTCACCGTTCGGACTGCAGAACTTCTCCGCCGAACTCTTCCTTGAACGCGCTGGCCATGTCCAAATCAGAAAAACACCACCGAAAATAGATTTGGCCTTCTCTGACAATTCTCCGTCCATACCGCGCCTGAATTTTTCGCGACCCGTGAAAGTCCATCATCCGGCGGCTCACTTCGACATCCAATTCATCATCAACGACGAGAAGCTCGACGATGTAGGGATACTTTTGCTCGGTTGCGACCGCCTTCCTGCTAAGTGGTTGGCGCACCATATCACGCTCGCCAATGACCAAGATGACCCAATCGGCCTACTTGCGAATTAACACCGCCAACCTCGCAATATTCGCCGCGATCCGGCGCGCCCTTCCCCAATCCTCCTCAGCCTCGCGTTTTACTGCCGGTGCTTTGGATTACGAGCGTGAACGCGCTGTTCAAGTCACATTCATGCAACACGTATTTACCTGATTGGTCTCGACAACAATCGGGTTATGGGCTTGAAGCTAATGTCGGCGACAGCAATTTTCCTCTCACTCGCCTGCGTCCAGAGTGCCAATGCTGAGGGCGGCTGTGGTCCGGGATTTCACCGCGGACTATATGGAGCGTGCAGACCTAATGGACCCGTTGTCGTACCGGGGGCTCCGGTTGTGGTCGCACCGGGACCAGTCGTCGTGCGCCCGCCGGTAGTTTGCGGCGCTGGTTACCGATGGCATCCGGGATACAGGCGCTGCGTGGTCCTTTAACAGCGCATTGGCGCACCTGTAGCTAAAGATTGGGCCACCCGTTCGGTGGCCCTTGAGTTGGAGAAAAAATACCGCGCCACCAGCCACGGAAAGCGCGGCTCATAATCCCATCGTAGGATCGCACTGACGCTCTTTGATTTAAGTCAAAATCCACAGCCCAATGAGCGTTCCTTAAACGGCAAAGCCGTCGGCAGCGCGGAGCCATACGTGCCGCGCCCCAATTGGTTCATTCGGCATTCATTTCTACTGCGCCACTGTTGTCGCGAGGGCAGGGCGCATCAAACGCTAAGGAGTGAGTTATGGCGAAGAAGAAGAACAGAAAGAATAAATCGAAGGGCATGTGAGCCCCGTTTAGATCATCGCGATTTTGATGTCCCCAAACGGCCGGATCCCGATGTTCGGCCGTTTGTCTTTTCTGCCGCCGTTATTAATCGTGAGCGATCCGCCGCGCCTCGTCTTTTGTGAGCGGTGGAAAGTTATCCAGGCGGGAGTGCGAGCGGCCTCTCAGCCGCCGACGCCTGATAGGGCCGTGCGCTTTCGCTCAGCGGTGCAATCTTGACGGTAAACTCCGCTAAGCGGGACCAGACCAGCGCCATCTCGAGCATAATCAAACGGTCCCGCGCTGAGTCCATCGTGCGCGCCAGCTCGACACACTTCGCCGCGGAGTGCCAGTATCTGTCCACTGGGTACGTCCCCAATAGGGGATGGTAGCCAATTCCCTAGAATTGTAAGGTCGTTTAGCGAACGTTATCCGGTAAATATCCCCGAGTTATCCACAGGAAGGTAGCAAATTGGGACAATCGGTTATCGACCGCGAAGAAGCTGAGAAGCGTGCAGGCGAGGATTGGAGCATTGCGAAGGATTATGTGCGCTCAAGGCTTAGTTGGCTGGCGTAGCCGGGGGCGGGACGTGGGCTGCGCACGCTATTTGTCTTTGGCTGTCTGATCTTCCCGCCAAGCAAGGAATGCTGCGGCTGCTTGCTCACGAAGTTCGGCCTTGCTTAGTTTGCGGCGAGGCGGTTTTGGGGGTCGGCCGATAACAATCGGTGTCTCGCCTTTAATATCTTCAACGCCCTGCCGCCGCATACGGTCGCGGCTACTTATTCGAGACCAATTCACACGACGGCCCATGACGCACTCTTTTAAGCATGCTCCATATCGCGCTGCGACGAGACCAGCGGTCGGGGCTCCGTTGGGACGTATTTGGGATTTTTGGTTCCTGGCGTGGTGACGACGCCTATCGGCGCACTTTCGAGTCCCGCTGCTATAGCCGCACGCATACGCGCACAGAATGCCTCGTTCATCTCGAAGTAACCAGGGCCGCCATTCGTTAGATGTGATTGGATTTCGTCGTCGTCGATCATTTCGCTAGCGGGGTGAAAGGAAGGAGTAAGACAGTAGGTGGTGATCGTTGGGGCCAAGTGCAACGGCAAGGGGCGCGCTCAAGCTGCGATCTGTTGATAGCTCGTTGCCGCGCAGACCAAGGCGGCGGGAAGCGGCGGGCGGTCGCGCTTAGCATGGATTCGATTAGGAGGCCCGCCAAACTTTCAGTTATCAAAGTCTATGCAGCGAGTTTAACCAGGCGAAAGCAAGCCAACCGGCGATGGCACCGACGATAAGCCAAATGATGAGTGCTTCCATCTTTTCCCAAACCGAACAGTGGACCATCTCCATTATACCCAATTCCTCGATAGTCCAAGGCGGTGGAAAGCGGAGCGGCGAGCGGACATGGTTTCCGAGGCTAGGATTATGGCTGTCAGACGAAACAGTGAAAGATAGAAGCCGAACCCTGTCGGTAAGCAGTGGGGCTTTTAGTTCCCGACACGGCGCTAGAGCGAGCCGCGAGTGCCGAGCAGCAAGCCTTCACCTGGATGTATTGCACTAAACGGCTATTACTGAACTGCAACTGGCCACAGTAGCGTTCAGCGCACTAGCTCCTGGCAGTTTGGCGATATTCACCGCAATCCGCCGCGCCTCGTCCTTCCTTGGTGAGCAGTTTAGCTGCTGATCGCCCGGCCCGGCTCATCTTCGTAATAAACGTAGGCGCTCTACCGCTGATGTTATAGTCTTCTTGTTGGCGGGGTCGGGCGCATAGCGAGGCATCTATGGTCAGATTGGTAACCCGTGGTCGGGTAACACACGACTATCTTAAGGGGTTCATTTCCGCGCCAGAGGATCGAGAACCGGCGGTGCGGAAGCTAATTGAGAAAGCGGGCGGCAAAGTTCTAAACTTTTACTTCACGACCGGCGAAAGCGATTTCCTCCTCATTTCGGAAGCTAAAGAGCCTGAAGCCATCATCGCAGCGCTAATGGCGGCTGCGGCGTCGGGCGCCGTTTCCCATGTCTCCAATGTAAGGGCCTGGACCGGCGCGGAATTTAAATCAGTTGCTGAAAGAGCTTCTAAGGCAGCGAGTGCGTACAGACCGCCGGGTAAGAAGCGCTAGTTGCAGTGGCGCTGTCCTTCACGACAAAGGCGGCACCAAATTCCTCGATAGTCCATGGCGTCGGGAAGCGGCGGCCGGTGAGCCCTTAGCGACCTTCAGCGGTCAGAACACGAATTGACAGAAAGTCGCGCGATGCCATACTTGCTCGCGTGAGCTGTACTGGGCGATTCCTTCGCTGATGCACTGGCGCTCCGACTAGGCACGACTTCCCGCTATTGGGTGCGTTGGTGGAGTACCCAATGTTCAAGCGAATTATTGTTCTTTCAGACGGGACCGGAAATTCCGCCGCCAAGGTATGGCGGACAAACGTCTGGCGCACCTTCGAAGCACTAGATCTTTCGGGTTCAGACCAGGTGGCTTTTTATGACGACGGTGTTGGGACCTCGTCATTCAAACCTCTTGCCATATTGGGGGGCGCCTTTGGTTACGGCCTTAAGAGAAACGTCATCGAGCTCTACAAATTTCTATGTCGAAACTACAAATCGGCAACGGAAAACCGCAACCTTTATGGAAACGATTGTGCCGACGACGAGATATTCGCTTTTGGTTTCAGCCGTGGAGCCTTTACCATCCGCGTACTTATGGGATTGGTCCTTGATCAAGGCCTTGTGAAGGCTGATACCGAAGCACGACTTAACTCACTCGCACTTGATGCCTACAGAAATTATCGCGCTAGGCACTTTCACACCAAGACACGCATCGAACAACCGTTCAGGGCGATACGCGATTGGCTGCTGCGCCGCTCGCCGAGTCTATTCATCCCCGGTGCCCGGACCGTCAACACGATCCGGTTTCTAGGATTATGGGATACGGTCGCGGCGTATGGCCTCCCCGTGGATGAAATGACGCGTGGCGTCAGTCGCTATCTTTGGCCGTTAGAACTTCCAAACCACAGAATTGACCCAGGGCGCATTCTTCGTGCTTGCCATGCACTGTCGCTTGACGACCAACGAACTACGTTTCATCCAATCTTATGGGACGAATCAAACCTTCCTACTGCCCCCAATCCCCCCAAACCGTACTTAACAAGGGATGAGAAGGTCACTCAGATCTGGTTTGCTGGCGTCCATGCAAATGTGGGCGGCGGCTATCCGGATGACTCGCTTGCGCACTTACCGATGGTTTGGATCTGGAAAGAGGCGAAAGATTGCAAACTGAAATTTAAAGCGTCTCCAACTTCGGATCCGGACGCACTTTTGAATGCACAATCTAAAACAGATAAAGATGGGCGTCTGTACGATTCGCGAAGTGGGCTTGCCGGTTATTACCGTTACGGGCCGAGAAGCGTCCATGATCTCTGCAATGTTAAATCCCCGGATCCTCTCGATTGCGTCTCGATTGAACGTCCGAAAATTCACGAGAGTGTCTTCCAGCGTCTCGCGATTGGCGCCCACTGCTACGCGCCTGTGGGGCTTCCGCCTGAATATGACGTTGTGAAATATAACGAGAAGATGGGAGTCCATGAGATTGTCAGCATCGAAGCTCCATTTCGAGAAGATCCCGTCGCTGCGCTGACGCGGTATAAGGACCAGGAACAAATTGTTTGGAGTACCGTCTGGCGAGGGCGGGGAATGTACTTTCTAACTGTTCTGGCGTCACTCGGCCTTGCCATTTATCCGATTGCAAGTCCGGTCCCCAAAATCGATGAATACACGACGCGGCTGCGCTTTATTTCAGACTCTATACGACTTCTCGCAAATCCACTGCCGTCCATTGCTGACAGGTGGAAAGACGCATACGCCGGGGATCCTGCTTTGTTTTTAATATCAGTGATAACGATCGGAATCCTGATTAGTTTGAGCGCTGGTTTGCGCAGGCGAATTACCGATCAGATGCGGCATCTATTGGCGACAAGCCTTCAAAGACCAAATAATCTCCAGGACACAGCGGGGGTGAATTCCGAATGGCGCCCGGTCAGCGCGTTTGATTTCGCGGCAGTATCGCTCATGATTTTTGCCGCCGTCGTTGGGTTGATTATCAACCCGCTCTCAATCCGACCACAATGGCTCTGGACGCCACTTGTCGACTTTCTAGGCGAGATTTCTCGGCTTACTGGATTCGTGGCGCTTGCCGCGCTAATCCTCCTGTTCGTACCTTCGTCCGCCGTCTTCACTCTTCGCACATCGCAAAGATATAAAGATGCCCTCCAATCTTTGCGGATGCAATGGGCCCCCATGTTTTTTGCTGCATCGTTTCTCGTCTTGGGATTAGTTTTTGCAGATCATTATGTATTCAATATCCGCGATGGCTTCGGCGCGTTTTGCACCGAAACCAACGCGACGCCGATCGAACATGTTTGCCATGAAGCCGATGATCCCGAAAAATGTGCTGTTTCACCGACCGGGGGCGGGACTTGTCAGGACCGCGACGGGAAATCGGTACCGTGTACCGGCAGATACAAGTTGGTCGACACACGCGAACTCTGTACGGCGACAGGAATCAAGATCAGCCAGCGTCAGAGTTATCGCGTGTTAGTCAGTAAGGCCGGTCAGGAGGACATAAAGAATCATCCGGAGTTTCAAGTAACGGATTTGGACTGGCGTTTCGCCTGGATCGACTCGGATCTGGGTGGCAAGACAGTCTCGGACTTGGGCAAAATAGATGAAGGCGCTTGTAGTCTATTGAACCTGAATAGCTTCATCGCGCTTTCGTTGCGAAAGGTTTGCAATTATGTCTTGGCAAAAAGTCTCGAGTTGTTTGGTATTTTTGCATATCCACTAAAGCGGACGTTTGATCGGCCATTTGGAAGGTTTGTCTTGCGATACGGCTCAACGGGTAATGAGGAAAACCCAATAGACGCAGCCGAAGGAGCTGAAAAGCTCAATGAGAAGTTTACTCCTACCAAAGATGGGGAGCTTTTCGTTTATTTGAACGAACCAGCATTTGGCCTCTGGGCCAACGCATTTCATGATCTGAACGGCGGGATCGCCAAAGTAGCCGTTGTAAGGATTCGGTGAGGAGAAGTAGGCAAGTACGAAGAGAATAACGGGCGGAAAAATCAAAAAGATCGCCCCTAGGGGAGGGGGCCCATCGAAAAGCCGTGAAATCCATCGATCGTGAGAAGTGAAGCGATCTGGGTGGACCCATGAGGAAGCACCGACCCGATCGGCATGGGCTTCATCGCGAGCTTGCCGCGGCCGGGCGGGAACATCACCGGCGTGCTACATTACGAGGCAACTATAATCGGCAAGTGGCTAGCGATGCTCAGGGAAATTGCGCCGCACCTGACCGGTGCGGCGCTGCTGGCCAACCCGAAAGTGAGTTCCTATCAGTACTTCCTGCGATCCGCAGAAGCCACGGCGCCCTCGCTCGGGATCGATCTAACGGACAGTCCCGTTCAAACGGCCGCCGGCATCGAGCGCGCCATCGAGGAGTTGGCGCGTAGGCCCAATAGCGGCCTGATCTTACCGCCAGACGCCAGTACCATTGTCCATCGCGATCTCATCGTCGCGCTCGCTGCCCGGCACCGCCTGCCGGCGGTCTACGCGCTCAAGACCTTCGTCGTGGCCGGCGGCCTCATGTCCTACGGAACCGATCAGAACGACCTGTTTCGGCTGGCTGCCTCTTATGTCGACCGCATCCTGCGTGGTGACAAACCGGCCGACTTACCAGTTCAGGCTCCGACAAGGTTCGAGACGACTGTCAATCTCAAGACTGCCAAGGCACTTGGCCTTGATGTACCGGCTCACCTGCTCGTTGCCGCCGACGAGGTGATCGAGTAGCGGCCTTGTATGCCGCAGCGCAGAATGTCTGCTTTTGGCACAAAGCGGACATCCCCGCTGCCGTGAACGATGTCCGCTTTTGGGGGTAAAGCGGACATCGGACTGGCGAGCCTCAATGTCTGCTTTTGACCCAAAGCGGACATTAGCGGCTTAGGATTGCTGCCGTGCAAACTCAGCCCTAACCCCATTTCGCCGGTCGTAAATCCCTGCTGTAATCGGGTCGTTGGAAGCCATCGTCGGCATAGTCCCGAGACAGGGAGCCGGCAATGCGACGACGCGATTTCATTACAGGAATTGTTGTTTTCACCGCCACGCCGCTCGCCGCACGCGCGCAGCAGTCAGAGCGGATGCGCCTTATCGGCGTACTCCTGCCCATAGCCAAGGATGACCCGGACTATCAGCCGTGGATCAGCGCATTCCGGCAGGCGCTGAAAGAACTGGGTTGGATCGAAGGCCGCAATATGCGGCTCGACATCCGCTGGGCCACCGCAAACCCCGGTGAGATTCGCAACGAGGCAGTGGAATTAGCGGTGCTCGCGCCGGACGTTATTCTGGCACCTGGCACCTCGACGGTCGGGCCATTGATGCAGGCGACGCGGACCGTGCCGATCGTGTTCCCGATCATTGCCGATCCAGTCGCCGGCGGCTTCGTCGATAGTCTGGCGCGGCCGGGTCGCAACGCCACGGGCTTCATGCTGTTCGAATACAGCATCAGCGGAAAATGGCTGGAGCTGCTCAAGCAAATCGCGCCCAGCGTGACGCGGGTGGCGGTCCTTGGCGATCCCAGCACGCCCACCGGTCCTGCCCAATTCGGCGTCATTCAGGCGGTGGCGCCAATGCTTCGGGTGGAGGTCAGCGCATTTAACAAACGCGACGCCAATGAAATCGAGCGTGCGATCACGGCCTTTGCGCAATCACCGAATGGAGGTCTGATCTTAACCGCGGGCGGACCAGCCTTCGTTCATCGCGATCTGATCATCAGCCTTGCGGCGCGATACAAGCTTCCCGCGGTCTACTTCGAGCGTTTCTTCGTCGCCGCCGGCGGCCTTCTCTCCTACGGACCTGATCGGATCGACATGTACCGGCGCGCGGCCGAATACGTCGATCGCATCCTCAAGGGCGAGAAGCCGGCCGACATGCCGGTGCAGGCACCGACGAAGTATCAACTTGTCATCAATCTCAAGACCGCCAAAGCATTGGGCCTCGACGTACCGGCGCATCTCCACCAGATCGCTGACGAGGTCATCGAATGAGCAACTGTGTTGTTGGCCTCAGG
>Ga0306921_10002833_pt1 | contig 17448 bp, 16 predicted proteins | sample sta12Cox44000080_FD_203760 | JGI IMG/M metagenome (GOLD analysis project Ga0306921, IMG submission 203760) | Lab enrichment of tropical soil microbial communities from Luquillo Experimental Forest, Puerto Rico - statoxic.12C.oxic.44.000.080 (v2)... | ecosystem: Environmental > Terrestrial >... | reverse complement strand
CGGCAAGAGGCCCTCGATCTCGCGCCCGATCTCGGCCTCGCTCATCGCCGCTCCGCCTCGATCGCGCGCAGGCCGTCGCCGAAGAAGTCGTAGAAGTTGAACCACTGCTTCGGCGAGCGCAGGCAGTAGTGCTCGAAGCGCCGCACCCAGGCCTCGCACAGCTCCTGCGCGACCTTCTCGCGCATGTCGCGCGCCACTCGCCCGCCCTCGAACAGCGGCTCGGTCACCGCGAAGTAGCGCAGGTGGCCGGTCGAGATGCAGAGCGACAGGAACACAGGCGCGCCCAGCACCACGCCGAGCTGGAACGGCGACAGCGGGAACGCCGCGGGCCGTCCCGCGAAGGTGGTGGCGATCGGGCGCTCGCGCCCGCCCGCGTGCACGCGGTCGCCGAGGATGCCGACGAACTCGCCGCGCGCGAGGCAGGCGCGGATCTCGAACGCGGCCTGCACGGAGCCCGGGTCGACCGAGATCACGCGCACGCGGCTCTCCGGCCCGAGCGACTCGAAGAAGGCGTTCACCCGCGCGGCGTGCTCGGTGAACATCAACACGTTCACACGCAGCCCGTAGCGGCTCGAGATCAGCCGTAGCATGTCGAAGCTGCCCAGGTGCGCGCCGATCAGGATCGCACCGTGGCCGCGGCTGGCGAGCTCGAGCAGCCGCTCGCCGCCGCGGTGGTCGATCTCGAACGCGCCGGTGGCGCCCGCCCACAGGATCATGCGGTCGAGCACGCTCATCGCGAACGCGTACACGTGCAGCACCGTGGTGCCGATCCACGGCCGGTGGCCGAGCGCGGCGCGGCCCTCGGCGGTCGCCCAGGCCGTCGCCAGCCACTCGCGCGACGAGCGGCGGCAGACCGAGTCGAGCACCAGGAAGTAGGTCACGATCGGCCACAGGATCGCGGCCACGGCCCAGCGACCCAGGTGGGTGTAGAGCCAGAGCGCGAAGCGCAGCCAGCCGCGGTTCCCCCGCTCGCTCTTCGTCGCCCACTCCGTGCCGGGGGCGCTCATCGCGCGCTCCGCGCGCGCAGCAGCTGCGGCGCGCGCGCCAGCATCGCGCCCCACAGGCGCAGGTAGGTGCGGCCCATCGTCGGGAAGTCGCGCCCCACGTCGAAGTGCGAGACGCCGCCCGCGATGTAGCGCACCGGCACCGGCACGCTGCGCACCGGCACGCCCTCGAACACGCAGCGCACCGCGAACTCGGGGTCGAACTCCATGCGCGGGCCGACGGGCCCGCGCGCGAGCACGCGCAGCGCCGCGTCGAGCGGCACCCCGCGCATGCCGCAGAGCGGGTCGCGGATCTCGAGCGAGAGCGTCGCGACCCACACCGCCACGCGCGAGAGCTGCCGCGCCCAGATGCGCGAGCGCGGCGCCGAGTCGTCGAACACCGGATCGCCCAGCACCAGCGCGTCGGGATCCTTGCGCATCGCCTCGAGCAGCGCCGGCACCGAGGCCGCGTCGTGCTGGCCGTCGGCGTCGAGCAACAGCGCGTGGGTGAAGCCGAGCGACGCCGCCAGCCGGAATCCGGCGCAGACCGCTGCGCCCTTGCCGCGGTTGGGCGAGAGCCGCTCCACGCGCACGCCGGCGAGCTCGCGCTCGATCCGGTCGAGCCGCGCGAGCGTGTCGGCGCCGCTGCCGTCGTCGACCACGATGCAGGGAAGCTCATAGGGCGCGAGCGACTCGAGCACGCCGCGCAGCGGCTCGCCGTGGTCGTAGCAGGGAATCAGGAAGCAGGGCTTCATCGCAGCGCGACCTTGCCCGACGAGAACACGCGCGCGCCGTCGAAGAGGCGGAAGCTCAGCGCCTCTGCGCCGTCCCACTCGAGCTCGAGCGAGAGCTCCTGTCCGGGCAAGAGCATCTCGCGGAAGCGCACGCCCTCGAGCGCACGCGCACGCGCGCGCTCGCCCAGCAGCTCGCGCGCCGCCTGCAGCACCCAGTGGATCTGCACCACGCCCGCCACCACCGGCTGGCCCGGGAAGTGGCCCTCGAGGAACGCGAGGTCCGCGGGCACGCGCAGCCGGCGCAGCAGCGTGCGCTCGCTGCGCTCCTCGGCGAGCGCGATCGGCGCGCGCACCGGGCCGCGCTCCGCCGAGGTCTCCAGCAGCTCGAGCAGCGCCGCGCGCGAGGTCTTGCCCTGCGCGTCGCGCGGAAGCTCCGGTACGTAGCGCCACGCGCGCGGCAAGAGCACGCGGTCCCAGTAGCCCGCGAGGTGGTCACCGAGCTCGGCCGCGAGCGCGCGGCGGCCGCGCGCGTCGAGCACGGCCTGGCCGGCGTCGGTCAGCGCCACCACCGCGCCCACGCGCGTGTCGCCGCCCGGGTCGAACGCGAGCAGCGCGGCGTCGGCGACCCACGGGTGTGCGCGCAGGTGCGACTCCATCTCGGGCAGCGCGAGCCGCTTCTCGCCGATCTTCACGATCCGGTCGGCGCGGCCAAGCACGCGGAAGCGTCCGTCGACGAGGAGCTCCGCGCGGTCGCCCATCACCAGCTCCTGCGGCTCGCCGGGATTCGCCGCCGAGCCCAGGCTCACGTAGGGCGAGCGCACCGCGAGCCGGCCCTCGTCGGGCTCGATCCGCAGCGCGACCTCGGGGAATGGCGTCCATGCCACCGGCTCGCCCGAGGGCCGCTGCTGCCGCCAGGCGACGCCGCCGGTCTCGCTCGAGCCGAAGATCTCCACCGGCGCCTGCCCCAACAGCCCTCCGACGTCGCGCGCGACGTCGTCGTCGAGCGGACCGCCCGACGAGAACAGCGCCCGCGCTCCGGGCGCGAGCGACGCCAGGTCCGCATCGCCGCGCATCCGGCGCAGGTGCACGGGCGTCGTGGCGAGCGCGAACTCGCCCGCCTCGCGCAGCCGCGGGTAGAGCTCCTCCAGGTGCAGGAACGTCTCCGACGAGAACGGCCGCCCCGCCGCGAGCGGCGAGAGCACGCGGAACAGCAGCCCGTACAGGTGCTGGTGCGACACCGTCGCGAACACGCGCGTGCGCGCGCCCAGCCGCGCGCCGAACAGCCGCTCCTGCGCCGCGACCTCGCGGTCGAGATGGCGCAGCGCCTTCGGCACCGCCTTGCCGGGGCCGGTCGTGCCGGAGGTCGAGAGCTCGGCCAGCAGCGCGTCGGGATCGAGCGCGCGGAAGCGCGGCGCGCGCTGCGGCGGAATGGCGAGCGGGTCGAGCCGCGGCAGCCGCGCGAGCTCGGCCTCGCCCACCTGCGGGTCGACCAGCGCGCCATCGGCGGCGGCCGCGAGCTCCTCCAGCGTCTGTGGCTGGCGGTTCGGCGCGACCAGCGCCCGCGCGCCGGCGTGCGCGAGCGCGAACAGCCCGACCGCGAACGCGTAGCTGTCTTCGGAGAACAACACCCAGCGCGTGGCCCGGCGCGACTCGATCTCCGCCGCGAGCGCGGCCACGCGCCCCGCGAAGTCGGCCCAGCCCCGCTCGCCCTCGCGCGCGAACGCGACCAGCTGGTCGGCTGGCCGCCCGACCGCGAGCAGCTCCGCGAGCGAGAGGAAGCGGGGAGCAGTCCCGTCGCTCACGTCGCTCCGCTCCTCAGGCGGGCCTCGCCGCCTGCACGCGCTCGTGCACCAGCTCGACGATCTCCCCGAACGTGCGCATCGACTCGATGTCGTCGTCGGAGAGCGCGAGCCCGGTCTCCTCCTCGATCCAGCCCGCCAGCGCGACGCCGTCGAGGCTGTCGAAGTCGAGGTCGTTCTGCAGGTCCGTCTCGGGCGAGATCTCGGCCGCGTCCACGTCGAACTCGCGGGCCAGGATGGCCAGCACGCGCGCCTCGATGTCCTTTCGGGAAGTGGGGGTTCCGAGCGCCACGGGGTTCTCCTCGTTCCGCCTAGCGCGCGAGCTGCCCGCTCACGAATTCCGCGAGGCTGCGCACCGAAGCGAAGATGCGGCGGTTCTCGTCGGGGTCGTCCTCGATCTTGACGCCGAAGCGCTCCTCGAGCGCCATCGCCAGCTCGAGCGCGTCGATCGAGTCGAGGCCCAGGCCCTCGACGAAGAGCGGCGCCTCGCTTTCGATCTCTTCGGGCGCGATGTCCTCGAGCACCAGCGCCTCGACGATCAGGCGCTTCAGCTCCGTCTCCAGACCACTAGTCGCCATTCGTGCTCCCCCTTGCGAAACGGGCGCGAAGGGCGTCGGTGAGCTTGCGTGCGGCACGCACCGACGATTCCGTCCCATCCAGGAAGTCCTTCGCGATCAACGGCTCTCCGACTCGCAGCGTGTAGCGCCCCGCGCGCGGCGGGACCCTATACCACGGCTGGCCTTTCATGAGCATACGGGGGGCGACGGTGATTTCGATGGGGAGGATATCCAAGCCGGAGGCGAGCGCGATGTGGGCGGCCCCGCGCTCGAAGCGCCCCAGCCCCTCCGTGGGGGAGCGGGTGCCCTCCGGGAAGATGAGCAGCGTGCGGCCTTCGCGCAGCCGGCGGGTGGCCTCGCCGACCACGTGGGCCCCCCCGTCGTTGGCGATGTAGTTGGCCGCGCCGGCCGAGCCGCGCAGCCAGGCGCTCTGGGCGCGCGTCCCGTTCACGATGCAGTCCGCCTGCGGCAGCCGCGAGATGATCAGCACCACGTCGATCAGCGACGGGTGGTTCGCCACGATGATCCGCGGGCCGCCGCCGCGCAGCTGCTCCGCGCCGATCCAGTGCACCTCGATCAGCCCGAGCTGCTCCACGAAATGCGCGTGCCAGCGGAACAGCCGGTGGATGCCGCGCTGGGCCCGGCGCCAAGGCTCGGAGCGATTGCGGTCGAGCACCGCCCGCACGCGCAGCCAGACGAACGCGAGCCACAGGCTTCCCAGCCCGAAAGCCGCGAAGGCGATTCCGGTCCGGAGCGCGCGCCACGCGGTCGCTAACCGCGCGCGGGATCGCGAGCCCATCCCTCTAAGAGACCTCCCCTCCACCCCCCGAAACAAGGCCCCCGAGCACGGGAGGGCAACGGCCTGACGCGCGCGAGTGTATCACTGCGCGCCTTCGGGTGTAAACGGGCGTCTCTGAAAGGGAAGCCGGATCGCGGCTGCTACTTGGCTCCGTCCGGATGGACCTCGAGCACGGAGAGCTGACCGTTGTACCGGTTCCGCATCATGATCACGGTCCCCTTGCCCGCGTACGACCAGTTCTGCCGGGTACCCTCGTTGCCGTAGTAGAAGGGGATCGCGTGCTTCGGGCTCGGGTACTCCGGGCCCTGTTCGGTGGGATTCCCGAGAAGCCCCCGGACCTCGGTGTCCGACATGCCCTCTTTCACCTGGTCCAACGTCGCGGCCTTCGCGGCTGGCTTCGCCGACGTCGTCTTCTTGTCGTCCGCGCGAGCGGGGCCGGCTGCGGCAAAGCTCAGACCGGCGATCAGTGCGATGGCGAGCGCAGTGCGTGTCATCGGTTCTCCCCCTCTTGAAACCCGATTCGCGCAGCTTAGCGCGCGCGTCGGGCTTTGCTTACACCTACGCGCATGAGTTTGGACTCGCTCGAGATCGGCTCGACCCATCAAACGCTTGAGAACCTGCTCGCGCTCGCGCGCGGCACCCGACGGCCGATGATCTCGAGGCGCGCCGAGTACCGGGCGCGGCTCGCCGAGGAGCACGAGGTGGTGAGCCGCGCGCTCGCGCGAGGCGAGTCCGTCTACGGTGTCACCACCGGCGTCGGCGCGTCGGTGGTGAACGAGATCGACGCCGCGCACCGCTCGGACTTCGTGCGCAACCTGTTCCGCATGCTCGGCACCGGCGTGGGCGACCCGCTGCCCGAGCTCGAGTCGGCGGCGGTGATGGCCGCGCGCATCGTGTCGCTGGCGTCGGGACGGTCCGGCGTGCGGGCGCTGGTGCTCGACCGGATGTGCGAGCTGCTCGAGGCGCGCTGCCTGCCGCGCATCCCCGAGCTCGGCTCCGTCGGCGCGAGCGGCGATCTCGCGCCGCTCTCGTACATCGCGGGCATGGTCGCCGGCGAGGGCAAGGTGCGCCTGCGCGGGCGGGTCATCGAGTCGGCCGAGGCGCACGAGTCGCTCGGGCTCGTCCCGCTCGAGTTCGAGCCGAAGGAGTCGCTCTCGCTGGTGAACGGCACCAGCTTCATGACGGGCCTGGGCGCGGTGGCGTGGGAGCGCGCCGGCGACCTGGCGCGGCTCGCCTGCGCGATCACCGCGATGGCGAGCGAGGCGACACGCGGGAACCCGCGCCACTTCGACGCGCGCATCGCGTTGTGGAAGCCGCACGCGGGCCAGGTGCGCGCCGCGCGCTGGATCCGCGAGCACCTCGAGTACTCGCCCGAGCGGCCGGCCCCGAAGCCCGCGCGGCTGCAGGACCGCTATTCGATCCGCTGCGCGCCCAACGTGATCGGAGTCTTGCTCGACGCCACCGAGCTCGCGCGCGACGTGCTCGAGATCGAGCTGAACGGCGCGAACGACAATCCGCTGGTCGACTGCGAGACCGGCGAGATCCTGCACGGCGCAAACTTCTACGGCGGCCACCTGTGCTTCGCGCTCGACGCGCTGAAGAGCGCCACCGCGAGCGTCGCCGACCTGATCGACCGCCAGATCGCGCTGCTGTGCCGGCCCGAGACCAGCGAGGGCCTGCCCGCGGAGCTGATCGCGCTCGACGGCGAGGGCAGCACCGCGCACCACGGCTTCAAGGGCATGCAGGTCACCGCCTCGGCGCTCGCCGCCGAGGCGCTGAAGCTGACCATGCCCGCGGCGTCGTTCAGCCGCAGCACCGAGTCGCACAACCAGGACAAGGTCTCGATGGGCTCGATCGCCGCACGCGAGAGCCTTCGCATCCTCGAATTGTCCGAGGCGGTGGCGGCGATCGGCCTGCTCGCGGTCTGCCAGTGCGTCGACCTGCGCGGCGGCGCGCCCAGCCGCGCGAGCCGGCAGCTGCACACCGCGGTGCGCAAGCACGTGCCGCCGCTGCACGCCGACCGCCGCCAGGACGCGGACATCGCGCGCATCGTGGAGCTCGTCTCGGCGCGCTCGCTGCCGCTCGCGCCCCAGGCGCCATGAGCTCGCGCCGCCCCTGGCTCGCGCTGGCGGGCGCCGCGGCGCTCGCCGCCGGCGCCGCGCGCGCGGCCCGCGCCGGCGACATGACGCTCGACGACCTGCTCTCGCACATGGCGACCACCCACGGCGTGGTGGCCGAGTTCCGCGAGATCAAGACGCTGAAGCTGCTCGACACGCCGCTCGAGACGCGCGGCACCGTCTACTTCGAGCCGCCCGACCGCTTCGCGCGGGTCACGCGCCAGCCGGCCGAGACGCGGCTCGTGGTCGACGGTGGCCACATGCACTTCCAGGACGCGACCGGCGCCGGCGACGTCGACCTGACCGAGAACCCGGTCGCGCGCTCCTTCGCCGACAACCTGATCGTCTTGTGGAAGGGCGACAAGGCCGCGCTCGAGAAGATCTACACGCTCGACTTCCACGCCGACGGCTCGCGCTGGAAGCTGGTCCTCACGCCGAAGCACTCGCCGCTCGACCAGTTCCTGCGCAACATCACGCTCTCGGGCGAAGGGCCCGCGATGCACGAGATGCTGGTGCTGGAGAGCGACGGCGACCGCACCCAGACGCTGTTCGACAAGTCCGACGTCGCGCACGACTTCAGCGACGCCGAGACGCGCGCGATCTTCCAGACCGGGACCGAGACCGGCGGGGACAAGAAGTGAACGGCCGCCTGGCGCGGCTCGCCGGGTGGGCCGTGCTCTGCGCCGCGCTCGGGCTGTACAGCTGGAGCCGGATCGACTTCTCGAACGACATCACCAACTTCCTGCCCGACGGCCACGGCGCGGAGCTGGCGCAGATCTCGACCGAGCTCGCGCGCAGCGACCTCGCGCGCACCATGATCCTGACGCTCCACGCCGACGACCCGGCGCGCGCGACCGCCGCCGCGGGCGAGCTCGCCGACGCGCTGCGCGCGCAGCCCGAGGTCGCCTGGCTGCGCGCGGGCGCCGATCCCGACTTCCTGCGCAGCGCCTACGAGCTGTACTTCCCGCACCGGCTGTACTTCGCGTCGAGCGATCCCGAGCGCGAGCTGCCGGAGCTGCTCTCCGACGCGAGCCTGCGCGCGCAGGCGGAGCGCACGCGCGCGTCGCTCGCGCTGCCCTCGGCGACGCTGTTGAAGCGGATCATCCCCGAGGACCCGCTCGGCGCGTTCCAGCGCACGGCCGAGCGGCTGCGCGCGGGCGAGCCGCCGCTGGTGTCGCGCGACGGCGTGTTCACCACGCCCGACGGCCGCTACGCGGTGATCCTCCTGGCGACGAAGCACGCGCCGTTCGACTCGCAGGCACAGCGGCCGCTGCTCGACGCCATGTGGGCGAAGCTCGCTGAGCTGCGCGCGAAGCTCGGGCCCGACCTGCAGCTCGAGACCGCGGGCGTGAACCGCTTCGCGGTGGCCGCCGAGACCGAGATCAAAGGCGACTTCAACTGGATCTCGACCATCTCCGGCGTCGGCTGCGCGCTGCTCTCGCTGGTCTTCTTCCGCTCGCTGCTCTCGCTCGCGCTGGTGATGGTGCCGGGCCTCGTGGGGCTGCTGGTCGCGGTCGGGGTGGGCCTGCTCGTGTTCGGGCGGCTCGATGGCATGACCATCGCGTTCGGCGCGGCGCTGATCGGCGTCACGATCGACTATCCGACCCACGTCTTGATCCTGTGGAGCCTGTCCACGCGCGGCGAGACGGCGTGGAGCGTCGCGCGCCGCCACGCCGGCTCGCTCACCATGGCGGCGCTCACCACCATGGCGGCGTTCGGCGGCATGGCGTTCACCTCGTTCCGCGGCTTCCGCGAGCTGGGCGTGTTCTCGGTGGTGGGCGTGGCGGCGGCGCTGCTCGCTTCGCTGGTGATGCTGCCCGACCTCTTGCCGGCGCGGCGGCGGATCCAGCCGATCTCGGCCGGGCTCGCGCGCTGGCTCGAGCCGCTGATCCTGTCGCTGCACGAGCACCGCGCCGCGCTGATGCTGGTGCCCGCCGCCTGCGTGGCGCTCGGCGCGCTCGCCCTGCCCCGCCTGCACTGGAACGACGACCTGCAGGCGATCTCGCGTCCCGATCCCGTGCTCGCCGCCGAGGACGAGCGCGTGCGCGAGCGCGTCTCGAACTTCGACACCGGCCGCTTCGTGCTCGCGCTCGGCGCCGACGAGGACGCGGCGGTCGCGCGCGCCGAGGAGGCGTACGCGCGGCTGCAGCCATTGATCGCGACGAAGAAGCTCGACGGCCTGCACGCGCTGCACGACCTGTTCTTCCCGCGCGAGCTGCAGGAGCGGAACCTGGCCGCACTGCGCGCCAGCCCCGACCTCGCCGCGCGCGTCGAGCGCGCGTTCACCGCGGCGGGCTTCCGGCCGGGCACCACCGCGCCGTTCGCGCAGGCGCTCGCTGCGCCGCCGCCGCCGCTCACGCTGGCCGAGCTGCGCGCCTCGCCGCTGGGCGAGCTGGTGAGCTCGCTGGTGCTGCCGCTCGGCGGCAGCACCGCGGTGCTCACCTACCTGCGCGGCGTGCACGACCCCGAGGCGCTGCGCGCGGCGCTGGCGGGGCTCCCCGACGTGCACGTGTTCGAGCAGCGCAGCTTCCTCGACGAGATCTACGCCCGCTTCCGCAACCAGACGCTGTGGCTGATCGTGGTCGGGAGCGCGCTGGTGCTGGGCATCCTCGCCGCGCGCTACCGCGACTGGCGCCAGGCCACCGCCGCGTTCCTGCCCTCGCTGTTCGTGCCGGTGGTCGTGCTGTCCGCGTTCGCGCTCGCGGGGGTCGAGACGAACCTGCTCCACGCGGTGAGCCTGCTGCTCTCGATGGGCATGGGCGTCGACTACGGGATCTTCATCGTCGACAGCGCCGAGGAGGGCGAGGAGTTCGGCGCGACGCTGGTTTCCTGCATCCTGTGCTGCCTGACCACCGTGCTCTCCTTCGGCACGCTTGCGATCTCGAGCCAGCCGCCGCTGCGCGCGATGGGCATCACCACCGGCGCCGGAGTGCTGCTGGCGCTGGTGCTCGCACCGATCTCACTGCTGATCCTGCGCGTGGGCCCGAAAAAGGAGAAGGAGCCCGTGCATGCGTAGGGCGGCCGAGCTCGTGCTCGCCTGCGCGGTCCTCTGGGCCTGCCAGACGATCGCGCCGCAGCTGCCGGCGGCGCTCGTGCCGCTGCCGCACCTGGCGGACTGCCCCGGGCCGCTGCGCTCCACCTCGGACATCGAGGGCGACTGGGTGGTGCACGAGCGCATCCGCGTGATGGGCGACCGGGTCGACGAGTCGTTCGGGCTGGTGCTGCAGAAGAGCGGGCCGAAGCTGGTGCTGGTGGGGCTGACGCCCTTCGGCGCCAAGGCCTTCGGCGTGACACAGATCGGTGTGCAGACCTGGGCGCAGTCGTTCCTCGGCCCTGCGCTGGCGGTGCCGCCCGAGAACGTGCTGCGCGACGTGCACCGCGCGCACTTCCTCACCAGCGAGGAGGGCGAGCCCGACGCGCGCCAGGTCAAACGCGACCCCGACGGCGTGGTGCACATCGACGCGCCGACCTGCGGCTACCAGTCGACGCTGGCGCCGATCAGCGCCGTCTTGCCGCAGTCGACTCCGTAGCGCGGCGCGCGAGCTTCCCGGTCGCGGTCTGCGGCAGCGCCTCGACCACGCGGAACTCACGCGGGATCTTGTACGGCGGGAGCCGCGCGCGGCAGTGCGCCACGAGCTCGGCGCGCGACGGCGGGTGCGCCGCGTCGGCGGGCTCGATCTCGGCGACCGGGATCTCGCCCAGGTGCGCGTGCTGGCGCGGCAGCACGCGGCTGCGCAGCACGCCGGGGTGCGCGTCGAGCGCCGCCTCGACCTCCTCGCTGAAGAACTTCATGCCCGCCATGTTGATGCGGTTGGTGCGCCGGCCCACCAGGTAGAGGTCGCCGTCGGCGTCGAAGTAGCCCTGGTCGCCGGTGCGGAAGCCGTCGGGCTCGAGCACCGCGCGCGCGGGCGTCCACGGGTCGAGGTAGGCATCGAACAGGCCCGGCCCGCGGATGCAGATCTCGCCGGTGCGCTCGGGCGAGGTCGGCGGCGCGACCGGCCGCCCGTCCTCGCCGCGCAGCCACACGTCGTAATCGGGCAGCGGCCGGCCCAGCGCGTCGGGCTTCTTGGCCGACGCGCCGACGTTCAGCACCGGCAGGCCGACCTCGATGATGCCGAGCGCCTGCGAGATCGGCATGCCGAAGCGCGCCTGGAACGCGTGCGCGGTCTCGGCGCGCAGGCCCTCGGCGGTGGAGATCACCAGCCGCAGCGCGGGCAGCATCGTCCCCGACGCGTCCTTCGCGAGCAGCGCCATGTGGTACGGCGAGGCGTAGATCACGCTCGCGCGCTCGGCGGAGGCGAGCTCGAGCATGGCGCGCGCGAGCGAGCCCGCGGGCAAGAGGATCGTCGCGCCGTGGCGCAGGTAGAGCAGGATCGACACCACGAAGTGGTGCGCCATCGGCAAGAGCCACAGGATGCGGTCGTCCGGGCCGATGCCGAGCCCGCGGTTCGCGGCGTCGAGCCGCGCCAGCACCGCCGCGTGGCCGAGGATCACGCCCTTGCGCCGGCTGGTGGTGCCCGAGGTGAAGCGCAGGTAGGCGGGTGCGAGTGCTGCGAAGTCGCGCTCGCCGTTGCCGTCGACGGGGGCGACGGCGGTGCGCGCCACCAGCTCGAAGGCACGCTCGCCCGCGCGCTCGAGCGCGATCCAGTGAAGCGATGCGTGCGCCGCGAAGTCGTCGAGCACCGCGCCCGCGTGGTCGTCGGCGATCGGCACGAGGCAGGCGTCGGCGGCCAGGATGGCCAGCGCGAGCTCGATGAAGCCCGCGCCCTGGCGCGCGACGAGACCGCAGCGCTGGGCGCGGCCGACGCCGCCGGCGCGAAGCTGGGCCGCCAGCGCGTCGACGCGCTCCACGAGCTCGCGGTAGCTCGTGCGCTTGTCGGCTGCGATCAGCGCCGGGTGATCGGGGTCGCGCGCCGCGTGCGCACGGATCCAGTCGAGCACGGTCATGCGCGGATCTCCGCGGGCGAGATCTCTGCCAGTGCCTTGCCGCGCGCCGCAGCGAACGCCGCGGCGCGGCCGATCGCCTCGCCGGTGGCGAGCGCCGTGCCGATCACGCGCAGGGCGGCGTGCGCCTCGTGCGTTGCCGAGAGGCAGCGGCCCGCGGTGCCCAGACGCGGATGCGTGCGCGAGATCAGCGCCCCGAGCGGCACCGAGCACGGCCCGCGCGGCAGCTCGAAGTGCGGCTTGCGGTGGTCGCTCCACAGCTCGATCGGCCAGGTCGAGAGCGCGACCTCGTCCTCGCGGCGCCGCCCGGCCAGCACGTCGTCGGCCGTCACGCGCTCGAGCCCGCGCACGCGCCGGGTCTCGCGCACGCCCAGCCGCGCCGGGTGCTCGGCGAGCCGCGCCCGCGCGAAGCCCGGCCGCGTCTCGACGAGGAAGCGCGCGATCGCCTCGGCCGCGTCGTGCGCGCCGCGCTCGAGCGCCGCGATGCAGGTGGGATCGAGCGGCGCCCAGGGCTCGGGCCGCGCCAGGTTGAGCGTCGCGAACACCTCGCCGGGCCGGCCGCTCGGCCGCACCACGATCGCGTCCGCGCCGGGCGGCAGGGCACCTGCGCGCACGCCGCCCGCGAGCGCCGCGCCCAGCTTCAGCCGCGCGAATCCGGCGAGCTGCTCGGTCTCGACGCCCTCGAGCCGGAACACGTACGAGGGGATCTGCAGCTCCTCGGGCGCGGCCATCTCGGTAGCGGCACCCCCGAGCTCGGCCGCGGCCGCGTCGCCGCTGGTGTCGATCACCACCGCGGCGTCGAGCTCCGCCGCCCCGGCATCGCTCTTCAGCCACAGCCGCGAGCGCTCCCCGAGCTCCGCCCTCGCCAGCTCCGCACCCAGCCGCAGCTCGAGCCCGCGCTCCGCTCGACACAGATCGGTGTAGATCGCCGCGAGCGCGTCCGGCCGCACCGGCAGGTACCACACCTTGCCCGCGCGCTCGGGCTCGCCACCCGCGCGCGCCGCGACCTCGGCCGGGAGCCCCGCGTGCGCGAGCTGCGGCTCATCGTCGTCCGCCGCGAAGTAGAGCCCGCAGATGGTGTGGACCAGCGCCTGCGCGGCGTTCCCGCCCAGCCGCGCCGCGCGCTCCACCAGCACCGTGCGCGCCCCCGCACGCGCCGACGCAACCGCCGCGGCCACACCCGCGCTGCCGCCGCCGATCACCGCCACGTCGCAGGGGACCGCGCTCACGCGTCCTCTCCGACCAGGTCCGCGCGCAGGCGCTGCTGGAAGCGCACCAGCTCGAAGCCCGAGAACACGCCCGCCTGGCGCACGTGGGTCGCGTTCAGCCGGCCTTCGCGGATGGAGAAGATCGTCGCCGAGCCCGGCGAAGGCGGGACCGACGGCGAGTGGAAGCCGTTCAGGATCGGCGCGCCCAGGAACGTGTCCATGCCGGCGAGGAACTCGTCGGTGAAGCCGAAGAAGAAGGAGCACAGCTCGCCCGCGAACTCGCGCCGCGCCATGCCGGCGTAGAAGCGCTGCGGCAGCCAGCGCGCGTAGTCCATCGCGGCCGAGCCGGCCTCGACCATGCCTTCCTTGATCGATGCCAGCCGCTGCGCCTTCAGCTCCGTCAGCAACGCATCGAGGTCGGCGCACGCGTCAGGGAACACCTGGAACCAGAGCAGCGACACGTGCGTGCCGAACAGGTCACCGCCCGAGCCCTTGGTGCGCAGGTTTACTGGCAGCGGCACCACGAAGCTCTGCGGGTCGGTGCCGCGCAGCTGGTACACCGCGTGGTGTGCGCGGATGCTGGCGGCCAGGTAGAACAGCATCGGCGTGAGGAAGCCAGCCTGCTTGCGCGCGCGGTCGACGATGCGCGCGGTGTCCTCGCGCGAGAAGCTGGTGACCTCGACCTCGAGCCGCTGCGGCGTGCGCGCGAGCGGACCCGCGAGCGAGCGCGGCGCGCGCGCGCCGAAGCCGTGCATGCGCCCGCGCCAGCGCATCGCCTGCTCGCCGCGCGTGCGCGCGTCGGCGCGCACCGGCCGCTCGGCGCTGGGCGGCAGGTCGGTCGCCGCGCGCGCGCCGCGCGCCACCTCGTCGAGCCAGCGCAGGAAGCGCTCGCTGCCCGAGCCGTCGAAGAGCGGGTGGAACCAGGTCAGAGCCAGGTCGCTCCCCGCGGTGCCCGCCTCGTAGCGCACCACGTCGAAGCGCACGAGCTGCCCGCGCCGCGCGTCGACCCGCTCGTTCAGCCGCTCCGCGAACAAGGGCGGCGCGCCGCCCGAATCCAGGGCCTGGCGCGGGGCGTCGCGGATCTCGACCCGCGGTGGCGCAGCCTCGCTCGCCTTCCCGATCCGGTACACCGGCGGGAGGATGCCCCAGGGCCGGCCGATCGGCGCGCGCAGGATCGGCTGCACCTCGGCCACCTCGGCCAACAGCTTCGCGAACGCGCCCGCATCGAAGCCGGGACCGAGCCGCAGCACCAGCTGCGCCAGGTGGCTCGCCCCGGCCGTGCGCCGCACCTCGGAGTCGAAGGCGCGCAGGAAGCAGTCCGCCCCCGAGAGCGGGAGATCAGGCGTGGGCGATCTGGGCATGGACGCAGGCCGCGAGGCTCTCGGCGCTCGCGAGCGTCTCCTCGGTGAGCAGGCTCTCGTCGACCCAGACTCCTGTGCTCTCCTCGATCGCGAGCAGGAGCTGCGTGACCGCGAGCGAGTCCAGACCCGCGTCGATCAGGCTCGAGGTCGGCGTGAACTCGTCGCCGACACTGAGCAGGTCTTCGCGCAGAATCCGGTAGACGCGCTCGGTGAGCGCTTCGCGGGTCCACTCCATGCCGTCGCTGTTTCGCATCGCCTCCCGAAGGTTGTCAAGGTGCGTTGAAACACTGTCCGCGAGGGACTATGGTGCCGGCGCGATGGGGGAGCGAATTCGCAGGGTCGCGATCGTCGGCGGCGGTCCAGCGGGCGCAGCCCTGGCCGCGTACCTGGTGCGCACGGGCATCGCCGCCGCGTTCTTCACCCGCGGCAAGCGCCCGCCCATCATCGTGGGCGAGTCGCTCGTGCCCGCCATCGTACCGTTCTTGCGCGACCTCGGCATCGAGGACGAGGTCGCGGCGTACAGCATGTACAAGCCGGGCGCGACCTTCACCTTCCACCCGATCGCGCAGATGAGCTTCCGCTTCGCGGACCGCCGCGGCGCGAAGACGCCCTACTCCTACAACGTGCCGCGCGACCGGCTCGACGCCTCGATCGCGGCGGCCGCGGAGCGCGCGGGCGCGGTGCGGATCGACCACTCGGCGCAGTTCGCCCGCGAGGGCGAGCGCGTGCGGCTCGACCCGGAATCGACCGCGCTCGCGCGAACGGCGCTGGGTGGCGAGCCCGACTTCGTGGTCGACGCCACCGGCCGCGCGCGCAGCCTGGCCCGGCTGCTCGAGCTCGAGACCGTCGAAGGCCCGCGCAAGGACACCGCGCTCCACGCGCACTGCACCGGCGTGCAGACCGTGCTGCCCGGGAACGTGCACTCCGACCGGCTCGAGCGCGGCTGGGCCTGGCGCATCCCGCTGCCGGGCCGCGTCTCGGTGGGGCTGGTCGTGCCGGCGGAGCACATCGCCCGCTTCGGCAACAGCGCCGAGGAGCAGTTCGACACATTCCTGTGTAAAGACGAGTCCGCGCGCCAGTGGGGCGAGAAGGCGGAGCGGGTTACGCCCGTGGTGCGCTACACCAACTACCAGCTGCGCGCGACCCGCGCGGCCGCGCCCGGCTGGGCGCTGGTCGGCGACGCGCTCGGCTTCATCGACCCGGTGCTGTCGAGCGGGATGCTGCTCTGCCTGGACGGCGCGCGCGCGCTCGCCAGGGCGATCGCCGACGGCTCCGAGCGCGCCTTCCGCCGCTACCAGGCGCGCTCGTTCCGCAACCTCGACGACTGGGCGCGGATCGTCGACGCGTACTACAGCGGCCGGCTCTTCACGCTGTTCAAGGTGGGCGAATACGTGCGGCACACCTGGCTCGGCCGGCTGACCGACTGGCACTTCCGCAAGCACCTGCCGCGCGTCTTCACCGGCGAGGCCACGGACAGCCGCTACAGCATGAGCGTGGTCGACTTCATGCTGAAGTACGGCCTGGCCGGCAACGACCCCGCCGAGTTCAGCGTGCGGTGAGGTTCCGGCGCGAAGCCCGCTTCGACCGCTATGACGCTGTCGTCGTCGGCAGCGGCATGGGCGGGCTCACCGCCGCCGCGCTGCTCGCGCGCGCCGGCCAGCGCGTGCTGGTGGCCGAGCGCCACGACCGCCCCGGCGGGTACGCGCACGCCTTCCGCCGCGGCAGCTACCTGTTCGACTCGGCCGTGCATCTGGTCGGCGGCTGCGAGCCCACCGCGTTCGAGGGCGGCGGGCTGCTCCACCGCGTGCTCAGCGCCGTGGGCGCGCGCGCCGAGCTCGAGTTCACGCGCATCGACCCGCTCTACACCGCGGTCTACCCCGGGCTCGAGCTCGAGGCGCGCACCGGCCTCGACGAGTTCATCGCCAGCCACGCGCGCGCGTTCCCCGCCGAGCGCAAGGGCCTCGAGGACCTGGTCTCGGAGTGTCTCGCCATCCGCGACGAAGCGCGCCGCGCGACCGAGCTCGACTCGCCCTTCGACGTGATGCGCGCGCCCGGCCACTTCCCCACGCTGCTGCGCTACCGCCGCGCGACGCTCGCGCGCGTGATGGAGGAGCACCTCGACGATCCGCGCGCGAAGGCCGTGTTCGCCACCTTCTGGCCGTACCTCGGGCTCCCGCCCTCGCGCGTGTCGTTCCTCTACTTCGCGACCATGCTGCTCTCGTACGCCGCCGAGGGCGCGTACTACTGCAAGGGGAGCTTCCAGCGTGTCGCCCGCGCGCTGGCGAGCGCGGTCGAGCGCGCCGGCGGCGAGGTGCTGTTCCGCAGCCCGGTGCGCCGCATCCTGGTCGAGCGCGGCCGCGCCGCCGGCATCGTGCTCGAGAACGGCCAGCGCATCGCCGCGCCCGTCGTCGTCTCGAACGCCGACCTGCGCCAGACGGTGGAGGAGCTCTGCGGCGAGGCCCGCTTCCCCGCGCGCTGGCGCCGCGCGCTCGCGCGGCTCGAGCCCTCGGTCTCGGCCTTCGTCACCTACGCAGCGACCGACCTCGACCTGCGCACGCTCGGCGCCACCCACGAGACCTTCGTGTACGAGAGCTGGGACCACGACGAGGCCTACGCCAGCACGCTCGCCGGACGCCCCGGCTGGTGGAGCGCGACCGTGCCGACGCTCGCCGACCCGAGCCTCGCGCCACCGGGCACGCACCTCTTGATCCTGACCGCGCTCGTCCCCTACGGCGCTTCGCGCGCGTGGCGCTCCGAGAAGGCCGCGTACGTCGAGCGCATGCTGCGCGCGGCCGAGTCGCGCTTCCCCGGCCTGCGCCAGCACCTGCGCTTCGTGGAAGGCGGCACCCCGCGCACGCTCGAGCGCTACACGCGCAACAGCGACGGCGCCATCTACGGCTGGGCGCTCGGCCCCGACCAGATCGGCCCCGGCCGCCCCGCCAACGT
>Ga0306921_10002832_pt1 | contig 17450 bp, 15 predicted proteins | sample sta12Cox44000080_FD_203760 | JGI IMG/M metagenome (GOLD analysis project Ga0306921, IMG submission 203760) | Lab enrichment of tropical soil microbial communities from Luquillo Experimental Forest, Puerto Rico - statoxic.12C.oxic.44.000.080 (v2)... | ecosystem: Environmental > Terrestrial >... | reverse complement strand
CGCATGCGGCCCGGCCCAGTCAGTCACCAGCATAGCCGCAGATCCGTTCTCTGCAGCAGCTATAGTGATGCCGGAAGTTGGTGACGGGGGATCAATTATGCCGCATTGTATGCCACAAGCTACATTGAACCAATATGTCTCGTTTAGGTCGTCGTTGAAGTAGGTGCGCTCCGGCAGACTGTCGCTGCCGAAAGCGGCGGCGGCGGCGACATCCCTGATCGCCCAAGCCGACCCGCGCCGTTCATCTCCCGGAGTCAGAATATTGTAATACGTCGTACCATTGAACGTACATTCCAGGTTGTCTCCGGAAGCTGGCGGAGTGAAACCGGAGTAACACCCGCCGCTGACGTAATACATCGCGCGTTCCGCCGCGTCCTGCAGAGCCTCGAGATACATCTCGTTGCCGAAAATCTGGTACGGACCGAAGGCGTAGGCGCTCTGATGAGAGTTATCCTGCGGACCGGTATAAAACCCATCGGCCCACCCGATCGTACAGAAATTAGTTATGCTGCAATCGTTGTAGGGTACTCCCTCCCGAGGCAACGCCACCCCGACAGCTCCGGACGGCCAATTGCCGTTCCAATACAAATCCGTCCCCGGATAAACGGCGCCCAATCCCGCATACGGTGTACCGTTGCCTGCGTGATTGCTCCCCGGCCGACCGTTGTTGATGGCGGGAACCCGCGCGGTCGCCTCGTTCAAAATATCGCCCTGCGGCTGCGCCATGCCAACGAGAGCCAGCGCCCGCACGAACTGCCAATAAGCCGGGGTCTGCGCCGACCACGCCTCGGCGAAATACTCATTGTGCAAGCCGATGTCGGCCCGCCCGCCAACCCCGGTGCCGAGCTGGAAACCTACGAGATCGAGCGGCGCGTATCGGGTGTTTTCCTGCTGCGTGTTGTCCGGGTACCCGGCAAAGTTGCTCGGGATCTGGTCCTGCAATGCCGCGACCGTGCCGGTTTGCTTCCAGTAAGTTTTCTCTGTGGCCGTGAACTGCGGCGACAGCAAGGACGCGTACCGCGTCGTGCTGCCGGCCGGCGACCAGTTCTCGTAGCCCGTCACATCGACCGTCCACCAAGCTGCCCATTTGGTGTGTTGCACCCTCCATGAGAACGTCGAATTCCCAGTGCCCGCCGCGGTGTAGGTCGGCATCGATTCCTTGCCAGCCCACAAGTATTTTGAGAACAGCTGGTGCGTCGCGTCATACAAGTTCTCGCGCGGGTTGCCGCAGAACGTCGCGGCGCAGACATAAATAAGCATCCCCTGCTGAAACATCGTCGTGGCGCCCTGCGTTGCTGTCGGCGGCGTGGCGCTGTCGCTGTAGCGGAAGGCGTTGCCGCGGCCCCAGGCTTTATTCGAGTAAGAATTACCCAAAGCCGCGATCGTCCAAATTCCGCTCGACGTATTCAGCGCAGTATCCGGCACGGTCTCGTCAAAGTAGGTCGTGCCCCAATCGAGGATCGCGGTGGTGCCGTCGTACAGGACAGGGCGGTATGAGACCGCTTGCGGGTCGTTCGCGAAGCCCGATGGGCCGGGTGCGCCGCTGTTGCCGGCCGACCTCGCCGCGACGTTCATCCAGCTGTTGTGGACGCTGCACATGTGCTGTAGCGGCCCGAGCGCGCCTGAAAGCGTGTAAGTCTGGCTCATGTAGCACTTCACGTAGAGCAGCGGGTCGGCGCTGCCGTCGCTGTAGCGCGGCGGTCCCTGGACGAGCCAGCCGTTGCGCACCGCCCCTTGCACGAACTGACGCGGCGCGTCCCGGCCGCTGTTGTTGATCGCCGCGCAGGTGTCGAATGTCAGTGTGCCGGTGTGGCCGCTCGGTCCGCGCAGCGTATCGTCCTGGTTCCGGACATCCGTCATTACCAGCTTGATGTCGTGGCCGTTGCAGATGTCGTTGATCGAACCGTGGACGCTTGGTGCGTACGTTCCAGATGCGTTGATCAGTTTGATCTGGAATGTTCCGGAGCAAGGGTTGGTTGTGCAAGCGGCGAGGCCTTGTCCCCCCGTGACAGTAGAGTACTGTGGGCTGGTAGCGGGGAGAAGAACCGTCAATGTGGCGTGCCGCCAAGAGCCGTCATCACCGTTCTCGCGATGCGTGGCGATGTCGTCCCACTGGCAGGCCAGCGGCGCGTTATTGCTCGCATCCTCGCAGATCGGATAGCTGTTAATTCCGGTCGATTCAATGCCGTTGCCGTTAGAACGGACGAACGCCTGTCCGGCAATATATGGATAGCCAGGCGCTCCAGGTACGATCGGGTGCGACGGATCACCGTTCTGGAGCGTCATCGTCGTGATCGCTGTTCCGCCACCGGTGCCGTGCATTACGACAATATCTACGTCTTTGGTCGTCGTGGCCGCATTGGCGCAGATGGCGAGCAGCAACGATGCCGCTACGGGCACGCCGAACAGAAATTTCCTGTTCATTGAATTGCCTCGAGTGTGATTTGATCAGTCAAAGTTGTCGGATTTGGGCCTACTCCAGGGCCTGACGGATTGACGATGAATTGTTGCCGGAGATTGCAAAAATCCCTCCAGCATTATCGTACGGAGCGGCGAAGCCGAAGTGTTCCGGTGAACGGCGACCCATCGCTCATGGTCACTGTAAAACTCGCAACGACCGCCCCTAGCGGCGTCGTGTCTGGGATTGTCGGGCTGCTGGGCGTCACCGTGATCACCGGCACTGCAGGTGGTGGTGGTGGTGGTGGTGGTGGTGGTGGCGGTGGTGGTGGCGGTGGCGGTGGTGGTGGTGGCGGCGGCGGTGGCGGTGGCGGTGGTGGTAGCGGTGGCGGTGGCGGCGGTGGTGGCGGTGGCGGTGCAGCACCCTGAACTGTGAAGGGAGCGCGAGCCAACACCGTATATCCGTTATTATAATAGAACCGCGCCTCATATGAACCGGGGTTCGCAGGCGCTGTCATCGTCACGCTTGCCGAGCTCAAACCGACACTGGGGGGCGTCTGCGTGCCGTTAAGGTAATCCCACGCGGCAACGAAGCCGTCCGAGCTGCCGGACACAGCCAGCGCCACCCAGTCGGTTGTACTCCCGGGGCCGTTGGCGACGCTTACCGTGAGAGTAGCGCCGGCCGATACAACCGCGTTCGTGGAGCCATTCACACTGATTGTCGGAGTGGGTGGTGGCGGTGGCGGTGGTGGCGGTGGCGGCGGTGGCGGTGGCGGCGGTGGCGGTGGCGGTGGTAGCGGCGGCGGTGGTGGCCGCGGCGGAGCAGCGTTCAGGACGTTGACTGCAAACGTGGCGGAGCCGCTGAACGAGGTAGTGATTCCGGTTGCGTAAACCCGTACGGAATAGTAACCGGGTTTCATCGGACTGGTCCAGGCAGTCATCAGCGCATTGCCAGAAATAGCAAAATAACCGACGGAAGCCTTGGTCAGCGTATAGGCGCACGGTATTGGCTTACCGGATGCGTCGTAAGTGGTCAGCTCGCCGATAACGGTACCTGCGGGTGCGTTATTGGCAACAGTCAATTTACTGATGGTAATCGTCATGAGTTTCTCTGAGGCAAATTCGGTAGTTGAAACGGATGATCTTTTGAATTCAAAGCCCGAGCCTTGCAATCCTCGGGAATCGGCCAAAGTGGCTTCGGTCAGTAGTGCTCAGTTACGAGTAAGATGCACGCGCGCCGCCCGCCCGATTGCACGATCGAACGGATCGGCCAAGACTGATCACATGCTGGGATCCGGGCGCAGTGCGCAAAGTAATTCGTCACCGCAAGGATCGCGCCTCGGCTCGGGATTAACTCGCTTTTCACCGCGGCTCTGCTAGATTACATAAATGGTGGATCGCTCTACACATTGATGTCGGTGCAATCGTCCAATCAGTTGCAAGAAAGCGCGGTCGGCAAGCAATCTGACGTGATGCCGTTCGCCGCAGCTCCAGGGGTTGGAGGCCGCGAGCTGAGCGTTATCGTGCCGACCTTCAACGAGCGCGACAACATCGAGCCCCTGCTGATGCGGCTCGAAGCGGTGTTATGCGGAATCGAGTGGGAAGCAATCTTCGTCGATGACGATTCCCCCGACGGCACGGCCGATAAGATCCGAAGTCTCGCGCAAACCGACGCGCGCATTCGCTGCGTTCAGCGCATCGGCCGCCGCGGCTTGTCCACCGCGGTCATCGAAGGCATGCTCTCAAGCAGCGCGCCGTATCTGGCGGTCATCGATGCCGATCTGCAGCATGACGAGGCGGCGCTGGCTCAAATGCTCGGCGTCATCAAGACGCAAGACCTCGACGTAGTGATCGGCAGCCGCTACGCCGCGGGCGGCGGGGTCGGCGAGTGGGACCGTCGCCGCGTTACGATCAGCGGTATCGCAGGTCGCCTCGCCCGGATCGTCATCCCAGCCGAGCTCAGCGATCCGATGAGCGGATTTTTTTTGATTTCCCGGCCGGCCTTCGAACGAGCCGCGAGATGCCTCTCCGGCCAGGGCTTTAAGATTCTCGTCGATCTCTTCGCGTCGACCCCCGTGCCATACCGGTTCACCGAGATCCCATACTTGTTTCGCCCACGGCTGCACGGACAAAGCAAACTCGATAGCCTTGTCGCCTGGGAATATCTGATGCTGTTGCTGGACAAGCGGCTTGGTGGTTTTGTGCCGCCCCGCTTTGTTTCGTTTAGCGCCATCGGAGTTTCCGGGGTCGCCGTTCACTTTATTACTCTCTATTGTACATTGCAGCTGCTATCTTTCCCGATTGCACAGGCGTGCGGGACGATCGCCGCAATGACCAGCAACTTTGTCTTGAACAATATCTTGACTTATCGTGATCGCAGGCTCGCAGGTCTCCGGTTTTTTACCGGTCTCGCGTCCTTTTACGGCATCTGCAGTATCGGGGCAGTAGCCAATGTCGGCATCGCTACCGCCGCATTCGGTCAACATTACACGTGGTGGGTTTCCGGCCTCGCTGGCGCCGCAGTTGGATCGGTATGGAATTACGCGGTCTCGTCCATCTTCACCTGGCGACGAAGGTGAGTTCCGCGTCTCACGCTGGGACCGCAGACTCCACGGCCCCTGCGACCCGCGAGCGGTTCGAACGCGCCGTCGTCGCTGCCGTTATCCTCGGCGCTAGCATTGTACTCACTGCCACTGCGCCCGTGGACGGCGATTTCTGGTGGAGCGACTCACCCCGGCATGCCCTAAACGGGGCCTTCATCAAAGATTTCGTCGCGGCGATGCCGTGGCACGACCCCAAAGCCTGGGCAATCAATTATTACCTTCAATACCCGTCGTTGACGATCCTGGTTTACCCCCCACTTTTTTACGTGGTCGAGGCTGCGGCCTATGGCCTGTTCGGGGTAAGCCAAATGGTCGCGCAGGCGACCGTCGGTCTGTTTACGCTACTGCTCGGGATGGCGGCCTATGGTGTTGCTCGCCTCAGCTTTCCCCGGTGGTCGGCTCTGGGGGCGAGCCTGTTAGTGATTGGCGGACCCCAAGCCGCATTCTGGGCGCGCCAGGTGATGCTCGATATTCCCGCCTATGCTGCGCTGGTTACCGGCGTTTTCTTCTTCATCCGTTACTTACACGAAGAGAAGCCGAGATATCTCTATATGTCCGTGTTTGCGACCCTTGCAGCGGTTTACATCAAAATCAACACCGTATTCATCGTCCCGGTCTTGGCGGTCGTCTTACTGGCGGTCGAAGGGCGGAAAGCATTCGACCACCATCATTCCGTCGCAGGAATTCTTGGCCTCTTAGGTCTGGTTCCGATCGTGCTGCTCACCGTCGGGTTCGGCGAAGCCAACATGCAATCGGTCGCGGGACGCCCGTCCGACTTGCCGATGGCCAGTGTCGCAGCCTGGCTGTTCTACGCCGAGGCGATGCCGCAATATCTCGGCTACGGCGCGTTAGCCCTTGGGTTGAGCGGTCTCGTCCTTGTCGGTTTGCGGCGGGTACAACCGCTCGAGCCATGGCTCGCCGGACTACTGGTCGGCTGGCTGGGCTTCGGCTATATCTTCTTCTCGGCGATGGGTGTGCGCGAGCCGCGGCACGGTTTGATGATCGCGTTCCCGCTGGTTCTCTTCGCCCTTCTCGCACTACACCGGTTCCTCCCGACGCGATTAGCGCAGACTACTGCGGTAACGCTGGGTGCCGGGACATTTGTGTACAGCTTGGTCTTCTCCTCGCCGCCGGTCGTTCGTGGCTATCGGGCTGTCGCCGATTATGTGGCGCAACATGCGCCGCGCGATGGCGTGGTCATGTTCTCCGGCTACCGCGACGGCAATTTTGTATTCGACCTGCGTACCCATGAAGACCGCCGTGATATTTCTACCATCCGCGCCGACAAACTCTTGCTGCGAATCGCAGTGGAACGCGAGCGCGGCATTGGCCAGGCAGACCTCAACGAGGAACAGATCGCTGCGTCTCTCCGTGACTTTGGCGTCAGCCTCATCATCGTGCAACCCGGGTTCTGGGAAGATTTGCGCGAGATGGCGCGCTTTTCAGCGGTTTTGCGCAGCCCCGAATTCGAACGAGTCGTGCAATTCGATATCACCGGGTCGGTCGATCACACCGATCAGTCGATCGAGATCTATAAACCCACCTATGCGGTAAACCAGGGGCGGCGGACACTTCGGCTCGAAATGCCGATAATCGGCGACACCTTTCGCGGCACAGTGGGGTCGCATTGAAGACGCGAGCCTCATTCACCGAACAATCGCTGTGATCTTCAACTGGCGTCGGCGATGTCGCCGATCGACCTTGAGGCTGAGCTTGGGGGAAACTCCCTGCCCTGCTATTGGCGCGGCTCGCCCGGCAGTTCGAATATATTGAGACTTCTGAGACCAAGGTTGGTCGATATCAGGCGATGTCCATGACCACCGCTACTCAGGGGCAAGAACTCACTGATCTGCGGCATCATCGACGATGCGGCGTAAAACAGCAAGTATATCGGCCGACATACATTCAGGTAAGATTTAACAATATTGCCGAGAACTATTTCCATGATCTCCCAGGTAAACGGGTTGGCGAAGAAAAAGATCGTGGGTTCGTCGGCTATCCGATATTGAGCGGCATCGGCGCAGATAATTTGCACGGATGAGCACCTTTGGTGCAGCAGTCGCACTGACGCGATGTTTTGGTCGGCCACTCGGCTGAGATTAGCTGAATATTCTACGCCAATGATGTGTTTGAACGGCAGGACCATCGCAGAAAGCAAGACCCTTCCCTTGCCGCAACCGATATCGACGAATGTAAAGCCCTCCGCTCGCAAGGAGGCGAGCCGCATCGCCCACCGCAGTGTCGACCAAGGGCAAGTATCGTAGGCAATCCCCTTGTCCCTGTTCGTTCCTAATATTTCCAGTTTCTCGGCCGGGCCCCCGACGCAGGTATCGACGCCGTGCAGCGCGTCGAAGATCGCTCCCGCTCCCCGCTTGGACCACCATTTAAGCCGCGCTTGCAGGGTCCCTCTTCAGGTTTGGGGTCAACATCTCGGTGAGCTCCCGCTCATGCTAGTGTTAGGTTCACGCTCCGCAGCTGCAGCCGAGCAGCGGGTTTGCGCGCAGCTCCTCCTCGGAGCAATCCAGCACGACAATCAAATGCGCGCGTCGATCCTGCACATACGGGAGGAAAGGGCACTCCTTCCCTCCCCCGACGTCGAGGACGACCTGGCTTTGCTGCTGGTTTAGCAGCTCGGCTACTTCGTACTTATATAATGTTTGAATGTGCTGCGCGAATGCAACGGGAAGCCTCTTCTCGACCCCCCAGCACAACTGCCGATTTATAGCAAAAAAACGGGCGGCCAGATGCATGCAGCTCGCGCTCGTCAATCTTCAGGTTGATGTTCCTTCCGATCTTCTAGGAAGGTCCATAAATTACCCGGATAAATTCCACGAGATTCGACTTAGATCAAATTCCCCGGATGCGCTAAAATGACTGGCAGCGTGAGCCAGAGACCCACGTCGGTTCGCAGCTCCTCTGCTGACCCTCCACCCCTTCAGTGTGGGCAATAGATACTCCTCTCATCCGGATTTGTCAATTACAAAATAGCAACCGATTGGCTCGCACTTAAGGACCGTCACAGAAGTGTCAATTTCACTTTCGAGTCATCGACTATTGCAACGCTCCATCGCATATAGCACGGTCGAGGAGTTCCATGTACTCTCAGACGGAACCGGATCGTGAACCAGCCGGAGCCAGTTGTTAAGGTGTAATCTTCTGCCCGTTTCGATGGTTCCGATCGCAGTGGGTGCGACGACTGGTTTGACGGGCGCAAACCGAGGAACGGATTCGCGAGCACAAATTGGCGGCGGCGGGACCGACACATTGCCAGCGCCGCGCCGCACGGCAATCTGACGGCGGCAACAACGGCCGTAGCTGAAGACTGATCGTCAGCGAAAGTCGGACGATATGAGCCAATTCAGTCGTCCCGAGCGCGCCCCATGACATGATCCACCGCCGCGGCCGGGATATAGCGATAGGGTGTCGTGTGCTGAGGCTGGCCGGCGAAGACGCGCATGTCGTGGTCAACACGCGCTCCAATCAGCAGGAGCCTGAGCCCGGCGCGCGCGAGGCCCGGGATCTGGGGGGTGAAGGCGGTCCCTATTATCGCCGGACGCCGGCAAACAAGGCAGAGGCGGAGCTCACCGTGCGACGCCTTGTAGGCCCGGCTGTACGCGATGGAGTGACCGGCCGCCTTCCAACCGAAATCGATCCGGAAATGGGCGAGCAGCGCACATCGGCAGAATATCCCTGGCTGGTCTATGCGATCGCGAGACGACCCCTCTGTCGCGCCGAGCGGCGCCGGCACGGGTTATGCGATCACAACCCAGAAAGATGGGCGCTTGAGCGAAGCGAGTTGGGATTTGACGACGCGAGAGCCCGTACACCCATTGACGGGTGTACGCTGCGGGGCGGCGCCGTCCTAGACCTTCTCGATCAGCTCCATCTGCGCGCCGTCGGGCGCGGCAACCCAGCGCACATGTCGACCGTTGTTGACGCGCTCTTCGAGGATCTGCGCGCCGTTCTTCTTGAAGTTCGCGAGGGCGCCGGCGTAATCGTCGGTTTCGATGGCGATGTGCTCGATCCCAACGTGCTGCTCATGGTTCTGGTCGGCGATAATGGTCGTCACGTTGAGCTGCACGCCGTGCAGGTCGAGCTGGCAGCCGCGGCCGGGAATTTCCCGCTTCACAGTCGCGCCGAAATTGTCGATGTAGAACTGTGCGACCTTCCGTGGATCCTCTCTGGTCTTGATGTGGACGTGCCCGAGTTGCATAGCCATACCCGTCTCCTCCCGCTAGGGATTTGCCCGAGGCGCGCCGAGGCGGCGCCTGCCACGGCAGCTTGGCAGCACGAGCAGAGGAACTCAACCGACATTGTCAGCTTCATAGCATTCTTCGAGAACAGGATTTCGGCATCATCGGTGCTGCGTCACCGCGTCGACCAACGCAGGCTTGCCATTCTTGATCTGCGCGACCGCCCGCTGAAGCGCCGGTTGGAAGCGCGACGAGCTGTCTCGTCCGGGCGATCGGGGGGCGCAGCTGAGCTCGGCTCGTCGATTCGCAAGCTTGGCAGGGTGCGCTCTTTACAGCCTTTGCGCGCGCGCAAAGGCTGTAAAAACTGGCGTAGGACAGGATTTTTTGGCGCGCCGACACGGCAGATCTTTGCTGGGCGTGGACGACACGCCGATCACACGCGGATACTTCTCCGTCGTAAGCGCGCTTGCAGCTTTCGAGGCACAACTTGCGTTTAATAACCATGCAGCGCGTCGGACGAGATCCGGCGGGATGCTTCTCTAGATCAATTGAAGAAGCGCGCGGGCCTGAAATCGGCGAGCTCGATCCTTTGCCGTCCACCTACGACCTGCTCGCTGATGACTGGTGCACCCACTATTTGTAACCGCCAGAATACCATTGGATGAAATCACACGCTTGGATGCCGTATTTCCATACTTGCGAGCCGTTACTATGAGTGGTGTGCTGCAACGCAGCCTTAGATGTCAACGTCATTACACCGACCAAGGCTACAGCAGCCCAAAGGCGTCGACTCCGCCATCGTCCCCGGTTAGGTCCGCGGGCCTCGGCGAAGATTTGATGCAGTGATGGTGTCGGGGACCAGAACCGTTCCTCGTATTCGCTCATGATCATGATGACCTCTCGGTGATCAAGTAAGGTCGAGCCTTCGGGTATTTCGGGTGCATTTCTTGCCTGTCTCGCGGCGATAACGCCGCCCGATGTCCCCGCGAACCCATCGCATCAGCGCTGTGACTAGGCGGCATACTGCGTCGATCCAACGACGATTGAATGAGGCGGTAATCGACCAAGCACTGAAAACAATCTTGTGTCCGACGCGGCAGCTGAATAGGCACCCCCTTTATACGTTGGCCCGCTACCAGCTATCTCCACCGGGAAGGATCTGAATTCGTCTGAAGTGGCAGTTGCTCGATCTGGGTTTCGGCCTCGGTCAGTTTAGTCCAATACTCGGTCAGCAGCCGATCTTGTGAGGCTAGCCGACCATTGAGATCAGCAACGCGCTTGCGGTAATGCAGGAGCCGAAACCAGATATTCCGGTGCCCACGATCATCACTAAGACGATGGCTTCCGGTGCGCCCCGGATTGCTCGGGTATTCGCTACGAGGCGGTCGATAATCTGTGAAAGAAGGCTGCTCCGCATTTCGACCCCCGGCTTGACGATGTGCGGATTCTCCAGACCATCGCTGAGTCAAAATCAGCCGCATCGCGGAGTTTCGCGATTCGAGCGATTAGAGAACCCGAATCGGTGGCTAAGCCCTTTGTTTAGCGGGAGTGCGCGGGCCAACCTCGGCGCAAACCGGCAAGGGCCGCTGGAACCCCAAGCACGCGCCGAAACGGCCTGGAGGATCGATCAATTAACGGCTGGGGCAGTAGAGCGCCTTCTCCACCTTAACTGTGATACGGTCGGCTGGAAACCCGATCTGCCACTCCAAGATATCGACAGCTCGTGCGGCGATCTCGACTTCAGCGCGTTTGGTGTCCGAAGGGAGGCGCACCTCGATCTCTCCGGCGTCAGCGTCGCGTTTCATGACGATCGGGGTGTCGCCGACAATTGGTGGTGCGGAAATCGCCGGGATTTGGTACCTCGGCCTCGAGCCCGAGAAAATTCCAGGTCGGGCCACAGAAGATCTGCTCCTGCTTGCGCTGGTACGCCGCGGTATTATGATAAAGGCGGTACGGCACGCCGCTGTAGTCCGAGGTCGGCCAGATAGCGGCAGTCAGCATCCCAATTTTTCCTCACATTCCAAGATAATCCCAGCGCACCCGGTCGTCAGCGACCAGCGCACGGTGCGGCCCTCGGCCTCGGGGGCGCCGAGGTAAACCCGCTTTCCAATCATTCGGCGGTTACGGCGATGATATGAGGGTCGTCGTTGGCGCGACAGCACCGCCGACGGTTCCCGATATTGGGTTTGAACTGAAGCGAAGCCTCCGACACGCCTTCGAAGCGCTTTTGGGTGATAAGCGTGTCCGGCCGCCTGTGAGGTTCGATGATCTTAGAAGAGGTTTCCGTACCCACCGATTTTTGGCATGGTCAACTATCGCAACTGGCCGGGACTTGCGAGGCAACGGCGCAAACTACGGGCGATCCGATGGGTGCGATCACACGAATCGCCTGGTGCGACGCGACCTTCAATCCATGGGTTGGATGTCTGCGCGTCTCAACCGCGTGCGACCGCTGCTATGCCGCGGCGCTTTCATGGCGCTACGGGTGGCGCGACGGCAAGCGGCGAGATCTGTGGGACGTACGCGCCGATCGCAAGCGAACGAGTTCGGCCTATTGGCGCGGGCCGCTTCGCTGGAATCAACGCGCGCAAGCCGAAGGCACGCGACGGCGCGTCTTCTGTGCAAGCATGGCTGACGTCTTTGACAACAAAGTGCCGACATCCTGGCGCGTCGATTTGTGGTCACTCATCCGCTCGACGCCCGCGCTCGATTGGTTCTTGCTCACGAAAAGACCCCAGAACATTCGCGAGATGCTGCCAACAGATTGGGGCGAGGGCTGGCCGAACGTCTGGCTTGGCACCACGACGGAGAACCAAGAGGAAGCGAACCGCCGCATCCCGCACCTTGTCGCGATCCCGGCTGCGGTCAGGTTCCTCAGCGTCGAGCCCATGTTGGAGCCGGTCGATGTCGCGCCGTGGCTGGTGCTGCCCTCTGACGAGGGGAGGACGCCAATTTCTTGGATTATCGTTGGGGGCGAATCAGGCGGCGGTGCTCGCCCGATGCATCCCGACTGGGTCCGAGGCCTCCGCGACCAGGTGCACGCCGCCGGCGCCAAGCTCTTCATGAAGCAGATCGGCAGCAATCACGCACTCTGGCCGAGTGTCACCGGTAAGGGCGAAGATCCCGCACAATGGCCGGCCGATTTGCGGGTGCAGGACTTCCCGCAATAAAGTCCTTCCCGCTCATCGTGCGGCGTCTCCTTGGGCAGTCCGCGCGAGGGATCAAACGATCCAATATCGTCCGCACGGTGGGCGCTTCACGGTCGCAGGCCATCTACCCAGGCTGATACCCACGTGCGGTTTCTCTAGATTGATTAAGGCTCGAACGATTTCTTGGGCACGTCGTGCCGTCACTCTGCGTCCCCCTGTGCCGCGCCACGCCACTGGCGGAGGTTCATTGGGTCTTTGCCCAGATCAACGAGTCGACCCCAAGGCGCAGTCAACTCCTCGTGGAAAAGATCGACCGGTCTTGCGCCCCTTAAGAGACCTTGGTCGCGAAACTCCTGGAATGAGTTTCGGAGCGGACGCGACAGAGGTACGAGAACGCCGCGGTTCTGGTCGCTGGTGGGTAACGGAACGGACAGCCCACAAAAGCTTGGGCCTTCGCATACATGGTGACAACCGACAAGCTGAGTCCGGCGAGCTTTGAACTCGTGCGGCAGGGTCAAATCTCGGGTGTTCTGGTAATTTTCTCGGAGCCCGCCCTTTTACTCGACGAAGTAACCCCGAACACGCGGCGTAATCGAGCGACGCCGAGTTAATAGTAGCCACTGATCGCCGAATCGGGAACCCGGGGCCTGCTCTGCCGACAACCGGAAACCGCCTCCAAGGCCCCCAGCCCGACGGGCACGTGAATCCAAGAATCGCGCCACCTACAAGGGCTCGAAGCGCTAACGCAGCAAGTCGTCCATCCGCCTGATTCCGCTGATGTTGACGATCGTTCATGCTTGGCACGGTGGAGACTTGCGTCGCCGGAGCCTCGCGGTGATGGGAGGGATGCAGTGCCGGTCATCCAGGTTTGTCGAGAATGGGGAGATTCGCGGCTGAGGCTCGGTAATCGTCAGAGCAGACAATCTGAGTGTTCGATAGGAGGGGGACGGTGACATCATATTGTTTGTTAGCGCTCTTCGATCAGGTCACCGGTAAACCAACTGTCCCGAAAACCACAGCGTGGAAAGCCGCGGCTCTCGCGACCGGGCTCGGCATCGCTATACTCGCCAATCCTGTGCACGCCGCGCCCACGAGCGGGGGCGATACGGTGCAGGGTCTCTACGACGAGCTGCTCGGCACGATGAAAAGCGGCCGCTCGCTCGGGCAAACCGGACGTTTCGCACGTCTGGAACCTGTTATTCGTCGGACCTTCGACATCCCGACGATGGCCCGCTTGTCGGTTGGCTCGTCCTGGGCCACGCTGCCAGAGGGTCAGCGGCAGCAGGTCATCGAAAGCTTCGGGCGTTACATCTCAGCAATCTATGTCGATCGTTTCGACAGCTACGCTGGGCAGAAATTGCAGGTCACCGGAGAACAACCGGCTGCTGATGGCATCATCGTGAAGAGCCAGATCATCAAAGCAAACGGTGAGCCGGTCAATGTCAATTACATGATGCGGCGCAACGGCGATACATGGCTGATCTCAGATATCTACCTTGACGGCGCGATCAGCGAGGTAGCAACCCGTCGCTCCGAATTTGCGGCTATCCTGAAAAACGAAGGTATCGACGGGTTGATCGCCGCGCTCAACCGCAGAGCCGATATCCTCGGCGCTAGTACGCAAGATTCTTTCTAGAACTAACCCAGGGGCCGAGTTGCGGGCGTGCGAGCACGTGGGCCGACGACGGGACCGAGAGGTCGAAGCGGTCTCCCTCCAGCGGCGAGTCATCAGAAAACCGCAAGGCTAAAGGGTCTTCGAGACTCGAAGAACAGACATTCGCATCCTGTCTCCCTCGCACTTAACGGTACGCGTACTAATCGAACAATATCAAAGTAACAAATCTCAAATAGATGACCGTGCTATTGGCTTGGCAGCCTGCATCGCCAAGGATATTGGTCAGAGCATGCGGAATCAAATACCAGATCAATCGTCGGCAATGGAGGCTCCCATCACGGTGCGACGGGACAATTTAGCGACTTCATGGGGGTCGAGTCCCGGGCGCTACGCCAAGTGCGGCCCCGCGGCATTGCTGCTCCTCGCCGCTACACTCTCACTGCCGGCGGCGGCGGCGCAGCCGACACCTCAACCAGTCTTCACGGAGCTCTTCGCGTACGATCCGGCAGCGCCGTCGCAGTTGCTGGGGAAGTGGCTGAGCTCCAGCCAGCTCGACAGCAAGTTGCAGCCGCTGCGCGTCGGCGTCGTCGAGGACCGCATCGGCAAGATGGTCGGCCGCCTCACCGTGCGGGAGGGCGACGGGCTCGACGGCGCGAACGAGGCGATGCTGAAGGCTAGGCACTACATCTGCAACAGCGAGGGCTCGCGCGCGGCGGCGGTGGAGGCCGAGCCTGGCGGCGTCGTGCCCAGCGAGCGGACCGAGATCCAAGTGAGATCCGACCGCGCGACCGGCGCTGGCGAGCTGGTGAAATTCGGTGAACTCGTGTGGTACCGCTTCTCCTTCAAGATCGCTGGCGACTGGCCGAAGGACGTTCCGGCCGTGGGACGCCAGCCCTGCCGCACTGTCATTCACCAAATCAAGCAGGATTCCTTCAAGGACGGCAAGTCGTGCGACGCCAGCCCCTTCTTCAAGATCGAGGCGCGACCACTCGGCGAGCGCGTGCGTTTCTTCGCGCAGGTGGCCACCGGTACACCGTGCGCCCAGCCGCCGATGGTGATGCGCATGCAGATGTGCCGGCGCGACCTGCCGCGGGAGATCTGGACCACGGTGCAAGTGCGCCTCAATCCCGCCCATGACGCCAGCGGCCAGGTCGACATTTGGCTCAATGGCACATTCTGTGGCACCTACCGGGGACCCATGGCCGATCGCGAAGATGGCGCCCGCCGCCACGGCGCGCCCTTCATCAACGCACAGCCGCGGTTCGGCATTTATCGTGACTGGCGCGCGGAGACCCAGACGATCTATTTCGACAAGATCATGTTCTGGAACGCGGACCCGTCGGGACACCCGGACTGGGGGGTAAGCCCGCCGCCGGGCTGAACCCGCGAGCGTCAGCATCCTGAGCGTCAATTGCCAAACCTAACGTCGCCGAGCTGTTTCGCCGGCGTTTTCGCCGCGAGGGGCAATCCAATGAAATGGCGATTTCTTTGCGGCTTCTCCGCAGCGGCGTCGTTACTGCTCGCGATATGCGCAAACGCGGCCACGACGACCAAAAACATCGATATTGTCGTCACCCACGGCGCGGGCAGCGGCACGCCGATCACGACGATGACGATCCAGAACGGCGATCCCTCGAACCCGATCGTGCCTGGAGCGCCTGGTTATCCATATATTGCCGGACAGGCGTTCGTCCGTTCCAACAGCGACGGCACCGCCTGGACCGGGATCAATAGCTATCCGATCTGCGAAGATGCCAGCAACAACGCACGGCTCGCCTGCCAGTGGGACGAGATCGCAACCCGCCGCGAGAACGGCGACGACGGTACATGGCGCCATGCTTCCCTGACCGTCCTGCTGCCGCCAGACAGCCCGCAATATACCAACGTGCGCGGAGGACGGGGCCTCGCGGCATGCACCTCCAGCCCGTGCCCAGGCATATTCAAGGTCGCCTTCGCGAACGCTTCCGGCACTTACGCTCCGGCGGTCCACGGATCGATCGCAGACGTCTGCAACGGTCACGACATCAAGCTGGTGATGACGGACGAGCGCGGCCAGAACGACCAGCTTCGCGGCCCCGTTGGTCAGGCCGGCACGCTGACCTTTGACACCTGTAGGGCGTTGAGCAACACCGGTAGGGATGCGCCGCGGCAGTTCGCGCGGGGTGCCGTGCGGAATGGCTGGCTCATCCAGGGGCCGCCCCTGTATGGCAACGGAACCGCCGACCCGTTGCTTTACGTCAAGTGTTACATGAGCCAGACCTACACGTTCAGCGGGGCACTTGGCCCGCTCGAGCACGCTTGCAGCGTGCACAACAGTTGGATGAACGTCGCCGCCGGGTCCACCGGCAACAGCGGCTCACAAGGGCCGGCCGGCTTCGCGGGCGACCCACAGGCGATAACCTACCGCCCCGTCCTCTATGACGGCAGCACTGTGATCCTCGATTGGGGAACCAGCTACTGGGACGAGACGGTGCCCGATACGGCGCTCAACGTCTCGACCGGAGTGTGGACAATCCCGGCATTGGCTCCCAGCACCAATCTAAAGGCTTGGGGGCGCAACAACGCTTTCCGCTACAGTGACAGCGCAACTCCGCCGCAGGCGACGCAGCGCGCCACGAAGCCGTTCCAGAACGGCCAACTACTCTATACCTGCGCCGCCGTATACTGCGGATCGGACGCCGCCTACGACCCGACGCATGCGCTGTTCTCGAAGTACGCTGCGGCTGGCCGCGAGAACATGCCGACTTACACCGCACCGGGAACAGGGAACTCGACGTTCTCATGGCGCGTGCAGCACCCTCACTGGAGCGCGTGGTGGACGATCGATCCGAGCGCGGTGGAGAACTGGGCGTCGGCAAGCGGCGCTGCCCGCTACACTTCGCCGTTGCAGCCGCAGTTGACCGACGCCGAAAGGACGTACTGGAAGCAGACCGGCACCGTTCCCGCTCTCCAGACGCAGAGCCCGAATAATTTCTCGCATTTCCCGGGAAACGGTACGCAGCAGAACACCCGCTATGCCCCGATGGACCTCGTCGGCATATCGCTTGGGACGGGCGTTGGGGGCCGCCCCGACATCGGCTTACAGAACGAGTACGTCAGCGAGTGGTGGTCCGCGCAGACGCCGAAGTACTGGAATTTTATCAATGCGTTGGCCCTGGTCGGAATGGGGGCGCAGGGCGAGGGCGACCTCCTCAACGAGGAGACGGGCAGGGCGCCTGCCATAAACAACGGCGGCGGCGCAACATACGGTCACGGCGGAACGGGAACGCCCTATCCAGGCCTAGGTGCCCCCCATCCTGGCGTTTTTATATTCGGGCAGCAAGCCATTACCGGCGTCGTTCCTCCATTGGAGAACGTACCTTATAAGTAAGCGGAGCCTAACTCCCACCTTGCACCCGGTGAGAACGGTGTGATGCTCCCCTGTGTGATGGGCGGGGGATCGTGTGCCAACTAATTTGCCAATTGATGGGCACAGTTTTCGTCGATTGGAGGT